>Ga0126377_10001755_pt1 | contig 14428 bp, 10 predicted proteins | sample PanSoiMetPlot_22_FD_92647 | JGI IMG/M metagenome (GOLD analysis project Ga0126377, IMG submission 92647) | Tropical forest soil microbial communities from Panama - MetaG Plot_22 | ecosystem: Environmental > Terrestrial > Soil > Tropical forest > Bulk soil | place: Panama | collected 2016-02-17
CGCCGCCGCCGATCGACGCGGCCAGAAACGGCGCCGGGCGCGGGCCCTCCTCCGCTTCCTCCTCGGACGGCTGAGCGCGGGCGAGCCCGGGCGCGGCCACGGCGATCGTGAGGAGGGCGGTCGCGAACCGGCGCACCATGCGGCCAGCCTACTCGACGCGGGCGCGGCGAACCAGGCGCCAGCGGCCCGCGCGCGCGATGGTGTCGACCTCGGCGGCGTGGCCGGCGAAGTAGTCGCGCGGGCGCGCCGGATCGAGATCGCGGATGAGGAACTGATCCCATCCGGCCGCGTGGCGCTCCCAGCGAAACGCGCGCGCGAAGCCGAGCGGCGGCGACGACGGCGCCGGCGGCGCGCCGGGCGCGAGGCGCACCGGGATGTGCTGGCCGCTGTTGAGCCCGCCGCGCTGGGCCATCGGCAGGTGCGACGCGAAGCCGCCGCGCTCGGCCACCAGCCAGCCGGTCGCGTTGCGAAACCAGTCGGGCGGCACGCGGTCGATGGCCGGTCGCTGCTCGATGAGGCCGAGGGTGCGCGCGCGCGGCGGCGAGCGCTCGATGACGGCGGCCAGATCGCGGGCCTCGCGCGCGTATGGCACCAGCGCCTGCGACGCGAGGCAGGCGAGCGCGGCGCCGGACGCGACCAGGGCCGCGCCGCGCGCCCACGAGGAGCGGGCCGGCCGCAGCGCCACCAGCACCGCCACCCACAGGAGCGGCGCGATGCGCGGCTGGGCGCCGTACCAGTTGCGCGGCCACTCGAAGGTGAAGGGGGTGGCCAGGTAGAGGCCGGCGAGCAGCGCCGCCAGGTACACGCCTGCGCGCCGCGACGCGCCGGACGCCGGCGGCGAGTCGGCGCCGGTCGGAGGATCGGCGAGAGGTGGCGCGGCGGCCGCGGCCGGGGCGCGCGATCGAACGGCGAGGCGCCAGGCCACGGCGACCGCGAGCAGCGCGGCGACCATGCCCGCACGCCACGGCTCGCCGACGTAGCCGATGACGTGCATCGGCGCGCGCGCGGCCGACTCGAGCGGCGGCACGAACACCTGGGTGGTCAGGCGATCGAGGAAGGGCTCGGACTCCAGCCCCGGCATGAGGTGCGCGCCGCGCGAGGCGCCGGCCAGCCCGAGCGCGGCCGGCAGCGCGCCGACGGCCATGATCGCCGCCACCAGCGCGGCGCGCCGGCGCCGCTCGCGCGCGAGCTCGCAGCCCCACAGGAGCGCGGCGCCCAGGGCCGCGACGGCGGCGGCGAACGCGTGGCACAGGCAGATGGCCAGCCACGCGGCGGCGAGCGCGGCGACGCGCCGCGGACGCGCGCCGCGCTGCATGACCGCGCGGACCAGCGCCCACAGCCACAGGGTCAGCGGCAGGCTGGGCAGATAGACGACGAAGCCGAACTCGAGCGTGGTCGAGTAGGCGGCCGGCGCGGCCAGGACCGCGATCCACCCGTCGGCGCCGAGCGAGCGGGCCAGCGCGCGCGCCGCCCACACGAACGCCGCCGCGTAGGCGACGCACAGGATCTGCACGGCGGCCGCCGCGCCCACGGCATGCGCCAGCAGGGCCAGGAGGCGATAGACCGCGACGTAGGAGCCGAAGCCGCCGTCGGCCTCGAACATGCCGAGGAAGCGATCGGGATCGCCGGCGGCCAGGACCGCGACCACGGCGGCGTGCCACGGGGCGTCCCCGCCCGGCACGTAGGGCGAGAGCGCGAGCGGCAGGGCGAACGCGAGCGACACCGCCGCGACCGCGACAAGCTCGGCTCGATCACCGCGCGCTCCGCCGCGCTCGCCCCCCACCCGATCATCCTACGCCCGCGGCGGCGGCACCGCTCGTGTACCATCGCCCGATGCGTACCGGCCGCCGTCCTCCACACCGGCTGCTCCACGCGATGCCCCTGGTCGCCCTGCCCGCCCTCCTGGCCTGCGCCCCCGGGTGCGGCGGCGATGACGACGGAGGCGGCGGATCGAGCAGCGCCGACGCGAGCCCCGGCTCCTCCGACGCGGCCCCGGGCGGGGATGCCGGCGGGCTGTTCGTCCTCGAGAGCAGCGCCTTCCCGGACGGCGGCGAGATCCCGCCCCGGCACGCCTGCGCCGACTCCGATGGCGACGATGTGTCGCCGCCCCTGTCATGGAGCGGAGGCCCGGCAGCGGCGGGCTACGCGGTCGTCCTGACCGATCTCTCGATCGAGGGCGGCTTCGTGCACTGGGTGCTGTGGGACGTGCCGGGCGACCTCATGTCCCTGCCCGAGGACGTCGACAAGGTGGAGGAGCCGGAAGAGGCGCCCGGCGCCAAGCAGACCCTGGCGTTCGACGGCGAGACCCGCGGCTACCGCGGCCCCTGCCCGCCCGATCAGCACACCTACGAGCTCGCGCTCTACGCGGTGGACGAGAACCCGCTCTCCGGCGTGAGCCTCGACTCCACCCGCGACGAGGTGGCCGCCGTGCTCGCCGATCGCGCGCTGGCCGCGGCGCGCCTGACCGGGACCTTCGCGCCGCCGTAGCGAGGGCCGCCGCGGTGGCCGCGGCCGCGGGCGCGCGCCGATCAGTTGGCGGTGCGCGCGGTGACGAAGGAGCGAAGCTCGTCCGGATCGATCTCGTAGCGCCGGCCGCACGCGTCGCAGCGGACCTCGAGCGGCGTCTCGCTGCCGACCAGCGAGGCCACGTCCTCGGGCGCCAGGCGGGCCAGTCCCGCCAGCACGCGCTCCTCGCTGCAGGTGCAGCCGAAGCAGAGCGGCGAGTCGGCCAGCTCGGCGTGCTCGAAGCCGCCGAGCAGGCGCGACACCAGGTCGCGCGAGCTGGTCACCGGCCCGGCCAGCATCAGATCGAGGCTGGCCAGCCCGTCGAGGTGGCGCGTCATGGCCCGCAGCGCGGGTCGCTCGGCCTCGGGCAGGAGCTGCACCACGTACCCGCCGGCGGCGGCGAGCCCGTCGCAGCCGTCGCCCAGCGCCGTGACCGAGATGACCGACACGGTCTGCTCCGACTGCTGCATGTAGCGCATGAGCGCGGTGGAGAGATCGCTGCCGGCCGGGACGTCGACCAGCCCCTGATGGAGCGCCCCGTTGGGCATGGTGTAGCTGACCTGCATGGTGTTGTCGCCGGCCCAGCGGATCACGGTGTCGCTCGAGCCCGGGTTCACGATGCCGCGGTTGCTGCCGTCGGGCATGGCGTCGGCGACCAGCACGCCGCCCTGGCGATCGCGCATCAGGATCTGCACGCGCCGCCCGGGCGACGTGGTCTCGCGCAGCAGCACCGCCCCGGTGATGAGCTCGGCCAGCTTGCGCGCGTCGTCACCGCTCAGCCCCTGCGCCCTGGCGGCCTGGGTGGCGGTTTCGGTGGTGATCGCGGCGATGACCCGAAATGCCCCATCCGAGGTCATGGCGCGAGTGACGCGGTCTCCAAGCTCCATCGACTACCTCGCTGGAATGGATTGATCCATCATCTGCCCGGCCCCGGGGTCGCGCAAGCGGAACCTCCCCGCGGCCCGCATCTCGGCATTTGCGCGCGGTGTGCGACTGGCAGAGCGCATTCGACACGCCGCGCCGGGCCGCGCCTGGTGGCATCGATCTTGTAGTCCGCGTCTTCATGACGCGCCGTCTTCGAGCGCGGACGCGCACCGGTCATCACCGGACGAGGGGCGCGACGCCGCGACCGCGCGCGACGCGATCGCCGATCGGGGCCCGCCTCAGCGGCCGCGGCGCGGGGCCAGCGCGCTCCGCATCGACGCGGTGATCGACTGGCGGACGGCGGCGAACCCGTGCCACGGGTCGCGGCGCCGCGAGCCCAGCCGAGCCGGCATGGTGAGGACCGTGAAGTCCGACGGCGCGGCGCCGGCCTCCAGCTCGTCCCAGGTGATCGGCGCCGACACCGGCGCGCCCGGGCGCGCCCGCGTCGAGTACGGCGCGATGGCGGTGGCGCCGCGCGCGTTGCGCAGGTAGTCGACGAAGATCTTTCCGGCCCGCTTGCTCTTCGTCGCGGTCGCGACGAAGCGGTCGGGCCGATCGCGCACCATGGCCAGGGCCAGCGCGTGCGCGAAGTCCTTGAGCTCGTCCCAGCCGGTGCGCCGCGCCAGCGGCGCGACCACGTGCAGGCCCTTGCCGCCGGTGGTCTTGACGAAGCTGTCGAGCGAGAGGTCGGCCAGCCGCCGGCGCACGTCGAGCGCGGCGTCGCGCACCGCCTGCCACGGCAGCGATTCGTCGGGATCGAGATCCATGACCAGGAGGTCGGGGCGCTCGATGTTGTCGCGCCGCGCGCCCCACATGTGGATCTCCAGCGCCCCGATCTGGGCGAGCGCGACCAGGCCGTCGAAGCTGTCGAGGGCCATGTACAGGTGCGACTCGCCGCCCTCCTCGATCGGCACCTGGTGGAGGACGTCCGGCAGGCCCCGGCTCACGTGCTTCTGGACGAAGCAGGCCTTGCCCCGCCCGTCGGGGCAGCGCAGCAGCATGAGCGGGCGGTCGGCGACCAGCGGCACCATGCGCTCCGCCACCACCGCCTGGTACGCGACGATGGCGGCCTTGGTGAGGCCCTGTTCGGGATAGAGGACCTTGTCGAGGTTGGTCAGCTGGATCGAGCTGGGCAGTTTTTTCGGGATGGCGCGGATGAGCGCGCTCAGGTCGGCCTTCCCGGCCGATGCGGGCGTGGCCGCGGCCGCCGCCGTGGGCGTGCGCGGCGGCCGCTTCTCGCTCGCGCCGCCGCCGTCCCGGTTGGAGTGCCACACTCGATCGCGCGCCTCGGCCACCTCCTCGACGGTGCGCCCGGTCAGGACGCTGCGCGGCTCGCGCTCGGTCAGCGCGCCGTCGGCGTCGCCGCCGCCGTCCTCGCCGCCGCCGGCCTCCTTGCCCTTGAAGAGGAGCCAGCTGTCCGACTTGCCGTCGCCGCGCGTGCGGACCAGGTGGAAGCGGCCGCGCAGCTTCTCGCCCTCGAGCGCGAAGCTCAGCCGCCCGCGGCCCAGGCCGTCGTGCGCGTCGCCCTCCGGTCGCCAGTGGCCGCGGTCCCACACGATGACCGAGCCGCCGCCGTACTCGCCCTCCGGGATGACGCCCTCGAAGTCGCCGTAGTCGAGCGGGTGGTCCTCGACGCGCACCGCCAGCCGCTTGTCGCCCGGGTCGAGCGACGGGCCGCGCGGCACGGCCCAGCTGAGCAGCACGCCGTCGAGCTCGAGCCGGAAGTCGTAGTGCAGCCGGCGCGCCGCGTGCTTCTGGACCACGAAGGCGAGCTCACCCTCGTCCGCCCGCGCCCGGCCCCCGTCTCCCGACGGCTCCGGCGTCCGGCCGAAGTCGCGCCTGGCCCGGTACGTGCGCAGCTTCTGCCCGGCGGCGCCCGATGGCGGCGATGACCGCGCGGACCGCGACGACGAGGACGACGACGAGGACGACGACGACGACGGGGAGCGCGTCCGGCTGGGCATGGCGTCACTCGATGGCGTGGGTGGCGTGGAGGGCGGCCATTCGAGCGTACCCGATCGCTACCGCTGCGCCGCCGGGCTGGTCTCGGTCGCCGACGGGCCGACCGGCGCCAGGGTGTGCAGGTCCTCGAGCAGCGACTTGAGCCGGACCAGATCCTCCTCCATGCGCGTCTGCGGATCGCCGCCCACCACGGTCGCGAACAGCTGCCCCAGCGCGCCGCCCGGCGGCACGTAGACCATGTGCACCTGCAGCCAGGTGGACTGCGGCCCGAGCGGCTCGAAGTGGACGGCGCCGGCGTGCTCGACGCTGCTGCCCGGCAGCGTCTTCCACGCGAACAGCGCGTCCGGCACCAGGCGGGTCACCTCCGCGTCCCACTTCACCGGCACACCGGCGGGACCGCGCACCTGCCAGTGCGATCGCCGCGCGTCGTGCGGATTGATCGCCACGTCGAGCACGTGCTCCATGAAGAGCGGGAAGTTCTCGACCTGGGCCCAGAAGCGAAACACCTCCGACACCGGCGCGCGCACCAGCACGGTCCTGCGCAGCTCGATCACGTGGCTGGCCTTGCCGAGGTGCATGACGCGGCGGAGCGGCCGGTTGGCGGCCGCGCGGGCTGCGAGCGCCGCGCCGCCGGCACCGAGAACCAGGCCGCCCCTGATGCGGCGGCGCGCGAGCGCCAGGCCGATCCGGCCCAGCGCCAGCCCGACCGATCCGGCGGCCACGCGCCAAGACAGCGGCCACACGTCGCGCTCCATCGCGAGCCGATCGCGCTGGGCAGGGCCGCGCAGGCGCGGCTGGTCCGCGCCGCTCGAGTGCGGATCGAGCTCGCTCCGGATCGAGCGCACACCGGCCACACGCGCGGCCCGCCGCACCACGCCGGCCAGCTCTCGCTCGAGCACCGGCCCGCGCAGGGTCGCCACGCCGTGATCGACGCTCACGTGGATGGCGTGCGGGTATGACGCGGCGCGCGCGACGGCGGCGCGCACCCTCGCCGCCACGAGGTCGTCCGGCCACGGGGGCACGCGGCCGTCGCCGGGCCGGCCGCCGAGCTGCGGCCAGCGCGGGCGGCGAGCGGGTTCCAGGGCGTGCATCAATCCGGCCCCCACCCCGAGGCCGCCGAGGAACGCGATTCTGCGACTCAATAGCTGCGCCATGCTTCCAGTCCTCCCGAGGCGAGCGGTGCGATTCGCCGCCGTCAGGAACAGCAAGAGGGGTGCCAGGGAGCGGATGCGCCCGCCAACGCCCGGCGCCCTCGCGGCATATTGATGGTGACTGGTGACCACCCCGGCCGCACATCCGCCGCTCGCCGCCGACGAGCTCGCGCGCCACGCCGCGTTCCTGCTCCGCCTGGCCCGCGCGCTGGTCAGCGGCCGCGACGACGCCGACGACCTGGTGCAGGACGCCTACGTGGCCGCGCTGCGCCACCCGCCGGATGCCGACCGGCCGGCCCGGCCGTGGTTCGCGCAGGTCGTCCGCAACCTCGTCCGCATGCGCCGGCGCGGCGAGGCCAGGCGGCGCGAGCGCGATGGCGCGTGGCAGGGGGAGCGGCAGGACGACGAACGGGCGGCGCCGACGCCGGACCAGCTGCTCGACCGCGCGCTGGCCCACCGCGCGCTCGCCGAGCAGGTCGTCCTCCTGGCCGAACCCTTCCGCCGCACCGTGCTCCTGCGCTTCGTCGAGGGGCTGGAGACGGCGCGCATCGCCGAGCTCGAGGGCATCGCGCCGGCCACGGTCAGGTGGCGGCTCAAGGAGGGGCTCGAGCGCCTGCGCGCCGGCCTCGACGGATCGGCGGGCGCGCGGGGGCGCTGGATGCGCGCCCTGGCCCCGGCGCCGCTCGGCGGCGCGCTGTCGCGCGTCCATCTCGCGTCACGAGGAGTGCTGATCATGAAGGCAAAGACCAAGCTCGCACTCGCGCTGGTGGCCCTGGTCGCGGCCGGCGGCGCGATCGCTGTGGTGGTGGCGAGCGCGCCCGCTGGCGACCAGGCCGCCACGGGCGGCGCGGACCCGCGCGCCTCCGCACCCGGCACAGCGCCGCGCGCGGCCGGCGCCCGGCCGACCCCGGCGCCGGCCCCGGCCGCGGCGGCGGCACCGGAGAAGCGGCCGCTCGCGCTCATCGCTGCGCGCGCCGAGCTCGACCCGGCGGCCGTGCGCGGATCGGTCGAGGGACGCGTGGTCAACTGGTCGACCACGGCGCCGGTGGCCGGGGCCGAGGTGGTGCTCTCGCTCGCCGACGGCGCGTCCACTTCGCTCGCCACCGACGGCGACGGCCGATTTCGCTTCGAGCCCGACCGCCCGGGCGCGGTGTCGATCGCGGCCATCACGGCCGCCGGCTTCCTGCCGTTCGCGCCCGAGTGGGGCCACAGCCCCATCGAGCTCATGGCGCGGCCCGGCGTGCGCGTGCGCGACGTGGTCATCTATCTCATCCCGGCCATCGACTACGTCGGCGTGGTGGTCGCGCCGAGCGGCGAGCCGGTCCCGGGCGCCGAGGTGCGGATCATCGACCTGCCGGCCCACGAACAGGAGCTGGTGTCGATCCAGGATCACTTCACCAGCGACCGCAAGGGCGAGTTCCACTTCCACGCGCCCGACTACGCCCTCCTCGAGGCGCGCGCGCGCGGCTACGGCCCGGGGCGGACACGGCTCGAGCAAGGCGCCATCGTCACGCATCGTCTGACCGTGCGGCTGGCGGCGGACGGCGGCGACACCGACGCGCTGGGCCGCTCGCGCGTGAGCGGCGTCGTGGTCGACAGCGGCGGCGATCCGCTCCCCGGGGTGATCGTCGGAGCGGCGCGGCCGGTGCGGCCTACCCTGGGGACGCCGGAGGAGCTGCCCGCGGCGGGGCGCGCGATGAGCGGTGCGGACGGAGGCTTCACCATCGACGGCCTCGACCCCGGCGACTACGAGCTCGAGGCGCGCGACGGCGAGCACGCACCCGTGCGTACCGTGGTCACCCTGCAGCCGCGGGCGACCGCGCGCGTGCGCCTCACCATGAGCGACGGCGCGCACCTGGCCGGCACCGTGCGCGACACCGCCGGCCAGCCGGTGCCCTCGTTCAGCGTGGTCGTGTTCGAGAGCGCCACGCTCGGCCACGGCCGCATCCTGGCCACGCGCACCTTCGTCGACCGCGACGGGGCCTTCGACGTCGACGGGCTCGAGGCGCGCGAGTACCGCGTCCAGGCCACCGCCCACGGTCACGCGCCATCGCGGCCGGCGGCGGCCTCCGCGGTCCTGCCCCCTGCCCGCCCCACGGCGGTCGACATCCAGCTGCCCACCGGCGGGACCCTCGTCGGCGTGGTTCGCTCGAAGGCGGGCCCGGTCCTGGAGAACGCGCGCATCACCGTCGAGGGCGGGCTGGGCGACGGCTCGTCGCCGGTGCCGTTCTCGGCCAGCGCGGTGACCGACGCGCAGGGCGCCTTCACGCTGCGCGGCCTGGCGCCCGGCCGCCGCTCGGTCGACGTGGAGGCCTACGGCCACCACGGCTACGTGCTGACCGGCCTCGAGGTCCAGGACGGGGCACAGGTCGGCCCGGTCGAGGTGAAGCTCACGCCGCTCCGCGAGGGCGAGAAACCCGGCGTCGAGCTGGCCGGCATCGGCATCGCCTTCTCGCCCGGCGAGGACTTCATCGTCGTCAACCAGGTCGTACCGGGTGGCGGCGCCGAGGCAGCGGGCATCGCCGCCGGCGACCGCATCGTCAGCGTCGATGGCCGCTCCGTCGTCGAGATCGGCTTCGAGGTCGCCGTCGAGTCGATCCGCGGCCCGGTCGGCACCACCATCCACCTCGGCGTGCGCAAGGTGGGCGACCCCAGCGTCGTGGTCGACGTCCTGGTCCAGCGCGTGGCGATCCGCCTCTAGCTTGAGGCCGCTGCGGGGGCCGGGCCGTGGGGCCGGCGGTCACCGGGCCGGCGGCAGCCAGCCGTACTCGCGTAGGAACTCCAGGAGCGCGGGATCGTCGGCCGACACCGGCGGCAGCCAGGTGCCGAGCAGCTCGCGCCGCCACCAGGCGCCGCTCGGATCGTCGGGGTCGGCGAACCGGTAGCGATAGAGGAGCGCGCGCACGCGGCGCGGCGGTCTGTCGGGGAACGGGTTGTCCGCGAGCAGGCGCAGGCCGGCCGGGTGGTTGTGGAGCAGCTTCCAGGCCAGGTTCGCCGCCCACGGGTACTGGCTCAGGCCCGCCTTGGCGGCGAACCAGAGCTGCCAGTCGAGGCGGTACTGATAGGGCGCGGCGATGCACGGCCGCCGCATCGGGTCGCCAGGCTTGCACGGCAGATCGTACTCGACCCAGTGGGCCTGGCCGCCCGGAGGATCGACGGCGTCGCGCGTGCCCTCGAAGACGATCTCGGGGCGCTCGCGATCGATGGAACCGAACGCGCCATACGCGCTGGCCAGGTTCCACCGGTTGAACGGGTAGTTCATCTTCTGGTGGCTCGACATCAAGTTCGCGATCGGCGCCACGCTGAGCACCAGGTAGAGCAGGAACAGCGCCACGACGCAGGCCGTCTGCCAGGGCGAGGCCATCCCGTCGGCCCGCGCCCGGTCGGCGCGCGCGCGCAGCCGGCGCGGCAACAGGCGACCGAGGAACCCGTCGTCGAAGCAGGCGACGATCGCGGCGATGGTCAGCCAGTTGAGCAGGGACAGGTTGCCGCTCGCGATCAGCGTGAGCTGGAAGCCGACCATCACCAGCCCGGCCACGTGGCGCAGCCGGCGCGGTCCGAACGCCAGCAGGGGCGCGACGACCTCGGCCGCGTGGTTCACGAGCACGCCGCCCGCGTGCAGCCAGTCGGGCAGGAGGTGGAACGCGCGGCTGAGCGGGCCGGGCAGCGGCTGGGTCTCGAAGTGCGTGGCGAGGCAGGTGAGGTCGTGCCAGCAGGGATCGCCGCGCAGCTTGATGAGGCCGGCCCCGAGCATCAGGCGCACGACCAGCCAGCGGAACAGCAGGATGACCAGCCGCGACGGCGGCCGGCGGGGAAACGGCCGCCCGTCGAGGAGCGGCACGAGGAAGACGGCGAGGAACCCGGTCTCGCACAGCTGCATGTCCCAGCCGTAGGCGAACCAGTCCTGGCCGATGGCGACGAACGAGGTGTAGAGGAACCAGAGGACCGCGAGGATGATGGAGTTGGCGTAGCCGGCCACCACGACCAGGGAGAGCGCGACCCCGACCCACGACAGCGCCTCGAGCGCGCCGTCGGGCGCGCCCAGCCAGAACAGCGTGGGCATGCGCCAGAAGCCGATCCACCCCGACCCGAGCCGCTCGGTCGCGCCGTCGAGCAGCGGCTGGATGGGCAGGAGGCCCTCCTTCCCGACCAGCGGCACGATCTGGTTGGCCAGGGCCAGGAACGCGAACAGGTAGACCAGCCCGAGCAGGCGAAGCAGCACGAAGCGAGTGAGCCAGAAGGGCGACGGCTCGCGCTCGCCCACCAGCGACCCGACGCGCGCGGCGAGGCGCGCCAGCGGCGTGAGCGGCGGCGTGTCGGCCGCGGCCTCCTCCTCGGCGCGCTCCTCGTCGGTCGGGGCGCTCATGGTCGCGTCGCTCGGTCGCTAGGTCCCGCGGCGCCCCGGCGTCGGCTCGGCCGCGGGCGGGGCGGTCGGGGCCCGGCGCTGCCCGTTCTTCGAATCGGCGCCCGGCTCCGCGGCCTCGACGGCGCGCGACGTGGCCGGCGCCGCGTCGGTCGCCGGCCGCGCGGCCGGTGTCGCCTTGACCGCGGCGCCGGCCGCTGTCTTGCCGATCACCGTGGCGGTCGCGCTCTTGCCCACCACCGCGGCCTTGCCGGGCGGGGCCGGAACCGCGTGGCCCGGCGTCGCGAGGCCCGGCGCTCCGGGCTTGCTCGCCGCCGCGGGCTTGCCCACGACGGGCTTCGCTGCCGCCGCGGCGCTGCCGGCCGCGGCCTTGCCCACGGCCGCGGGCTTGCCGGCGACGGGCTTCGCTGCCGCCGCGGCGCTGCCGACCGCGGGCTTGCCCACGACCGCGGCCTTGCCGGCGGCCTTGTCCGCCGTCGCTGCCTTGCCGGACGCCGCCTTGTCCGCCGTCGCTGCCTTGCCGGCGGCGAGCTTGCCGGCGGCGGCCTCGCCAGCCGCGGCCTTGCCGCGCGACGCGGCCTTCCTGGCCCGCGCGCCCGCCGCCTTGCCGTTTCGCGCGCTCGCCTTCGCCTTGCCCCTGGTCTTGCGCCTGGCGCGGGTCCTCGCCTTCGGCCTGGCGGGCGCGGCCGGCGGGGTCGCGCTGCTCGCCTCGCCGTCGACCGGCTGCGCCGCCATCGCCTGCTCGTCGGTGACGACCGCCTCCTCGTCGCTGCCCAGCACGCGCGGCGGCAGGAGCTCGGGCGCGACGTCGACCGCATAGGCCATGAACACCGACGCGTCGAGCTTGCGGAAGCTGCGCTTGCGGTACCAGCTCATCGCATGCGTGTTGTTCTCGGCCACCTCGAGCACGAGGTGAGTGAGGCCGCGCACCTTGGCCAGGTGCGTGATCTGCTCCAGCACGAACGAGCCGACCCCGCGCCCGTGCCAGTCGGGGTGAACCGCCAGCTCCTCGACGTAGAGCGGGCGCATGTCGCGCTTCTCGAAGTAGCGGGGATTGATCCAGGTGTCGCTGCCGATGATCTCGAACGTGCACTCGGAGTACGCGACGATCTCGCCGTCGGCGACGAACAGGAGCTGCTCGACACCCTCCTCCTCGTAGGTCTCGAAGAAGCGCTTCTTGCTGCGCGGCCGCTGGTACTCGACCGTCTCGAGGTTCACGTCGCGGAAGCTGCGCTTCAGGAACTCCCAGACCTTGTTGAGGTCACGGCGGTGCAGGCGGCGCACCAGCACGACCGGCCCCGCCTCCTTGCCGCGCGCGGTCTTGTGCCGGAGCGGGCTGCGCTGCTTGCGCTGTGGAGCCACGACGTGATGATAGGGGCGGCCCCGGGCCGCGTCCACACGCCCTCCGGGGATCCACGTCGCCGCCCGAGCGCACCCCGCGAAGCGCTCCGAACGGGCGAATCGACGGCCATTCCAGCCGCTTGCGCCCCGGCCGGGACCCTGGTGGTAGGCTCGGGCCGTGTCGGATCGAGCGCGAGCGCGAGCAGGTGCGGGGGCCGGGCGGCCGCCCCGGCCCGGCCAGTCGGACCCAGGCGGCGCGGTCGCGGCCGATGTGCTGGTCGTCCTGCGCATCGTCCACGTGTGCATGGTGGTCACCATCCTCGTCTTCGGCGGGCTCATGGCCATCGTCACCCACCCGGCCGGCGACGCGATGGTCGGGACCTCGGTCCCGGTGCGCGGCGCGCCGCCCCCGTTTCTGACCCCGCTCATGGCGGCGCTGGCCGCGGCCACGCTGATCGCGGTGGCGCTCGTGCGGCGCCGGATGGCGATCATCCGCGAGCGCGGATCGGCGGCCGCGGCGGCCGGCACGGAGTCGGCGCCCAGCGCCTCGCGCCTGTTCGTCCCCGCCATCCTGTCCTGGGCCCTGGCCGAGTCGATCGCGGTCGACGGGCTCGTGCTCGGCATCGCGCACCGCGCCATGGCCCAGTTCCTCCCGTTCGCCGCGGTGAGCCTGGTGGTGCTGCTCCTCCTGTGGCCGCGGCGCGCCCACATCCAGTTCGACGGCGGCTCCTGAGTCAGCGCGCCGCCACCAGGCACACCGAGTCCCAGCCGTCCTCGGCCCAGTCGGCCTTGTACTCGCCGCCGGTGCCCAGGTCGTAGCTGGCGATGCTCGCGTCGGAGGTCAGCTCGAGCAGCTGATGATACTGGGCCAGGTTGCCCAGCCCCACGCGGGCAAAGCGCTCGTCGAAGCTGAACTGCAGGCCGCGGTAGGTGTTGCCGAAGACCGCGCCGAGCACGAAGGCGATGTCGTCGTCGCCGTGGCGCGCGAGCAGGAGCCGGTGCTGCCCGCTGGCGGCCAGGCGGCGGCTCACCCGGCGGTAGAACTCGCGCATCGGCTCCTCGGCCAGCCCGACCCCCGCCTGCCCCTTCCAGCTGCGGCGCTCGATGTCGAGCACGCGATCGAACAGGGCGTCGGCCTGGTCCGGGTCGCTGGTGTGCGCGGTCTCGAAGCGGATGCCCTCGTCGGCGGCGCGGCGCAGCCCCTGGCGCAGGGTCTTGCGCAGCCCGCGCGGGCGCCGCGACAGGAACCCGTCGAGCCCGCCGTCGAGGGAGGCGATGTGGCGCCGGGTCACCGGTCCGAGCCCGACCCGGTAGCGCCGCGCCAGCCGGCGGGCCAGCCGGTCGAGCAGCGGCGAGCCGAGCGGCAGGCCGGACAGGACCAGGAGGTCCCAGTCGGCCTCGCGCGCGATGAGGAGCTGCGCCGCCGCGTCGGCCAGGAGCTCGGGCGCGCTTCCGACCAGCGGCGAGGCCAGCCCCCACGACGCCTCGCACGGCTCGAGCGTGCGCACCTCGCCGCGCCGCCTCACCACCGTGGCCAGAAATCCAGCCTCCCCGGCCGCCACCAGGGGCTGCCCCGGTGGCATGAGCGCCTCGGCGGCCGGCAGGATCCAGCACGACGACGAGCAGAAGCGATCGATGAACGGCGCGTGCAGCGCCTGGCTGTCGAGCTCGGCCGCGCGCGCGTCGAGCTCGTCGAGTCCCGAAAGCAGCTCCACGCCGGTTCTAGTATAGTGCCGCCGTGAGCGCGCCGCGCGACCGCGGCGAGCAGGTCGCCCGGCTCGCCGAGCTCAACCGTACCTTCCATCAGGTGGTGCCGCACAACCGCGCGCTCGGGCTGGAGATGGTCGAGCTGTCCGACGGCGCGGCGCGCATGCGCCTGCCCTACTCGCTCGAGCTGGTCGGCAACCCCGACACCGGTGTCCTGCACGGCGGAGCCATCACCTCGCTCATGGACGCCTGCTGCGGGGCGGCGGTGTTCATGAAGCTTCCGTCGCCGGTGCCGATCGCCACCCTCGATCTGCGGATCGACTACCTGCGCCCGGCCGACCCGGGGCGCGACGTCCTGGCCCACGCCACCTGCTACCGGCTCACCCGCAACGTGGCCTTCGTGCGCGGCGTCGCCTTCCACGACGACGAGGCCGACCCGGTCGCCGCCGCGGCGGGCGCGTTCATGATCGCCACC
>Ga0126377_10001756_pt1 | contig 14427 bp, 9 predicted proteins | sample PanSoiMetPlot_22_FD_92647 | JGI IMG/M metagenome (GOLD analysis project Ga0126377, IMG submission 92647) | Tropical forest soil microbial communities from Panama - MetaG Plot_22 | ecosystem: Environmental > Terrestrial > Soil > Tropical forest > Bulk soil | place: Panama | collected 2016-02-17
ATCCCGCGTACGCTGCAACTCGCACTCACCGGCGTGCGTGATCTTTCGATCATTGCCTCGCCGCCAGTTGATCGCCTGGCGGTGCGCACATTCGTTTCACCGTTCGATCCAATCACGGTGCGCGAGGCGCTATTGCGAGAGAAGTACCGCGGCGGGCAGGCCTTCTATGTCTGTCCGCGCATCGAGGACCTCGCCGGCGGCAAGGATTTTCTCGACAAGACCGTGCCGGAAGTACGCGTCGCGGTCGCGCACGGGCAAATGCCGCCGACCACGCTCGATGACATCATGTCGGCCTTCTACGACGGCAAATACGACGTGCTGCTTTCGACCACCATCATCGAATCCGGGCTCGATATTCCGACCGCCAATACGCTAATCGTGCATCGGGCGGACCGGTTCGGACTCGCGCAGCTCTATCAGCTGCGCGGGCGCGTGGGGCGGGCCAAATTGCGCGCCTATGCACTGCTGACGCTACCGACGCAAAAGAAGATCACACCGCAGGCTGAGCGCCGGCTGAAGGTCCTGCAGTCGCTCGACACGCTAGGCGCGGGATTCCAGCTCGCCTCGCACGATCTCGACATTCGTGGCGCCGGCAACCTGCTCGGCGAAGAGCAGTCGGGTCACATCAAGGAAGTGGGCTTCGAGCTTTACCAGCAAATGCTGGAGGAGGCGGTCATGAGCCTCAAGGCCGGCATCACCGCGCCGGTCGCCGATCGGTGGTCGCCACAGATCACCATCGGCGCGTCCTTGCTGATTCCCGAAGAGTACGTCGCCGACCTGTCGGTGCGCCTCGCCCTTTACCGGCGCCTGGCCGAGATCGAGGACGAGCGCGATATCGATCCTTTCGGGGCCGAACTCGTCGACCGTTTCGGCAAGTTGCCGCAAGAGGTCGAGCATCTGCTGCAGGTGGTAACGATCAAGGCACTCAGCCGACGCGCCAATGTGGAAAAGGTCGAGGCTGGGCCGAAAGGGATCGTGCTGTCTTTCCGCGACAATATCTTCGCCAATCCCGAGGGGCTGATTGCATTCATTCGCGAGCAGGGTTCGGGCGTGCGCATGCGCGCCGATCCGAAGAATCCCAAGGGGCAGCAGCTGGTGTTCTTCGACGAATGGCCACGACCTGAAGACCGCCTCAAAGGCACCACGGCTGTGCTGCGACGGCTTGCAGGCATTGCCGAGCAGGCCAAGGCTGCCTGAGGTTCAGTGCGGCATGCGGAGGACGGGCTTGATGGTCTTGCCGGCTGCGGATTCCTGCGCGGCGCGATTGATGTCGGCAAGCGGATAGAACGTGATCATTTTTTCGACCGGGAAGCGACCGGCCACGATGTGATCGACAAGTAGCGGAATGAACTCTTGCGGTACGCTGTCACCCTGGATCACGCCGCGAACGGTGCGGCCGTTCTGCAGAAATGGCATCTCAAATGATGTTTCGGTGCCCTTGCGTGCGCTGCCAAGCAGGATACAGGTGCCGGCCGGCATAAGACAGTCGACAGCCTCGCGGAACACGGCCGGGAGCGCCGACGTCTCAAGCGAATAGCGTGCGCCAAGCCCAGTGACTTTGCGGACCTCTTCGACGACATCGGTGCGATTGCTGTGGTCGATGGTGTGCGTCGCGCCAAGCATGCGGGCCAGCGCAAGCCGATGCTCATGCACGTCGACCGCGATGATGGGATCGCAACCGGCAATCTTCGCCGACATCAGCCCCGACAAGCCAACGGCACCGACCCCGAAGACGACAAAACTATCGCCCGCGCGCGGCTTCATCACGTTGAGCACAGCGCCCGCGCCGGTCTGTCCACCGCAAGCGAGCGCGCAGATGTGCTCGATGGGCGCATCATTGCGGACCTTCACCGCATAACGTTCGTTGGCGATGGTGAAATTGCCGAACGACGACTGCTGGAAAAACGCGCCGTAGACCGGCTTGCCGTTTTTCGAATGCAACGTCGAACCATCGGCGCGCGTACCGTTCATTTTCAGGTCGAAGGCGTGCAGGCAATAGCTTGGCCGCTCCGACTTGCAGTTCGGGCACTCGCCGCACCAGGGATAGGCCATGACGACGTGGTCGCCGGGCTTGAACCTTGTTACGGCATTGCCCACCGCGCGCACGATGCCGGCGCCCTCGTGCCCGAATACCTTGGGAAACTTGGTCGGATAGTAGGCGTCACGGCCATGCAGGTCGGTAGCGCACATCCCGCTGGCCACGACTTCGACCAGCAGCTCGTCGCTGCGTGGATCGCAGAGGTCGAGCTGCTCGACGTTGAACGGGCCGGACCGCTCATGCACCACGGCGGCGGTGATCTTCATGAGCAGTCCCGGGGGCTACTCGGCGGCGTCGGCCGACTCGGACATGCGTGCAATCGCTTCGGCGAGATCTTCCGGTGCCTGCGCGCCCGATATCGCAAATTTTCCGCCAAGGATGAAGCAGGGCACGCCCTGAATTCCAGCCTCCTTGGCGGAGATCGCCTCGCGCTCGACTTCCGCGACGTCCTTGTCGCTAGCCAGGCCGGCGCGAACCTGTTCGGCATCGAGGCCGACGTCGGTGGCCGCCTTCGCCAATACGTCACGGCTGGTCAGGTCGGCCCCCTGAGTGAAATAAAGGTCCATCAACTTCTGTTTCATCGCGGGCGCCTTGCCGATGGCCTCCGCCCAGCGGATCAGACGATGCGCATCGAGCGTATTGGGCTGCCGGCTGATCTTGTCCATCGCGTAGGTCAACCCTTCGGATGCCGCCGCCGCGCGCACACGCTGCGCGATGCCGTTGTAGCGCTCGGAGGAGCCGAACTTTGTGGTCAGATACTCCTCACGTGAAATGCCTTCACGCGGAATCCAGTCGTTAAGAAAGTACGGGCGGTAATGCACTTCGACGGGAATGTCAGGATTGAGCGCGATCGCCTTTTCAAGACGGCGCTTGCCGATAAAGCACCACGGGCAGACCACGTCGGAGACAACGTCGACACGAACCGGTTGATGGTTGGGCATTGGAGGCTCCTTTGCCGGGAGCCTAGGCCCCTGTCTATTCGGCTGCAACCATGCGGCTGCCCACGACCCGCATCATCAGCGTATCGAGAGCGTCGCCGGCCTTCAGCGTGGCCAGGGTGACATTCGCCGCCGGCGGCTCCTCGCCCTGGGGTGCCAGGATCATCCGCTTGAGCGAAGTCGCAAGACGACGGACGGTCACGTGAGTATTGCGCAAGTCGGTCTGCGTAAACGCCACCAGAATAGCGCCTTCCTCGTCACGCGTCGCGAAGTCGATATTGCGGATCAGCCGTGACATCAGTCGTGCCGCATCGAGGCTCGCACGCTCATCGAGATCTTTCCCGAATGAGAAGCGTGCAACCGAGAGCGGCATGCTGCGGTCGGCGGCTTCGCGGATCGCCATCTTCAGGTCGTGCCAGAATGAATCGCGTGTGAGCAGGCCGGTTTGCGGGTCGAATACGCCATCGGTGTCGAGCGATTTGAGCATGCGCTTGAGCCGGGCCTCGAAAGCGCGCACGCGAACGAGCGGAATGATGCGCGTAACGAGCCGCACCGGGTCGGCCGCGACATGTTCGATGTTCGGCAAAGCATCGGCAAATTCGGGCGGCGTTTCGCCGATAACGGCGACCGGGATGTCGCGGAAGCGCGGCTCCTGCGCCAGCACGGTCAGGAATGCTTCTACCATGCGCGGCGAGAAGCCATCACCGACGACAATCCCGTCGACGTCGCGCTCGTTGAGATGACGCGCCGCCGCTTCCACGCTCAGCGCGCCGGCAACCTTCACGCGTTCGCCCATCGCGACGCTCAGTGTCGGATAAAGAGGCCCGCGGCCAGCAATAAGGACGGTAGCGTCGACCAGGGCGTCGCCGACAGGCAGTGCCGGCAATTTGCCGTCATGCGAAGTGAACAGCTCGATGCGGCGCAGAACGGTGGCGTGCAGGGCGCGCACCCGCATCGCAAACTGCAGGCGAGCAAGAAGCCGATCGACCGGAAGCGTGGCGTCGGCGGGCAGCGCGATCGGCACAGCGGCATCGTCATTGCCACATACGCGGGCGACGACAGGCACGATCGGGCCGTTCACGGTGGCGACCTGCAGGCACAGCATGCGCGCCGAGCCGATATTGGCGGGCGCGCCCGGCTCGGCAATAACGATTGCGGCGGGCTTCACGGTAACGAAGGCAGCAGGCGCATCGGCCCACTTGGTTTCGACGATGGGAAACGCGCCTGCCGTGCTCAGCGCCTGCACCAGCTCAGCCGCCGGTTGTTCGGCGACCACGATCAGCGGACCTTGCAGCGACATCCGGGCGCACGCGCGTTTGTGGGTGGCGCCAATCTAGTCGGGCGCTATTAATACCCCGTCAACGAAGAACCGAAACTACGCGGCGTCGGCACCGGTGCGCTGACGAAATGCGCTTGAAATCAGCGCATTGGCGCCCTGAGCATCGAGGGCGGATGCCACGGCCTTCTTGTCCTGGGCCGTGCCCGCGAGCCGATGCCCCAACATGCGGTCTGGAAGCGGGACGACAGCTGCATCAGCAGCGGCCTTTTCAACGCAAATGTCGATATCGCTTTGCCGCAGACGATAGCCACCAATGCCGACGATCCCTTGAGGCGGCCCTGTGATCGCGAGCGTTTGGGTTTGTTTGTCGAGCCGGCAGGCGAACCCCGTGTCGACATAGCCGGCCTGGTCGGCCGCGCGGCCATGACTGGCGGTCGGTGGGAAAACGGCAGACGCGACCATCGGGCCACGCAGCATCAGGGTGCCCGCCTTGCTGCATGCCGTCTCGATGACCGTCATCGCACCGATCGCCCCGTGCGGCGCGCTGATGACCCCGTGCGGGACGGAAGCCGGCTTGCCTTGCTCGGTACGACGCGCCGCAACAAAACCGGTTTCACCGAAACTGGATACATCGACGATGCAGCCCGCGTGACTGAAAGACTTCGCGAGTGACGCCCTCTCGGGGTCTCGCCAGAGACCGGCAAGGGTGCATTGGTCGCTTCGGAGCAATCCCGCCGCGGCGGCCGCCGGGATTATCGGCGCAGGCAAAGCCAGCATGCTGAACTCCGCCGTACCGCATTGGGCGGCAAAGGTGACCGGATCAAAACCGTGATGCAGCTGGAGTGTGCCGCCAGACAAAAGCCAGGGTCCAAGCGTTAGGGCCAGGCCGGCGAAGTTGCTGGCCGGAATGGTCGACAGCAAGTGAGAGTCGGGAGTGATCCCAGATTCGAGAAGGACCGCCAGAGCACCGCTGATGATCTCGATATGATTGCGCGCAACCGGGTTGATGCCCTGTACGTCGATGTCAAAGGTGACCGCGGCAAGATGCGCGGCCGCAGAGTCCGGACGAGCCGGCATTGCTGAGCCGCCAACGCCGCCGGGTGCGAACACATCGTCGATCGGCACAATCCCATCGGGCAGGCCAGAACCGAAACCAAAGATATGACGGATCGGAAACAGGGCAGCCGCCGTATGCATCGCGATGTCCGCATGGGGAACGCCGGCGGCCCGTGCGCATGTCACGATCGCTTTCGCGCCGACGCGGCCCAGCGCATCGACCATGTCGCGACGGCGCCAGAGCAACGGTAAGGGCGCGGCAATCATGCCGGCGCGCAGAATTCCGAGAAATGCGACAATACTGTCGACCGTGTTGGGCAATTGCAGCGCCACAACAGCGTCGGTTGGGAGACCGAACGAACGCAGCCGCGCAGCGAACACAGAAATTGCGTGATCGGCTTGCGCATAATTAAGCGTACGCGGCGCATGGTCGGTGAAAGTCTGACGGTTGGGCGCGTCAACGAGTGCAGGAGCGTCGGAGTGCCGGACGCCAGCCCGGCGAAAGAGATCATCAAGCGTTGTGGTGATGCCGGACGCCTGGTTGATCTCGCCGAGAATCATCGACAGTGCCTCAAGGTCCGAGGTCCTTCTGCCACCACGTTTCTGGCAAATAGCCGAACAATGACGTCCGTGAGGGATGCGCGATTCGCGCCCAGCGCGCCACCCACTGCACGGGCGGGAAATAAAGCGGCACCACATAGAAGCCCGAGAGGAGGACGCGATCGAGCGCGCGGGTGGCAGCGACGAAATCCTCCCGGCTTGTTGCGCCGAGCATTGCGGCGATCATGGTGTCGACCGCCTTCGATTTGACGCCCATATAGTTGCGACTGCCCTGTTGATCAGCGGCGGCAGAACCCCAGTAGAACAGCTGCTCGTTGCCAGGCGACAACGATTGCTCCCAGCGGTACTCGATCATGTCGAAATCGAAAGCGATGCGCCGGCGCTCATATTGCGTGGCGTCGACCGTGCGCACGCGTGCCTCGATGCCGGCGCGCTTGAGATTACGAATGAAGGCAAGCGCAACGCGTTCCTGATCGCGCGTTGTCGTGAGGATCTCAAACGACAGCGGCTTTCCGGTCGCCGTGTGCAGCAACTGGGTGCCCTTGAGCTCGTAGCCGGCGGCCTTGAACAGGACGAAAGCACGACGGAGCACAGAACGATCATGTCCTGAACCGTCGGTGACGGGCGGAGACCAGGCGCCATCCATGACGTCGGTCCGCACGACGGCGGGAAATGGAGCCAGCAACTCGCGCTCGCGCGCATTGGCCGGCACGCCATGAGCCGAGAGATCACAGCCGTCGAAATAGCTCGCCGTTCTCTTGTAGAGACTAAAAAAGTACGTACGGTTCAACCATTCGAAGTCGAATAATTGCAGGATCGCCTCGCGCACGCGAACATCGGAGAAGATTGCGCGCCGCGTATTGAAGACCAGACCCTGCATGCCCTTGGGCAGTCCGTAAGGCAGGTCTTCCTTGACCACCCGACCGTCGCGCATTGCGGGAAACTCGTAGGCGGTTTGCCAGCGCCCTGGGTCAGTCTCGACCCGGAGATCGTAGAGCCCTTTCTTGAACGCCTCAAAGTGCGTGTTGCCATCGCGGTAGTAGTCGTAACGGATAGTGTCGAAATTCCAAAGGCCGCGGTTGATTGCGAGATCGCGCCCCCAGTAGTTCTTGTCACGTGTAAAAGTGACGCTTTCGCCGGGTTTTACATTGCTGACCGTGTAGGGACCGCTGCCGAGCAGTGGCTCGAAGCTTGTGTCCTCGAACGTATCGGCGTTGACGGCATGTTTCGCCAACACCGGCATAAGTCCGATGATGAGAGGCAATTCGCGGTCGTCGGCGCCGGATAGATCGAAGCGCACCGTGCGTGCATCGGTCGCTTCGGCTTTGGCGACCTTGATATAGTAAGTTCGGAAATTCGGTCGGCCTTTGTCGCGCAACAATTCCCAGGAAAAAATCACGTCGGTTGGTGTGACCGGCTTGCCGTCGGCAAAGCGAGCGTCCGGATTGATTCCGAAACTCACGTAAGAGCGTGCCGGATCAGTCGTAACGCGGTCGGCCAGCAGGCCGTACAGCGTGAACGGTTCGTCGTAGCCGCGAGCAAGAAGGCTTTCAACGATGTAACCCCTCATGTTGGCGGCAGGCAGTCCCCTCACGATGAAGGGGTTGAGGCAGTCGAAAGTGCCGAGCACGCCGTGGGTTAGGTGCCCGCCTTTCGGCGCTTGCGGATTGGCGTAGGTCGGATGACTGAAAGCCGGTCCCCATGCCGGCTCCCCGTGCATCGCGATGGCATGAGCAGTTCGCTGGGCATGTGCCGGCCGCAGACCAAGCGCGGTAGCTGCTGACAAGGCGCCGAGCACGACAAAACGTCGCGATGGACGCATGCAGGTCCCCGCAAGGGCAGTCGACGGCGGCGCGAGTGGTGTGCGAATGCGATTCGGTCCGGTTTTGCAGGAATTTATCATAAGGCGATGGGGCTAGGACGGGCCGCATTTTCAGCGCATTCGTGGCTTTATTGCAGGAGGGAATTCGGCTATCAGGCGTCACGCTCTCGCCGTAATTGGCCCGGACAGAGCCGGGCAACCAGCGGCAATATTGGGGCGTCATTCGCCGCGGACGGAAATAACAAGGGAACAACTACAATGGATCATCGGACCGCATTGGTCCGGCCGTGGGGCCGGGCGTTGACCGCCACCATGGTCATTTCTTTGGTAGCAACGATGTTCGCGGGCGCTGCCTCTGCGCAGCAACAGCAACAGCCCAAAGCGGCGCCCAAAGCGGCGCCAAAGGCGCAGCCAGCGCAGCCGGCACAACCACTGCAACCGGCGCAGCCGCAACAGCAGGCCGCCGATCAACCGCAACTGATGTACTCCCCGTGGATGAAAGTCTGCGGCCAGGGCCAGGACACGGGCAACAAGAAAGTTTGCGTCATTACCAAAGATGGCCGCCTTGAGAACGGGATGCCTGTCGCGATCGTTCAATTGTTCGAGCCGGAAGGCGAACCGAAAGTTCTGCGAGTCACGGTCCCGCTTGGCATGCAGCTCGCGCACGGGACGCGCGTGATCATCGACCAGCAACAGCCCGCCCAACAACCCTACAAGATCTGCTTCCCTGTCGGATGCATGGCGGATTATCCCGTCACCGACGATATGATCACCAAAATGAAAAAAGGCCAGAACATCGTCGTGCAGGCGATAAATATGCAAGGCACGCCGATCAGCCTGCCATTGCCATTGAACGATTTCGCCAAAGCCTATGATGGTCCACCGACGGATCCAAAGGCGTTTGAGGAGCAGCAGCGCAAGCTTCAGGAAGAGTTACAGAAAAAGGCTGAAGAGGCGCGCAAGAAGCTGGAAGGACAGCAGAGCCAGGCTCCGGCTGCTCCGGCGCCGGCACAAAAGAAGTAGCGCACTACGCGCGAATAGCTAAAGGCGCGGCCCCGGGGCCGCGCCTTTTCGTTTGAGCATTCGGCCTAGTGAACTTGCGAATTGCGCGGGCGATATGCGCCGCTTTCATCGAGTACAAAGACTTCGGCGACATCCGGGTGCCGGATCGGTTTGCCTGACGTGTCAGGCAGCAGATTCTGTTCGGACACGTAGGCGATGTATTCCGTTTCCGCGTTTTCGGCGTACAGGTGATAGAACGGCTGATCCTTGTCCGGGCGTATCTCGGGGGGAATCGACTGCAGCCATTCTTCTGTGTTGCTGAATACTGGATCGATGTCGAAAATGACGCCGCGGAAAGGATGCACGCGGTGCTTGACCACCTGACCGATCTGGAACTTCGCCTTGCGCATTTTTTCCATCAAGCGCTCCGTTATCATAGGCCGTAGCGCTTTCCCATGCCGGGATCCTTGGCAGCAACCAGCTTCGCAAGATCGAGCAAGACCTTCGCCTGCTTCCAGGTGGCGTCATCTTGCATCTTGCCGTCGACCATAACGGCGCCAGCGCCGTCAGGCATGGCGGCCACGATTTTACGGGCGAAGGTCACCTCCGCCGGATCGGGAGAGAACACGATCTTGGCGATGTCGATCTGCGATGGATGTAGCGACCAGGCGCCCGCGCATCCCATCAGGAACGCGTTACGAAACTGCGCTTCGCAGCCTGCCGGATCGGCAAAATCGCCGAATGGACCATAGAACGGCTTGATGCCGGCGGCGGCGCAGGCGTCGACCATCTTGGCGATGGTGTAATGCCACAGGTCTTGCTGTGACGATGCACGCGGGGCATCTCCTTGGGCATCAGCGAGCACTTTGTAGTCCGGGTGACCTCCGCCGACGCGCGTCGTCTTCATCGCGCGCGAAGCGGCAAGGTCGGCCGGGCCGAGGCTCATGCCGTGCATGCGCGGCGAAGCGCAGGCGATCGCTTCGACGTTGTTCACGCCCTGCGCGGTCTCCAGGATGGCGTGGATCAGGATCGGTTTCTTCAGCTGATGCCGAGCCTCGAGTTGCGCAAGCAGCTGATCGAGGTAATGGATGTCCCATGTCCCGTCGACCTTCGGCAGCATGATGACATCGAGCTTGCTCCCGACCGCTGCAACGATTTCGGTGATGTCATCGAGCGCCCAGGGTGAGTTGAGCGCGTTGATGCGCGTCCATAGCCCGGTCGAGCCGAAATCAACCGCGCGGACCATTGCAATGAATCCGTCGCGGGCCGCCTTCTTGGCGTCGATCGGAATGGCGTCCTCGAGATTGCCGAGAACGACATCGACCTGGCCAACAAGCTCCGGCACTTTCGCCCGCACTTTCTCGATGTGCGGCGGCACGAAATGGATCATGCGCTCCAGCCGCACCGGCAACTCGTGCAGCGGCGTTGGAGCGCCAACGGCGAGCGGGGCAAAGAACTGACGTGGGAGCTTCATCGGCATCCTCAAAACACGGACTGCCGTTTAGAGGAATGCAAAGGCGACGCCAAGTGTCAAAAAGTTAACGTTGCTCGCGCCGCCTTCTTTCGGCGTCATCCCACGCCGTCAAAGCCTGAAAATCAGGCACAAAGCCGAGGCCCTTTTGAGCATCGGTCGACAGGACCGATTGAGATGTGACCACGTCGACCAATGCCGGCGCGTTTTTCAAAGCGCGACGCAGCGCACCTTCGAGTTCCGTCGGCTTTTCGACGCGCTCGCCATGCGCGCCGAGCGCGCGCGCGAGGCCGGCGTAATCTGAGTGGCGCAAGGTCGTGCCGACGACGCGCCCGCCATAATTCATTTCCTGATCAAGGCGCTCGATGTTCCAGGCGGCATTGTTAGACACGATGAAGACGACTTTCGCGCCGTGGCGGACGGCGGTGTCAATTTCCATGGCGTTGATGCCGAAGGCGCCATCGCCGTTTACAGAAATGACCTGCCGATCCGGCATGGCGAGCGCTGCGGCGACCGCGAAGGGCACGCCCACGCCGAGACAGCCGAAGGCGCCCGCATCCATGTAAATGCTGGCGGCAAGTCCGGTACGAGCAAAACTCAGCAGGTCACCACCATCCGCAATCGCTATGTAATCTTTCGGGGCAGTGGCGGCCACGGCGTCGAAAATCACGCGTGGATGGATTTTGCCATCGCTGCCGGTGGTCGGCTTGTCTTTGGCCGTTTCCGCGGCAGCGATGCGTTCGCGGTGGCGCTTGCGTAAGCCGTCGGCCCAGATCTTGTCGATGCTGCTTTCACGATTGCCGGCTGCGGCGACCATCGCTTCCAATGCAAGATGAGGCGAGGCGAGCAGCTCCGGCCGGCCGCGGCGGTTATCAATCAATTCGCCAGGACTGTCGGAAATCCTGATAAAGCGCGCATTGGGAAACACGGCCGGCGAACCGTAGGCGACCTGGTAGTCGAGCTTGCGACCGAGCAGCAAAACGACATCGGCATCGGTCATAGCGGCTGCGCGTACGGCGGCGCCGGTCGACGGGTGATCGGCCGGAACAAGACCGCGGCTCTCCTGCGTGTCCAGGTAAAGCGCACCGGTTGCATCGAGCAACCGAACGAGCGCATGACCGGCGCCTCTTGCGCCGCGGCCCGTCATGACGACCGGTCGCTTGGCCGACCAGAACACATCAACCGCTTCTTTCACCGCGACAGGATCGGGAGGGATAGCGCGCGGCGGCTTTGGATTCATCCATTCATCAAGAACGAGTTGCGGGGGAACATGCGTGCGCAACACGTCGGTCGGAATTTCCAGATAGACAGGCCCCGGTTCGCCATTGTCGCCCATGGCGCGCGCAACGGCCTCATCAAGCTCACGAACGACCTGATCCGGAATACGCGCGGTCCGTGCGGTGCGTGTCACTGGACGGAGGATGTCGACGTGAGGAATATCCTGCAGCGGCCCCATATTCGCCTGCGGGCGCGACGTGCAGCCGCCGATCAGCAGGACAGGTATGCGGGCAAGCGAAGCGTTCGCGATCGCCGTTACGGTGTTTGTCACACCAGGGCCCGCGGTCACCATGGCCACGCCGAATTGCCCGGTGAGCTCGGCATGGGCATGCGCCATGTGCACGGCCGCGCCTTCGTCGCGCACGTCGATGATCCGGAGTCCCTGCCGTGCGACGTGATCCCAGATCGGCTGGATATGGCCGCCTTGCAGGCCGAAAATCCGGTCGATACCGCGCGCCTTGAGGAAACGCGCAATCCAGGCCGCGCAGGACTGTTCATCCGCATTGAGATCATGCGACTGGACTGCGGGCTTGCTCATGAACTTGCTCCCGTTGACGTGTATTTCGTTCGCAGCACACGGTGAAGAATCTTTCCGGTCGCAGTGCGTGGCATATCCTCTTCAGCAATGAATGATATGGACCGCGGCCGCTTGTAGCCCGCCATACGGTCCTTGCACCATTCCATGATTTCTTCGGCAGTCGGCGCCTCACCGTCGCGCACAATAATGACGGCGTGAACGCGCTCGCCCCATTTTTCATCGGCAATGCCGATCACCGCGACGTCCTTGACCTGGGGATGGCCGCCGACCAGCGATTCCACCTCGGAGGGGTACACGTTCTCACCGCCCGAAATAATCATGTTGCTCTTGCGGTCGACCAGGAAAATGTATCCCTCCTCATCGCGGCGGGCGAGATCGCCGACAGTGCAGTAGTCGCCGCGGAATGCGTCGCGGGTCTTGTCGGGCAATTTCCAGTAACCATCGAACGTGTAGGTGTTGCACGAGTAGAGCTCGCCGGCTTCCCCGGCGGGCACGTCGTTGCCTTCCGTATCGAGTAGCCGGATCGGCCGCGACCCAACGCACTCCCGGCCGACAGATCCAGGCTTGGTGAACTGCTCGTCCGGATGGAGCATAGTGACCCATCCGGCTTCCGTTGAGCCGTAGAGTTCGAACAGGCCGGAGTTCTTGAAGTAGTCCATGATCTCGAGCTTGGTGTCGCGTCGGGCTGGTGCTGAGGAAATCATCAGCTTGGTGACGGCCGAGACGTCGTGCCTTGCGCGGATCTCGGAGGGAAGGCCGAGCATCATGATGTAATGCGTCGGCACCAGTGAAGTGAACGTCGCATGCCCGTCAGCCAGCGTGCGCACAAGATGTTCCGGGTCAAAACTCTTCCGGCTGTAAACCGTGCAGGCTGCGCCGCAATAGGAGAAGGCACCGAAAAAAAACAGTGAGTTGGCGTGACACATGGGCATAACCAGCAGGCCGGAATCGCGAGAGCTGAAGCCAAGCTCGACGTCGGTGACGAGCGACAGCATCGCGCCGCCGCCGTGCGAGCGGACGGCGCCTTTTGGCTTGCCAGTCGTGCCCGAGGTGTACATCAGCGTCCAAGGATCTTCGGGCGTGACCGGCACCGACGGCGGCCGATCGCTTGCCGCCGCGATCAGGTCTTCATAGCCGCGGTAGCCGGCGCGACGGCGATTGCTGCCAAAGAGGATAAAGTTGTGGGCGGACACGGGGAGCGTGTCACGGACCTGCTCAACCGTATCGATCAACTGATCCTGGACAATGAGTGCGCTAGCCTCGCAATTGTCCACGATGTAGCGAATCTCAGGACCAAGCAGCCTGAAATTGATCGGCACAGCAACCACGCCCGCCAGCGCCGCCGCCGCGTAGATCTCAAGCCATTCGACGCAGTTGTAGGCGAGGACGCAGACCCGGTCGCCCTTGGACAGGCCAAGGCCCATAAGGGCGTTGGCGAGACGGCACGAGCGTTCGTACCATGTGCGGAAGGTCATCGCCCGTTCAAGGTCGCGCGCGCCGATCTTGTCGGGAAATGTATGAGCATGCATGCCGAGCACGATTCCCATGTGCGGCAGCTGTCTCATTGAATGCTACTCCACGGCCACGCGAACAATACTGTGCCCGGGGCGGCTGGCTCTGGCAATGCGTGACGACGCGGACGGGCCATGACAAACTCCGGCATTGGCCAGGTGTGTCGAATTGTCATGCAACCGCTGACCGGTCTTTTCGTCCTCGATTTTACCACGCTGCTTCCGGGACCATTGGCGACGTTGATGCTCGCCGAGGCCGGCGCCGAGGTGCTCAAGATCGAGCAGCCAGGCGGTGAAAATGCGCGCCGTTTCCCGCCGTTCATCGGCAGCGAAAGCGCGGCCTTCACGATGCTCAACCGCGGCAAGACAAGCATCGCGCTCGACCTGAAGAGCGGCGCAGACCGGGACAAGGTCATGCCGTTCATCAAGCGCGCCGACATCTTGGTTGAACAGTTCCGACCCGGCGTCATGGACCGGCTCGGTTTTGGCTACGACGATCTGAAGAAAATCAACCCCGGGCTGATCTATTGCTCGATCTCGGGCTACGGGCAGAGCGGTCCGCGCGTTCAAGAGGCCGGACACGATATCAATTACATAGGAAATACCGGCTTGCTCGACCTTCAGCCGGGCCCGGCCGATCATCCGATCGTGCCGCCGATGCTGGCGGCCGACATCGCCGGCGGCAGCTTTCCGGCCGTCATCAATATTCTCCTGGCCTTGCGGGCGCGCGACCAGAGCGGCCAGGGATGCCGTATCGATATCGCAATGACCGATGCGATGTTCACCTTCACCTGGGCGGCGCTTGCCATAGGCGTTGCGACCGGAAAATTTCCGAAACCCGGTGACTTGTGGCTCGTCGGAGGGTCGCCGCGTTACCAGATTTATCCAACCAAGGACGGCAAGCTGATTGCTTGCGGTGCGCTCGAGCCGAAA
>Ga0126377_10001757_pt1 | contig 14425 bp, 11 predicted proteins | sample PanSoiMetPlot_22_FD_92647 | JGI IMG/M metagenome (GOLD analysis project Ga0126377, IMG submission 92647) | Tropical forest soil microbial communities from Panama - MetaG Plot_22 | ecosystem: Environmental > Terrestrial > Soil > Tropical forest > Bulk soil | place: Panama | collected 2016-02-17
CACTCGCTCTCATCACCCGATCGCATGCCTTTTTGGGCGGAAGAACTCTCGCGCAAGTATCGCGCGGGTGAAGCCGGCCATTTCCTTCTGCATCATAATATTTATGACCTGACACGGTCGCGCACCGGTTATGTCTCACTCCTCTCATTTCTGCAGCAGGAGCTGCTCGGTAATAAAAATATCGTCCTCTATAATCGCAGTGAGGGATTGAACTTCGACTCGGAAGAGACCATGCGGGCATTCATCGCACAGCAGCGGGTCGCCAATCCGCTCTTAAATTTTAAAACTGCCGCGCAATTTCCCCGTGAGCCCGCGCTCGCGCTGCCGATGATCGAACGGTTCCTTTACTTCTCCGACCGTGTCGCCGTGATCATCAACTTTCTGGAAACGATCTTTCCGGCGGGTGAAATCAGTTATCTCTCGAGCGAGGACCGCAATGCCCTGGTCTCTCTGCAGCGCTGGCTGACAAGTCCCCGGTTTATGGAGACGGACAACATCGTCATTCTCTTAACCGAGGCATTATCCGATGTGCATCCCCGCATCCGCGAAAACTCGAGGCTCTCGATCATCAAGGTTCCCTATCCCGACGCAGAGCAGCGCGGTGACTATGCAAAGGAATTCCTCGCGGCCTATCCGATCGAGAAAAACGACCTGGGCGAGGATCGACTGGCGTCCTTAACTTCCGGCCTTAACCTCGTTCACCTTCGTTCCCTGCTCTGCGCCGCGCGCGAATCCGATGACGGCCTGACACTGCAGGATGTGAGAATCAAGAAGAAAGAGATCATCGAAACCGAGTGCGCCGGCCTGATTGAATTTGTCACGCCCCGCCATGGACTGGAAAGCGTCGGGGGCTTGCGCGAAGCGAAAGATTATTTGCGTGATATCACCGAGACGATCAAAACAGGCAATCGTGAAGAGGCCCCGATGGGCATCCTGATCTGCGGACCTGTGGGAACCGGCAAAACCTTTCTCGCGGAATGTTTCGCCAAAGACTGCGGTTTGAATGTCGTTGAGTTCAAGAATTTCCGCGATAAATGGGTCGGCTCGACCGAATCCAACCTGGAAAAAATTCTCCACCTCCTGCAAACCCTCGCTCCGATCGTCGTCTTGATCGACGAAGCCGACGCGGCATTGGGAAACCGCGAGACAGGTGGAGATTCAGGAGTCAATCAAAGAGTCTTTTCGAAAATTGCCTCGGCCATGAGCGATACGGAGAACCGCGGGAGGATTCTCTGGATTCTCATGACTTCCCGCCCCGACCTTTTACCGATAGACCTCAAACGACAGGGGAGATGCGAGGAGCATATCGCGCTCTTCTATCCCGAAACCCCGGATGAGCGCCGCGAGATCGCCGACGCGATGGCCCGGAAAAACAAGATCGCTCACCGGATCGACGATTGGGGAGCGATCACCGGCAATCAATTGCACCTATCGGGCGCCGATATCGAATCGATCCTCATTCGCGCGCGTCGTGTTGCCCGAATTGCCGGGCACGATCAGGTGACCAATGAAGACCTGGCCAAGGTCAGCTCGGAGTTCACACCCGCGCGCGATGATCTGGCAGTCGAGTACCAGGAACTCGTAGCCGCGCGGGAAGCAACCACGAGAGCAATGATCCCACCACGATTCCGCGAGATGAATGCCGACGAGATCGCGCGCCGGATCGAGGCGCTGCGGCTGATCATTCGTTGAAGAAGTCCGAAGAGAGATTACGGAACAAACGGAAAATAACGGAACAAACGGAAAAGTCTAAACTAGCCCTTTTCTGTTTGTTCCGTTATTTTCCGTTTGTTCCGTAATTTCTCTTATGTTTTATTGATCCGGCCTCTACAGGAAGGCGCGCCGCATGTGCATTGTTTCTTGTCGGAATGGTAGGAATCTTCGTAGTCGAGGAGAATCTCCTCACCCGGCTCGATATCGCGCATTGCGAAAAAAATCAGCCGGCCGCGGATAATCCGGGCATAACAATTCGGCGCGCATGAATGATTGATATATTGCGTGCCGTTGCCTTCTTTGCTGCCATCGATCGCCCAGGCGGAATTCAACTCGCAGATATAAATACGGCGTTTACCCTTCAATCTCCGGGCGATCTCGTGAGCGGGGATTTTCTCGCCCGCATACTCCGCGATTCTGGCATCTTTTTTAAACGGGATCGTCGCAAAACATCCTTTGCCGTCGATCTTCGAGGCTTTGACCGCCAGTCCCGGAGCAAACTTGGTTTTCATTACTACTCGAACCATCAGAAATACCTGTAATGACCTATGATCTTCCACCCAAAAAGCACGTCCTCAAGCCTGGCGCCGAGGCCGATGTTATGCACGACCGCCAGACGATCAGTGCCCGGGATTTTGATCGCGCTGATCAAACCGATGTGTAAACGGCCGTTGTTGAGTTCCCAGGCAACGACATCGCCTGCCCGATAATCCTTCGCATTATCGCTCAATTCAAGTTTTTTTCCTCGGCGTTCAAACCAGGTCATGAGGTTTGCCACGCGCCGATGATCGATATTGCGATCAGGTTTTTTCGCGCCCCATTTCTGCGGATACTTTTTGAAATTTCCGTTCATATCTTCGTGGACTTCTTTCTGCAAATCCACCCCACCCACGCGGAAAGCGCGGACAATGACATCAGCACAGACACCACTCTCGACCGGAACATCGCCATTCGGATAAGCGATCTTTACGTAAGATGGGTCGTAGCTCACGGTTTTGGTTGTTTGCTCGATCGAATTGGCAAGCGCTTTATCCAGCGGTGTGGCGCCTGGCTTGAGTTGTGTCGCGACAGCAAGTTCACTAGAACTGAGATAAACGGTTTTCGAGGCGCTGCGCATCTCGTTGCAGGCCGAAACCAGGGAGAAAAGTAACAAATAGACTAATAGACGGGGCACATTCTTCATCCTGTCAGTCTCCTTTTGATGGTTGATGATGGACAGAACTTCTCCAGCACACAGCGTTCGCATTCCGGTTTACGCGCTTTGCAGACCCGGCGACCATGCCAGATCATTCGATGCGCAAAATCGATCCACGCTGCCCGCGGAATAATTTTCATGAGGTCGATTTCGATCTTTTCCGGGTCTGTCTCCCTGGACAGGCGCAACCGCTGCGCGAGCCGGGAAACATGCGTATCGACCACCACACCGGAGGGAATGCCGAACGCCGTTCCTAATACAACATTCGCTGTTTTTCGTCCCACTCCAGGCAACTCGGTTAATTCTTCCAGAGTCTGAGGGACGTGCCCCCCGTGTTTTTCGCTCAACAGGAGGCATGAGGCCTGAATGGCTTTTGATTTATTGCGAAAGAAAGTGACCGAGTTGATGTCCCGCTCCAGTTCGGTCTGGGGGACAGAAAGATAATCCCGGCAATTTCGGTATTTTCGGAAGAGGTCGGCGGTGACTATATTGACTCGGTCATCAGTGCACTGTGCGGAAAGAATGGTCGCGATCAGCAACTCGAACGGATTAGAATGATTCAACGCGCAGGTCGCAACCGGATACTCCCGAGCGAGAGCGTCGACTATTTTATTTGTCCTTTCCAATAGTGCTGATTTTGATTCTCTCATATATTAATTTGTTGCACTTCAAACTCCATTCATGCGACTATCATGAATCTTCCCGGTTTCCTCAACAACGGGACGAACTTGCGAATCTTAGGGCTTCGCTATTGCCACCGGAAATGAGCAAATCCCCCATTGCCCCAAAGAAATTAATCTTATTCCATTTTCTGGTGAATAGAAGTTTTATATTATTCGGTTCGTTTGCTCAACTTAAAACAGGAGGTAGTTCAAGTGGATCACCAAGTTTCAGATATGACAAAGCTCGAGATATTTTCTACCTGTCCACAATCCAGTCAGGTCCCAAAAGACATCTACTTCAAAAATGTGGCCGATGTCGCTAAATGGAGCGAGCAATTCGGATACCGCGGTATCCTGGTTTATACGGACAACTCGCTTGTCGACCCCTGGCTCGTCTCGCAGGTCATAATTGAAAACACTACCTCCCTCTGTCCTCTGGTCGCAATTCAACCGATCTATATGCACCCTTATTCGGCAGCGAAAATGGTCGCTTCTTATGGGTATCTCTACAATCGCCAAATCTACCTCAATATGCTGGCCGGAGGATTTAAGAACGACCTTTTGGCTTTGAATGACACTACACCGCATGATCGAAGATATGATCGAACGGTCGAATACGTTGAAATTATGAAGCAGCTTCTCGGTAACACTACCGGGATCAGTTTTTCAGGCGAATTTTATACGGTGGATAAACTCAAGTTAACTCCGCCTCTTCCTCCGGAATTATTTCCCGGAATATTGATCTCCGGTTCTTCAGAAGCGGGCCTGGCTGCCGCAAAGGCCATCGGGGCGACTGCCGTCAAGTATCCGAAACCACCGGGAGAATATGAGAATGACCCACCGGATGAAAACCTCAATTCCGGCGTGCGGGTCGGAATTATCACGCGTGAGGATGAAGACGAGGCATGGCGCATCGCGCGCGAACGATTCCCGGAAGACCGGAAAGGCGAACTTGCACACCAGCTAGCCATGAAAACTTCTGACTCGGTCTGGCACAAACAACTCTCCGAGCTTGGTGAAACATCCGAGAATAATCCCTACTGGCTGGTCCCTTTCCAACATTACAAGACATTCTGTCCCTACCTGGTCGGAAATTATCAGCGTGTCGCCCATGAATTAGCGCGCTATATCTCGCTCGGCTTCCGCACGTTCATTCTCGATATCCCGCCCAGCGAAGAAGAGATGTACCAGACCAGTGTGGCGTTTGAACATGCGACGAGAGCGCTTCGAGCAATGGAGGCGGCGTAATGACTTTGCTGTTGCAGCAGTTAGTAACGAAACAAGCTGAAAAACGCCCCGAACAGAACGCAATAATTTACAAGCAGGAACGGCTTTCATACGGCCGGCTCGAGCAGGCTTCAAATCAATTGGCAAGACTGCTCAAAGAGAGTGGCTGTCAGCAGGGCGATCGCATCTGTTTTCTCATCCCGAAGACTCCGGCCGCGATCATCGCCATTCTCGGCATTCTCAAAGCTGATTGTACATACGTGCCACTCGATTCCTCCAGCCCTGCGCCCAGGTTGGCGAAAATCATCGATGCCTGTGAACCTCGCTGGATTCTGGCCGGTGGCCCGGTCTCCTCGCTGCTCGATCAATTGCTTTCCGAGGACCCCCGGTTCAAGACCATCCCGATCGGATGGATGGATGCGGGAAAAGTAGAAGGCGAGCACTTCAAGTCACAATTTTCCCTCGCTGATCTGCCGAACTATCCCGATGGTCCCCCGGATTACCGAAACAAGATCGAGGATGCGGCTCACATCCTATTCACTTCCGGTTCAACGGGCGTGCCCAAGGGCGTGGTGATTACGCATGAAAATGTTCTGCATTTCATCAATTGGGCGGTCAAATACTTCGGGACGAAACCGGAAGATAAGATCTCGAGCCATCCCCCGCTCCACTTCGATCTCTCGACTTTCGACATCTACGGCACATTGTCGAGCGGCGCGCAGCTACACATAGTGCCGACCGAATTGAACCTCGTGCCTCATAAGCTGGCCGAATTTATCCGCGCATCGGAACTGACTCAATGGTTTTCGGTGCCATCGGTCCTCAATTTCATGGCGAAGGCCGAGGTCGTTAAGCCCAATGATTTTCCCTTGCTCGAACGACTTCTGTGGTGCGGCGAAGTCTTCCCAACTCCGCCTTTGATTTACTGGATGCGGCAGTTGCCGCATGTCAGGTTCACTAATCTGTATGGCCCGACCGAGACGACCATTGCCAGCAGCTATTACAATGTGCCGCAATGTCCCGAAGATGAGAAGGCGAACATCCCAATCGGCGCACCCTGCGAGGGCGAAGAGCTGCTGGTGCTCGATGAATCCCTGAACCCCCTGCCGGTGGGTGAGATCGGCGATCTCTACATCTCGGGAGTCGGATTAAGCCCGGGGTACTGGCGTGACGAGGAAAAGACCGCGTCCGTATTTTTGCATCACAACAAACGCATTTATAAAACCGGAGACCTGGCCAAAATGGGCGAAGATGGCCTGGTATATTATCTTGGACGGGCCGATTCTCAGATTAAAAGCCGTGGCTATCGGATCGAACTGGGCGAGATCGAAACGGCCCTTAATGCTCTCAATTTGACCGAAGAATGTGCGGTCGTGGCGATCAACACCGAAGGTTTTGAAGGCGTGGCGATCTGCTGCGCTTATGTTCCACTGAAAGAGACCGACGCTTCGCCCACCTATTTACGGACCGAGCTGAGTAAATCCCTCCCCAACTATATGATGCCTGCCCGATGGATGCGCTCCGAGCGGTTACCTAAAAATGCTAATGGGAAGATCGATCGAAAAGCGCTGAGAGAGATGTTTCAAAAAGAGGTGGAGCATTGAACGTATTGCTCGTAGGCGAAGAGTCGGCCGGCGCACAGGCTCTCAAATTGCTGGCGAACAGCGACCATCATCTGGTTGGGGTGATGGCCTCACCCACGAAAAAAGCGGGTGGCATGATGACCCTCTGGCAACTTGCGGAGAACATGGGGTTTCGCACCTGGCCGGCAGAGCTGGTCAAGGATGCGCAGTTTGCCGAGGTGGTGATCGCCGAGCAGGTCGATCTCCTGCTCAACATTCACTCATTGTTTGTCATCAAGGGGGCGATCGTCGAGGCGCCGCGTTTCGGCAGTTTCAATCTTCATCCGGGCCCTTTGCCTCGTTACGCCGGTCTCAATGCCCCGAGCTGGGCGATCTATCACGATGAAAAGCAACATGGCGTTACGCTCCACAAAATGCTCGCCGGAATCGACACAGGCCCGATTGTTTATCAGACAATTTTCGACATCGAGGATACGGATACGGGATTTTCAGTCAGCGCAAAATGTATCAAAGCGGGTTTAGTCATGATCAAACAATTGATCGATGCCGCATCGAATGCTCCCGATTCAATCCCGCTGATTCCACAGGACCTCACAAAACGAGAGTACTTCGGCAAAGGTACGCCGGAAGACGCCTGGCTGGCATGGTCACGTCCCGCTCGCGATATCTATAATTTTGTGCGAGCATCCGATTATTCTCCCTTCAGATCGCCCTGGAACACCCCACGATCAAAACTCGGCGAGAAAGAGATAGAGTTTACCAAGGTTTCTCTCACCGGTCGCTCCTGCAATGTCTCACCAGGTACTGTCGGCAGCTCGGATGCTGAGAGCGTCTTCGTCGCCAGTCATGACCAATGGGTTGCGGTTAACAAATTGGTGGTTAACAAACAGGTCGCCAATCCTGTGGAGATACTCGATCCTGGAGATCGGCTGTCGTGGCCGGTTGATTAACAAAGATGCTAGATGCTAGATGCTAGATGCTGGTAAGAGACCGGCAAAACTGATGCCATAATCTCTTACCAGCATCTAACATCTAGCATCTAATTCTTCATAAAAGCTTCCAGATATTTCACACCCGCGCCGGTATTAAATAAGACAATTCGATCCTGGGCAGTGACTTTCCCGTCAGCCATCAACGACCTCAAGGCAGGCAGGCAGGCCGCTCCTTCGGGAGCACAAAAGATTCCCTCAGCGGAGCCAATTTCACGAGCAGCTGTGATCATATCTTCATCAGTTACGGCAACCGCCCCGCCATTGCTCTTTCTGAGGATTTCGAGCATCAGGAAATCTCCGATCGCCCGTGGGACCCGCAAGCCCGATGCGATCGTCCGGGGATTTTCAAATTCCGGCGCCTCGTCCCACCCATTCTCGAAGGCCCGAACGATGGGCGCACAACCCGTGGCCTGAACGGTATACATCCGCGGGCGATGGGAACCGATCCATCCCATCTCCTCCATCTCATCGAACGCTTTCCACATTCCCACCAAACCCGTCCCCCCACCGGTGGGATAGAGAATGACATCGGGTAATTCCCAGTTGAACTGTTCGGCCAGCTCGTACCCCATCGTCTTCTTGCCTTCAATGCGGTAAGGCTCTTTCAGTGTCGAAAGATCGAACCAGCCCTCGGCCTCCTTGCGTTTGGCGACTTCCGCGCCGCAATCGGTGATCAAGCCGTCGATGAGCGTAACGTGCGCCCCCATCTCTATGCACTCGATGCGATTTGCAGCCGGAGTATCGCGCGGCATAAAGATATATGCTTCGATTCCCGCGCGCGCGGCATAAGCCGCCATTGCGCCGGCCGCGTTCCCGGCTGAGGGAATCGCAACTTTCTTGACTCCGAGCTCTTTCGCCATCGAGACCGCTGCCGTCAGACCACGGGCTTTGAACGCCCCGGTCGGATTGAGTGCTTCGTCTTTGATATAAACTTCTCTTAAATTCAGCCTTTCAACCAGACGGCCGCAATAGATTAATGGCGTCCACCCTTCACCGAGCGTCACAACATTTTGATCATTAACCACGGGTAAAACTTCACGGTAGCGCCAGAGCGAGGATGGGCGAAACTTGAGCTGCTCTTTCTTGAGAGCGTTCGCTGCCTTTGCCAGATCATAGCGAACAAGCAGAGGTTTACCGGCGCGAGAAATGTTATAAAGCTTGTTTGGTTCGTACTTTTCCCCGGTTTTAGAACATTCGAGATGCGTTACATACATAAATTATCAAAACCTCAGAGTGAGTAATATCATTACCAATAAAGGCAGAATAATAATGACGCCGGTGATCCCGATCAATGTCTCGCCGATCCAAAACGTCATAAAAATATTGAACCCCATGACACCGAAATAAAGCCCTACCGATCCCAATGGTTTCAACCGATAATCGATAACTCCGGAATGAATCTTATCATCGCCCTTGAATAACAATCGATCAAGCCAGACAAAGAGCCGAATGATGACAAAGCAAACAAAAAACCAGCCGAGAAAATTTGCAATTGTCACCCCGAAATAGGCACCGTCATTCGGGTAATAATAAATTTTCCCCAAAAACCAGCGGTCTCCCCGCAAAGCAACCGGATCGATAATAATATCCAGATACATCATGAGAAAGGAAGCGAGCAGCGCTGCCTGCCATGTCCTTCTGATCCGTTCGGCATTCGCCATCCGAAAGCGACAGAGCAGGATGGTCGCCAACTCCAGACTGACGTAAGAAAGAAATGTAAAAGAGAGCGAATCCATAAAAGGCACACCCGCTATCCATAATTCGCGATGGCTCGTCTGATCGATGTAGTAATAGAGGCCGAATGGAAATCCGGTTGCCGCAACCGCCGAACTCCATTCGCAGATAAATGCCGTGAGGTAGGCGATAATCGTGAAAAGACCTGCCCTTTTCCATCCCAGGTTCGTTACCGCCAGAAAAAGATAGATTGCAAAAAAAATAAAAACGTAAGGACGAAGGATGATTGTACCGAGCAGTAGTTGAAAGAAATGAAGCACGGTTAGCAATGCCAGTTCACCGCAGAGACACAGAGAACACAGCGACAGCACAGAGATCTGAGATGAGTCTTCTCTTGTCTCTGTGGGGGCTCTGTGTTCTCTGTGTCTCTGCGGTGAACTGCAGTTTATACATCAATTTGTCCCTGACTTGACAACCGGGAGCTTGATATTCGAGGCGAAAGATTTCGAGCGGAAAATTCGCTGCGTGGCGGCGGTGTAATCCGAATCTTTCGCCTTGAAAATATTTTCCAAATACTTCTGCGGGTTGCGGTCGATAATTGGGAACCAGGTGCTTTGCACCTGCACCATAATCTTATGCCCCTTCAAAAAACGATGATCCTTATGGGTCAGGTAGACATTAAATTCAGTTACTTTATTTGGTACCAGCGATTCAGGTTTATCAAAACCCTTATGATATCTGCCACGCATAACCTCACCCGTTACCATAAGCTGATAACCGCCCATGCGGTGATTGTCCGGCCACTGTTCGGGATAAACGTCAATCAATTTCACTATCCAATCGCTGTCGGTCCCGGTCGTCGAAGCGAAAAGCTGTGCCGTGATCTCGCCGGAAATAGTCAGGTCTTCCGTCAATGGGTCAGTCTCCCAGGTTAAAACGTCCGGGCGATTGACGACAAAGCGTTGATCCTCGGTCAGCCATGCGGACCAGCCCGACCCTCGACTAAAATATGTCGGCTCGATCGGCCGTTTGCGATATGGCACCGGATGCGCAGGGTCTGAGACATAACTGTCGAATTCCTGCTCCGAGTTATTGGCCGGTGGATCGAAGGAGAGTTTGTCATTGGCATGAAAATAGAGCTTCCGCTCATTCGTCCAATTGAGTGGGGGCCATTGATCGTACTTTTTCCACTCATTACTGCCTGTCTGGAAAGTCAGAGCTTCCGGAAAATTGAGGCTGCCTTTCCCCTTGAGGTGATAAGCAAACCAGGGTGCCTGAATATTTTCACGGAAATATTTGCCGGTTGCCTGCTTGAACTCGATGTTCCCCAGTTTGTCGCCTTCGCCCCCCCATCCCCCATGATTCCAGGGCCCGACGACGAGGTAGTTCATTTTCTTCCCATCATTCTTTTCGAGTGCGACGTAGGCTTTCATCGGCCCATAGAAATCCTCCTGGTCGAACCATCCGGCAACATGCAAGGTCGGCACCGTGACATCGCGCAGATAGTGAGAAGCCGAACGACTCTTCCAGAAACTGTCGAATGCCGGGTGATCGATGAAATCTTTCCAGGTCGGAAGCGTGGGGGTGATGATCTTCGAAATCGCGCCTCTCTTTAAATACCATTCATAGGTATCGAATTTATCGAATTCCGGCTCAGAGCGCCCCTTCGCGTTTTCAACGCCGTAAACATATTCGTAGCCATAGCTCATGCGAAACGCGCCTTGATGAAAAAAGTCATCACCCAGCCACGTATCTCCCATGAGCGCCTGCGGTGAAAGAGCTTTCAGTGCAGGATGCGGATCGAGCAACGGGACAACGGCCAGCCAACCTGGATATGAGACGCCGAAGACACCAACCCGACCGTTATTATTCTTGATGTTCTTAATCAACCACTCGATGGAATCATATGTATCGGTACTTTCATCAATAGATTGTTTGTCACTTTTATCCCGCGGCGGGCGATTCATTCTGAATTCACCTTCAGACTTATATTTCCCACGAATGTCCTGAAAAACGAAAATATAACCATCGGCCACCAGTTCTTTGTGGGCGAGATTCAACCGTTCAGATGTCCACCGATCGACTCCGTATGGGGTTCGTTGCATGAGAATCGGCAATGGCTCACTGGCATTTTTCGGTGTGAGGATCACGGTGAAAAGTTTGACTCCATCACGCAGCGGGACCATTACCTCGATTCGATCGAAGGCAACATTCCCCGCGTTTTGTGACGATCCCGGTGTTAGTTGAACACCGAGAATCAGGCAAAATAAGGTGATCTTCAATGACTTTGATATAGCCGTTTTTATAGATCCGTTCATTCTTTTCCTCTTCTTCCATTTGCTGAAATTTATAAACAAACAAAAGCTTATAAAGCTTAAACTGCTATCCTTTCGAACTGGCTTTTACCAGAAATTATCGATTTCTGAAAGTCGATATACCGGTGAAGTCTCCTTCTCTTCCGGCTTTCCTCATTCTGAGAGCTACACGCGGGGCGATCAAATTACTTCCGACATTAAACTAACCAATTTACCAATATAAATTTTCTCCAAAATATTTATATAAATATTGACAATAGCCTTATAAGCAGTGTAGCGTACTTTCACGAAGTTCCGTTTTTTGTAGTTCTCACAACTAATAAGTCAAAGAAATGATCGAAGGATCGTGTAAAAAATTATCGAGAGTCAAAAGTCGATAATTTTGTTTTAAGCCTAATCAAGCAGGGCCCATCTCACATTTGGGTTGGAGTTAGCTTTTCGAATCTATTCATTTACCGCTGTCTCTTGGATTTACCCAACAACGAGTGCTTGCAATTCCTGGCACTCGAGCATTACCTCAACAAACAAAGAAGTTAACAAAGCAATAAGTTATCTGGTGTAGCTGATTTTGTAGTCGATTGCCCCTACTCGATGAGCCGACTCTATCGGACTGGATGGAAGGCGGAATCTCGATTCCATCGTGTCTGCAGAGCTGCAACTGAATTAACACAGATAAATCAACCACAAGGAGGCACAAATGAAGTTATTTAAGGTTTTAATCGTCATGCTATTTGTTTTAGGTGTATTTATCCTGCCTGTAGTAGGTCCTACTTCAGTCGAGGGTCAGGCGAGTGATGAAGCACTTACCTTTAACATGCGTTTCGATGGCGATTTGTTCAATGGATTCGGAGCGAGAGGCACTCCCATAGATGAATGCGCGGGTGAGGCGGTTCCCAACCGCTCGTTCGAGGACAACAAGTTTATCTTTGAGGAGCTTGAAACGGCGGAAGAAGGGCTAGGCCCCACATATAATGCCGCAGGGTGTAGAGATTGTCATGAAAGTCCTGCAACGGGGGGGATTAGCCAGATCAGAGAGCTAAGGGCCGGGCATCTGAATTCAGCCGGCACATTCGTCAACCCACCGGGCGGCCAGTCGCTTATCCAACTGCGGGCGATCGACGCGGATATCCAGGAACGTTTGGATAACGCCCCCCTGGAAAATATCAGGACTTTCCGGACTACTCTCAATGTCCTTGGCGATGGGTTCATTGAGTCCATTGCCAATGACACAATAACCTTAATTCGGCTTAACCAGCCGGCCGGCTTTGTCGGCACGATCATCAACGTTCCCGTAGTCGAAGCTAACAACATATTGCGTGTTGGTCGCTTCGGTTGGAAGAATCAGCACGCCAGTCTGCATTCCTTCTCGGGCGATGCTTACCTCAACGAAATGGGAATCACCAATCCATTCGATGGGAATGGAGGGACAGCGGAGAACAACTCCCTGGGCGCATCGGTCGCTGACTTCGACGAAGTGGCCGACCCTGAGGATGACGGCGATGATGTGGAAGCCTTCGCCAATTTCATGCGGGCGACTCGCGCGCCAAGCCGTGGCCCGATCACCGCAGCCGCCCTTCGTGGGGAGACTCTGTTTCAGCAGGCAGCATGTTCCGTCTGTCATACTCCGGCGATCAGAACTGCTCCGGCAGGCACTCTCATCAACGGAGGCGCCATGCGGGTTCCGGCCGCTCTCGGCAACAAGGTTATCCGCCCATTCAGCGATTTCCTGTTACACGATGTCGGAACGGGCGATGGGATCGTCCAGAACGGCGGCCAGGCCACGCGGAACATGGTCCGCACACCGCCACTCTGGGGCGTCCGCACTCGTCCCGAGTTGATGCACGACGGCCTCTCACTCACCTTCAACGAGGCCATTCAACGTCACGCCGGTATAGGCGGAACCTTCTCGAGGAACTTCTACAATGCATTGAGCACTGCCAGCAAGAACGATCTCATTGCATTCCTGAAGACACTTTGAAGAAACAGGGAGTAGGGATAAAGAATGAAGATTGAAGGATGAAGGATGAAGGATGAAGTAGAAATCATCTGCATCCTTCTATCCTTCTATCCTTCATCCTTTATCCTTTATCCCTACTCCCCATTCCCTACTCCCTCGCTTATGTTGAACACATTCAATAGAGCTGTCGCATTTGCCTGTTTGCCGGTGTTGGCGAGTTTGTGCATTCTTTCTTCCGCCTGTGCTGATCATCAACAGACACAGCGTGCACAGCCTCTTCCCGCAATCGATCAAAACCGAACCAGTGTTCCGGCGACCGCTAAGTCACTCGCCGAATTTCCACCGGCCACCCAAGCACAGGTTGTCGAAGCGGTCGATCGGGTTTTCAAGAACGTCGTGACGATCGAGTTGACCAGACACCCTTCCTTCATCACCGGCGATTTCAATGGCGATTTCTCCCAGGACCTCGCCGTTACCATCAAGCCGGTTCCCAATAAGCTCCCGCAGATCAATGACGAGCTGGCCGGCTGGATTCTGGTTGATCCGATTCAATACGCCATCTCCGATGCGAAAGCCAAGCCTTATCAGGCCATGCATGCTCGCATCCTCAAACATCAACCCGTGCAAGTATCCGATGGAGATTTGCTCCTCGCCGTTATTCATGGCTTTGAAGCCAAAGGCTGGCGAGACCCCTGGGCTACTCAGACCTATCTGCTCAAGGACGCTGTCGGTGATGATCTCAGGGTAGTACCGCGCAAGCTGGTCGTCACTCCAATGAATGAGCAGAAAATGCCGCTCATCCGCGGCGACGTGATCCAACAGACTCACGACGGACAATCAGGATTCCTCTATTTCAATGGAGGGAAATACGCCTGGTACGATCCGAAGATTTACAAACCTCTTCCCCCGGGAAGGTTAGTCCACGCAAGAAAACAGTGAAATAGATGTTGGTTGTTAGATGCTGGATACTAGTAGAGAGCTTCCTACTAGCATCCAGCATCTTCTTCTATTGAGGTGACACATGAACCCAAGGAGACCTTTGAGAAAGATACTATTTATGATTTGCCTGATGGTCGGACTGTCCTTGCTTCCCGTCTCGGGGCAAGA
>Ga0126377_10001758_pt1 | contig 14425 bp, 9 predicted proteins | sample PanSoiMetPlot_22_FD_92647 | JGI IMG/M metagenome (GOLD analysis project Ga0126377, IMG submission 92647) | Tropical forest soil microbial communities from Panama - MetaG Plot_22 | ecosystem: Environmental > Terrestrial > Soil > Tropical forest > Bulk soil | place: Panama | collected 2016-02-17
CGTGACGGCTGGTCCTCCACGCACACCCTGGTGGAAGTCGTCGTCGAGGACATGCCGTTCCTGGTCGACTCGATCGGCATGGTACTCAGCCAGGCGGCCCTCACCATTCACCTGATGATCCATCCCATCATCGGCGTGCGCCGCGATGCTGCCGGCCGTCTGCTCGATATCGACGACGGCACCGCGCCCGGCAAGTTCAGCGCGGAGTCGTGGCAGCGCATCGAGATCGATCACATCGGCGATGAGCGCCGGCTGCGCGAACTGGAACAGAACATCCAGCGCGTGATCGAGGACGTGCGGTTTGCCGTCGGCGACTGGCAGACGATGCGACAGCGCGCGCTGCAGACCGCGAAAGACATCGAAGCCGACAAACCTCCGGTGCCGCCCAACGAGGCGCGTGAAGTCGCGGCATTGCTGGAGTGGATGGAAGCGAATCACTTCACCTTCCTCGGCTATCGCGAGTATCGCCTGCGGCGTGGTCGGTCAGAGGACCTGCTGGAACCGCTGCCGGAAACGGGGCTCGGTCTGTTGCGACCGCGCCGTGGTCAACGGCTCGAGCCTTCGAAGCTGACGGGCGATGTGCGCGCCTATGCGCGCGAACCGGATCTGTTGACGATCACCAAGGCCAACTCGGTCTCGACCGTGCATCGTGCAACGTACCTCGACTACGTCGGCATCAAGACATTCGACAAGTCCGGGCGGGTCAACGGCGAGCGCCGCTTCGTCGGCTTGTTCACCTCCGCGGTCTACAGCCGCAGCCCGCGCGAGATCCCGCTGCTGCGCCACAAGATCGAGCGCGTCATCGATCACTTCGGCCTCGATCCGGCCAGTCACGACGGCAAGGCCGTGACGCACGTGCTCGACACCTATCCGCGCGACGAACTGTTCCAGGCGAGCGTGCCCGACCTGATCCGCATCGTGCGCGGCATCGTGAACCTGTATGAACGGCACCGCGTGCGGGTGTTCCTGCGTCGCGATGCGTTCAACCGCTTCTACTCCGGCATGATTTTCGTACCGCGCGACCGCTACAACACCCAGGTGCGCAACAAGATCGAAGCGCTGGTGCGCGAGCGCCTGCAGTCGACCGCGATCGAATCGCAGGTACAGCTGTCCGAGTCGGCGTTGGCACGCGTGCATATGATCGTCCGACTGCCGCCGGGCGGCGGTCCGCGCGTGGATGTCGATGCGCTGGAGCAGCAGATCGCGCAGGCGGTGCGGACCTGGGACGATCGCCTGCGTGAGGCACTGATCGAGCGGCACGGCGAGCTCACCGGCCGGACTCTGGCGGAGCGGCTGGCAGGTGCATTTCCGGCTGCGTACGCCGAAGACGTTGCAACCGAGACCGCCATCGCCGACGTTGCGCAGATCGCCGAAGTATTGCGGGATGCTGATCGCATCGCCATGCGACTGGTTCGTGGCGAAGGTTCGACCATTCACCTGCGGCTGTTCCGCTCGGCCGCGCCGATTCCACTGTCGCGCGCCCTGCCCATCCTCGAGAACCTCGGTTTCACAGTCCTCAGTGAGCGCCCCTACCGGATCACGCCGCCGCGCACGGAGGAAAATGGACGCAACCGCGACGTCTGGCTGCAGGATTTCGAAATGCAGCATCGCGATGGGGGCAGCACCGATCCCGACAAGCTCGGCACGCGGTTCACCGATGCGTTCGTGGCCGTGTGGAGCGGTCACGCGGAAAACGACGGTTTCAATCGCCTGGTGGCCGGCGCCAGCCTGAGCTGGCGCCAGGCGATGGTCCTGCGCGCCTACTGCCGCTTCGCGTTGCAGGGCGGCATGACGTTCAGCCAGCCCTACATGGAGCAGGTGCTCGCGTCGAATTCCGCGATCACGGCGACGCTGTCGGCGATCTTCGAAGCGCAGTTCGATCCCGAGCGGCCATCGACGCGTCGCAACGCCGAAGTGTCGCGCCTGCAGAAGCAGCTGGCAAAGCAGCTCGACAAGGTGAGCAGCCTCGACGAAGACCGCATCTTCCGGCGTTTCGCCAGCGTCATCGCGGCCACGCTGCGCACCAACTACTACCAGACCGATGCCGGCACCGATCAGTCCAAGTCCTACCTGTCGTTGAAGCTGGACTCGCGCAACATCGCCGATCTGCCGCAGCCGCGGCCGGCCTTCGAGATCTTCGTGTATTCGCCACGCGTGGAAGGCGTGCACCTGCGCATGGGCCCGGTGGCGCGTGGCGGCATCCGCTGGTCGGATCGTCGCGAGGATTTCCGCACCGAAGTGCTGGGCCTGATGAAGGCGCAGAACGTCAAGAACACCCTGATCGTTCCGGTCGGCGCCAAAGGCGGCTTCGTGCCCAAGCGCCTGCCCGCCAACGCGAGCCGCGAAGACACGCAGCGCGAAGGTGTCGAGTGCTATCGCACTTTCATTCGCGGCCTGCTCGACGTGACCGACAACATCCGCGACGGCAAGGTCGTACCGCCGCAGCGCGTCGTGCGCCGTGACAGCGACGATACGTACCTCGTCGTGGCGGCCGACAAGGGCACGGCAACTTTCTCCGACATCGCCAACCGCATCTCGGCCGAGTATGACTTCTGGCTCGGCGATGCATTCGCTTCCGGTGGCTCCGCCGGCTATGACCACAAAAAGATGGGCATCACCGCGCGCGGCGCGTGGGAGTGCGTGAAGCGTCACTTCCGCGAAATCGGCGTCGATACCCAGTCGCAGAATTTCACCGTCACCGGTATCGGCGACATGGCCGGCGACGTGTTCGGTAACGGCATGCTGCAGTCGCCGCACATGCGGCTGCTGGCGGCATTCAATCATCAGCACATTTTCCTCGACCCGAACCCGGACGCGGCCGCCGGTTTCGCCGAGCGCGAGCGCATGTTTGCGCTGCCGCGCTCGACCTGGGAAGACTACAACCGCAAGCTGATTTCGCCTGGTGGCGGCATCTACCCGCGCAGCGCCAAGTCACTGCAGATCTCGCCCCAGGTACAGACCATGCTCGGCCTGGAGCGCAACTCGCTCACGCCGCAGGAACTGATTCGCGCCATCCTGTGCATGCAGGTCGACCTGCTCTGGAACGGCGGCATCGGCACCTACGTCAAGGCTACGGATGAATCCAACCAGGAGGTCGGCGACCGTGCCAACGACGGGGTGCGCGTCAATGGCCGGGACCTGCGCTGCAAGATCGTCGGCGAAGGCGGCAATCTCGGCTTCTCGCAGCGCGGCCGCGTCGAATACGCGAGGCAGGGCGGCCGCCTCAACACGGATTTCGTCGACAACTCGGCCGGCGTCGACTGCTCGGACCACGAGGTCAACATCAAGATCCTGCTGAACTCGCTGCCGAAGCGTGCCGGACTGACAGTTGCTGCGCGCAACAAGCTGCTCGCGAACATGACCAACGACGTCGGCGCGCTGGTGTTGCGTGACAACTATCTGCAGAGCCAGGCGCTGTCGATGCTCGAAGCGCGCTCCGTGAAGGACCTGCTGGAGCACGTGCACACGATCCGCTCGCTCGAAGTGTCGGGATTGCTGGATCGCGCCCTCGAGTATCTGCCGCCCGCGGAACAGATCGACGAGCGCCGCAAGGCCGGACGCGGCCTGACCCGCCCTGAACTCGCCATCCTGCTGGCGTACGCGAAGATGGCGCTGTACACGCTGCTGATCGATTCGGACGTCCCTGAGGACCCGTATCTCGGACACGAGCTCGAGCGCTACTTTCCGGCGCAGATGCAGAAGCGCTTCAGCCGCTACATGCGTCAGCATCGTCTGCGCCGCGAAATCATCGCAACAGCGACGACCAACAGCATGGTCAATCGCATGGGTGCGAGCTTCGCGCGCCGCACGCAGGAAGACACAGGCACCAACGCAGCAACCGTGGTGCGCGCCTATGCCATCGCCCGTGAAGCTCTCGCCATGCGTGCGACCTGGAGCGCGATCGAAGCGCTCGACGCTCGCATCGACGCTCGCATGCAGTACGCGATGATGTTCGAGACCACGCGCCTGCTGCGATTCTGCACCTACTGGCTGATTCATCGACATGCCGGCTCCCTGCACATCGAGCAGCAGGTCGAGCGTCTGCGCTCGGGGCTGACGCGCCTCGACGCTGCGATCCCGCGCGTGCTGTCAGGCGCGGACCTCGAAATCTTCAAGACAGCACACGAGAATTACCGCGTAGCCCGCGTGCCAGAGGCGTTGAGCAAGCGCATGGCCAGCCTTGCCGCTCTGCGCTCCGGTCCCGACCTGGTCGATATTTCCGGGCAGACCGGTGTCGCAATCGAAGCGGCCGCCTCGGTCTATTTTGGCGTCGGCACCGCCTTGTCACTCGACTGGGTGCGCGAACAGATCGAGTCGCTCGGTGTCGAGGGTCACTGGCAGGCGGTGGCGCGCAGCACCCTGCGCGACAACATCTACGACCTGCAGCGCAAACTGTGTCTGCAGGTCCTCGGCCGAACGAAATCGCCGCCGGCCAATGCGGTCGAAACGTGGCTGGCCGGAAAACCCGCGGCCATCGAGCATGTGCGGCAGACGATCAACGACATGCGCGCCCTGCCCCAGATGGACTTCGCCACCCTTTCGGTGGCTCTGCAGGCGGTACGCGCGTTGGCGGAATAGGAAGGAAGGGACTGGGGACTGGAGGGCAAGGTCACTGCTGACCGGCAGCTGCACCCTCTGGTATAAAGCCGCTCCGGTCTGACCATTCACCATTCACCAGTCACTATTCACTTCCCAATGCCCGGCAAACTCGTCCTCGTCCGTCACGGACAAAGCATCTGGAATCTCGAGAATCTGTTCACCGGCTGGGTCGATGTCGACCTGACCGAGCAGGGCCGTAACGAGGCCCGCGAGGCGGGGCGCCTGCTCAAGACGGAAGGATTCGAGTTCGACCTGGCTTTCACGTCGGTGCTGAAGCGCGCCATTCGCACGCTCTGGATCGTGCTGGATGAAATGGACCTGATGTGGCTGCCGGTGGAGCGCAGCTGGCGGCTCAACGAGCGCCACTACGGTGCGCTGCAGGGTCTGGACAAGGCGCAGACGGTCGAGAAACACGGCGCCGAACAGGTCAAGATCTGGCGCCGCAGCTACGACATCCCGCCACCCGCGCTGACGCTCGATGACAAGCGCCATCCGCGTTTCGAACGCCGCTACGCCAGCCTGAAGCCTGACGAGTTGCCCTCGACCGAGTCACTGAAGACGACGCTCGATCGCGTGCTGCCCTACTGGAACACCCGTCTCGCACCCGAACTGAAGGCCGGACGCAACGTGCTGGTAGTTGCTCATGGCAACAGCCTGCGCGCGCTGGTGAAGATGCTCGACAACATGTCGAACGAAGACATCATCGAATTCAACATCCCGACCGGCGTGCCCATCCACTACGAACTCGACAACGATCTCAAGCCGCGCTCGCGCCGCTTCCTCGGCGATCCCGAAGCCATCAAGGCTGCCGCCGAAGCCGTTGCCCGTCAGACGGAAGGAAAGAAGAAGTAGGAGCAGTCGGAAGAAGGGACTGGGGACCGGTTACTTCATTCTTCCGGCGCGACAATGAGACGGATGCCGTCGAGATCGGCGGTGAAAGGAACCTGGCACGACAAGCGTGAGCTGCCCTGCTGGTAGGTGGAGAGGATCGTTACCAGTTCGCGCTCGTCGTATTGCATCTCCGGCAAGCGACCGATCCATGACGGGTCGACATAGACGTGGCACGTCGCGCAGGAACAATAGCCGCCACAGCTCGCGACGACACCGAATTCATACTCGCGCAGCACTTCCATCAGCTTGCCGCCGGGCGCAGCTTCGATCGTGTGTTCCTGGCCGTAGACGTCGGTGAGATGGATGGTGGGCATGCGGGGCGGGGACTGGGGACTGGGGACTGGGGACTGGGGACTGGCGGGAGAATAGACCGGCCACAGTTACCGGTCACGTTCATTCCAGCGCCCGCACCGCCATCCACAGATCGCGGATGTAGTCGAACAACCAGCAGCACAGCTCCAGGCGATGCCAGGTCTGCGGATCGTAGTCGCCGGCGTAGCTGATCAGCAGTTGTTCGCGCTGCTCGCGGCTGAAGGCATGGTAGACGCAGAGCGAGGCGAGATCGAAGAATCGTTCGCCGAGCCCGGCGTACTCCCAGTCGATCAGCCGCAGTTCGCCGTTATCCACGACGTTCAGGGCGTGGATGTCGTTGTGGCACAGGCACTCAGATGACTGGTGCTGCAGTGCCGCCGCGATCTCGACCGCACGCTTGCGCAACGCCGGTGCCAGGATCGCCGGGTTCGCACCGTGCTCGTCGAGGGTCTGCAGGTAGCGCTCGGTCACCGACAGCAGATCGACACGCCGCACACCGGCGGGTGCCGCGAGCCGATGCAAACGACGCAGCACCATTGCAATGCGGTTGATATTGGCGGGATCGACCGCCTGCAGGTCAGTCCAGTGCGGACCCACGTAGCGGGTCACGAGCAAGTGACGCGTCAGGTCGTTGCGAATCACCTCCGGACCGAGGCCCACCCGTGCGACGGTATCGAGGATCAGCGCCTCGCTGGCGCGATCGATCTGCAGCGATGCCTCGGACGTATTGCTCTGGCGAATGACGAACGTGCCCTGCGCGGTGCGCGCCAGCCAGCTGTCATTCGTCAGCCCGTGCTTGATGCGCTCGATGGCCTGGATGCTGCCTGCGTCGAGGCCCGGCAGCGCGGCGACGACTTCAGCTGGCGACATGATTTCCGGCCAGCCTCCCGGGCTCGGCAGCGCGCTGCACGACCAGCTCGCGACGCCACGCGAAATAGCCATGCACCACGATGCCGAGGTAGATGATGAACAGGATCGTGGTTACCAGCAGTCCCTGCGAGAAATAGAGTCCTGCCGCGACGGCATCCACCACGATCCAGTACAGCCAGTTCTCGATCACACGCCGCGCCACCATCCAGGTCGTGATCACACTGCCCCAGGTAACGAATGAATCGACGTACGGCGACACGGCATCGGTATTCGCGGCCAGCAACCAGCCATTCACGACGCTGGCAACAAGAACAGCGACCACGGCCGCAAGATGTCGCTGCATGCTCCAGCGCCGGATCAGAACCTCCCCGCTGTCGCTGCGACCGCGTCGCCAGTCGATGAAACCGATCACGGCCATGACCAGGTAGAACACCTGCAGCGCCGACTGCATGTAAAGCGACGCGCGCGCAAACAACACCAGGTAGATAGAGGTGCTGACGAAGGCGCAGATCCAGCACAGCAGGTTGCGGCGCACGGCGAGCAGCAGGTAAGCGAGCCCGAGAGCAGCACCGACTGCTTCCCAGGGTGAGGTGGCGCGAAGCTGAGTCAGGAGTTCGTTCATTGTGCGATCAGGAGAATGAATGCGGATGAGCGAGTGGATGGATACGTAAAACCAGAGCCTGTCTGAGGATCGATTGAAACGGCCAGGCGTGAATTCTCCGTTCGCGTTGAGCCTGTCGAAACGCTCCTTCTACCCGGCCCTTCAGGAAGCCCTTCGACAAGCTCAGGGCAAGCGGAACGGTAAAGATCGGCCGCAGCCCACTCGAGATCGGCTCCAGTTACCATTCACTACTCACCATTCGCTTCATTCATCCAGTCAGTCATCCTTCCCACCCAGCACCTTCATCACGAACACCTTGCGGCCACTTTCCGCAAACGAGGCAGCCGTCTCCTTCGCCAGGATCTCGAACAGGCGCTGATGCTCACCCGCGATCTGGGTGCTCATGGAGTTGGTGACGACCTTCAGCTCCGGATACGTGTTCAGCCGATCGATGAAGCCCTGGATCGGCGGAATGTAGTCGGCGTCGAGCGGATACAGACTGATTTCGATGGCGGTGTGCATGGGCGCCTCCGGCGCGGGTACTGGGCTACGGGGCACTGGCTACTGGCCAGAGCCGGAATGATGAGCGGCTTCGCCGGCCGGCTGCCGGAAACCTGCCCGCTTCAGAGCGACCATTGCACACTCACGCCGATCTGACGCGGATCGCCGCGCTGGATGTACTGGCGCTCGGTGGAGTCGGCCGGATCGTTGGCGAAATAGAAGCCGCGAATGGCGTAGGTCTCATCGAACACATTGCGGCCCCACGCATAGACGCTCCAGCGGGCCGCTTCGTAGCCGAACTTCAGATGCACCAGCGAGTAGGCGTGTGAGCGCGTGTTGTTGTCCGGCACGTCGAAGTAGAAATCATCGAGTGCCGTGAAATCGACGCGCGCCATCCAGCCCTGGTGCCGCCACGTGGCATCGAGTGCGACCTGGTATTGCGGCGCATGGGCCTGTTCACGATCGGGCAGACGCACATCGCCCTGCATGTAGTCCAGGTAGCGCGTCTGCAGCAGACCGAGTGCACCGCCGATCTCCAGCGAATCGCTGACTCTCCAGCGCAGACTCGCTTCGGCGCCATAGTTGTACCCAGCCGACGCATTGTCGGTGAAGAACACATAGCTGCTCGGATCACCCGCGATCAGCTGTTCGCCCGTACGAATCTGCATGTCGCGGCGGCGTTCGTAAAACAGGCTGGTGTCCGCATACAAGCGGCCCTGCAATGCGGTCCACTTCGCGCCCACCTCCAGATTCCACAGGTATTCGGGATCGAAACGACGCCGCTCGTCGGGGACGAATCCCAGGTTGAAACCGCCGGCCTTGTAGCCGCGCGACAGTGCCGTGTACAGCGTCGCACCCGGTGTGACGTCGAAGCTGAGCGAAGCATGTCCGCCCAGCATGTGCGGATCCTTCTGTGACAGATCCGATGCGCGCGGTCCGTTCCATTCGCCCTCGTCGCGATACTCAGCGTCGCGCTGCTCCAGTCGCAAACCGAGCGACCAGCGCCAGTGCTCGGCCGGCCGACCATCGAGCTGCCCGAACAGCGCGAGGTTCGTGGCTTCATAGTGACTGCGCAACGCATCGTCGAGCACGTAGGGCTCGTCAGGGAACGCAGGATCGACGAGCTCACCCACGCTGACGTCGTGCCCGTCCTCGCGCAGTTGCAACGCGTAGACGCCCCCGATCCAGGCAAGACCGCCGACGGCCGCATCTGCGGAGGCGAGCCGCAGCTCCAGGCTGCCGTTGGTGCGGTCGCGCGCCGAGCTGGAAAAGAAGTTGTAGACGAAAGGCGCCCAGAGGCGCGGATTGCCCCAATCGGCGTCGAAGCTGTTGAGGCTGTCAGACTCGGCGTACGTGCCGATCGCCGTCAGCGTGTGATCGTCGAGCACTGTCGATACGACGCGCAGCGCACCGCCCGTGGCTCGTTGCGAGTCCTTGCCCGGTTGATCGCTCTGGGAGATCCAGCTGTTGTCGATGGACCAGGCGTCGTAGCCGTTGTCCAGGTTGGCGTGCAACAGGGTGAGATCCACCTGCGTACCGGCAGACGGCTGCCAGCGCCACTTGAAGCGCGCAGTCAGCTCATCGCGCTTGTTCGTGTCATCGCGCCCGAGGAAGTCGTCCCTGCGAAAACCGTCGCTGCTGTATTGCTGCACGGCCAGGCGCCAGGCCGAGTCCAGTGCGGTCACCGGACCGGTCGCCACGAGACCCGCCGAGCGGGTGTTGAAGTCAGCAGCAGTAGCTTCGACATCGACACCGTAGTCCTGTGCGGGGTCGGCGCTGTGCATGACGATCAGACCCGCGAGCGCATTGGCACCGTAGCGCGTGCCCTGCGGTCCACGCAGGACTTCGACATGGTCCACATCGAACAATGTCGCCGGCATGCCGACGCCGCTGAAATCGATGTCGTCGATGAGGAAGCCCACCGACGGATTCGGCGCACCCTCGTACTGCTCGCGCTCGCCGATGCCGCGAATCTGGAAATAACGCGGCCGCGAGGTGCCGCCCGCAAAATTGAGATTGGGCGCAAGCGCCATTACGTCCGCGAAGTGCTGCTGGCCCGCATCGCGCAATGTCGCTGCGTCGAGCACCGTGGCACTCGCAGGCGTCTCGAGCAGCGACTGCTGGCGCAGCGTGGCGGTCACCACGACCTCTTCGAGCACATCGTCGCTCGCAGCCGCCACACCAGCCACACAACCGAGACTCGTCGCCAACAAGGACAGAGAGACACGCATCAACCGATCCTCCACGTGGAAGATCCGGTAGTGGCCGCTGTGAGGCAACAGACGATGACGCCGCCGCGGACAATTGCCGCACACGCGATTCGATGGGCCGCTCGAAGAACGGTTGGAATCTGAACGGACAGAACGTCGCACGACCTGCTCCCTACGCCGGTACTAACCGGATCAGGTTCAACGGGTCCACCGATGAGCGAATTCAGGAGGAAATCGCGTTCGGCATCTCAGGCCCAAGTCAGGGCCACCCCTAGGCGGGAGCGATTGTAGCCTCGCGCGGCGCGCGGGGCTACGGGCTGCTGGCAGCTGGGCGGCTGGGCTCTGACCAGAACAAGGCAAACCAACGAGAGTCGCGCAATCCCTGGCGCCTTCTCCCTTCTGTTTCCCCGCCCGGCCAGCAGCCCAGAGCCCGGTTCCCCGAGCCCTGTCAGCCGGCACCTGGCAGCCCCACTCTCTGCTATAAGAGCGCCGGGGAATTCCTTTGCGAGGTTGCCGGTTCTATATGTCGAATCGCCGTTGCAGGCTGTTTCACGTCGATGCATTCACACGCCAGCGTTTCTGCGGCAATCCCGCAATCGTGGTGCTGGATGCCGATCATCTGTCGGAAGAGGAGATGCAGACGATCGCGACCGAGGTCAACGGCGAAACGGCGTTCGTGCTGGAAGCCGAAAGCGGCGACCACGACATGCAGATCCGCTATTTCACGCCGCGACATCCGGCGGCGTTCGTCGGTCACGCAACCATCGCAGCGCAATATGTGCGCGCCAAGGTCGACGGCAAACCCACCGGCAAGTTGCGTCAGCGCACGGGGGCCGGTGTGCTCGAGATCGAAGTCACCGACGCCGAAGGCGATCTGCGGGTAGCGATCACCCAGAGTCCGCCGTCGCTCGGTCCGATCATTCCCGACCATCACCGTCGCCAGGTGCTGGATGCGCTCGGCATTTCCAGCCCCAGCCTGCATGTTGACTGTCCGTTGCAGATCCTCACCAAGGGAACTTCACGACTGCTGATCGGGCTGCGCTCGCCGGACCTGCTCAACTCATTGAAGCCGGATTTCGACGAACTCACACGGCTCACCCCGCACGTCGGCGCGGAAGGTTATTTCGTATTCGCACTGAGCCCCACTGAAGGCGGTGAAGGCACGGAATCGCGCATGTTCTGTCCGGCGCTCGGAATTCCTGAAGATCCTGTCAGTGGCAATGCTCACGGCATGCTCGGGGTCTACCTCGTCAACCAGGGTCTGTTGCAGCCGAAGAACGGACACGTCGTGTTCCGCGGCCGGCAGGGTCAGTGGGTCCGCCGTCCGGGCAAGGTCGACGTCGAAGTCGAATCCTCCGGCAAGGTCGCACAGAGCGTTCGCATCGTCGGCGATGCGGTGATCGTGTACGAGGCGGAAGTGCAGGTCTGAAGGGACTTGGGGCGTGGGGCGCGGGCACAAGAAGGGAAGCAAGCCGGGAGTTCTGCCTCTCACGTCTCCGAACGTCGGATGTCCTGCTTTCTGCCGCTCGTATCTCTGGTCCGTGGCCGAGTCCGGTTTACGCTCCATCTCCGACCAAAGCCCGGGGCCCCGTGACCTTTCTGGCCGCTGTTTCCACCCTCCCTCCCTTCCTGATCCTTAATACTTTCCCCACCGACGGCACGATGTCATCGGGATCGTGAACGGCCATCACGATCTGCGTGCCGGAGTGCGCCAGCTGCTCGATGAGCGTCAGCACCTGCTCGCGCACATCGCCATCGAGTCCGGTGCAGGGTTCATCCAGCAGCAACAACTCAGGGTCATTGACCATCGCGCGCGCGATCAGCGCCAGGCGCAGCTGGCCGTACGATACCTGTCGCGGCCCGCGATGCCGCAGGTGTTCGATGCCGAAGAACTTCAGCCAGCGCGTTGCGGCAGCACGATCGGCGCGCGTCGCCGGATCATTCAGGCCGATGCTCGAATAGCGGCCGGACACGACGATCTCTTCCAGGGATTTCGCTGCGAAGTAGTTCGCCTGCAGTTCCGGCGACACCCAGCCGACGCGATGTTTCCACTCCTCGATGCGCGTCCCCGGCGGCACGCCGTCGCGCTCGATGCGGCCGCCCAGCGCCGGATGCAGATCGCCATAGATCATGTTGAGCAGCGTCGACTTGCCTGAACCATTGGCACCGAGCACCGCCCAGTGTTCGCCACGCGCGAGCGTCCAGTTCAGTCCGCGGATCACCGGGCGATAGTCGCGATAAATATCGGCGTTGGTGATGACGACGAGAGGGCGCGGGGCTCGGGGCCCGGGGCGCGGGCGGGAAAAAGAAATCGAATCCGTGATCTTTTTCGCCTGACCCGAGCCCCGCGCCCCGAGCCCCACGCCCTTCTCCCCCTGCTCCACAATCCTGCCCGCGGCGATTCGCGCAACGTGCGTCACATTCTTCGGCAACTCGGCTGGACGATGCGAGCTCACGATCCAGTCGTGACCACTGCGCGGTTGTTCGAGTGCGTGAGCCAGCTTCTGCTTCGACTTCGCGTCCAGGCCGTTGAAGACCTCATCGAGCAGCAGCACGCGCGCCGGGCTCACGAACGCACGCGCCACGAGCGCGAGGCGCCTCTGTCCGTAGGAAAGCGTAAGGATGCGGCGTTGACGCAATCCCCACAGCCTGAACCGCCGCAGGATGCGCTCGACCTTTGCGGTCTGTCTGCGCGTCGGCTTCGTCAGGGGAATATCCTCATCGAACAATCCCGTCGTGACCACCTGGGTCACGGTGAGATTCCAGTCATGGCGCACGTAACGGTCCTGTCGCTCGGGGCCGACGTAGGCAATCAGTTCCTTGATGCCTGCCGGCTCGCGATACACCTGCCCGTCGACCCGCCACGTTCGCTGCTCGCGGCCCGTCGGTGTCGGCCATACGTCGCCGCGCAGCATCTTCAGGAGCATGGACTTGCCGGAACCGTTCGGCCCGATGAGTGCCCAGCGTTCTCCGCGACGCAGGGCAAAGGTCACATCGTCGAGGGCGGCATGTCCGTCGAGAAGCAGCGAGCAGTTCCTGAGCTCGATCAGGGGCAGTGAATCGTCCGGCATCGTGGTCTGTAGTCTTCTGTCCGTCGGCAATCGCTACTGTATCGCCCAGATGTCCGCTGCATCTGAGCCATCACGCTTTGCGATGCCGTCCTGTTCGAGCTTGATGAGGTGAGCGAGCAGCGAGGCGCTGGCAAGCGTGTGCAGGCGCGAATCGACGTCCGCGTAGACTGCGCCGACCAGCAGATCGACGCTCGCACGGCCCGCCGCGCGCAGACAGGAAATTACCTTTGCTTCGCGTTGCAACCGATGCGCGATGATGCGTGCGATCTCCGCCTGCGCGTCGTCGATGGTCAGTCCGTGGCCGGGTGCGATGCGGCTGACAGGCTCCTTCTGCAAACGGCGCAGCGACTGCAGGTACTGGCTCATGTCGCCATCCGGCGGCGCGATCACGACCGTCGAACCGTGAATCAGGTGGTCGCCCGTGAAAATCAGGCCCGAGTCGTCGATCGCATAACACAGATGGTTCGACGCATGCCCCGGCGTGTGCAGCGCGCGCAGCCGCAGACCGTCCACGTCGATCTCATCGCCATCATGCAAAACGCGGCTGGGCGTGAATGTCGAATCGTGCGTGCGATCCGCTGCCGACGGGCGACCGAGCAGCTCCGCGCCTGTCGCCTCGGCCAGCGCAGTCGCCGCGGGTGAATGATCGCGGTGGGTGTGAGTCACCAGCACGGCCGCGATCGCTCCTCGCGTCTCGCTGAGAAGACGGGCCACATGCGCGTCATCGAGCGGACCGGGATCAATGACGACACAGCGTTCGCGGCCAACGAGGTACGTGTTCGTTCCCGGCCCGGTCAGGTAGCCGGGATTATTGGCCACGAGCCGCCGGACAGCGGGTGCGATCTCATCGAGTTGGCCCGATACCAGCGCGGCCATGGCACACCGTCATGAACAAAGGACCGTGAGCATACTGATGGAGCCCAGCTCAATGCCATCGGTGGGAAAGGAAATCTGCCCGCCGCCGGCGCCAAGCACATACAACAGGGGCAAATAGTGCTCCGGTGTCGGAACGGCCAGTTGTGCCGCTTCGCCGGCCTGTTCGTAGCCAATGGCGAACGCGTGATCGCCGCGCGCCAGCGAGGAGCGCAACTGATCGTTGAACGATGTGGCCCAGGGATAGGCCGCTGCGGAACCCCATCGTGCACGACCCAGATTGTGGACGACGTTACCGCTGCCGAGGATCAGCACGCCCTCATCCCGCAAAGCCGCCAGTCGCTGGCCCAGCCCATAGTGGTAGTCGGCCGGCTGGGTTGCATCGATGCTCAGCTGTGCGACCGGGATATCCGCGTGCGGATACATGTGCACGAGCACTGACCAGGTCCCGTGATCCAGCCCCCATTCCTGATCGGCTACGACGCGTACAGGCTGCA
>Ga0126377_10001759_pt1 | contig 14419 bp, 10 predicted proteins | sample PanSoiMetPlot_22_FD_92647 | JGI IMG/M metagenome (GOLD analysis project Ga0126377, IMG submission 92647) | Tropical forest soil microbial communities from Panama - MetaG Plot_22 | ecosystem: Environmental > Terrestrial > Soil > Tropical forest > Bulk soil | place: Panama | collected 2016-02-17
GCCTGCGGCCCGGCATGTTCGCCAATGCCACCTTCCACGCGCCGGCGCAGCGCGCGTCGGTGGTGCCGTCGAGCGCGCTGGTGCTCAAGGACGACGCCAGCCAGGTGTGGATCGAGACCGCGCCGTGGGCCTTCGAATCGCGGTCGGTCGACATCGCGTTCCAGCAGGGCGAGCAGGTCGTGCTCAAGCGCGGCGTCAAGCCGGGCGAACGCGTCGTCGTCAAGGGCGGAGTGCTGCTCGGTGATTGACGCCCTCGTCGCCCTCGCGCTGCGCAAGCGTCTCGTGGTCGCGATGATCTGCGTGTTCGCGGCGATCTACGGCTGGTACTCGTGGACCCAGCTCGCGATCGAAGCCTATCCGGACGTCGCCGACACCGCGTCCCAGGTCGTCACCCAGGCGCCGGGACTCGCCGCCGAGGAGGTCGAGCAGCAGGTCACGATCCCGCTCGAGCGCGAGCTCAACGGCACCCCCAACCTGGTGATGATGCGCTCGCGCAGCACCTTCGGGCTGTCGCTGATCTCGCTGGTCTTCCGCGACGGCACCGAGGACTACTGGTCGCGCCAGCGCATCACCGAGCGCATCCAGAATGCGACCCTGCCCTCCGGGTTGACCCCAGGGCTCGATCCGCTCAGCTCGCCGACCGGGCAGATCCTGTATTACGTGCTCGAATCGGACACCAAGAACCTGCGCGAGCTGTCCGAGATTCAGCGCTGGACGGTGATCCCGAACCTCAAGCAGGTGCCGGGCGTCGCCGACGTATCGAGCTTCGGCGGCCTCACCACCCAGTTCCAGCTCGAGCTCGACCCGCAGCAGCTCACGCGCTTCAACCTGTCGCTCAAGAACGTCACCGACGCGATCAATGCCAACAGCTCGAATGCCGGCGGCAGCGTGCTCAACCGCGGCGAGCTCGGCTACGTGATCCGCGGCATCGGCGTGGTGCAGACGCTCGCCGACCTCGGCAACATCGTGGTCACCCAGCGCAACGGCACGCCGATCTTCGTGCGCGACCTCGGCACCCTCAAGCTCGCCAACCAGGAACGCCATGGCATCGTCGGCAAGGACGAGCAGAACGACGTGGTCGAGGGCACGGTCCTGCTGCTGCGCGGCGAGAACCCCTCGCGCGTGCTCGAGGGCGTGCATGCCAAGATCGCCGAGCTCAACGGGCGTCTCGCCGCCGACGGCGTGCGCATCGTTCCCTATCTCGACCGCACCACGCTGGTCGACGCCACCATCGACAAGGTCGCGCACACGGTGTTCGCCGGCATCGGCCTGGTGCTGATCGTGCTGATTCTGTTTCTCGGCAGCGCGCGCAGCGCCCTGATCGTCGGCATGACCATCCCGTTCGCCATGGTGGTCGCCTTCATCCTGATGAGCCACACGAAGGTCTCGGCCAACCTGCTCTCGCTCGGCGCCATCGACTTCGGCATCATCGTCGACGGCGCGATCGTGATGACGGAGGCGATCCTGCGCCGCCGCGAAGCGAAGCCCGATGCGCCGCTGACCGAGGCCGACGTCCGCGAGGCGGCGCGGCAGGTGGCGCGGCCGATCTTCTTTGCCACCGCGATCATCATCACCACCTACGTGCCGCTGTTCGCGTTCCAGCGCATCGAGGCGAAGCTGTTCTATCCGATGGCCTACGCGATCGGCTACGCGCAGCTCGGCGCGCTGCTGTTCGCGCTGGTCGCGGTGCCGGGCCTGGCGTATCTCGCCTACCGCCGGCCGCGCCGCGTCTTCCGCAATCGCGTGCTGGAGTGGATCGAGGCGGCCTATCGGCACGCGCTCGAAGGCTCGCTGCGGCGTCCCGGCATCGTCTACACGCTCGCGGTGGGGGCGGCGGTCGCCGTGGTCGCGCTCGGCGCGACCGTGTGGCGCGAATTCCTGCCCGAGCTCGACGAAGGCTCGGTCTGGCTGCACGCCGAGCTGCCGCCCGGCATCTCGCTGCCGAAAGCGACCGAGATGATCGCCGAGCTGCGGCGCGCCGCCAACGAGTTTCCCGAGGTCGCCTATGTGGTGACGCATATCGGCCGCAACGACGACGGCACCGATCCGTGGACGCCGTCGCACATGGAGGCGGCGGTCGGGCTCACGCCGTATTCCACCTGGCCGGCCGGCGAAACCAAGAAGGATTTGGTCGGGCGCCTGTCGGCGCGGCTCGAGGAGCTGCCCGGCATCGAGATCGCGTTCAGCCAGCCGATCATCGACAGCGTGCTCGACAAGGTGTTCGACCCGCACAGTACGCTCGCCATCAAGGTGTTCGGCGACGACTTCAACGAGCTGCGCCGCATCGGCAAGGACATCGTGGCGCTGCTCGGCACCATTCCGGGCGTGAGCGATGCGGCGATCGACCAGTACACGCCGCTGCCGCAGATCGCGATCCGGGTCGACCGCGAGGCGACGGCCCGCTACGGGATCAACGTGCAGGACGTCGCCGACCTGATCAGCACCGGGATCGGCGGCGCCGCGGTGACGCAGGTGTTCATCGGCGAGCGCCACTACGACGTGACCGTCCGCGTTCCCGCCGACGCACGCAACAGCCCGGAGGCGATCAAGGACCTGGTGCTCACCTCGAGCGGCGGCGCGCTGATCCCGCTGTCGCAGGTCGCCGAGATCAAGCTGCAGACCGGCGAGAGCACGATCAATCGCGAGATGAACCACCGCTACCTGCTGGTGAAGCTCGACTATCACGACCGCGATCCCCTGTCGGTGGTGCGGCAGGTCAGCAGGGCGATCGACGAGAAGGTGTCGTTCGACCGCAAGCTCTACCGCATCCAGTGGGGCGGCCAGCTCGAAGGCCAGCAGCGCGCCGAGACGCGCTTCCGCCTGATCATCGGCATGGTGCTCGCCACCATGATGGTGCTGCTCTATGCCGAGTTCGGCCTGCTGCGGCAGGTCTTCCTGATCATCGGCGTGGTGCCGCTCGCGACGCTGGGCGGGCTCGCGGCGCTGCATCTCACCGGCATCACCCTCAACGTCGCGTCGGGCGTCGGCTTCATCGCGCTGTTCGGCGTCGCGGTGATGAACGGCGTCATTATGGTGGCGAACCTCAACCGCATGCGCGAGCAGGGCTTGCCGCTGTTCCAGGCCGTGCTGACCGGCGCCGCCGAGCGGCTGCGGCCGGTGCTGATGACGGCGTCGGTCGCGACCGTCGGCATGCTGCCGGCCGCGCTCGCGATCGGGGTCGGCAGCGACGTGCAGCGCAGCCTCGCGACCGTCGTCGCCGGCGGGCTCGTGCCGGCGACGCTGCTCACGCTGTTCATCATCCCGACGCTCTACTTCGCCCTGGAGCGCCGCGCCGCCCGGCGCGCGCCCGCCGCGGCAGCCGCGGCCGAGGGGGCGTGAGCGATGGCGTGCGCGACACGATGGGTCGCGGCGATCGCCACACTGCTGCTCAGCGGCTGCGCGGTCGGGCCGGATTTCGTGCCGCCCGCCGCGCCGGATGTGCATGGCTACACGCCCGGGCCGCTCGCGCCGCGCACCGCGACGGCCGACACGCCGGGCGGACAGGCGCAGCGTTTCGTGCGCAATCTCGACCTGCCCGGCCAATGGTGGACGCTGTTTCATTCCAAGGGCCTCAACGCACTGGTCGAGCGCGCGCTCGCCGCCAACCCCGACCTGCAGGCCGCGCAAGCCGCCCTGCGGGTCGCGCGCGAAAATGTCCGCGCCCAGCAGGGCGCACTCCTGCCATCTGTCGATGCCACGTTCTCGGCACTCCGCAATTTGCCGCCGATCGGCGGCCCCATCGACAACGACACGGTCGCGCCGACGTTCAATCTGTTCACCACGCAGCTCAACGTCTCCTACACGCCCGACGTCTTCGGCGGCACCCGCCGGTCGATCGAGGCGCTGGTCGCGCAGGAGGAGCAGCAGCGCTTCCTGCTCGAGGCGACCTACCTCACCCTGACGTCGAACCTCGCCGGCGCGGCAGTTCAGGAGGCATCGCTGCGCGGCCAGATCGCCGCGACCGAGCGCATCATCAAGATCGAGCGCGAGCTGCTCGATCTGCTGCGCAACCAGCGCACGGCCGGACAGATCGCCGAATCCGACGTGGTGGTACAGGAGGCGGCGCTCGCGCAGGTCGAGCAGACGCTGCCGCCGCTGCAAAAGCAGCTCGCGCAGCAGCGCGACCTGCTGGCGGCGCTCGCCGGCGGCTTCCCGAGCGATCGCCTCAGCGCGCGCTTCGAACTCGCCAGCCTGCGGCTGCCGCGCGACCTGCCGGTGAGCCTGCCCGCCAAGCTCGTCGAGCAGCGGCCGGACGTGCGCGCCGCGCAGGCCAACCTGCACGCGGCGGGCGCGCTGATCGGCGTCGCGATCGCCAACCGCTTGCCCAACATCACGCTGACCGCGGCAGCCGGCAGCACGGCGCCGGCGATCGACCAGCTCTTCGCCTCCGGCAGTGAATTCTGGGCGATCACCGGCACCGTCACCCAGCCGATCTTCCACGGCGGCACGCTGTTTCACCGCGAGCTTGCCGCCAAGGCGACGTTCGACCAGGCAAAGGCGCAATACCGCAGCACTGTGATCACGGCGTTCCAGAACGTTGCCGACGCGCTGCACGCGATCCACTCCGACGCGGTCGCGCTGCAGAAGGCGGTCGCCTCCGAGCACGCGGCCGGAAGGAGCCTCGACATCGCCCGCCGGCGCATGGAGCTCGGCGACATCAATTATCTCGGATTGTTCATCGCCCAGCAGACCTATCAGCAGGCCGTGCTCGCGCTCGCCCTGGCGAAGGCTGCGCGCTATGCCGACACGGTCGCACTCTTCCAGGCGCTCGGCGGCGGCTGGTGGAACCGCGCCGACGTGGAGCCCGAGAAGCCGGTCACGATCGGCGACTTTTTTCAGTAGCGACGGCGTTAGGTTGCGCCCGCCGGACCTTTTCGGAATCGGCCCTGTTGGTTGGGACACCGGCCGCTGCCGCTTGTGAGGCCGCGCGGTAAAACCCTATAGTTGCGTCGAGGCTGAGAGTGATTCCTTCGGCTGCGCCCGAAAAGACCGGATCACCGGCGCGGCCGTCGATTTTGCATCTTGCAGTGATTTTCCGACGGCCGCAGCGCCCGGCAGCGCTCGACGGCCGCGTGGGAGGCTCGAATGCCGAACGAATCCCCTGCCGCGACGCCGCCGCACGGTCGGCCGCCCAACCTCGCGACCCGCGCGCTCGGACGCGTTGCGCGTTACGCGAAGACCGGCGATCCGGCCGCGACGCTCGATCGGTTCTTCGACTCCAAGCACGTCAACGACCTGCGAACCATCATCTTCGTCTCGTTCCTCGCCGTCCTCGCGGTCCTGGTGGTCGGGATCGTGCTGTCGTTCGAGAGGGAATGGAACGAGTGGCAGAAGCTCGCGGCGGATCCCGACAACGCCAGGGCGCTGGTCGACCAGGTGCGCGCCAACCTCCCCTATGCGGCCGTTGCCGGATTCCTCGCCTTTTTCGGTCCGGTGCTCGGCGTCTTCTTCGCGGTGGTCGCCTGGGCTTACCAGGTCGGCAGCGCGCGCCTCGGCGTGGTCGATCTGTTCGCCTGCGAGATCAGCACGCTCTGCCGGGTCGGCACCATCCTCGACACGGTGCTCCATCTGGTCGAGAAATTCGATCGCGGCCCGCCGGCGCCATCGACGTCCCAAGTTGCGTCCCATGCCGCGTCCCATGCCGCGTCCCATGCGGTCGCGCCTGCCGCGCCGGCCAGCCAGTTCGTGTCGCAGGAAGACTACTTCCCGGTGTTCGAGAACAACACGAAGGACCTGCAATCGCTCGAAGCCGGTGTCGTGATCAACATCACGGCCTTCTACACCTACATGAAAGCGGTGCGCGATTCGATGCGGGCGCTCGCCGAGATCCGGCCGGCATCGATCGAGGCCGCCGCCGCGCTGCCGTGGCGCGACGGGATGCGCAACGTGATCTATCTGCTCTATCTCGGTTTCGAGAGTGCGCGGAAGGCGATCGCCGACCTCGTCGAATTCGAGCCCGACCGGGCCGAGCGCACGGTCGTCGTCCTGATCAGCGAACTGACCGCCTACGGCTTCCTGCGCCGCGAGTTCAGCGACGAGGACGACATGCGCTGCAAGCGGCTGCGGCTGCGCGAGCCCGAATATGAGCGCGTGGTGGCGGAGGTGCGCGCCGAGGTCGAGCACGGGCGCCGCGGCGGCGACGCGGCGAAATGGGAGCCCGCATGGCTGCTGTTGCCCGAGCTGCACAAGCGCCAGGCCGACGCGGTCGCCAGGCTGCCGCCCTCGCCATCACGTCCGGCCGCGGCCTGAGCGCGTTCAGCCCACAGGCCTTGCAGCCCACAGGCCCTTGCAGCAAATCCCGGCGCGAGCGCGAAGCGGTGAATGCCCGACCCGCCGCGGCGGCGCGACCGGGCTTTCAAATCGTGCCGCCAGCATGCTCTTATGCGGGGGCACGTCGCAGAGCATGATCCCGAAAATGCCTGCCCCGGATTTGATCCGGGGTTGCAGACTCTTCGGACAAGATCATGCTCCAGTATCAATGAGATGAGAGCACGATGCAATTCTACCTGATCGCCTCGCGCTCCAATTGGGGGGAGCCCGCCATGATTCTGGGAATGTCGCTCGAGACCTTCACGATCCTCCACGTCATCATCAGCCTGATCGGAATCGTCTCCGGTCTCGTCGTCGTCTACGGCATGCTCAGCGGGCACGCGTCCGCCGGCATCACCGCTCTCTTCCTCGCCAGCACGGTGCTGACCAGCGCGACCGGATTCCTGTTTCCGGCCGACAAGCTGCTGCCCTCGCACGTGGTCGGCATCATCTCACTGGTGGTGCTCGCGATCGCGCTCGCGGCGCTCTACGCGTTCCGCCTCGCAGGCGCGTGGCGCTGGATCTACGTCGTCAGCGCGCTGCTCGCGCTCTATTTCAACTGCTTCGTCGGCGTGGCCCAGTCGTTCCAGAAGCTCGCTTTCCTGCATCCGCTCGCGCCAACCGGCTCCGAGCCGCCGTTCCTGGTCGCGCAGCTCGCCGTGATGGCGATCTTCATCGCGATCGGGGTGTTGGCGGTGAAGCGATATCATCCCGCCGCCGCGGCCGCTGTGTAAACGGATGAGGGCGTGGACCCATGATGGGCGATGTCCGCTTCCGCCGGAAGCGGACCACATCTGCTCAGCTTAAGCCTTTCTGGTTTTCACCCGATGCGTTACGGCCAGCGGACCGGCCGAAACTTGCCGGAAACCGGGAGGTTTCCGGCGCGGGGGCCGGACGAAATCCGAAACCGTTGTGTCGCCGCGACACTTCCGGCGCGGAAACCGTTATTACAGGAATAGCAGTTGAGGCTTGCACCATGATTCAAGATCATCTTCCACTGATTCGAGGATTAATAGCGGCGTTCTTGTTTCTTGAATCCTCGGGCCCGAACGAGGTAAATCCTGACTCGGCAGTGCGTTGTATGGAAAATATCTCTGCAGACCTTCTTGCCTTGAGTCTGGCAGACCAGATCGAGCTGAGACTGCACCTTAATAAAATTGCCGATGAATCCGAAGATACACCTTACAAAAACTTTGTTCGTGCATTGCCTGACATGATAGGCTTGGCATCTCCGTAATTCTTTAGGAATGGACAGCTGCGCGTGTCGTCGGTGCCGCGGGCCAGCGCGAGCGTCCGGGGTTGCGCCTGGAAGAATTTCCCCTACGAGGGCGACGAACGTATGAGCTCCCGGCTGCCGAGGTGGGTTCTGACGCTGGTGGTGGTCGCACTGGCCGCGGCTGCCGTCCTTGCTGTCTCCTCCGTTCGGGACCCCCTTCTGCGAGCCGCAGGATGGGCGCTCGTGGTCAGCGACCCGGTCGCGCCTGCCGACCTCATTGTCGTATCGCTTGATTCCGGCGCCGCGGCGGCGCTCGAAGCGGCGGACCTCGTACAAAATGGCATCGCGACACGAGTTGCGGTTTTTGCCGACCCTCCGCATGGAGAAGACCTCGAGTTCATCCGCCGCGGGGTCGCTTACGAGGATACGGCTGCAAGGCAGACTCGCCACCTGAGGTGGCTTGGCGTAGAGGATGTGGTGCAAATCCCCAGAACCGACATCGAGGCCGAAGGTGAAGTTGAGAGCCTTCCACAATGGTGCGCTCAGCATCAGGTCCGCTCCATTGTGTTCGTGGCGATTCCGGAAAAAACCCGCCGATTGCGACGAGAGCTCAATCGAGCCATGAAAGGCCATCAGACACGCGTCATGGTCCAGCCATCTCGCTACTCCGGCTTTGACCCAGACCGATGGTGGAAAACTCGCGGCGGCATCCGGACCGAACTGATGGAGCTCCAGAGACTTGGGTTCGAACTTGTGCTGCACCCAATGTCATTTTGAAATGGCGGTCGTCCGCCGTCGCTATGCGGCTCTCATCACATTAATTCTGGAGCATGATCTTGTCCGAAAGTCTGCAACCCCGGATCAAGTCCGAGGCAGGCATTTTCGGGATCGTGCTCCAATCTTACTGCGTCACTTGATAGGGCACGGGTCATTGCGAGGAGACCGAAGGCCGACGAAGCAATCTCCTCCGCATACGCATGCGCAGGTGAAGGGAGATTGCTTCGCTTCCGCCTACGCGCTCCGCGCTTCGGCGGACTCAAACCCGTCCGAAGCTCGCGCAGCGAGCAAAGGCGGGTCGCTCGCAATGACGCGGTAGTGACGCAGTAAGACTAATCGGATTGGAGGCGCACACCCATCCGGCTCACCAGGGCACGCCATTTGGCGATGTCACTGACCGTGCGCCCGGCGAGCGCCTCCGGCGTGCCGATCTGCGGAAAGATCCCCTGCACCACCCAGGCGCCGGCGACCTCGGGCTGCGCGATCACAGCGGCGATCTCGCGCTCGAGCCGCGCCGTCACGGCGTCCGGCAGGCCCCTCGGCCCGATCACCGCGAACCACAAGGTCGCGTCGAACCCCTTGAGCCCGGCCTCGTCGAGCGTCGGCACCTCGGGCAATTCGGCGAGCCGCCGCTCGGTCGCGACCGCGAGCGCGCGCAGCCGGCCGGTGCGGACGAACTGCAGCGTGGTCGGCAGGATGCTGAACTGCAGGTCGATGCGTCCCTCGTTGAGGTCGATCACCGCATGGGTCGAGCTCTTGTAGGGAATGTGGTTGAGCTCGACGCCCGCCATGGAGGAAAACAGCAGGCCCGCGAGATGCGCCAGGCTGGCGTCGCCGACCGACGAATAGCTGAGCGTCCGCGGCCGCGCCTTGGCGAGCGCGATCAACTCGGCCACGTTCTGCGCCGGCACGTTCGGATTGGCCACCAGCACATAGGGCGAGACGCCGACCAGCGCGACCGGCGAAACATCCTTGACGGGATCATAAGGGAGCTTGGGGTTGAGCACCGGCCCGGTCGCGAGCGTGGTCGACGTCGCCATGCCGAGCGTGTAGCCGTCCGCCGCCGCCCGCACGATCGCCTCGGTGCCGATCGCGCCGCTCGCACCCGGCCGGTCCTCGACCACCACGCTCTGCCCGAGTCGCTCGGCGAGCTTCTGGCCGATCAGCCGTCCGACCAGGTCGACTGCGGAGCCGGCCGGAAACGGCACGATCATGCGGATCGGTCTTATCGGCCAGTTCGCCTCGGGAGATTGCGCCGCTGCCGCTGGGGGCAGCGCAAGTCCGAGCAGCAGCGTCGCGACGGCGCCGAAAAGGCAGGATCTCGCGTCGGATCTCCAGTCTGATCGTGCAACTACGTCGCCACGAACAACCAGGCGACCGCAAATGCAATGATGACGCCAACGAGCCCGAACAGCAGCACGTAGCGCACATTGTGCCCGGTGACGCCTTCGCGTGCCTGCGTGGTGGTGCGCACGATCGGCTGCTCTGCACCCGGGTCGTTCGATCCATAATCGTTCGATCCATGACCGGTCGGCATCAATCGCTCCCTCTGGCGGTCTCCGGTGATCGCTATCAAGCGGTGGAACGCGTCGGCGCGCGCCCGAGTTCCCTGCAACCCGGCTGGGCCACGCCGAGGTTCCAGCAGGATCGCGCAAGTTCCGGCAAGCGCCAGCAATCCAATTGCCGGTATCAGAGGAACCCCGCGACTGCATCGCCCGTTGAAATCGCAACAGCAGATTCATTGATCGAGGTCGCCAAGATGGCCGATCGCATCCTACCGCGCCCCGGGTCGAGCCGGAGGCAATTTCTTGTGGCGAGCGCCTCGAGCCTCGCGGCGCCCGCGCTCGCCGAGACGCTCACCGCACAGCCGGCGCGCGCTCAAGCCGCCGATCCACGCGCGCCGCTCGACATGACGCTGAACATCAACGGGCGCGACCGCCGCGTCGCGCTCGATGCGCGCACCACGCTGCTCGATGCCTTGCGCGAGCATCTCGCGCTGACCGGCACCAAGAAGGGGTGCGACCACGGCCAGTGCGGCGCCTGTACGGTGCATGTCGGCGGGCGGCGCGTGCTCGCCTGCCTCATGCTCGCCGCCGCCACGCAGGGACAGGCGGTCACCACGGTCGAGGGCCTCGCCAAGGACGGCGACCTGCACCCGATGCAGCAGGCGTTCGTGGATCAGGACGCGTTCCAGTGCGGCTACTGCACGCCCGGGCAGATCATGTCGGCGATCGCCTGCGTCAACGAGGGGCACGCCGACAGCGATGCCGACATTCGCGAATACATGAGCGGAAATCTGTGCCGTTGCGCCGCCTATCCGAACATCGTCGCCGCCATCAACCAGGCCAAGCGGGTGATGAAGACCGCGATGCGCGGGTGAGCGTAGGACAAGGATCCTCCCATGCAGCCTTTCGTGTTCGAGCGCGCCGATTCGCCGGATGCCGCCCTGCGCGCCGCCACCGCGCCACGCGCTGCGTCGTCGGCGCTGAGCAATCCGACCCAGTATTTGGCCGGCGGCACCACCCTCCTCGACCTCATGAAGCTCGAGGTCATGCGGCCGCGCACCGTGGTCGACATCAACGGGCTCGCCGACGGCGCGCTCGGCCGGATCGAGCCGCGCCGTGACGGCGTCCGCCTCGGCGCGCTGGTGCGCATGGCGGACGCGGCCGACGACCCGACGATCCGGCGCCAATGCCCGATGATCGCGCAGTCGCTCGCGCTCGCCGCCAGCCAGCAGATCCGCAACATGGCGAGCCTCGGCGGCAACGTGCTCCAGCGCACGCGCTGCGCCTATTTCCGCGACGTGTCCTATGCGGCCTGCAACAAGCGCGTCCCGGGTTCCGGCTGCGCCGCCATGAACGGGATCAACCGCGAGCATGCGGTCCTCGGCACGAGCGACCAGTGCATCGCGACCTATCCGGGCGATTTCGCCCAGGCGCTGATTGCGCTCGATGCCGGCGTCGAGATTGCCGGCACGGACGGCAGTCGCACCATCCGTTTCGCGGCCCTGCACCGGCCGCCCGGCGATACGCCGGACATCGAGACCACACTCCGGCCCGGCGAGATGATCGCGGGCTTCGACGTCCCGCTGGCACCGTGGATGCGGCGCTCGCTCTATCTCAAGGTGCGCGATCGCGCCTCCTACGAGTTCGCGGTGGCCTCCGCCGCCTTGGCGCTCGACATCCGCGACGGGACCGTCGCGGATGCGCGCATCGCGCTCGGCGGCGTCGCGACGGTGCCGTGGCGGGCGCGGGCGGCCGAACAGGCGTTGCGCGGCCAGGCGATCGACGACGCGACCATTGCGGCGGCCGCGGATTCGGCCTTCGCGCAGGCGCGCGGCCGCGAGCACAATTCCTTCAAGATCGCCCTCGGCCGGCGCACGCTGGCGCGCGCGCTGCGGCAGGCCGCCGCGATCGAGATCTGAACGGAGATTCGCAATGGCAAGTGCTGCGGCCCCCGAGCCCAAGGCCAACATGGGCGCACCCGCCCCGCGCGTCGACGGTCGCCTGAAGGTGACCGGCGAGGCCCGCTATCCGGCCGACACGGCGCTCGACAACCCGGCGTTCGCGGTGCTGGTGACGAGCCGCATCGCCAAGGGGCGGATCACGCAGCTCGACCTCGACGCGGCGCGCGCCGTGCCGGGCGTGCTCGACATCCTCACGCACGAAAACACCGGCGAACTGAACAGCCTCAAGTTCCAGAGCGCCGGCTCCGCTACCTCGATCCAGGGGCTCGGCCCGGAGATCTTCCACGATGGCCAGATCATAGCCCTGGTGGTCGCCGATACGCTCGAGGCCGCCCAGGAGGCCGCCTTCAAGGTGCAGGCGACCTATGCGGAGGAAACGCCAAGCGCGACCTTCGGCTCGCCCGGCCTCACCGATGAAGACGCCACCAAAGTGTCGCCGGTGCACAAGCACGTGCCGCATGTCGGCGACGCCGATGCCGCGCTCGCCGGCGCCGACGTCACGATCGACGTCGACTACGAGACCCCGACCCAGCATCACAATCCGATCGAGCTGTTTTCGACCACCTGCCTGTGGCGCGACGGCCGCCTCACCATCTTTGAGCCGAGCCAGTTCGTCTATGGTCTGCGCAACGGCGTCGCGCAGCGCCTCGGCATCGACCGCGAAAAGGTGCGCGTGGTGAGCCACTACGTGGGCGGGGCGTTCGGCTCGAAAGGCGGGATGACGCCGCGCTCCGCCCTGATCGCGCTCGCCGCCAGGCGCCTCAACCGCCCGGTCAAGCTCGTGGTCAGCCGCCACCAGGGATTCACCACGGCGACGTACCGGGCGGAGACGCGCCATCACATCCGGCTCGGCGCGCGGCGCGACGGCAAGCTCGTCGGCTACACCCACGAGGGCTGGGAGGTCAGTTCGCGGCCGGATCCTTACGTCGTCGCCGGCGTCGAGGACAGCGCGCGGCTCTATGCCTATGGCGCGGTCAACACCAAGGTGAACCTGGTACATGCTGACCGCAACACCCCGGGCTTCATGCGCTCGCCCCCGGTCGTGCCCTATATCTACGCGATCGAAAGCGCCATGGACGAGCTCGCCTGGAAGCTCGGCATGGACCCGATCGAGCTGCGGCGCGTCAACGACACCATGACGGACCCGATCGACGGCAAGCCGTATTCGAGCCGCTCGCTGATGACCTGCTACGACGAGGCTGCGCGCGCCTTCGGCTGGAGCCGGCGCGAGCTGCGCCCCGGCAGCATGCGCGACGGCGACTGGCTGATCGGCTGGGGCTGCGCCACCGCGCTCTACCCGACCCACATCGCCACCGCGACCGCGCGCGTGCGCCTGATGGCGAATGGCACGGTGCGCGTACAGACCGCCGCGCACGAGATCGGCAACGGCGCCTACACCGTGATCGGCCAGGCAGCCGCGGAGGCGCTTGGCGTTCCGCTCGCCGGGGTGACGGTGGAACTCGGCGACACCGAGCTGCCACCGGCGCCGGTCGCCGGCGGCTCGCGCACCACCGCGAGCACCTGCTCGGCGGTGATGAAGGCCTGCGACGCCATCCGCGACAAACTGTTTCGCGCCGCAGTCGCAGCCAACGACGGCCCGCTCGCGGGCCGCAACGTCGCCGACCTTTCGCTCGCACAGGGGCGCGTGACGGCGGCGAGCGGCGGCAGCGAGAGCATCGAAGACACGTTCCGTCGGCTCGGCAGCGGGGCCATCGAGGAATACGCCGAGTTCGTGCCGAAAGGCGTCAAGCCGGGATCGGTCGCGGCGCTCTATGCCGGCACCAGCGCCGCAACCGGCGGCGGCGAAGGCGAGAAGACCATGTACGCCATGGGCGCCGAGCTGGTCGAGGTGCGGGTGCACGCCCTCACCCGCGAGATCCGCGTGCCGCGCATCGTCGGCGCCTTCGCGGCCGGCCACCTGATGAACGCCCGCACGACCCGCAGCCAGCTCATGGGCGGCATGATCTGGGGCATCAGCTCGGCGCTGCACGAGGCGACCGAGATCGATCGCGAGCGCGCGCGCTACGTCAACACCAACCTCGCCGATTACCGGGTGCCGGTGAATGCCGACGTCGCCGAGGTTGAAGTGATCCTGGTTCCGGAGGAAGATCGCGACGTCAATCCGGCCGGCGTCAAAGGTCTCGGCGAGCTCGCCAATGTCGGAACCGCGGCCGCCGTCGCCAACGCGGTCTATCATGCGACCGGGACGCGCGTGCGCGCGCTGCCGATCCGGATCGAGAAGCTGCTGGCGTGAGCCCCGTTGGCCGGGCAACGCCTGGTACGACGGAGATCACCATGACCGAGTCCCTCACCTGCACCTGCGCGATCGTCGGTGGCGGCCCGGCCGGCGTGATGGCCGGCTTCCTGCTGGCGCGCGCCGGCGTCGACGTGATCGTGCTGGAGAAGCACGCCGATTTCTTCCGCGATTTCCGCGGCGACACCATCCATCCGTCCACAATGGAGGTGCTCGCCGAGCTCGGCCTCTTGGAGGATTTTCTCAAGCTGCCGCATCAACAGCTGCGCTATGTCGAAGGCGAGCGCGGCGACGAGCGGTTTCGCCTGGGCGATTTCACCCATCTGCCGACGCTCTGCAAGTACATCGCGCTCATGCCGCAATGGGATTTTCTCAACTTTCTCGCCGCGGCGGGAAA
>Ga0126377_10001760_pt1 | contig 14417 bp, 16 predicted proteins | sample PanSoiMetPlot_22_FD_92647 | JGI IMG/M metagenome (GOLD analysis project Ga0126377, IMG submission 92647) | Tropical forest soil microbial communities from Panama - MetaG Plot_22 | ecosystem: Environmental > Terrestrial > Soil > Tropical forest > Bulk soil | place: Panama | collected 2016-02-17
CGCAGTGTCGCCGATCATCCCATCGTGATTTCCCTCGTGCCCTCCCTTTGGGTGGGAAAGTTGGGTGCGATAGAAGTCGAGCACGAAAAGCCGAAGGGCCGATGAGAGATTGCCAAGTTGCCGCTGAGCATCGATTTCGGCGACCAATTCCGACAACGTCATGTGCCGCTCGCGCGCGATCTCCTTCAACCCGTTCCAGAATGCATCCTCGAGACTCACGCTCGTTTTGTGGCCAGCGATCACGATCGAGCGCTTGACGACCGCAGATTTCATGAAGACACCCCAATTGTCCTAGTTTCGACGGCATAGCGTTTCCGCTATGCCGCGCTTTCGGAGCGGCTCGCATTCGCCGCCCATCGATCCGACATTCGGGAGTGGTGTTGCCCCGACATTCGGGAGTGGTGTTGCCCCCAGGCCCGAACAGCTGCCCGCTTAACATTCCATCCGCTTCATCGGTTCCGCCAGCACGGCGGCTGCGTGTTGACTTCACCCGCAAGTGTGACCCATTTGCTACATACCGCCACGTAAGTCGTCCGCCTGCTTTGATGATTTGAACATGCATAGCAGCGCACGGCAAACCCGTTCACCCCTCGCGAGGAAGAGTTCGCGAGTAACGCGACTGCGCGCTCAATCGGTCATTACCTGGGAAAGCGAGAACAGATTGGAAGCGTCGGCGGTAGTTAGATACGCGCAGGCTGGAGCCGAACGGTAAAAGAATGCGGCAATGAAGCGGGACTTCGCCATCGCTGCCGAACCATGGCCATTTGGTTAACGTGCGCCCTTCGCTGATCCTCTCGATCGCCTTTGAACCAATCGCCCGCCAAAGCGACAAATAGTCGGGAGCCATTTCACCCCAGCGATTGAGCCGGAACGTGGGATGGCGACGGCGGGCGTCTGCACAGACAAGCGAAATAGGGGCGTCACTCGGTCGGCCCGTCCGGGTGCCTAACACAAGGGGATTAGCATCATGAAGATCGTGATAATCGCAACCGCTGGGCTCGTCGCCATGATGAGCGTTGCCGCTGCCGCCGATTTGCCGCGCAAGGAACCGCCTCCGGTGGCGGCGGCGCCAATCGGCAAATACCCGATCGGCAAATATCCGGTTGGCAAGTATCCGGTTGGCAAATACCCGCAGCCCGTCGTGACCAAGGGCTAAGGTAAGCCATCACCCGCCCTGTGAAAGCCTGACGTCGGCGCGGCCCGATTCACTCGTGGCGCGCGACCCGAGCGAGCTTTCTTTGGCTTGTGGCTGAACAGTCGCAAGCGCGGGCTTTCCCTTTGGGGAGCGGGCACAGAGAGATGGGGGCAAACATGAGACTGTTTAGTGGCTTCGGCTGTTTCGTATGCGCTAGCTTGGCAGTTCTGCTTTGCGCCCCCGCGAATTCTGACCGGCATGTTAATGCAGCCCTTGCTCGCATGGCTACAATAGCTGCGCTCGCTCGCTCAGATGCCGCGCTCGCTGACCCAAAGTTAAGAACCGCGCTCGCCGACCCAAACACAAGGGCCGCCGTCGCTGATCCAGTCGTAAAAGTGCCGCTTGCGGAACCAGAGATAAATGTGAGCCCGCTCGAAGCTTCGGACGAGTGCGTCCGGAGCGAAGCGTGCATCGACCAATATCTCTGGTCGGTGTACGAACGCGCGCCGAAGGTCGATACCATCAAAGTGGAGGAACAGATCAAGACGACAGTCAAGAAGAACGGCAAGAGCCGCACTGTCGCGAAAACTGTTACGAAGCTCGTGAATGAGGACTTCACGTGGAAGGATCCAGATGCCGCCGAAAAAGCTAGTATGCCCGTGGCCCAATACGTGATCGGCGGCATGGACCGGGCCTTCAAAGTGAGGCTTTATCGCCTCTTTCGCGCGCTGGACGACGCCGGGCTTGCTCCTGGTATGACCAGTGGCTTCCGCGATGACTACCGGCAATCGATCGCAAGCGGCAACAAGGCCGCGATCAATCGCTCCTACCATGGCGGAAGCCTGCGCGGCGGCTATGGCCATGGGCTTGCAGCCGATGTGGTGAGCGTCAAGGGTGAGACGCGTTCCGAGCGATGTATTTCAAGCGAAATCTTGTGGAAGTGGATCGACGCGCACGGCAAGGACTATGGGATAGGCAGACCCTATCTCGATAAAGATCCGCCGCACATTGCGCCGATCGACGGCAAAGAATACGCCGACAAACGCGGACTGAATGCGAAAGTCGCGGAAAAGGGGAACGCTGCCACGAGCGGCGTCGCAAAACCGGCTAAAGCGCCTCAAACTCGTCAGGGACGGGCCGAACCCAAGCCGCTTTGATGCTTGCGGCTCGTTAGCCTCTCGGATGCGGCGATCGCAGGCTTTTTGCATCTTCTCGGTTAAACGCCCTACAATCACGATGAATTTGGTCCGCTGGTGCTGTCGTGGACATCTCTGATGCGGTCGCTGCGGCCATTCTGTCCACGCGCTCCGACGCAATCGTAGCTGCCGACCGCGACGGCCTCATCCGCTTCTGGAACCCCGGTGCGGAACGTCTTGGTTATTCGCACAATGAGGCGCTGTCTCGCTCGCTCGATCGCATTATTCCTGAGCGGTTGCGTGCGCGGCATTGGGATGGATACCGGCGAGTGATGGAGAGCGGAAAAAGCCGCTACGGCCAAGGGGATGTGCTCTCGGTTCCCGCTATTCGCAAGGATGGGGCCACGATCTCGGTCGAGTTCACCGTCGTGCCGCTACAGAATAACGGGCAGATGATCGGCATGGCCGCAATCATGCGAGACGTGACAAGGCGGTTTAACGAGATGCGCGCATTGAAGCGAAAGCTCGCAGAGCTTGAAAAACCTTAAACCGCCTGGCTCGGCCAACATGAACCGTTATTTGCTAAGCGCTTTCGTCAGTGCGGTGTTGGCTACATCGACCTTCACAGCAGCCAGGGCCGATGTTCAAATTTTGACTGATAACGGTGGGATGATCGACCTAAATTCAATCACAGGCACAATCACAGAGGGTGACGCCAAAACCCTTAGAGATATTGAAAATAGGTTGGCGCAAAGCCGTTTCCGTGTATCCCTCGATAGTCGTAGCGGCGATGTTGCTGCGCGATGGAAATAGGAAGACTCATTCGCAAATACGACGCCGTCACGCTTATTTACCACGACATGAAGTGTTATGGCAGTTGAGGATTAGGCGTCAACCGGGAAAATTATGGGGAATTAGGCTTACATCGTCCCCATCTCGCTATTGCCCCGCAGGGCCGTGAAGCAGTGGAGTAGCAAATCCTCCGAATATTCTCGGCCATTAAAAGTTACATTGCTGAGATGGGGATTACCGACGATTTTTATCAACTGATGATCAACACCGAGCCGTCAAAAATGCTGATCTACACCGGTAGCGAATACGAAAAGCTGGTGCCCAAACTTGATCCTACATACGAGGAAATTCAAGTCGCGCTCGAAGCACGTCGGTACGGAGTAACTACGTCAGAGATGCGCGCACGAAAGGCGGAGGCGGAACGCTGTCCGCATCAGCCGGGCAAGGATGGCTCGATTTCATTTGATTGTGATGATGCCATTAAGTGGGGGTTGAGTCTCGATGTGTATCAGCGGCGGATGAAGGAGACAAAAAAATGTTGGTTCAGCGAGAAACAATACTGGTCGTGACACGTATAACAAAACTCCGCAAAAATCGCGAAATGAACTACCTTTTGTCCTCCAACGCGAAGCTTGCATTCGGAACGTCATGTTAGGCCGACAACCATAATGCGCAATTCCCTGAGGGCGGTTATCGCCCTGCTCGTGCGCGCCGACGAGGTGATCGAGTGAGGCGCCGCAAAGCGGACCTTGCCTAAGGGATGACACTGATCTGCCGTTTGATTGCTGAATATTAATTTCGCCGCCATCTCGCAGTAATGCGTTCGTCCCCATCTAGCGGTCAGTACGGCGCCGCCGGCGCCGGTGATCCAAATGGAGTCGTCTTCATCATGATGAATGATCCTCTGGCGCGCGTCCTCTCCACGCGCCGTCTCATCCTGCTCGCCACCGTTGCCAGCCTCGGCGTCGCCGGGATCGTGATCGCGAAGTCCCCCCAATCGTTCGTTCCCGCGTCTGGCGTTGTCGCTGCGGAGAGCGCGCAGCGGCCCGTGGGCTTTGCCGAACTCGTCGACAAGGTCAAACCGGCGGTGATCTCGGTTCGCGTCAAGATGGATGCCGGCGCGAAGATGATGAGCTTCGAAGGCAATTCGCCGTTCCCGCCGAATTCCATGCAGCGATTCTTCCGCCGCTTCGGAATGCCCGACGCCAGCCCGGACAAGGAACGCCAGCCGAATCATCGCTCGGTGACCGGCCAGGGTTCGGGTTTCTTCATCAGCGCCGACGGCTATGCCGTGACCAACAACCACGTTGTGGACAACGCGCAGACCGTCGAGATCACGACCGACGAAGGCAAGACCTATGACGCCAAGGTGATCGGCGCCGATCCCCGCACTGACCTTGCCGTGATCAAGATCGAGGGCCGCAACGACTTTCCTTATGTGAAGCTTGCGGACAAGGCTCCGCGCATCGGCGACTGGGTGCTCGCAGTCGGCAATCCGTTTGGACTAGGCGGCACCGTCACGGCGGGCATCGTCTCTGCTCGCGGCCGCGACATTGGCGCTGGGCCTTACGACGACTTCCTCCAGATCGATGCGCCGATCAACAAGGGCAATTCCGGCGGGCCTACTTTCGACATGGACGGCAACGTCATCGGGGTCAACACCGCGATCTTCTCGCCTTCGGGCGGATCGGTCGGAATCGCCTTCGACGTTCCCGCTGAGATGGTGAAGTCAGTCATCGCCCAGCTCAAGGACAAGGGCATGGTCAGCCGCGGTTGGCTCGGCGTGCAGATTCAGCCGGTCACCGCCGACATCGCCGAGAGCCTCGGCATGAAAGGAACCGAAGGCGCGCTCGTCACCGAGCCGCAGGCGGACAGCCCCGCCGCGAAAGCCGGCGTCCTCTCCGGCGATGTGATCACCGCCGTCAACGGTCACGCCGTCAAGAATGCCCGTGATCTCGCCCGGCAGATCGGCGCCATGGCTTCTGGTTCTGACGTGAAGCTTACCGTGTGGCGCAAGGGTGAGGAGAAGAGCATCGCGCTCACGGTCGGTGAATTGCCGAAGGAGCGGGAAGCGCGCGCCACGATGCCGGAGTCCGCCCCGACTGGCACCGACGTACCGAAGCTTGGCTTAATGCTCGCTCCCGCGGGACAGGTCGCCGGTAGCAGCTCCGAGGGAGTGGTCGTGACCGAGGTCGACCCCAACGGGCTCGCATCCGAACATGGCTTCAAGGCCGGCGACATCATCCTTGATGTCGGCGGGAAGAAAGTTATGACCCCGGCGGATGTGCGCGATGCCATCATTGATGCCCATAAGAATGGCAAGCGCACGGTGCTGATGCGGTTGAAATCGGATGACGCGATGAAGTTCGTCGCCATCCCGATCGCTCGCGCCTGACCGGGGCCAAGCGTTCCTCGAGCATTGCCGTCGCAGGCCCGGATGGAACGCACGCCGGGGACAGGCCAGAGGGCTGTCCCCGGCAGTGCCCAACGTCATCATCGGATAGAAATCGATGAGCGGGCCAAGTTGTCTCAGTTGGCAGCCGCATCAAGCACCCTTTGCCGAGTAGGCGATCAAATTCAGCTGCTGCGGGCAAAGGCGTTCACGCGCGTCGCCCATTCAATCGTCGCGTCGGTGATGGTTTTCTCGGTGGCGGAGTGCAGATTGTAGAGGCCTTCGCGCGTACCGCGCTGCACCTGTTTTATGAGGATGCGGCCGTCGGGGAGCCCAATCACGCAGAGTTGGCCGATGAAGGCCGAACTCATCGGACGGCGCACGTCATCGTAGAAGACGTACCACCGGTTGAAATAGGGACCCACGCTGTTCCCTCGAACCTCCATAGCCGCGCCGTTCTCCGCAATTCCGGTCGCGGGCGTGATTTTGTCGAGATGCGAGGACGCGACGTCGTACAAATGCGCAGCGCCGCCCGCCCCGACATAGCCGACCACCCGGACGTTGGGGGACCGCGGCTCGTTCGTGCTGTGGAACGAACCCTGCCCGGTCAGCAGCCACTCCCGGGTCACCTCGAACCGACGCGCATATAGTCTCGCCTCGTCGGGACCGTAGTCGCGCCCGCCCGGCGTTTCCGCGCGCTCGTGGGCACCGTAGGTCGGCACCGGGATGCCCATCGCCTGGGCGGCAAGCCGCGCCGACTTGTAGCGTTTCTTGCGCGCCAGTCGCAGCCGCTGTCCCCGGAGCGTGTCCATGTCGGTCACGCTAGAACAAACCGGCGAAACGAGAGACCTGCATTTCTAGCTTTAAACTGCGGGAAACTGCAGTCAGAGCGGCGCGTCGCGCTCGCGTTCAGGCGGCTTCGCCGGCGGGGCGCGTGAATGCGTCTTGCGAACTTCCTTGGAACTCGGCGTGTTCGAGCTGCATCAGGCGCAGATCGGCGCTGCGCAGGGCCAAAATCAGCCCCTCGTTCAGGGTGGCGAGGAACTTGAGCGCCAGCGCCGAGCCGCTGGACAGCAGTTTTTCGCACGGCTCACACTCGATCTCGAGCATGACGGCGTCGGCGCGAACGGAACAGGTGGCCGAGCGCGGCGCCGCATCGACGAGGCTCATCTGTCCGAACACGCTGCCAGCCTGCAAGGTCGCGAGACGCTGGTGTTGACCGCGGGCATTGATGCTCACATCGATCGCGCCTTCGACGATGACGAAGCAGGTGCCGCCCAAGGTGCCCTCGGTGAAGACCACCGTGCCCTTGCGCAGATACCAACGGCGCATCAGGCGCAACAGCTCGCGCGCCTCTTCGCGCGAGAATTTGCTGAACGATTCGAAAGCCGTCAGAGAGTCCGGCTCCATTCCATCCGCGGGCTGGCTTTGCCCGGCTGGCCCGCTGATCTTTGCCAACGGTCTCCTCACATTTATAGTGGGGAATGTCCGAGGGGTTTAGCCCATCGTGGGCTTGCACTTGGGTGCCACTCGTGGCCTTCTCACCAACAATCCACAGTTAGTCCTCTGCAAGGCGCTCGAGCTCGCCGGAAGAATGGGCGCCGCCTGCTGCAGCGTCAAAGCATCGGACAGCCGCCGATTGACGCTTTGAATTTGCTGGCACAGCGAAGCGGCGACCCGCCAGAGTCCCTTGCGCTCGGTGAGGAACAGCGGCTCGTCGCTCAACAGCCGCAGCGGCGAAAAAATCTCCTCCGGCAGGGCGTCCGGAACCGCATCGGTGATCGTCATCTCGGCGGCGGCGTGGCCTGCCGCGGTGGTGTAGCTGCCGCCATAGCCGTTGTAGCCGGCGGCGATGACCAAGCCCGGCCGCAGAAAGCCGATACAGGGCAGACCGTCCGGCGTGAACGCCATCGGGCCGACCCATTCGGCCGATGGCGGCCGCCCGGCGAGCTCGGGATAGAATTTGTCGCGCAACCCCAGCAGCCGCGCGTGAACTTCGGGCGATCGGCGGCGCGACGCGGGATCCTGCATCGGCCGGTCGTCGCCGCCGCCCATGATCAGGCAGGCGCGCCCCTCGCGCGCTCCCTCGCGCGGTTGGTTGAAGAAAACGGGTCCGTCGTCGGAGGTGACAATGCGGCCGCGCGCGACGATGATGCGCCGGGCGACGATCGTGCCTCGCTCGGTGCCGACGTGATGCTCGTCCTCGCCAAGCGAGTCGATACGCCGCACTCTGGTGCGCGTATAGAGAGCGACCCTATCGCAGCGCGCTGCGCAGCTGCCCGCACACGTATTTGAACGGGTGGTAGGTGCCGTCGCCCGGGATGAAACGGCCGGAAATTCCTTCCCTCAATATGGTGTCCTTGAGCAGATCGCGGTTGCGCAGCGCCAGGCCGAGCACCAGCGAGGCTTGCCGCTCGCTGAGCGCCTGCAGAACCTCGACCGGCACCTTCGGATAGCGCCGGTGCATGAAGGTGAAGCGCCCCGGCGCCAGTCCCTCGTAGATGCCGACCGAATTTTCCGGCAGCAATTCGAAGTTGCCGCCATTGCGGCCGCTCGCCTCCCCCGCCGGATCGCCCTGGTCGAGCAGCACGACGCTCAGGCGCGTATCCTTCAAGCGGTATGCGGCGGCCGTGCCGGTGAGCCCCGCCCCGATCACCACCACATCGGCGGCTTGTGGCAGCTAGGGCGTCGATTGGTAATTTGCGAACGGATTTGGCGTACGATGCCAGAACGGCTGGCTGTTGAGAGGCAACAGGATCGCGCGCGCGGTCGGCACGCCGAGACGGGCTTGCAAGTCCTGAAACAGGCGCAGCGCTTCCTTGGAAAAGCGCCCGGAACGATCGAGCGCCTGAAGCTCGCGCCGCCAGCTCGCGCTCGCGCGACCGTCTTTCGCTTCCGCCAGCGCGCGTTCCGCAATCGTGCGAACGGCGTTTACGTCGAGAACGCGGGCGCGTCCTCTGCCGTGTCGCAGTGAGGGCCGGCCCACCTGAGGGGCCGAGCGTGGCGCGGGACGAGCGTCCCCGACGACGATTTGAAAAGACATGGCGTTCCCCCGCTTGCGCGGTCCGCCGGCGTCACCTCGGCGCGTGGGGCGTGGAGTTACGCCCCGGGCGCACAAGGCGCCGCTGCGGCGTTCGAGTCACCATAGTCCGGTCGCATCAGGCCTTGTGTGAACTCGATCACGATCGAGACACAAAGAGCCCGCGGGACTCTGTTCGCCTGCCCCGAGGGCAAACGAACGCTATGTCAGAGTGTTTGCCGGCCGGCGGCACCAGGCGCTGCCTTTGCACAGGGACTTCGGCACGTCCCACTGGCAGCTCGACTCCCTCAAACTGTCCTCGAGCGCAACACTAGCGAGCTTTTCGGAGCAGTGAAAGAGCAGAGACATCGGTGCGGCCGATAGCCGTGGCCCAGCGCCGAAGCGCAAGCCGATTTCACAGCCGTCCCGTGGAGAAATGGCTTTGCGACAGCAAGCTGTAGGGTGGGCAAAGGCGCGCTGCTCGGTTTCTTCGCGTGGGCAAAATCGTCCCCCACGCCGTCCCCACGCGCCGCGATACGGCAAACGATTTTGCCCACCCTACAGCTCTGCTGTCGGATGGTGTGGTGGTCAGCTCATGCGTTCGCGTGCCTGGATCATCTCAAGTCGGCCAGCGTCATGTCGAAGGCGAGCTTGGCGACGAACGCCGCGCTGCACCAATTCGACACCAGGCCGGACGGATTGATCGGCGTGACGGCACTTGGTCCGCCGAACGTTGCCGTCTGATCCGCGGTGAGCACGTTGCAATTGGCTTTGGACAAGTTCGTGTCGTAATAGCGCAGGTCAAGTCTGACCGCTTTGTAGGTCGTGGTGAGGCCGACGTTCCACGTGGTGTAATCCGGCAGCTTTATTCCATCGGGAAAAGCGGGCACGCCATAAAACGCGTCAGTCGTTCCATACCAGTAGCGGCCTATTTCGGCCGATGCGTAGGCGCCGAAGTCTTGCGGCAACATCGAATTAGGTATCGTGATCTTCGCGCCCACCGATGCGTACGTACCCGGTGCGTCGGTATTCGCCCACGAGGGCGCGTAATAGAGGTTGCCGCCGACCGCCAGCGTCTCGCTGATGGTGAGCACGGACTTCGCATAGGCCTCGAAGTAGCTCGCGACGGCCTTGGTCGTGTTGCACTGGCCGAAAAAGAAAGCGCCGTTGGTGCATGTATCGGCCGAGCCGAGGCCATTGAAGGTCGTGCCATGCGGGTAGTCGATGTACCAGCCGCCGATGTCCAACAGGAGCGCGCCGAAGCTCGGACGCGTGCCGGCGTAGTAAACGATCTGCGCGCGCGAGCCGTTGGAAAGGTCGACGTTCGCACCGGACACGCCGGCGTAGAGCTCCAGATTTTCGGCCGCCCGGTAGCGCGGCTCGAGATAGACCTCGACCGACGGCCGCCGGGCAGACACCGTGATCCCGCGCCAGTTGTAGTCGTTCATCACCGCGACGCCGAACGCAACGTCCCATGGATTTGACTGGGACGTCGCGCTCCCCTCGCCCGTCTTGAGATCGGCAGCCGCGGTCACGCCGGCGCCGAGCCCAGCCGCGGCAACGACTGACAAGGCCAGCACCCGCATCGGCGGCCTCTTTGGTGAGCCGAATCAATAGTAGGGGCCAATCCGGGCCGAGGAAGCATTGCAAGCAAAGAAAAGCGGGGTGTGACCGAAATGCCGTAGCGGCGTCGGTTGGGCGCGAGCACTGATGTCATTGCGGCCGAGCGCGAAGCGCGAGAGCCGGAATCCATAATCACGGTCAGGCGACGTAGGACATGCCGTACCTCATTTGACCCGCTCACTCGGCCGCGGACAGGAATTTGACAACGCGACGAACTTCGGTGCCGCCTTTGTTGTCCACTCCCCTACAATCAATGAGCGGGTTCGTCTTCCTAAGCTCGATCACCTTGTGCGCAAATTTATATATGAGCGCGGTTTCCATCGGGCCTGCGGCCGCGACCCAATTGGGACGCGATCCGGGCTCCTCGGTCAGCACAATGGGAACGCCCTCCGGAGGCTGCACAGCCAATCCGATTTCCGTGACCAGTTCTGTTGCTCTTTTCAAAGCACCCCCCGTTCCAGGTACCGACGTAGACCGGGTCTGAATTGAAGATTGACCCTGCCGGATTATTGCCATCGAGCGCGCAAGTTCCATTGGCCTTTGCACTCAGGACATGTTGGCGTCACGAGTTGAGCGCGTTGCACTGGCATCGCTTAGCCCTGACCGGAGAACGCAAGTTTGAGAATCGTTACTACGGGAGCGCGCGGCTCAGCTGAGACCAGCAGCGCAGCGACGCGCGGGGCGATGAGGGACGAGAATGCAGATTCGAGTTCCGCATCATCACTCGCATTGGCCACGACGATGCGCTGATCGATCTTGCGCGCACCCCGGTCGCATTGCCGCCGGGGCGATTGAAGCTCTGGACCAGGCCTGCGCTGACCGGATCGCCCCCCAATCCGAACACGATCGGGATGGTCGAGGTGACGCGCTCGGCCGCGAGCGCCGGGGGGTCGCCGCCGGCAGTCGTCAACACGCTGACCCCGCGACTCACAAGGTCGGCCGCCATCGCCGGCAGACGATCGTAGTCCCCGCGCGCCCAGCGGAATTCGATCGCGACGTTCTGGCCCTCGACGAAGCCGCCTTCCCTCAGGCCGCGACGGAATGCCGCAACGAGGTGCTCGGAATCCTCCGGCGCGCGCGAGCTCATAAACCCGATCACTGGCAACACTTGCTGCGCGCGCGCGGCGAGCGGCCAGATGGCCGCGGCGCTGCCGAACATGCTAATGAAATCGCGGCGTCTCATGTGAGGCGGACCCCGCCAGCCCCCCTCTGAGGATAGCACAGCACGGACCGCGACGCCGATGCCGGGCTATCGATGCGGGTCGCGGCGAATCGTCCGCCGCAAGACCATCGCCCGCTTACATCAAGCGGCGAGCCAGAAGGCGTGGCGGTGCAGGAAAGGAATACCGCGGCGGCGCTCGGTTATCTCGACGTTGCTCCCGGGGGCCGCCTCATCGAGCGGATTGAGATCGGCGGCGCCGTGCACGAAGCCCACCGTGGGCAGTGCGGCGGCGAAATAGAACAAGCGCGCGTCGTTCCTTGGATTCGAAGCCCGGCGAGGATCCATGTTCTCTCTCCCTTCGGCTCGAACGGTTCTGACTATTGAGGCCATGGCAGGAGTGTCTCGCTGTCCGGCCTTAAAGTCCTTGGGGCAAACCTGAATCGTTCTGAATCGTCCTGAATCTGTGATCTCCATCACAGGCGGCGGCCGCCGGCGCTGCCATGTTCCCGCCCGCAGGCGCCGGCCGATCGGCCTCAAGCGCCGATGCAGAGCAAGACAATGGTCCAGATATGGAGACCCACTATGAAGACGTTCATCGCTGCTCTCGCTTTGGCCATGCTGATCGCGGTGACCACCTCCGCCGCCAACGCGGCGCCCGTATCGCCGGCAAGCTCCTCCTTCGGGGGCAACGGCTACTGAGGGTGAGGGCCGCAGACTCGGTGCTCCCTCCCCCGCGTCGGGAACCCCGCGACGCCAACAGCGCAATTACGCACGTCTTCGACGCGCTATGGCGTCGCGGGGTGCCCTGTGCGGGGGAGGGGTGGGGATGGGGTGGGGCAGCCCCGCTGCTTAGGCAAGATTCAGAACGATTCAGATTCGACAAGCGGGGTGAGATTCAGCTTGCGCCGCGGACTCGGTCTGCGCCCTCCCCCCGCTTGCGGGGGAGGGGTGGGGAGGGGGTGAGCGGGCACGCATGAGTCTTGTAGCATGCCCCCTCCCTGTCCCTCCCCCGCAAGCGGGGGAGGGGACGCTGGGGCGCTGTCGTCGTGCTTACGATGTCGATCCATGATTTCGCGACGAGATAAAATGAATCTCCACCGCCGCCGATTGCTGCAGCTCGCCGCAGGCGCCGCCGCGTTGCCGGCGCTGGCGCCGAGCGCGCGCGCGCAAGCCTATCCGAGCCGACCCATCACCATCGTGGTGCCGCTGCCGCCGGGCGGCGCTTATGACCTGCTCGCGCGGCTCCTCGCCGAGCCGATGCGTGCGCTCCTCGGACAACCCGTGCTCGTCGAAAACATCCCCGGCGCCGATCGCGGCATCATCAAGGTCGTGCGCGCCGCGCCCGACGGCTACACGCTCGGCATCGGCGGTTGGAATACCTATGTGCTGCGGCCCGCCGTCTTTCCGATGCAGCACGACCTGCTCAAAGCACTCGAGCCGATCACATTCCTCGCTGACTCGCCGTACTGGATCATTTCCAAGAACGCGGTGCCGGCGAAAAATTTGGCCGAACTGATCGCCTGGCTCAAAGCAAATCCGGGCAAGGCGACAGCCGGCACCATCGCCGGCGGCGGATCGCACGTCTGCGGCGCGTATCTGCAAAGCAGCACCGGGACGAGGTTTCAGTTGGTGCCGTACCGCGGCGGCGCGCCGGCGCTGCAGGATCTCGTGGCCGGCCAGATCGATTTCATGTGCGATTTCGCCGCCAACAGCCTCGAGCAGTTCCGCAGCGGCAACGTGCGCGCTTATGCGGTGATGGCGAAGCACCGCTGGTACGCGGCGTCCGAAATTCCGACTGCCGACGAAGCGGGACTGCCGGGGTTCTACATTTCCAACTGGTCCGGGCTGTGGGCGCCCGCCGGCACGCCGCAAGACATCATCGGCAAACTCAACGCCACAATCGTCGCGGCGCTGGCGGATGCAACCATCCGCAAGCGTTACCTCGACTTGGGACAAGAAATGCCGCCGGTCGCGCAGCAAACCCCGCAGGCGCTGCGCGAGCTGCACAAGGCCGAGATCGAGAAGTGGTTCCCGATCGTCGAGGCGGCGAGCATCAGGGGATAGGCGAGCAAGCGTAGGGTGGGCAAAGGCGCGCTGCTCCGCTCGTCCGCGTGGCCAAAATCGCGCGCACCGTGCCCACGCGGCGACGGTACAGCGAGCGATTTTTGCTTCGTTCCGACCTCATCCTGAGGAGCGCGCACGCGTTCGCGTGCGCGCGTCTCGAAGGAGGAGGTCGGCCCGGACCGACAGATCCCTCTGGCGCCCCCATGCTTCGAGACGCGTCGCAGCGCAGGCGCTGCGACGCTCCTCAGCATGAGGGCGAAGGGCGCGCTCCTTACTCGATCACCTCGTCGGCGCGGGCGAGAAGCGCCGGCGGTACCTCAAGGCCGAGCGCTTTCGCGGCGTTCAGATTGATCACGAACTCGAATTTAGTGGACTACACGACTGGCAGATCGACGGGCTTGGCGCCCCTGAGAATCCGGCCCGCGTAGACCGTGGCCTGACGATAGGCATCGCTGAGGCTGGTTCCATAGCTCATCAGCCCGCCGGCTTCGGCGAACTCGCGCCATTCGTAGATCGCCGGCACCGCGTGGCGTGCCGCGAATAGGACTAGCTGCCCGCGCCGGCCGTTGAAGAATGGGGATGAGCAGACCAGGAGCGCCCCAGCCCGCTCCTGGACGACTCGCTTTCCGCATTGGCGCGCACGACAAAGAATTGCACGCCTAGGCGGGCCGCCGCCTCCTGCACGTCGCGCAACTGATTTTCGGCATCCGAAAAGTTTGGGTTGACGAGCACCGCGATGGTCGCGGCCTTGGGATTAAGCTCGTGCAACAGGCCCAGCCGCTTCGCCTCCAGCGCCGAGGTGAATTGAAAGATTCCGGTGATGTTTCCGCCGGGCTGATTGAGGCTGGTGACGAGTCCCAACCCGACGGGATCGGCGCCGAGGCTGAAGACAATGGGAATTGTCGTGGTCGCCGCCTTGGCCGCGCGCACGGCCGGAGCGCCTCCGCCCGAGACGATCACGCTCACCTGCCGACGCACGAGATCGGCCGCCAGTGCCGGAAGTCGGTCGTACTGACCTTCCGCCCAACGGTATTCGACCGCCACATTCTGGCCTTCGACATAACCCGATTCCTTCAGACCCTCGCGGAACGCCG
>Ga0126377_10001761_pt1 | contig 14416 bp, 11 predicted proteins | sample PanSoiMetPlot_22_FD_92647 | JGI IMG/M metagenome (GOLD analysis project Ga0126377, IMG submission 92647) | Tropical forest soil microbial communities from Panama - MetaG Plot_22 | ecosystem: Environmental > Terrestrial > Soil > Tropical forest > Bulk soil | place: Panama | collected 2016-02-17
CATGGCTTCGGCGATCACGAGACCGAACGGCTCGGCCTCCGTGCTCGCATGCACCACGACATCGAGCGCCCGCATGGCTGAAGCGGCATCGACGAAACCGGTCACTCCGACGCGATCCTGGAGCTGCCGCGCGCCGATCATCGCCTGCAAGTCTGCCATCGTGTACTGGCTGTTCACGGTGTCGTACACAGGCCCGCCGATGATGTAACCGCGGATACGGCACCGCGAGGCGGTTCGCTGAACCGCGTCGAGAAACACGTCGTGTCCCTTCCACCGGCCGAAGGTCGCCACCAGTCCGACGCGGATGACATCGGCGGGAGCCGGAGACATCCCGGAGAGCCCATCCAGGTCGAGGCGCGAACCCGCGGGATCGAACGCGGTCAGGTCGATGCCATTTGGCACGACGTACAGCGGCGGCATCGCGGGCAGGCTGCCGCGAACATCGGCGGCGACGCTCGCGGAATTGGCAATGACGGCGTCACAACGAGTCATGTAGCGGTCCAGAAGCCATCGCGACAATCGGCGTCGCGACACGTACTCGTGCAGATGCCACACGAGCGATTGCTGGCGCTGTTTCAGTCGCGCGCCGAGTACATGCGCTTTGAACCCGTTGGTGTGAATCAGATCGGGTTGAAATGCCAAGATGGCGCGACGAAGGCGCGCCTCGTACCCCGGCAAGACGGCCGCGCTCTCGCAGAGCCTGAGGCCGAGCGCCACCTGCGCGCTGGCACTCCACCCGTCGTTGATCGCGCTCCATTCGCCAAGACGCGCCAGCGCGGTCGGCATTCTGACAACGGCGCACGCGGCGCCGGTGTCCTGAACGCGGCGCCCCAGCGGCCCATCGCCGGGGACCACGACCTGGAACCTCCAGTCAGGCCGAATGGCTCCCAGTGCGGAAATCATTCCAAGGAGTGCGACTTCTGATCCTCCCAGTTGATCCGAGACGCTGAGGCAACTGATTCGCACGTCAGAAAGACTTCCTGCCGACGAGCAGCACGTTGTCGGAGAACGCCCGGGGAAACGCAGAGGAGAGCACGGCCGGATAGTGTGCAGCTGCAAACGGCATGCGGCCAGAGCGTGTGAACTCAATCGCCGTGTCCTGCAGGCTGTTCTCTCTGGCGATTCTCAGCAGATCGGTGTCGAGAAGGGCCGTTTGGTGGGCGGGATAGTTGTTATCCCGAAACGCGGAAAAGTGCTCCCTGGTCAAGAGCGCGCCGAGGCTGACAAGACTGCGTTGATTGGGAGTCGACACGACCACCCAGCCGCCAGGCTTTGCGATCCGGACGAGCTCCCGGAAGAACGTGCGTGGATTCTCCAGGTGCTCGATCGTCTCGAGAGAGACGATGATGTCAGCCGACGCATCCGGCAGGGGAATGCATTCGCGGTTCAGGTCGGCCTGGATGAAGCGTGCATCGGCCGGGAAGCCTTCGTAGCGCACGGCATCGACGCCAACGTACGTGTCAATCATCCCGGTCAGTCGCGCGTGCAGGCGGCCCGTGCCGCACCCGACGTCGACGGCTGCGCCACGCGCACCTCGCCGCTGAAGCGCGACCACCGCGGATTCATAGATCGCATCGCTGCTTTCGCCCAGACTCTGTCGCGCCCGCGCTTCCAGCTGATCGTCGCGCGCGTCAGTCATGCCGCGGTGGTGATACCGATCGAAGACAGGGCCGCGTCTATTTGCGGCAGCACGAGCGACGGATCGCAGCGAGACGCGGCATGCGCCGGTCCGGCAGCGCCGAGCTCGGCCCGGAGCCGGCCGTCCAGGACGAGCTCGTCGATCGCCCGCGTCAGGCCGCCGATGTCTCCGGGCGCAACGAGCCTTCCGCACGAGGACGAGACGATTTCCGGGGCGCCGCCCATGTTCGTCGTCACCACCGGCACGCCAGCAAGGAGTGCCTCGGCGAAGATCACACCGAACGGCTCGGGCTCGACGTTCGCCTGCGCCAGCAGGTCAGCGCCCGCGAGCAGGTCGCGCACATCCTGCCGCTCGCCCAGCATCCTCACGCGAGACTCGACGCCGAGCCGCCGAACTTCTGCTTCGATGTCCGCGAGATACGCACGTTCGTGCGGACGCTGCGCGCCGCCGGCAATCCACAGCACCCAGGGGCGCGAGACGAGCCGGCTCAGGGCGCGAATCAAATCGAGGTGTCCTTTCCAAGGATCGAGGCGACTCGCTGCCAGAACAACCACGTCCGCGGCCGACGCGCCGATGGCCGCGCGCGTTCGCATCCGCACGTCGGCTGTCGCGGATGCCGAGGTGACGGGACAATAGATGACGCGAGACGGTACGTCCGGTTGCAGGACGCCGGCGGTCCGTGCGGTCCAGTGGCTGTTGCAGATCACGAGCTCCGCTCCGGCTGCGCGGCACGCACGCTCGACGAGCGGCCCGCCTGTGGCCCGGTCGTGCTGCCACAGGATTGCCGGTACGCCGCCGGTCCGGCCGACGCCGGCAAACAGCGCGTGAGACCATGGCGCATGACAGACGAGACTCGTCGGTCGACGACTACGCAGGATCGATCGCAACACGTGACGCGCGCGCAGAATCGATGACGGGTTGCGAAGGCGCACGTCGCCCAGGAAGTGAACCTGAGCCCCACGTTCGCGAAGCTCTGACTGCAGCCGTCCTTCCGCGGCGACCGCGAACTCGAAGCGCCCCTGACCACACTCGGCCAGCGTCGTGAGCATTCGCTCGATCCCGCCGTAAAGACGGCCGCTCGCGACATGAAGAGAGGACACGAGAGCTCAAAAAAACCGCTGCGGTACAACGATCGTGTCGTTCGGTTGGACCAGGTCGGTCATCTTCGGCTTGATCTCGACCAGCTTGCCGTCGACCATCCGCTGGATTTTCGTCCGGCTCTGCGCGCCACGTTCGGTCACCCCGCCAGCCATCGCGATGGCTTTCTGGACCGTCACGTCCCCTTCGAGCACGTAGGTGTTCGGGCTGCGGACGAATCCATTCACGATGAAGGTCTGCGCCTTTGGCACGTTCACCGTATCGCCGTCGCGCAGGACGATCTGCTGAGCGCGGCCGTTGCGCAGATCGTCCATGCGAATGCGCTCTGGTGCGGGAGCGTTCGACGGATCCAGCGGGCCCTGGGAGACTTGACCCGCGGGTTTTCGATAGATCTCGATGTAGGGGCCCGCGTCCGGCGTCGGCGATCCCGCCTGCGCCAGCACGTCCATGATCGTCATCGCGCCCTTGAGTGGCACCGCGCCCGGCACACGCACCTGGCCATTGATGTAGACGACCTGGCTTCGATAGGTCTCGACCTCGATACTCACCTGCGGATTCACCAGGAATCCGTTCGGTGGTCCGAGGCGCTTCTTCAGATCGGCGGTGATTTGCCGGACGGACAACCCGCCCGCCGTAATCCGACCAACCAGCGGAAAATCGAACGTTCCATCGCTGTCGACCGTCACGGTCTTGGTCAACGTCGGTTCGTCAAACACGGTGATGGCGAGTCGATCCTGCGGGCCGACGATGTACTCGGCGGCAGCGGTCGCACTCGGTGCCTGCAACAGCAGGATGAGGGAAAGAAGGATCGTCATCGTTCAGGATCCATAGGTCAGTGACGCGAATAGCCGGCGGCGGTCGTAGCGACGATTGGAAATCTCGCTCTGCCGCCGCGTCTGCTCCCAGTTGAAGCCGACACGAAGCAAGGGTCGTAGCCAGTAGCCCACGCCGGCACCGTAGGTGTCGATGGTATCGGTGCGGGCCGCGGTTTGCGCGACCGTGTTGCGATAGCCGAGTGATTGCCGGCCGACGATTCCCTGAATCTCGAACGGCCCGGCGAGGCGATGGGTCACGGTGATCCGGCCGCCATTCGACAGATAGTACGGTTCGACATCTTCGTATGAATACTGCACGTCCCGTGTGAGATCCAGATCGAACTTCGTCCGTTCGAGCAGGGTGTATCCGGCGAGGACCTGGGCCACGACGCCACTGTAGTCAGGGACCTGCGGGTCAGTGGCATCGAAGTGCCGATAGCCCACCGCGATGGTGCCGCGGATGAGCGCCGTCGGATCGAACTGGAGCGATGGCGTGATTCGCCACGAATTGGCATTTCGTAAAGGATCCGAATCAAACCGATCCTGCTGCACCGTCGTCGTCAGGTTCAAGGTGGTGAGCGGCGACAGGGTGAGCTGCACGCCCGACTCGATGCTGTTGGTTCGGGAATTCAGGTTGTGCGCGAGATCGGAGCCGCGAAACTCGGTGCCGTCTTCGAACTGAAGATCGAATCGACGCGCATTGATCACGAACGCGGTTCGCGACGCCAACAGCAGGCGCGCGCCGGCGCTGACCGTATGCTGCATCCGCGGAGCGCGGGCATCGATCTCCGCGTTCAGCCGTTCGTTGGTAGAAGTCCATCCCGCCGACGCGTACGGTTGGAGCCGTCCCAGGTTGGCATCCACCCTGAGATCAGTCGTCCCGTTCACCGATCCCTCGTCTTTGTAGGTTCTGAAATAGACGATGTCGCTGGCGGCGCCATACGAAAAAAAGAGGCGGCCGGCGCGCACACGGGCGACGATGCGCGGGACGATGGTGGCGGTGAAATCATCCTGCGGATCGTCGGCAACGTTGAATACATTCGAGTCGGTGCCGACGTTTGTGAGAGCCAGCGACGGCCGCAATCCGAACGGCCCGGCATGAATGGGCATCGACTCGATGGCTTCCGGCGGCGCGGGCGTTTGTGCCTGCGCCAACCGACCGGCGACCAGGCAGCAGAACACAACCGCTGGAACGAGACGGACGCGAGAACGGCAATCGATCATGATGCGCGGGGCTTGAGTCGAGTGATCCCGAGCTGACGGGTCTTCCGATACAGGTTCGCGCGTTCGATGCCGAGCACACGCGCCGCGTCCGTCATTCGCCAGCCATGCGCGTCGAGAACGGTCGCGATGTAGTCGCGTTCAAACGTCAGGCGGGCCTCACGGAGGCTTGCGCGCGCGTTGACGGCGGTTCTCGGCCGTGTCTCGAGCTGCTGCAGGTCGGCGAGCACGTCTTCCTGGCGGATCAACCCGCCTGCGCATCGCTCGACGAGGCGGCCGAGGGAGGCTCGCAGCTCCTCGAGATTGCCGGCCCATCGCAGCGCCGCGAGCGCCGTCCGGGCCGCGGGCGTCAGGGCGCATCGCAGGTCGCGGCTCTGACAGATTTCGTCGAATACCGCTTCGACGACGTTCGGAAGATCGCCCGCGCGCTCCCGGAGCGGGGGGACGTCCACGCGCAATCGTTGAAGCCGACGATAGAGCTCCTGGCGGAAGCGTCGCTGCTGCACGTCGGCTTCGAGACCGGGGCCGGCCGACGCGATCAAGCGGAACCGGATCGGCGTCATCGATCTGCGCACCCGCATTTCGCCGTCGCGGATCAACCGCGACAGCCGAAGCTGCGCCGTCGCTGGCATCTCGCCCACGTCCGCCAGGAAGATCGTGCCCTTTCGCACCTCGGCGAGTGCGCTGCCGGCCGTGGCGGTTTCGTAGTCGGCGCGCGGACTTCGCTCCGACCCGAACAGCTGACGGACGACGGCGGCTCCCGGATCGCCGCAATCAACCTTGAGGAACGGTTCGGCGGCGCGGGCGCCTGCCTGATGGATCGCGCGAGCGATGCCCTCCACACAGAACCCTGCCTCCGCCACGATCAGCACGCTCTCGTCCGACTGAACAGCCTGTCGCGCGACGTCGGCGGCGCGCTGGACCGCCGCGGAGGAGCCAGTCAGCTCGGCCGGGAGCGTCAGGTCACGACGGACGGCAGTCTTGGGGTGATGCATGAACAGTTGGGGCTTGATTCCGGGATCCCTGGTGCGGGATCCGGCTGGGGAACGACGGGACAGCTTCGCCCTCTCGCTTACACGTCCGGCGGTGGGTCGCGGCCGCCGGTAAAAGAAGCGGAAAAAAGAGGGCGCGGGGAGTGGCGATATCCTGCCAGCATTTGTGTTGTGTGTCAAGAAAGACACACATAGTGTTGCGGTAAGGACACCGCCACGGCGGAGCGTGGCTGGCTGCAGAGCACGCCTTGTGACACGTGCCGGCGGCGGTTCGACGCACCGTCAGACCAGTGCCAGGCTCAAACACGACAAAGACGCCAAGCGGCCGTGCGGCAATTCCGTCAGATCGGTATGCGCGAGGCGGTCCAATCATTGACAGTCATGATTTTGTGGCAGTCATCCGGCGGGATGTCGGTCTGGTTCAGCAGGTTGAGCTGTTACCCTCCTGTGAGTTTCATTTCATCTCGCTGTCATTGAGGAAGTGGGGCTGGTGCCGAACCTTGTCCGTTGCAAGGAGGCATCATGGTCCGTTCGGCCCGAGGGTTCGCGTTCCTGCTCCTTCTTTTTTTGGAGCCCTGCTTTCCGGGCGCAGCGACTAGCGCGCCTGCCGGTCAAGCCGAGAACGGTCGGGCCGTCGGCCCTTCTCGAGTTTCTCTGCCGGTCTGGCTTGGCAACCAGGCTGGGAGCCCGCCGCCCAACATCGTCAATGGCGCCCGACGATACATGTCGCGGATCTTCGAGAAGATCGGAGTCCAGGTCGTGTGGGCCGAGGATCCCAAAGCGGCACCTCAATCAGTTGTCGCCCTGATCGTTCCCGATGCCCGTGCCGCGGCGCTGCGTATCGCCGACACTGAGGCACTGGCAGTAACGTTGGGTGATGAGCGGCCAGGCGGCTGCGTGTATCTTTTCTTCGGGCGCGTCGAGCGCACTGCCGCTCAGCATCGCGTCGATACATCATTCGTGCTGGGCTCTGCGCAGGCGCACGAGACCGCCCACTTCCTGCTGCACGGGAACGCACACGGGCGCTCGGGCCTAATGCGCGCCTCATGGGGCGACCAGGAGTTTCGGCTCATGCGAGGGGGGATGCTTCTGTTCTCTAGAGGTGAAGGCGAAGCGATTCGGGATCAAACACGTACGTTGACTGCCGACGGCAGAATGGCGCCCTAATCGTTCGCGGCGGCCATGTCCAACGTAGCGGAAGAGACGTTCTTGAGAATGAACTGGTCGACCGACGGCCAGTTAGTTCGGAAAGTTCATCCGGTCGATTAACCGCTGAAAACGCGCATCGGAACGAAGGAAGTCAAACCTCGGATCGGTCTTGAGAAAGAGCATTTCGGTCGCGCGCTCTTCGAGCCCCTTTTCAAGCCAATCTAGCGCGTTCTTCTTGTCGCCAAGCCCAGCGTAGACCGTCGCAAAGTTCACCGCTGATACGTAACTCCGTCGCGATTTGTCCTCAAGTCGTGCCAGTTGCGAAAGCGCTGCGTGCTTCTGCCCTGCGAGGCCATACCCGTACCCAAGCCGCGCGATTGCGGTTGACTGATCCCTTAGAGTGACTCCCCGCTCAAGCGAGCGAACGGCCTCGTCGCGCATCCCCTTTTGAAGTTCGATCAAACCACGCCAGACGTATCCTTCCGCGAAGGACTCATCGAGTTCCATGACCGTCTCAATTTCCCGCATTGCATGATCGTAGTCCCGGCAGAAATAGAAGACTGCGGCCACGTTCTGCAGCACCAACGGGGAGACAGGATCGAGATCCCGAGCCCGATGCAGTTCAGCAGCACCCTCGGCAAAATGACCACGCCAGGTGAGCGCCAGGCCATACCAGATTCGGGTGACAGGATTCGTCGGGTCCAGAGCGATTGCCCGTGTGAATTCACGGTCTGCTGACGTCCAGTCCCAGTCGTACGTAAGCGACGCCCACGCAAGCGAGGCGTGCCCATCGGCCAGCGTGTCATCAAGATCGATGGCCCTCAGTGCTGCCGACTTGCCCTGCGGAACCGTATCGCGGGGAGCGATACTTCCGTACAGCGGGAGCAGGTTCCGCGCATTGGCCAGACCCGCATACGCGAGCGCATAGGTCGGATCGCGCGCGATCGCCCTGTCAAAGTGTTCGACCGCCTGCAAGAGATCCTTTTCACTGCGCCTATTCAGGTGATAGCGTCCTCGGAGATAGGCGTCATAGGCTTCCGGATCGATGTGCTTAACCGCCAGAGTCGACGGTCCGCGGCGGTGCGATGCTGAGACAAGTTGTGCCGCCATCGCCTGCGCCGCCTCGGCGTGTAACGCGAGGACGTCGCGTAGGTCACGGTCGAAGGAATCGGCCCAGATAGTGTGGCCGTTGGTCCCGTCCACGAGAAGGATACTTATCCGCACCTTGTCACCCACACGAAGCACGGAACCTTGGACAAGCGCCTGTACATTGAGTTCGTGCGCGATTGCCTCGGGCGCCTTGTCGGTGCCCGCGTAGCGCACGGTCGCGCCGGGTGCGAGGACTGTTAGACCGCCGGCGCGCGCCAGCTCCGTGATGAGAGCCTCGTGCATTCCTTCGACGAAATAATCCTGCGTGGCATCCTTCGTAACATTCTTCAGCGGAAGGATCGCCACAGACCGAATCTCCCCAACGGTCCTGGGTTCGTTCGTGCTGTGCCGTACAGTCCACCAGACGATCGCCGCTCCCACGATGAGCGCACACGCGGCCATCGCGCTCCGGCGCAGCGATAACCTCCTGCTCACGTCGTGGATCGAACTCGATTGTGAACCGGGCGGGATTCGGTTATCAGTCCCAGGGTCGACTCGCGCGACGAACCGGTATCCGCGGCGCGGCAGTGTCTCGATGAACCTCGGCGTGTCTGCCGCGTCTCCAAGTGCGTCGCGGAGCCGCCGGACGGCCGCATTCAGACCATGCTCGAAGTCAACGAACGTGTTGTCCGGCCACAAACAGTGGCACAACTCTTCGCGAGTGACCAGCTGCCCTGGGCGTTCGACTAGCGCCTTCAGGATCTCAATGGATTGATCGGGAACCTTGAGGCGAGTCGGTCCCTTGTACAGTTCGCCCGAGCGCACGTCGAGTTCGAAGGGACCGAAGCGGACACGATCGGCTAAACCGGCGTCGTCCATGGTGTGCCCCGGAGCGGTGGGGGGCAGCCTATCACGCCTTGAGATGGCGAGTGACAATGAGATCGACGACGCCTGATAGAGGGGCCGGCTCGCTCAACAGAAATGTTTCAGTCGACCGCAAAAGTAGCTTGACAGAATTTGGACGCGAGGTTGACTGATGTCATGTCCATGGCTCACGCTGCCTCGAGATTTGACGACGATTCGCTGTAGTCGGCGATCTGCTTCTGACACACCGCCGCTGATCAGTTCGGTCGCATTCGCATATCACCGCTTGAATCTGAGGGACAAAAAGACATCGTGATATACGGGGATATGAAACAGTTTCCCATCCTCGAAGCCCTCTCGGATTCCCAACTCGTCGACGAAGTCAATCGACTCGCGCAGTCGGAGCGCGCAGCGATCGCGAGCCTCGTCGCGGCGCTCGGCGAGATGGATGCACGTCGTTTGTATCTGGCGCAGGGGTGTTCATCGATGTTCACGTACTGCACGCAGGTGCTGCACCTGGCGGAGCACGCGGCGTTCAACCGCATCGAGGCGGCACGGGTGGCTCGTCGATTCCCAGTCATCCTGTCCCTGCTGGCTGATGGGGATGTGCATTTGAGTGCCGTCCGCCTGCTCGCGCCACACCTTACCGAGGCCAATCACGACGCCCTGCGCCAAGAGGCCTCACGCAAATCCAAGCGTGAGATTGAACAGATCGTCGCCCGACTCGCGCCACGACCAGACGTCCCGGCGTCGATTCGGAGGGTTCCGGCGACACGCGCGCTTACGACAGCGGTTCAGCCGCTCGACCCGAAGTCCACGCGGGTCGAGTGGATCCAGCAACAGGTCGCCACGCCGCCACCCGTCGAGCGGGCGAAGACCGAACCACTCGCCCCGGGGCGATACAAACTGCAGTTCACCGTATCTGAGGAGACGTATCAGAAGCTGCGCCGCGCTCAGGACTTGCTTCGTCACTGTGTGCGGAGCGGTGATCCCGCTGAAATCTTCGATCGTGGGCTGACGTCGCTGCTCGAGGATCTGGAGAGAACGAAACTCGCTGCAACCACCCGGCCGAGTGCGTCGTCAAGACCGGTTCACCGATCGCGACATGTGCCAGCGGCGGTTCGGCGCGTGGTCTGGACGCGCGATGGCGGCCGCTGTCGATTTGAAGGACCAGCCGGACGATGTACGGAAACAGGGCTGCTCGAGTTGCATCACGTCATTCCCTACGCAGACGGCGGGCCAGCCACCGTAGAGAATCTCGAGTTGCGCTGCGCCGCGCACAACCGCTACGAAGCGGAGCAGCGTTTCGGTTTGTTTGTTCGAGAGACTGCTCAGGAATACCGCGCCCTCACCCCTCCTTTGGGGCCTCACTAGTACAAACATCGGGTCCGCGTCGATCTCCACAAACCTCGTCGGGCCAGGTCCTGGCGCGGGCGGCGCTATCTCATGCGCGCCAAAGTCGGCGCAACTTGCGCGCCTGTCCTTCTGCCTATCGCGGCGAAGGAACCATGACTGATCGACAGACCCGATCGCGCGCCTGTTTCGAGTAACCATAGGCGCCCGGTATCGAGAGACCATTGAGTTCCGTCGAGTCGACGAGCACAGAACGCAAGTCGATCGAGCGGTAGTCAAAATGACGCGCGAGCGAAGCCAGCATTTCGGCATCACCCGTCGAAGCATCAGTCCAGACCGCATCGGACTCGCAGAAGCACCGGCGAAGCGCGGTCGTCAGCGCTGACGACTGCGTCGCGGGATCGCTGCCGGTCGCGAGCATGCCGAGGACCGGGACTGTCGTCCCGGGCCATAGATACGGAAAGGGTGGCGACCATCCGCTCGTAAACCAGCAGGTCGTGGACGTCGCCCGGCGGTAGTCCTGCCGCACCGCCGCGGCCAACTCCCGGCCGCGCCGGATGTCCTGGACGACGAGCCCGGTGTTCGAGATCAGCACCGCCGATGCGGCCAGCAGGATCGTGCGCGTGCGACAGCGAGTGGCGAGGAGCGCGACTGGAATCGGCCAGAGGATGAAGAACTTCGGATAGCCGTACTGCTGGTTTCGAAGAACAGGTAAGAGCAGGAGCACAGCCAGCGCTCCGAGGATGCGCCAGCTCGCAGTACGAATGCCAGCGGCGGCGAGGACTCCCACTACCACGAGCCCCAGAAACAGTCGGATGGCGTTCAGGGTGGCGTGTTGTGCGGCTGGCGCGTCGTGTCCTCGAAGTGCCGACCACAACGCAGGAATGCCGCCGAAACTGTCGAGCGCGACGATCCCCTGCGGCGGTCCGGCAATCATCGCGGCGAAATACTTGACCGGAGCGGGGCGCGACATGAGCGACCGCGTCAGCGGATTACGTTCGCCGCCAAGCGCGGTCCCCACCGCCACACGAGCCGTCGTCCCTGCCGCGGTCTCTGCGGCCACCATCACGAAGAGCACCACGACGACAGAAGCTGCGGCGGCGATCGCCACGCGCCGCCGGACAAGCGGGACGACGAGCGGCAGCATTCCCAGGCCCAGCACTGCTCCCTGATAGATCAGCGTCGCGATTGCGATCGCGGCGAGTGCGACAACGGCACCCCGCTCTGCGCGCTCGGGATCATCACGTCGTCTTCGGGCATAGGTCAGTCCGCAGGCGACAATGGCAGCGGCAATCTGCGGCTCGGCGATGTCGGAGAAGAGCAAGAGAACAGGGGCACAGCTGCCCGCGAGCAGCAACGCGACCGCGCGCCTGCCAACGTCGGGGCATTCCACGACGAGCCACGATCGAATGGCGGAAAGGAATGCGATCCCCGATGCGACACACATCCAGAGGAGTGCGTGGATGGCAGACTCGGCATCAGTCACGAGGCCGATGCTGGACAGCGCTCTGACCCATGTCCACGCCAGCGGCGGAAAGAGTAGCCATCTGGGCTCCCCGGTCGACGGACGTGCAGCGAAGACGGACGGAAGGTGCCGTGTGCCGTCACCCAGAAACTCGCGTCGGGTCGCAGCCAGGGTGATGAGGAGACCCGAGAGCACGCAGAGGACAATCAGATCGATCGGCCTGCGGTCGCCGGCGATTCGCCGCGCGAGAACCGTCAGACGTCCACCCGCTGGCTGCCCGACCCTCGCAGCATTCTCAGCACCCACCTCGCCGGGCGCCCAAGCTGATGTCGAAGCGATCGCTGCTGCCTGAGAAGCGCCCCTGGAAAACGGTGATCGAATGTATCGAGGTCAGCCTGCCGGTCGCGAATGACGGCCTCCGGATGGCAGAGGCCGTCTTCGAGCGATTCAACAGGACGATCCGCGAGGGTGCTGGGTTCGCGAGTATGCGACGCCAGCGGACCGTATCCGATGTTCGATACGAGGTTTACTGCGGGGTGGATCGACAATCCGTCAGTCATGCACGCGAAGTACCACGCGTAGTCCCAGGACGAAGGTCTCCCCGCCGTCGCGTTTTCATGGCACTGGGCAAACGTCGAGAGCCAGTACGCGCGTTCATCCTTGCTGTCGAACAACCCGCGCACCTCGGCTTGTTGCTCGAAGCCCGGCCAGCCGCCGAGTCGTGGATCGAACCGGTTCCACGCGCGGCGCCACGTCGCCCATCCCCACACCAGCGGGTACTTTGAAAAGAAGTACGAGCCGTTCCCTTCGCGCTGGCTCCGGTAGCACTCGCCGCTGATGTGCATGACGCGCGGGTCGTCTTTGTACCGCTCAAGGAGCGAGGCGCAGAACCTGAAGAAGCTCAGATCGGGCAGGCAGTCGTCCTCGAGCACGATCACGGATTCTTCCTCCGCAAAGACCCACCTGAGTGCTGAAGTGATCCGTCCATCGAGGCCGAGGTTGTGGTCGCTGAAGTCGCGGAGAACGTCGCAGTCCCAATCGACATGCTGAACCACAGCGCGCGTCAACTCGCAGGCGTCGCGGTCCGCCGCGGTCGCCGGACCATCGGCCGCCACGTATAGCCGCCGGGGCCTCGCCTGTGCGACGGCATCGAACACGCGCCGCGTCAGCGCGGGACGCCTGTGGATCACCAGTAACACGGGCACCCCAAGGTTGCTCATACGGCTTTCCCCGCCGTGGCAACCAGCCCGAGAAACTGTGCGGCGACAGCCTGCGCGCCGTACGATTGCGCGCGTGTTCGGCATTGGCGCGACCGCTCGAGCCAGTGCCGATCGTCGCTGAGCAGCGCTACCGCGGCCTTCACGAATCGCCGCCGGTAGAACCAGCCGCGCGGACGTCCGTCGATGAGCGCGCCGGCGTCGCCGACGGTCGTTGTCAGCGCGAACGCATTGGTCGTCACGGGCACGGCGCCCGCAGCCATACACTCGGCGGCCGCAATGCAGAACCCTTCCGGAAAAATGCAGGGGTAAGCCAGAACCCTGGCGCGACGTTGCTCGTCCACGAGCCGAGGACGATCGACATGGCCAAGGTACTCAATCCCCCTCTGGTTTTTGAAGAAGCCCACGAACGCGTCCTTGGCAGCAGCCCTTCCCCACAGGCTGAAGTCCGAGGTAATGACCAGCGTCGCATCTGGAACTCGGCGGCGGATCGCTGGAAACAGATCCTTCAAGTAGTACAGACCGCGATCGGGGACAGAGCAATACAAGAGCACGCGATCGCGAGTTTCCGCAGCTCCGGCGTAATCTTCCAGCGCGATCGGCGGTGGCAGAACTCCCATGTCCGGTGCCGACACTTCGTCCGCCAGGATGTCGCGCATGAATGGCGAGAGCGCAAGGCTTCTGGTGGACCATCGAATGCATTGCGCCAGCAACTCAGGGTTCGGCACGTGAACGTCTGTCGCCAGGAACACGCGCACGGCCCCGGCGTCGGTCGCCACATCGCTCCATTGCTTGACGAGCACGGTCACCGCGGCTTCACGAGGTCGCGACGCCCTCACAGGTTGATATCTGACTCCCTGGTCGCAACGTTCCCGATCGATTGGCGTGGCCACCATCACCGTGATGCCCTGCGCGGCCAGCGTTTCAGCGAGTACGACGACGAGCGCTTCGGTCCCGCCGACACCGGTGTCGTGATGCCTGGCGCCGGAAAAGCCCGGAGCAAAATCGCAGATGAACAAGATAGACGATGGACGTTCGGCGGTCATACGCTGCGCAGCAGGCGCTGAAAGGCGCCACCCGACGCTTCGAGCGCTTCCCACGTGCCCTCTTCGACGAGCCGGCCCTGCTCGAGGACAATCAACTTGTCGGCTTCGCGAATCGTCGAGAGGCGATGCGCAATCACGATTGTCGTTCGACCACGTGACGCGTTCATCAGGGCGTTCTGCACGAGCTGTTCTGACACTGAATCGAGATGCGACGTCGCCTCATCGAGGATCAGGATCGAAGGATCGCGGATGATGGCCCTCGCGATCGCAATGCGCTGACGCTGACCGCCCGACACCATGGCTCCGCGTTCACCCACCAGTGTGTCCAGACCCTGTGGAAGCGCGGCGATGACGTCCGAGAGATTCGCGACTTCGATCGCCCGCTGAATCGCTTCGGGGGTCGCGCCGGCGAAACCGTAGGCAATGTTTTCGCGCAGGGTGCCATGGAAGAGAAACGCGTCCTGTTCG
>Ga0126377_10001762_pt1 | contig 14408 bp, 11 predicted proteins | sample PanSoiMetPlot_22_FD_92647 | JGI IMG/M metagenome (GOLD analysis project Ga0126377, IMG submission 92647) | Tropical forest soil microbial communities from Panama - MetaG Plot_22 | ecosystem: Environmental > Terrestrial > Soil > Tropical forest > Bulk soil | place: Panama | collected 2016-02-17
CCTGGATCCTTCGTCCGCTCCTCCATCTCCTCATCGAGAAACACCGGCGCGCCGAGCATCTGCGTGACGACGGCAGACGTGATCGTGAGCGGCGCCTCATCGCCTTCGGCGCGCCGCCTCGCGGCTTTCCGGCACAGCGCACCGATCTCGCGTTCGAGATTGCGCACGCCCGCCTCGCGCGTATACCCGTTGATCACGGCGCGAATGGCGTCTTCGGTGATGGTGAGCTGCTCGGGAGTCAGCCCATGATTCGCGATCTGTTTCTGCACGAGGTGATCGCGAGCAATCAACAGCTTCTCATCTTCGGTGTACCCCGGGATCTCGAGCACTTCCATGCGGTCCCGCAGTGCGGGCGGAATCGTGTGGAGCACGTTGGCGGTGGTGATGAACAGCACATCTGACAGATCGAAGGGCACGTCCAGATAGTGATCGCGGAACGAGCTGTTCTGCTCGGGATCGAGCACCTCGAGCAAGGCCGATGCGGGGTCGCCGCGGAAATCGGATCCGAGCTTGTCGATCTCGTCCAGGATGAAGACCGGATTCCGCGATTCGGCGCGGCGGAGTCCCTGAATGATCTGTCCCGGCAGCGCGCCGATGTACGTGCGCCGATGTCCGCGGATTTCCGCCTCGTCACGCATGCCGCCCAGCGAGACGCGTACGAACTTCCGTCCGAGGGACGAGGCGATTCCGCGCGCGAGCGACGTCTTGCCCACGCCTGGAGGTCCGGCGAAGCACAGAATCGGCCCCTTCACGTCGGGATTGAGCTTTCGGACGGCGAGGTACTCGAGAATGCGATCCTTGGCTTTGTCGAGGCCCGAGTGGTCCGCATCGAGCACCTGCTTGGTCTTCGCGAGATCGATGACCTCGTCGGTGCGCGCCTGCCAGGGCAGCATGATCAGCCAATCGAGATACGTCCGCGACACGGTGTATTCGGCCGCCGCCACCGGCATCCGCGCGAGGCGATCGAGCTCGCGAAGCGCTTCTTTCTTCACCGTTTCGGGCATGCCCGCCGCCTCGATCTTCTCGCCGAGCTCCTCGATCTCCTTGGTCTGATCGTCGCCTTCGCCGAGCTCCTTCTGAATGGCCTTGAGCTGCTCGCGAAGGAAATATTCACGCTGATTGCGGCCGACCTCGGACTGCACCTGCGACTGAATCTTCGACCCGAGCTCGAGAACCTCGAGCTCCTTGACGAGGATCCGGTTGAGGGTATCCATCCGCGCGCGCACATCGAGCGTCTCGAGCGCTTCCTGCTTGATTGGCGTCGCGATCGTCGAAAGCTGCGACGCGATGAAATCCGAGAGGCGCCCGGGTTCGGTGATGTTGGCCGCCAGCGCCTGAAGATCCTCCGACAGCAGCGGTGAGAGGGACACGACCTTCTGGAAACTGGTCTTGATGTTGCGCAGCAATGCGTCGATTTCGAGACGGTCGGTCTCATCGAGCGTCTCGATCGCCGGCGTGACACGCGCGCGCAGGTAAGGTCGCATCTCTGTGACCTCCTCGAGCTTGAGGCGCGTGAGCCCCTGGACGATCAAACGCAGGCTGCCATCAGGCAGCTTGAACATCTTGTGAATGTGACTCGCGGTGCCGATGTCGTACAAATCGGACTGCTGGGGATCGTCGACCGCGGCATCGCGCTGCGTGAACACGCCAATGAGCTTGCCTCCCGAGATTGCTTCGTCGATCAGCCGCACGGACGATTCCCGCGCCACTGCCAGCGGCATGAATGAATTCGGGAACAACACCGTGTCCCGAAGAGGCAGAATCGGCAGCTCGTCGGGAATGTCCAGCGGGCGGTCGCTTGCCGACACCTCTTCGAGCTCAGGCGCGTCGTCTCGTTCGCTCATGGGCGGATGCTCTCCTACTTTGTTGAGACGCGCAAGGACGGTGCGCGATTCGGAGAACAGATGTGTGTAGGGATCCGCGCTGCCAGAGCCCGAGAGCCCTGGCAGCGGGCTGCTTTTTGGTTTCGCGCCTCGAAGCGCAGTGTTAGTTTGCGGAGTCGAAGAAGAGGGCCGACGTCCCGCGTCGCTGCGCCAGCATCCGCTCGCGCCGTTCCGCGGTTTCCTTTGCCTCTTCGCAGTCCTTGCACCGGGCCGCAAACGGCAGGGCGCGCAACCGCGCTTCTGCGATCTCTTCGCCGCACTCGAAGCAGTTGCCGTAAGTGCCTTCGTCAAGACGGCGGAGCGCCGCGTCAACCTTGTTGAGCGTCTCCGACTTCATCTGGATAAGGGCGAACTCGATGTCTTCCTGAATGTCGACCTCCGAGCTTTCGCCCTGGTCCAACACATCGCGTTCCTTGCTGCCCTCGGCCCTGACGTCGCGCATCTTCCCCTGCACTGCGCTCAACAACTCGCGGCGGCGGTCTTCGAGCATTTTCTTCAGCTCGGTATAGCGGCTCGTCTTCGCCGCTGTTCTCGTCCTTGTTGTCGTCGCCATGATGACTGCCGCTCCCTTCGCTCCGGCCTTTTCTCAGGCCGGGCCACTTCATGATGTCGGCGGCTATGCAACTTAGGTGCCTCTCTCGCCGTGGCTTGCCGCCGGACTCCACATGCGAGCTATGAATTGCGAACCCAGAACCGACGCCGCAACGATCTAATCCAGCAAGTATCGACGCATCTATGATTTACGCCAATGATTCCGCCGACGTCGACCTTGCTGCACGTTTAGACGCCAGTAACCCTGCCCAGGTTTTCGGTGAGAGCGTCCCCTGTAAATGACAGTTGTCGGGGACGGAACTGTCGTTTCCGTGATCAAGGCGGAGCCCCGAACTTGCCCTCCTGGCCCAGGCACTAATCCCGCCCTCAGATCGACTCAATCACTAAGCGACTGTTTTTCAATCGCTTATCAGCATGCTCACGCTAGGAACCATTGAATCCATCCCATGTGTAGGAGATGGAAGGCTGGAAGATGCAAAATTTGCGCTGTCTGCAGATATATCTACAGAATGATGATTATTAGGCAATGTGCGCAATCATGCTCCGCTTAAAATTTTTCGGCGCATATCAGGAGCCAGTGTCCGGAAAGACACGTCAGCGGCGTGCGGCCCCCCGCCGTTGCTCGTGGACAGGCGCTGTGCGAAGCTTCTGGGTTGATGACCTGCCCTCTATGCGGACAGCGCCGAGCCAAGCGCTCGTGTCCTGCATTGCACCAGACCATCTGTCCGGTGTGCTGCGGCACCAAGCGACTCAAAGAAATCGACTGTCCGGACAGTTGTCCGCATCTGGCCAGCGCCCGCGAGCACCCCGCCGCAGTGGTGAAGCGACAACAGGAAGAGGACGTCGCGGTGCTGTTCCCCGGAATTCGTCACCTCACTGAGCGGCAGTATCAGCTGTTCTTTCTGTTTCACACGGCAATCGCCCGGCACACGCCTGAAGGCTTCAGCCGACTTCGCGACGACGATGTCGCCCAGTCGGCGGGGGCTGTCGCCGCGACGCTTGAAACGTCGACGCGCGGCGTCATCTACGAGCACAAGGCGCAGTCGGCGACGGCGCAGCGTCTCGCATCGGAGCTGACGACGCTCCTGGCGGAAATCCGCAAGCAGGGTGCAACAGTGCGCGACGGCGAAGCCGCCATCGTGCTTCGAGCGATCGAAGAAGGCGCACGCGACACGCAACGTGCGACATCGGGCGGCGAGACGGCGTATCTGGCGCTCGTCGGCAGGCTGCTTCAGGTTCGAAAAGCCGCGCGCCCGACCGAGGCGGCTGCGCTGTCGGGAAGCTCGCTGATACTCCCCTGAACCTGATACAATTCAATGTTTGCGCCCTTGAGGTGCGACGAGAAGAGGATCATGGCAAAGCGTTGCGAAGTGTGCAACAAGGGCCCGGCAGTTGGACGGACGATCTCTCACGCCCACAACGTTGGTCCCAGGCGGTTTGAACCCAACCTGCAAACAGTCCGCGCGAAAATCGGTGGAACGACGAAGAAGATTCGCGTGTGCACGCGGTGCCTGCGTAATGGCAAGGTGACCAAGGCGGCCTGACGTGGGCGCCGAAGCTCAGAACACGAACGCGGCCGTGCGTCAGGCGATCTCGGCACCTGATGCGCCCAAAGCCATGGGCGCCTACTCCCCTGCCATCAAAGCCGGAAACCTGCTGTTCGTGTCGGGGCAGATTCCGGTCGATCCCGCGACCGGCGATCTCATTCAGGGCGATATCACAGCCCAGACCGATCGCGTCATGCGCAACGTTCAAGCGCTTTTGCGTGCCGCCGGTGTCGGTTTCGACCACGTCGTCCGCACGACGGTTTTTCTGGCCGACATGAACGAGTTCGCCGCGATGAACGAGGTCTACCGTCAGTACATCGTGGACCCGCCGCCGGCCCGCGCGACCGTGCAGGTTGCCCGCCTGCCGAGAGATATCAAGATCGAGATCGACGCGATAGCTGTGATCGAGTAATGCAAAATGCAAAATGCCAAATGCAAAAAGAGGGCATTCAGCTTGTCCCTTTAGCATTTAGCATTTTGCATTTTGCATTTTGCATTACGCCCGCGCGCTTCTCTCCACCCCAATCACACCCTGCACGCCTTTGATCGACTTGATCACCTTCTCGAGGTGCTTCACGTCTCTGATCTCGACTGTCATGTCGATTCGCGCCTGTTGATCGTCGCCGGTGCGCGCTTCCATGTTGGTGATGTTGGTGTTGATGTCAGAGACCTTCGCGCTGATCTCGGCGAGCATTCCTTTGCGATCTTCGACCTGCATCGTGAGCCGCACGACGTACGGCGTCTGATCGGTGCCGGCGCTGTCCCACTCGACCTCGATGCGGCGCTCGGGATCGAACATCAGGTTCACGACGTTCGGGCAGGCCCACGAGTGCACCGACACGCCCTTGCCGCGTGTGATGTAGCCGACGATGCGCTCGCCTCGTATGGGATTGCAGCACTTGGCCCGGAACACCATCACATCATCGGCGCCCCGCACCTTGATCTTGTCCGCGCTCGTCCCGGGGCGCAGCACACGACGCACGATCGAGACGACCGGCGACGCCTCGCGCAGCTGGGCGGGGGGCACCGACTTCTGGAGTACGGTCCGGGGGGACAGCTTGCCGTAGCCGATGTGGGCCATCAGCTCCTCTGATGTTTTCGCGCCGTACTCGGTCGCGAACTTCATCAGCTCGGGGCTTTCGAGCAGTGTGGCTGGATTGAGGCCGTAACGCCGCACTTCTTTCTCGAACAGCCGACGGCCCAGCTCGATGCTTCGCGTGCGCTCTTCGCTCAGGAGCACGTGCTTGATCTTGCTTCGGGCACGCGAGGTGACAACGAAGGTGAGCCAGTCGCGGCTCGGCTTGTGACCCGACTGCGTCACGATCTCGATGATGTCGCCGTTCTGCAGGCGCGTCCGCAGCGGCACCATCTTGCCGTTGATGCGCGCACCGACGCACTGATTACCGACGTCGGTGTGCACCGTGTACGCGAAGTCGACTGCGGTGGCGCCGCGCGGCAACGATCGCACCTCGCCTTTGGGCGTGAAAATATAGACCTCTTCCGGGTAGAGATCGATCTTCAGGTTCTGCAGGAACTCCTGTGGATCGCGCACCTCCTGCTGCACTTCGAGCAGCTGCCGCATCCACTGGAAGTAGCGCTCGTCGCGATGATCGCCGACGCGCCCTTCCTTGTATTTCCAGTGGGCGGCAATCCCCTCTTCCGCCCGCCGATGCATTTCGTCGGTCCGGATCTGCAGCTCGAACGGGAAGCCGTGCTCGCTGATGACCGACGTATGCAGCGACTGGTACCCGTTGGGCCGCGGCATCGCGATGAAGTCCTTGATGCGGCCGGGAACGGGAGACCAGGTCTGATGGATGATGCCGAGCGCCCCGTAGCAGTCCTTGACCGATTGGGTGATCACGCGCAACGCCACGAAGTCGTAGACGCGCTCCAGATCGATTTTCTGCCGCTTCAACTTGAGATGGATGCTGTAGAGACGCTTGATGCGTCCATCGAGCGCGATCACCGGTATCTGCGCTTCTTCGAGCTTGGCGCGCAGCGCTCGCGTCAACTCGTCGATGATCGCTTCGGCGCTCTTGCGGCGGGCTTCGACCTTGGCGCGCAGGGCCTCGTAGGCCTTCGGCTCGAGATACCTGAACGAGAGCTCCTCGAGTTCGTTCTTGACCTTGCTCATGCCCAGCCGGTTGGCAATCGGGGCGTAGATGTCGAGGGTCTCCTGCGCGATCTTGATGCGACGCTCCTCAGGCAGGTGATGAAGCGTCCGCATGTTGTGAAGGCGGTCGGCGAGCTTCACCAGAATGACTCTGATGTCGTCGACCATCGCCAGCAGCATCTTGCGGAAGTTCTCCGCCTGCCGCTCTTCGCTCGACGAAAACGGGATCGCGCCAATCTTGGTGACCCCTTCGACGACGTGTGCGATCTCCTTCCCGAAGAGCTCCTCGATGCGTTCCGGTGTCGTGAGTGTGTCTTCGACGACGTCATGCAGCAGCCCGGCCGAGACCGCGACAACGTCGAGCTTCATGTCGGCGAGAGAATCGGCCACTTCGAGCGGGTGCACCAGATAGGGCTCGCCCGAATGGCGCACCTGGCCCTTGTGCTCGAGGGCGGAGAACACGTACGCCCGCCGCAACAGCTCGAGGTCAGCCTCCGGGCTGTAGCTCCGAACCTTTTCGAGGAGCGTCTCGAATCGAATCATGGAAAGCGGTGTCTAACCCGTTGAGACGCGTGTCTGGCCCGGCGCGTGTCTCGGCCGGTCCGTCACAGAACGTTTTGCGTTGCCGACATCTTCATGATAGCCGGACCCTTGACTGGCCAGAAAACGGATCACTATACTGGCGCGTTTTCAGGCTCCGGGCGCGGTTTACCGGGTGCAACATGGGGGATACGATGCGAAGGGTTTCATCACGGGCGTCGCTGGGCGTCCTGATCGCGGCGTTCGGGTTGCTGGCCGCCGGGTGCGGCCAGTTTGGACTGCTCAAGGGGAAGATGGCGTTCAAAGACGCCAATACGTTCTACCAGCAGCAGGACTACAAATCCGCCGCGGAGAAGTACGAAGAGACTCTTGCGGCGTGCAAAGGCTCCGAGGACACTTGCACCGATGCTCGCCTGACATCCGCCTATTTCTTCCTCGGCAACAGCTACGATAATCAGTATCGTCCTGCCCGCAAGGGGGAGCAGTCGAACGACGACATGCTCACGAAGGCGATCGAGAACTACAAGAAGTCGGCCGAAATCGAGCAGTCGCGGCCCGATATCAAGAAGCTGGCGTTGGAATACCTGGTCGCCGCTTACGGTCCCGACAAGCTGAATGACCCGTCGCAGGCCGAACCCATTCTCCGCCGCATGATCGAGCTCGAGCCGAACGAACCGAGCAACTATACGTATCTCTCCCGCATCTACGAGGAGAACGGCGAGTACGACCAGGCCGAGCAACTGCTGCAGAAGGCTCGCGAGATGAAGCCGAATGATGCGAGCGTGTACGTGTCGCTGGCGCTCTTCTACAACCGGCAGGGCGAATTCGACAAGACGATGGAGGCGCTCCACTCGCGGGCCGAGAAGGAGCCGAGCAATCCCGAGGCGTTCTACACGATCGCTACCTACTACTGGGATAAGGCAAACCGCGACTTCACGACGCCGGAGCCCGACAAGATCAAGTTCGTGAGCTCCGGTCTGCAGGCGGTCGACAAGGCGATCGAGCTCAAACCCGAATACCCTGAGGCGCTGACCTATAAAGGCCTGCTGCTGCGCACCCAGGCGCTCCTCGAGAAGAACCCGAAGAAGCAGCAGGCTCTCATCAAGGAAGCGGACCAGTATCGCGACCGCGCCGTCGCCATCCAAGCCAAGCAGCGGGCAGCCGGCGCCAGCGCCACGAAGTAGACACACGCGCATTATCGAGGAGGCCGCTCGCAGCCGCGGGCGGCCTCCAGCATCATGCCCGTTTCGGGGCCGACGGTCTTGTATCGTTCGTGGCTCCTTCGCCTCCCAAAATCGGCATTTATTTACCAATCCGTGACTCGTCTCTGGTACGCTTGGGCTTCAGCGCGGGGCGAATTTCACTTACAGAGGGAATAGGCATGAGGCACGTGGGAATTGCGGCGTGTGTGGCGATAGCCGTGCTCACATTGATGGCGCCCTCGCGGGCATCGGGGCAGTCGCAGGCGACGACGGCCGAGATCAACGGGCGAGTCACGGATACGCAGGGCGGCGTGCTGCCCGGAGTGACCGTGACGGCGCGCAATACGGCCACGAGTTACAGCCGGGCGGTTGTCACCAATGAGAACGGCGTGTACTTGCTCTCACTCCTGCCGCCCGGCAACTACGACGTCGAGATCGAACTTGCTGGATTCACGACCGTCAAGCGCACAGTGCCACTCACCGTCGGCGCGGCGAGCACTGTCAACGCGACCATGCAGGTTGGCGCGATCCAGGAGAACATCACCGTCCAGGCCGCGGTGCCGGTGGTGGAAACGAGCTCCACCGTCCGGAGCTCCACACTCAATCAGGACGCGATCGCGAACCTGCCGATCAACGGACGCCGATTCCAGGACTTCATCACGCTGACACCAACGGTGCAGGTCGATACGTCGCGCGGTCAGCTGTCATTCGCCGGCCAGCGGGGGATCAACGGAAACGTCAGCATCGATGGTGCCGACTACAACCAGCCGTTCTTCGGCGGCATCCGTGGCGGCGAGCGGTCGAACAATGCGTTCACGATTCCGCAGGAGTCGATCAAGGAATTCCAGGTAGTCGCCGCCGGATACTCAGCTGAGTTCGGACGCTCGACCGGCGGCCTGGTCAACGCGATCACCAAGTCGGGCAGCAACACGAACCACGGTTCCGGCTTCTACGTGAATCGCCATCGAGACCTGGCGGAGCAGAACGCGTTCGGCCAGACCGCCGCGCCGACGCAGCAGCAGTTTGGTGGGTCGATGGGCGGTCCGATCGCCAGCAACAAACTCTTCTACTTCGGCGCGCTCGAAGTGCAGCGATTCGAGAACACCAGGAACGTGGTGTTCAACTTCAGCGGCGTCACCCCCGGCCCCGACAACCTCGACGCGTACAACTATTTCAGGAGTCTCGAGGAGCCATTCGACACGACCAACAACGCCGTCGCGCTCCTCGGACGCATCGACTATCAGACCCAGACGGGGACACGCGTCACGGGTCGATACAACTGGAGCGACAACAAAGCGCTGAACGCAAACGCCACCGGCAACGCGCTCTCCGACACGACGATCAGCGCGGTCTCGAACAACGGCACCGAGCGCGACCGGACCAACACCGTGCTGGGCGAGTTCACGTCGGCGCTGCGCAACAACATGCTGCTGGAAGCGCGCGGCCAGTACGCGCGCGAGCGCCGCCCGCGTGACGCGAACACTCAGCAGCCGCTGTTGACCGGCACAGTCGGCAACATCGGAACCGTGAGCTTCCTCGGCCAGAACATCCAGCGTGATGTGCGCTCGCAGGCATCCTCGAACATCACCACGCTCTTCGGCGGTCATTCGTTCAAGGGCGGCTTCGAATACAACCACGTGTTCGCCACGCAGCTGTTTGGCTTCGATCAGTACTCCACCTACAGCATCAGCGGAACTTCGTCGGCGATGCTGGAGGCGTTGACTGTTGGCGGACCGAACGCGAATCGCCTGGATGTCCCGGTCAACGTTGCGAGTCTGCGGCGGCAGTTGGGCAACCTGACGACCGAACTGACGACCGACGAGCTCGCGTTCTACGCGCAGGACTCGTGGAGATTGGCGTCGACGTTCACGCTCAATTACGGGCTTCGGTGGGAAGGCACGTTCAATCCCACGCCGCAGGCCGACAACGAGGCGATCCTGAGTCAGCTTCGGAATGTCACCTTCCCCCTCGGAAAGTCGGTCGACCCAACACAGATTCCCGATCAACTCGATCAATGGTCGCCGCGCCTCGGCTTCGCGTGGGACCCGGCGGCAAACGGCAAGACCGTGGTTCGAGGGTACACGGGCATCTACTACGCGCGGACGCCGATGCTGATCTACTCGGATCCGATGACCGGCTTCCGGTCCATTCCGGGAAACCTGACCACGTCACTGCCGTTCACGAACCTGCCCGCGGGGAATCCGAATACGACTCTCTACCGGCAGCTCCTGTTGATCGGAATCGACCTCAATACGATTCCGTTGAACCAACTGCCGACGATCACTCCCGATCAGATTCAACGGATCGCGGCAGCGTTGGGATTGACGCCAAATCCATTTCTCAATGCCAACGTGACCGCCGTGGACAAGGACTTCAAGAACCCGCGCGCGCGGCAGGTCGGCTTCGGCTTCGAGCGTGAGCTGATGCCGCGACTCACGGCGAGTGCCGACTTCACATACGTGAAGACCGATCGTCTGGAGCGCAACGTCGACCTGAATCTCGCGCAGCCGGTTCCGGCAGCAGGCGATGTGTCGTTGCGGCCCATCTATCCAACGGCGCGTCCGGTCGCAGGCCTCGGGCAGATACAGATCCGCGAGTCGTCGGCACATTCCGACTACAAGGCCATGTCCCTGACCTCGCGGTACGATCGTCGCTGGGGACAGTTCAGCGCGAACTACGTGCTCAGCAAATCGATGTCGGACGACGACAACGAGCGCGATTCCGGCGGCGTCGGCTTCGAGAATGGCTTCAACCTCGCGCCGGAATGGTCGCCGGCGCGTCTCGATCGCCGGCATCAGTTCAACGGCTACGGCCTGTTCTTCCTGCCCAAGGGCTTCGATGTCTCGACCGGTTTCCGCTTCCTGTCAGGTCTGCCGATCGATGCGTCGTTCGGGCGCGACATCAACAACAGTCGCGGCGGTCCGGATCGCCCATTCAGCGCACCGGGCGTGCCGTTCGAGCGCAATGCCTTCAGGAACCTGGCCTTCAAGGAAGTGAACTTCCGTGCCCAGTGGGGCCTCAACCTGATGAGCGGCCGCCGACTCAAAGTGACAGCAGAAGTTTTCAATCTCTTCAACTACGACAATATCCAACTGTCGGGTACTGCCGTCACGAACTACTGCGCCGGTACGGCGCCGCTCGATTGCGGGTTCGGCGCGCCAACCAATCCAAACTTTCTCGCACTTCGCGATAGCGTCACGGGACAGTTGATCCAGACGAACATCCCTGGAGCTCCACGTCAGGTCCAGCTCGGAGTCCGATACGAGTTCTGATTGAACGCTCTTGCGCCGGTGCCGACAACGGCACCGGCGTGCCCCACGCCCCGGCTTCGATCCTCCCCTCGCCATCGACTACACTCTGACGCGTGACCCGCCGAGCGTTGTTGCTCCTGTTGTTCTGGCTCCTCAGTGGGGTCGGACACAGCCAGACGGTTCGAAGCGACGAGTCCAAGCCAACTGTCATCCTCGTTTCCTTCGACGGTTGGCGATGGGACTACGAGTCCCGATACTCTGCGCCGAATCTGCATCGTCTCATCGCGAAGGGCGTCGGTGCAGAGCTCATACCGAGTTATCCCTCGAAGACATTTCCCAACCACTACACGATCGTCACCGGACTCTATCCAGGACATCACGGGATCGTCGCGAACTCGGTCAAGGATCCACCGACCGGCCGGCGGATGACGATGTCCAACTCGCGAGAAGTGCAGGATCCGATGTGGTGGGGCGGCGAGCCGATCTGGGTGACGCTGCAGCATGCGGATCAGCGCACGGCCTCGATGTTCTGGCCTGGCACCGAGGCACCCATCGAAGGCGTCAGGCCAAACTTCTGGGCGCCATTCGACGATCGCCTGCCTGGGAACATCCGCGTCGATCGGGTGCTGTCCTGGCTCGATCTCCCGGTCGAGAGGCGGCCCACGTTGATCACGCTCTACATCGGCGATGTGGATGGCGCGGGGCACGAGAAGGGTCCGAACTCGATGGAAGTGCGCAGCGCGGTGCGGCGCGCCGACGGGTACCTCGGCCGCCTGCTGAAAGGACTCGAGCGGCGGCGTCTCTCCGACCGTGTCAACATCGTCGCGGTCTCCGATCACGGCATGGCGGAAACGTCGCTCGATCGCGTGGTCATCCTGGACGACTACATCTCACTCAGCGACGTCGAGGTGATCGATATCAATCCCACGCTGGGACTGTTTCCACGGCCCGGGCGCGAGGACGCTGTATACGCGGCCCTCGTCAAGGCGCACCCCCGCCTGAAGGTGTATCGCCGCGCTGAAACGCCGGAGCACTGGCACTACCGCGACCACCCTCGCATTCCACCGATCGTTGGAGTCGTCGACGAAGGCTGGCAGATCATGGTGCGCGACACGTTCAATCAACGTCGCACGCGGGGGGACACGGGACCGCGTGGCGAGCACGGCTACGATCCGATCGTGGCCCGCTCGATGCACGGCATTTTCGTCGCTGCCGGCCCCGCCTTCAAGACGGACGTCACCGTGCCAGCGTTCGAGAACGTCAACATCTACGACATGCTGTGCGAGGTGCTCGGCGTGATGCCGGTCCGCAACGACGGGGACCCGGCGTTCGCGAAGACCGTGCTGCGATAGAGGCAACGGAGGGAACGTACCCTCCGTTCCCTCGTACAAAAGAAAAAGGCCGCCTCGTGAGAGACGGCCTTCGGGAATCCCGCGGCTTCGGTCGCTACTCGCCTCCCCCTGAGGCCGCCTTGCGCATGCCCTCGGTGACGATGCCGACTTTTTCGACGCCGGCGCCTTTTGCGGCATCGATGACCTCGACGATTTCGCCGTAGCGCAGCGTGCCCGCGCCCATGATGAACATCGTCTTCTCCTTGCGTTCCTCGAAGGTCGTTCGGAGGAACTCCTGGAGATCGCGGATCGGGATGTCCTTGTTGTTGACCGAGATCTTCTTGTCAGCCGTGTAGTTCAGCACGATCTGGCTGATGTCGGGCGTCGACTGCTTCGGCTGCTGCGTTTCGGCCGGCAGGTTGACGTCGAGCCCACGCTGGTTGAGCGGCAGGGTCACCATGAAGATGACGAGCAGCACGAGCAGCACGTCGATCATCGGCGTGATGTTCATTTCCGCCGTTTCCTTCAGGGTCTTGCCCTGAAAGACGCGCTCTGCGCCGTGGTGCTGATGCGCAGCCATTACTCGCCTCCCCGGCTCTGCGCCTGGCCCGCGCGCGGATCGGTAATGAGGCCCATGTCCTCGATGCCGCTCGCTCGCAGCTGATCCATCGCATCCATCACAGCGCTGTACTCGACGTCCTGATCTGCCTTGATGATGACGATCTTGTCCTTCTTGTTCTCGAGGACTTCCTCGACGCGGCGGCGAAGGTCGTCTTTTTGCACCGGCACGGCGTTCAGATACAGGCGTTTGTTCGCATCGATGGCGAGCACCGTCTGATCCTGCGTGTCAGGCTTTTCTTTCGTGTTGGTGGCCTGCGGGAGCTTGACGCTCACGCCCTGCTGCAGCAGCGGTGCCACGATCATCATGATGATGAGCAGCACCAGCATGACGTCGACAAGGGGGGTGACGTTGATGTCGGATTTGACGCCACCGCCGCCGCCCACATTCATTGCCATAACTGAACTCCAGTCGCGAACTGTGGCGACCAGCGACGCTGTCTACCGGATTCGGTTCCTTCCGGTCCGCGGCCGCCGATCACCAGTCGGTACTCTGCGCTAGGCAGTCTTCTTGATGAAGTAGTCGACGAGCTCTGACGAGGAGTTGTCCATCTCCACGTTGAAGTACTCGAGTCGGTTGGTCAGGTAATTGTAGAACCAGACCGCGGGGATCGCGACGAACAAGCCGAGCGCGGTTTCGACGAGCGCTTCTGCGATACCGGCGGACACGCCAGCGATACCACCCGAGCCGGTGGAGGCGATGCCGACGAACGCGTTGATGACGCCGACGACCGTGCCGAGGAGTCCGACGAACGGCGCCGTCGATCCAATCGTGGCGAGGGTGTTGACGCCCTTCTTCAGGTCGTTGGTGGTCAGGGCCGACGCGCGCTGAATCGAGCGGCGGACCGTATCGAGAACGTCATCGCGGTTCAAGTTCGTGCCGCTCTCCTGCTGGAACTGGTACTCCTGGAGACCCGCGAGCACAACCTTGGCGAGGTGGCTATAGCGATAGTCCTTCGAGGCGGACATCGCGATGGCTTCCTTCAGGCGGCCGTCCCTGAGATGCTTTGCCACCTGCGGCGCGAACAGCTTCGACTGCTTGCGGGCCTGGCTGAACGTATAGATACGCTCGATCGCTATGCCGACCGACAGGAACGACATGCCGAACAGGATGATCGCCACGCCCCAGGCAAGCGGCCCCATCTGCGAGAACATGTCGACGAGATCCAGCCCGCCGCCGCTCGGCGCTGCTGGAGCAGCAGCCTGCTGCGCAAACACCGGCGCACTGAGCGCCACGACACCGACCATTCCACACGCGATCTGTCGCATCTTCCGAACGTCCATTACTGCATCCTCCGCATCCCCGTAGGGTCTGCCTGTATTGACTACGCGCCGGTGTCTAACTGAGCGTGAACTGTACGGTGACCGTCA
>Ga0126377_10001763_pt1 | contig 14408 bp, 20 predicted proteins | sample PanSoiMetPlot_22_FD_92647 | JGI IMG/M metagenome (GOLD analysis project Ga0126377, IMG submission 92647) | Tropical forest soil microbial communities from Panama - MetaG Plot_22 | ecosystem: Environmental > Terrestrial > Soil > Tropical forest > Bulk soil | place: Panama | collected 2016-02-17
CGCCGCGCCTGCTCCTGCCGCTGCCGGGCGGCAGCCTTCAGGCGAGCTCTCGAGATCGCCTCGATTCGTTCCCACCCCCCCTCGGGCGGGGGCACCCTCCTCCCCAGTTTTCCTCCCATGACGCGAATCCGGGTACGTCTCCTTCCGTGGACAGCGCGTGACATGTGACAGGGGGGATAAACCCCCCCCTGTCATGTCACTGTCACCGATGACAGATTGATGACATCGCGTGACAGGTTGTCATCTCATAGCAGAGCTAGGTCATCGCGTGTACTTATACGTTTTTACGGCCGCGAATGGACGAGGCGGATCTGGGCCACCCCGTCCGCCCCGATCGACCGGTCGAACAGGTGTCGCTTCCGCTTGAGCGTCTGGCTGACCGTGTTTTCCTTCGCGCCCAGTTCCGTCGCCAACTTCTCGAGCGTCATCGGACCATTCGCGAGCAGGATCCGCATGCGTTGCCACAGCGGCAACTCCGAGGCTAACTCCGGAATGTCCTGCACCCCATGGGCCCGGATACGGGTTTCCTCGCCCTCAAACTGGAACGTAAACCCGGTGGGCGGCAGAAGGGGACCGAGGTTTGCCTTGCGATTGAACAGCCCGATGGTGAGCTGGTTGCCTTGCGTCTCCTCCGTCCGCCGACAAAACCACGTCGCTCGAGCCAAGTTATGCCAGAACGCGGAGCCGAACGGCTTGCGGTCGGCCTGGTCGCTGCGGTTGGTGTGGGCGAGATGCAGCGATCCGACCCCCAAGGCACGAATCGCCCGGAAGTACGCCGTCGTCACCTCGGCCGCTTCGGGGGGGCCGTCACACGCCACGGCGACCGAGTCGACGATCAGGTATTGAATCTGATTGGCGCGAATGATCTTCAGCAACCGATCCTGCTCAGAGACAAGCGGCTTGTCGCAGCTCACGTACCACAGGGCCGGCTTGTCGAAGCCGAACAACCGTGTGAGGCGATCGTAATGCTCGTCGGACAGCAGCTCCCAATCGGCATAGAGGACGCGAAGCCCTTGCTGCGATAGCCGGCCGGCGAGGTACAGACTCAAGTAGCTTTTCGCCGATCCGCCATCGCCAAAGAGAATCACCGGATGATGGGAGAGGAGGGCGATACCCTCGATGCGGATGGCCGAGTGATCGACGTGACGCGGCACAACCTCGTCCAAGCGAACGGCCGGATCTCCGGTGCGCTCGGCTTCGAAGACCCGCTCGCAGAATTCCTCAAGGGCGGCCATCCAGTCCACCTGGTCGCCCGTCTTGGCCCGCTGCGCGAGGACCTTGGCGCGTTCCTGCCGGGCTCGCACACTTGAGAGGTTGAATTCGCCCGTGAGGAGCGCCCCGCCTTGGGTTCGCGTGATCCCGCTCAGGTCACACCGCACGATCAACTCACCGGTCAGTTCGTGATGATCGCGGCGCACGCGATCGAGCTCGAAGAGAATCCCCGGGGGCACCATACTCCACACATAGCGCCCTTCCTCGCTGCGCCGGAACGTCGTCATGAAGGTTGGGTCCGGATCTGGAGTCGACGGAGCCGTGGCCGTCCAGCGCGGTGTCGCGCGCACCACATCTAGTAACTGCGCCTTCGTGTGTGCGGTGAGGTAATCGCTGAGATCCCCTTTCGGCGGCAGGTCCGGCAACGTCACGAGGCGCACCTCAATCCCGGCGGCCGTGAGACTGGCCGCGACCTGGACGGCATGGGTGCGTCCGGTCGTGTCGTTGTCGGGAATGACGCCCGCCCGCCGCACCCCAACCTCGACGAGCTGCGCACTGTTGTCAGCCGTCCACTTGCCGGCGCCGCCGACGTTGGTGGTCGCCGGGACGCCGAGGGCGAAAGCGGCGTTCACGTCTTTCTCGCCTTCGACCACCAGGATCGCCGGATGCCCGCGGAGCTCGGGCCAGCGATAGCAGAGTCGCCGCACCCCGGTGAGGTTCCAGATCCAGCCGCCGGCGCCGTCCGGTCGACGCTGCCGAAAGTCTTTCGGGCTCAGGCGGACCGTCTCGTAGACCATGCGGTTCGTGTCGTCGCGATACGGATAGGTCTCGACGATCGTGGCCTTGGGCGGATTCGGTTCGGGAAACAGCGCCGTCTCGTCCAGCCCCAGCGCGGCCAGGATGGCCTCAACGCTGCAGCCGGCGTGGCAATGGACGAGCACGCGCCCATCGTCGCCTTCCCGCACGGCCAAGGAGGCCTTGCGATCGTCATGGGCGGGGCAGCGGGCCAGCCATTGGGATCCGCTCGTCCGCGCGGAGGGGAGTCGACCGAGAAAGGCGTGAAGGGTCTCGCTCGCCATGGCCGAGAAACCTCACGGGCTGTAAATGAGAGAATGGGGTAGTCACCGTATACGGCAACACCCGGCCCGCCTCGCGTCCGAGCGCCGTCACCCTCCACGTCACCGCGTCGGCGGCATCGCCGCAGACCTCCACCCAGCCATGGTCGTGAACCCAGGCGTGATGCTCGGTACAGATGGCAATGACGTTGTGCGGATCGCTCCGGCCGGACCTAGACTTGGATCGAAAGACGAGATGATGCCGAGCGGTCGCCGGTCGGTAGCAGCCGGGGAAGCGACAGATGCCGCCGTCCCTGGCATCGACCTCGGCATAACAGGCGGCGAGTGCCCGGGCCTGTCGACCTTGGTGGCGTCGGCGCTGGACACCCGCCGAGATGCCCTTAGCCCAGCGGAAGAGCGACCAGTCAATCATGAGGCGGATCTTCTCAGCGTACGCACCGAGCGCCGCAACCAGTCGGCGACCTTGACAAACTCGACGACCTGATCGGGGCGAGCACGATTGGCGGCCTCGAGACCCAGGACAATGAATTCCTCGAAGGCCTCGATCCGCGGCAGCACCCCGACGGGTCCGGCGCCGACAGGGGCGACGACGGGGGCCACGGCCGCTCTCCCGGGTCCACGCCGCCGCTCCACTTCGGTATGGATAGCGTGTTGCAAGGGTGGCCGCATCTCGACGTTCTGCAGCAGCCAGTCCAGATAGTCGTCGGGCAGCTCAGTGAGCGGAAGCCCTTTGTGCTTGCCGAACGGCATCGTCGTGACCGCCATCAGATCTCCTCAAGCGGCGATCGTCGCGCCGCTCTGTTCGAGCACGACCGTCCGGCCCTCGTGCGTGCCCAAGCGATAGGCCAACACCCCGGGACTCTTCGGCAACGGCGTTCCCGGTTCCCGGGTCCCGAGCACGAACACTTGCTCGAGCGGCGACTGGATCACCATCTGCGTCACGAGCGCGCGGTTCCGGACATCCAGCATGTCGAGCTCGTCGATCACGGCGAAGTTCAGCCCGGAGAGTGTGGCAATGGCGAGCTGCACCGCAATCCCGATCCGGAACTGTTCGGAGTGCGAGTAGGTCTCGACCGGCCGCTCGTTGACCAGCACCGCCCACGGCTCAAGGGCGAACGTGACCTGCCACCCGAATTGACTGGTCGTCAGGTTGACAAGGGTTTCGAAGCGACCGATGGCTTCCTGCAAGGCCTGCACGCGCACGCCGTTCGGGCCGAGCATAGCGCAGAGTGTTTCGAGCCGCTCGACTTCCTGCCGCTGCTCTGCACGCTTCGTCTCCACCTCCTCAAAGGCCTTGACGGCCGCGGCCTGCGCTTGGGCTTGCCGCAAGATCACGTCGCCCTTGGCAATCCGGCCCTTCAGGGTCGTGATCTGGGTATCCTGCGCGCTGGTATCCGGCAGGGCCGCGATCTCCGTTTCCACCGCTTGGAGATCCTGGCGCCGGCCGGCCTCCATCGCCTGCCATTCCGTATAGCGGGTGTACAGTTGCGTCACCTCGGCCAGTTCCCTGCGGAGCGCAGTGACCGGCGAGACGGGCGGGGCCGCCTCGGCGAGCGTGAGCTGTTCCTGGCGTGTGGCCATCTCCGCCTCGAGCAGTTTGGCGGCCTGTTTAAAGTCGGTTTTGGGCGTCTTGCAGGGGACGCCGGCATCCAGCACACAGCCCTTCGTCGGCCGGTGGGCGAGCAGGGCCTCGGCCCGGGACCGGAGGACGGCGAGGGGTTGAGCCGACGGATCCGCCGAGACCGGCGCGGCGATCGCGATGGGGAGGTCGGCTTCCAGAATGGCCAGCCGTTCCTCGAGGTTCCCGATGCGCGCCACGAGGTCCTCGACGGAGCCCGGGCAGGGCGGGGGCACCGCCTTGGCGAGCTTCTGTTGTCGTTGCTGCAAGAGCACCCGGCGTCCGGCGGTCTCGCCGACGCTGGTCGCCAACGCCTCGAGCTGCTGCCGCAGGCGTCCCAACTGCTCCTCGACCGCTCTCACACTCGGTTGCGGGTCCTCGGCGGGTTTGGTCGGGGTCCCCAGTTGCTGGAGCACCCGCTTGGCGACCTTCCGATCCTCAAAAGCCTGCTGGTACAGGCTGTCGAGCTCCGCGAGGCTATAGGTCGGACTGTTGGGTTCATCCCCGAGGGTGATGTGGACGTTCAGTAGCCCGAGGACGAGCGTCTTGGCCTCGGCATGATGGAGGCCCAGAAAGGCGCTCGTGTCAAGGACGGCGTCCAGAAGGGCGGGGAACACGGCCAGCTTGGCGTACAGGGCGATTTGTTGCGTCTGGCTAGTGCCGGTGAACCCCTGGACGGTCAAGCCCCCTGAGCCGTTTTTGGCCGTCCGGACGACCCGGCCCAGACCGGAGACCTGCAGAGCGGCCGTCACCCCATTGGTCCCCGCTGGTTGGCTGACCGGGACGAGCACCTCGGTCCCGCTCCCCTTGCCGTCCAAGCCCTGGCACCGCCCCGTCAGGACCCATTTGATCAACTCGCGGACGGTCGTTTTCCCGCTCCCATTGATCCCTGCGATGAGCACCCGGGGAGCGTTGGTCGGGACGCTGACATTGCTGAACGAGCGAAAGGCGGTGAGGTCGACCTGTTCGATGCGCACCGGGATCTGCTCCTGCCTCAAGGGATAACCCCTTGGAACGTTGTCCACACTCCAGACATTCCAGCCACAAGCCGTGGGGCGAGTAGTGCTGCAACCAGCAGTGCCCGCCCGGCCGCCGCCCACACCACCAGCGCAGGAGGCGATCGATGATCATCTCAACTCTGGGGCGACTCGCTGACGGCCTGCGGCATCGGGTCCGGGTGGCCGTCAAAATCCAGATCGACCAACCCCTGAAAGCGCAGGGCCTCGGCCGCCCGCCGCCGCACGAGCCCCGGCATGACCTGGCCTCGGGCCCGGTTCCAACGGTGAAACTCCAACGCGGCCCCCTCGGCATCCCCCGCGTTCAGTTTGCGGAGGAGCGTCGAGCCGCGGAGGTTCCCAAGGCCCACGTTGTACGCGAAGGACACGAGGGCATCGAATTGCCCTTGCGTCAGGGGCACGTCGACGAGCCCCGCCACCTGCTCGCCGAAGGCCTGCAGATCGTTGCGAAGCGCCGCATCGCACTCGTCCTGCGTCCAGCGACTCGCCACATCGAAGGGTCGCCCTTGGTGCGGGGTGTGCCCCCAGCCAATCGTGAGCACACCGCCCGGACAGACGTACGGGCGGAATCGGTCGCCCTCCCGTTCATGGCACCCTTCAAACGCTTGAATCAACGCGACGCCTTCAGGCGAGACCTGCCTAGGCATCATCGGTTCCCTTCTGTGGATCACGGGGACGGACAGAGTGCGGGTGCACCGTGATCTGGCGACGTTTACCGCCCGTCGGCACTAACTCGATAACCACCCGCGTGGCCGTGCGTTTGACGAAATACCCCGGCACGTCCCACTGAAACGCGTACCCGCCCCGTTGCGTCCGCCGATACCAGATCGGATCGCCCGGCTTCATCTCCCACACGCGGCGGGTCATTCCTCATAGTCTTGCGCGATCCGGCCCTGGTCCCGCGTCTCAAAAAAGTCCGCCAACTCCGGCACGTCCCGCATGAGCCACCGGGCATAAAAGGCCCGATGGTTGTTGTTCAACCGGTACCGGCGCGTGTCGACCGCGATCGCCGCGTTGTAGCGCACGACTTCGAACGCGGCGTTGATCGACCAATGTTTCCGCCCGGTCCGTTTCTGCTGCAGGCAGACCGTCGCCAGTGCCGGCAAGATGTGCGGATTGCGCTGATGGAATTCCAGCGCCGCCTGTTCGAGTCGATCGGACGGCTCCTCGAGTACGGGATCCGCGTGCTGATAGGGCGTCTCGAAATCGAACCACCGCGTCGCCTCGTCCGTCCGCTTCATCTCGATCACTCATCCGTGACCTTCTCGTCGTCCTCAGCGCCTGGCTTCCTCGCCCCAAACCGCCACGTCCGTTTCTCCTGCACGATGCTCGCGAGATCGTCCTCGAGCGCCGGAAACTGTCGGAACAAGGGCATCAGGGCCGAATGGCTGATCGTTAGTTCCTCCTCAGCCGCCGCATCGAAGGCCCCGAAGATGTTGCGTTGCTTCAACAGGAGCAACACCTGATCGATCGGATACCGCCGCTCGAGGCGTGGCCGGTTATCCCACACGATGCCCCGCACCGTGACCGGGCCATGTGAGGCGCAGTACGACTTCAAGGCCTTCTTGGCCTGCCGCACCATCTGTTCTCCGGCGAGAATCCAGCCCCCGAGCTGCTCGGCCTGCGTCGGCGTCAGGAACCGTTTCGGCAGGTTCAGCGGTTGGTCGACCACCGGGCACTTCAGTTCGCAGTACCCGCATGCTGGCCCCGGGGTCGCCGGCCAGTTGCCCGACGCCTCGGCCGTCTCGATCTGCGCCTGCACCGAGGCGACCTCCCGCGTCAGCGACGTCAACATCTCAGGTCGGAACGGAATGCTGATCGTGGTCCTGAGCCGTACGAAGTCGAACGTGAAGCGGTACTCGGGAAAATTCGGCCACTCGATCATGGCGTTCCGCAGGTACCACTTCGCCTGAAAGTCCGCCTTGGCCTGTTCCTCCGTCAGGGCAACCCAGAACGTTTTGAAGTCGATGATCTCGAGGCAGTCCGGCCGTCCGTACACGAGGTCGGGCGTGAACGCCTGATCGGATCGTTCCTGCCGTTCCTCGGCGGCCAGAAACCACGAGAGCTCCAACTCGAACTGTTCGGCCCAGCGGTCGAAGAGCTCGCGCACCTCCGTAACGAGCCGCCCGGGAAAACGGCCCACGGAGCCGAGACCCTCGATGAATGCCGCTTCGGCTTCTTCCGCATCCTGGGCGAGCTGCTTAGCCACGAGGCGTCGGATGTACCGGTTCGCGCAGGCGTGAAAGGCAATCCCCCGCAGCGCGTAGTCCGACATGTCGTCAACGCCGTCGACCCAGATGCGCTTGTAGCGGTACAGACAATGTCCGGCCGCCTCAATCGCCGAACGTCGCAGAATCGGCAGGGTCGTTGGCATTAGGCATCTCCAAGGGTCACCGCCGCCGTCTCCAGACGGCGCTCTGCGGACACGTCGTGAAATGCGAGTCTTTCGCGTCGAGATGGCCGATCAGGCGTGCCGTCGCCGGGTCGGAATCGGTCTGCAGATAGACCGGATCCCGACCGTTGAAGGGATGGCGCTTGCCTGACGTCAGTTCGAACCACGTGATCACCGCATCGCAACTACGACAGCGCCCCACGCCGCGCGTATCGTCGTACACCGTCAACACCATGACCGATGCTCCGTCAGAACAGATCGCCCGCGGCCGGTGCAACAGGATCCACGGGCGAGGCGGCGGGTGCGGCCGGCGGCGCAGGCACGGGTTCGGGCGCGACCGCCACGACGGGCGGCGGTTCTGCCGGAGCCGGCGCGGGCGCCGTTACGGGTGCCGACACGGGTGCGGCCGGTTTGGCCGTCGCCTTCTTCGCCACCGCCTTGCCGTTCGGATCCTCCTCCGCCGCTTTCTTCTGCCGCGGCTGGCCCGTCTTGCGCTTGGCAAATTCGTCCCGACACCACTCGAGCAGCGCCGTCGCCCCAGCCTCCGGCTCCACGCCCTCGCCGCCGAGAAATTCGTTTAACTTCGCAATGCGCAATCCAGGCGCGAGGCTGAGCGTCGTAAACGCCTTCTCGATGTTGTCCCGCAGCGCCTCGGGAATCCGCTCAAAGACCGACGGTCCCGTTGATCCGCTGGCGATCTGATACACCCCAGTACCGGCGTCCTGCACCAGATCCATCGCCTCCTCGGCGAGAATCAGCCCCATCAACCGATCAGAAGCCACATCCCGCAACGTGAAGCCGCGCGCCCGCATCTGCAGCATGCGAGAGGGATAGGTGATCCACGGCGTCGGCTGGCCGTCCCGACCCGTCTTCTGCCAGAGCCGGGCGAGCTTGGCATCGGCCACCGAAAACGTCCGGCGCACCTCGTCCGGCAACCCCTTGCGCTTCGCAATGCAGACGGCGGTGTAGCTGTCCTGACCCGGTACGCCTTCGAAGGTTTCGTGGAACCGCTCGAGCACGTTGGAGCTCTGCACGAGCGCCAACGCCGCATCGCCCCAGATCGCCGGCCGCCCGTTGATGACGGCGATGTTCTGGAGCGACTGCATCGGACTGAGGCCGACATCGGCGCCCATCTGGATCGCGATGAGCACGTTGGCCGGCTTGCCCCGGTAGTCTTTCGGGGCAAAGTCGGAATCGGCAATCAACTTCGCGATCTCCATCGCCTCGCCCAACGTGCTCGGCAGAAGCGTCCAAGATCGCGGGGCGCGGACGAGCGTCCGCGGGGATGAGGATCGATCAGCCGGCGCGTCGAGCTCAGGGGTCGGCATGGGCATGTCCAGCACTTTCGCACGGTCCTGCGACACAGGGTCCTCCATGGGTGGCACCGATTAAAACGACACCGTGGCGACGTCCATCGCCGGCGCATCCGCCGCCGTCCAGCGATCGGGACAGGCCGCAATGTCGCACCAGTCACACTCGCGCTGGCTCGGCACAGTCGGCGGCGGCGCCGACGCCTGCGTGCCCAGCTTGCGCAGCAACGCAAACAATCGATCCCGAATCAAGGCGGCCTCGGCCGCCGTGACCGCCTGCGTGTGCGTGGGGTACACCAGCGTGCCCTCGACGGCGAGGTGAGGTCGCTGCCACACGAGCGGCAACACGATCAGATAGATCCCGACCTGCACGACGTCCCGGGTCGACGGTTGGCCAGTCTTGCAGTCGATCACCCGGACATGCTCCCGATCTTTTCGGGCGACAAGGTCCGGCTTGCCCGCCAGAATCGCCGTCGTCCCGGTCAACCGGAAGGCGTTTTGATCTTCGCGCGTCACGCTCCAGCCGTCCGCCGTGAGCGTACCAACCGTCTGTTCCATCAGGGCGGTGTGCGCGAGCTGCCAGGCGCTCAGGTTCAGATCCCGAGGCCGCTTGTCGTACTTATGCCGGGCCCGGAACCACGGCGCGTACTCGCAGCACGCCTCCCCCGCGAGCAGCGACGTCACCCACGTCACCCAGAAATACGGCAAACCCGTCCGCGGCGTGGTTGGCATCTCAGTGCACCTCTCGAGGATCGATCTGGAGCCGGCTCGTCTTGGGCGACGTCCAATGCAAGTCCGTGATCATCCACCACGGCCCGCCGAAACTGTCCATCAGGGCCATTGCTTCCGCGTGTGCCCCTTCCATGCTGTCGAACACGCCGAGCACCACATCGTTCAACCACAACAGGAACACGCGGTGTGTCGCCGACGTTTCGCCGTATCCCGCCGCCAGTGTTTCCATGTTCAGAACTCCACGGGCGGCGAGGAGGCAACCGGCTCGTACCACGCCTCTCTCCGCTCCACGAAGGTCACCGCCAACGCCAGCGCCGCCCATTCGTCGTGCTTGATGCCGTAGAGTGGACCCGGGTGCTGCTTCGTCCCGATGGCCCGGTCGCGCGTCGCCCCGAACCGATCGATCAGCGCCTGACGGATGTGCGCATCGCTCACGTGATTGGCGTGACACAGATGCATCTTCACGGTTCGCCGCGGGAGCCGCACGACGGGCCGCGGGTACCACGCTTCCGCGAATCGGCCCGTGATGAACACCGTTTCCAAGACTTCCCGCCCAACGGCCTTGCCGAACGATTCCATCTGTTCCAGCACCAGCGTGCTCTGCGTCCGCATGATCGTCGTCCGCAGGATCGTCAGCAGCGCCTCGTTGTCGACGATGACGTGATGCTGGGGACACGCCGTCTGGGTGTCCACCACGACCATGGCACTCTGCTCGTACCCCGGATCCACGGCGGTCACCGTCTCCATTCCCTCAGGCCCGATGGCGACGGACGGCGACGGCCGGTTCGATCGGCTCGACCCGGGACAGCGCGGCCTCGAGGTCGTCCTCGAGGAACCGCAGACTCCGCCCGAGCCGATAGGTCGGGATCCCCAACCGCGGATACGCGCACGTGAACGCGTGCAGGGTCGAATACCCGAGAAACGCCTGCGCCTCGCGGGAGGTGAGATAGCGCCGTCGTGGCGTCGGCGGCACGGCCCTCAGGGATGTCAGAGGAGATCGTCGTGTCATCGCACCCTCCGAAGAGATCCGGTCCGTCGGCGTCCGTCGTGCTCGGCGATGAACCGCTGGATCTTGTGCCGCGTCCGCGCGTGCATCACGACTTGCCGCTTCCGAAGGAGCCGGAACAGATTGCGCCGGGAGATGCCAATTCGTGCCGCAAGGGCATCATAGGTGAAATTGCTCTCGAGGCGAATTCGTTCGAGATCCAGCAGTTCAGGGTTCACAGTGAGACTCTCCGTCACGATCAATCTGACCGTGAGGCACGGATAGATTAGCCTGTCGTTGTTGGCACTGTCAAGCCAAATGGCACCAAATTGCACTTCCTGGCCATCTGTGCTAGGGTTAAGGCCCGTGCAGCGGTGCATTGATGAGGATCGGCACAGGCCGCACCCCATGAGGCCTCTGTGAGAGATTTATCGAGCATCATCCGCGAGGGCACGCGTCGGTTCGGCAGCAAACAGGCACTGGCGAAAGCCATGCACGTGAACCCGACACGATTGAGTCGGCTTGCGCACCACGGGGAATACTCGCTGAACGTCGAAAACTGTCTGCGATTGGCGCTGCTCACCCGCATTCCGGGCTCAGAGGTCCTCCGAGCCGCTGGCAAGAGTCACGTCGCTGATCTCATTGAATTGGTTTACGGCGCAGAACGCACTCATGAAGCAACAACGCCGGACAATTCTCAGGGGGAAGTTCGGGGGGAATTGCGATGGCACCCGCAACAAGCCGATCAACAACGATGGTTGCAACTCATGGAGGCCTTCTACGAGCTCGTTCGTTTCTCCCAAACGCAATCTCAACCCGTCCTCCCCTCTCCGCTTCGTCAACCAGATCCTCGAACGGGCGAACCTGCTCCCCCTAGCCCACTTCCAGATGCGCCGCGGTCGCCAGAGCGACACGCTCGACGAACGGCGTCGCACGTTCGGCGACAAAATCCACGCACTGGCACGGGATGACGGCGATCCGGAGGCCGTACCGTTTATTGAGTTGATGGTGGACTACTTTCTGGCCCGACAGATGGAACGTACACGAAGCGCGATCCTCGGTGCCAAGCACGTGGCGGGTGCTGGACGCGCAACCCCGCAAACCTTCGCTAAGGGGGGGGGGGACGGGAAAGCGAAACCTAAAGCCGAGGTGGCGCGAGCCAACGCCCCGCTCAAACCGTCCATGGCCAAAGCCGACCTGCTGCCCAGTGCCTCGCTTCGGATGAAATTCCGGAAACGGAGATCGGACGACACGAACATCAACCGTGCCTCGAACGCCGGCACGAAGAAAAGGAGTTGACGTGGGCGTCTTCACCCGGAGCGACTCGAAGTATTTCTGGATGAATCTGGAGCGGCCCGGCCAGCGGCCCTTGCGCCAGTCGACCGGCGTGCTTGTCGATGCACCCACGCCCGGCCAACGCCGCGACCAGCGAGCCCTCGCCGAACAGAAGTACGCCGTGAGGATGGGCGAGCTGGCGAAAGCGGGCTATCAGATGCCCCTTGAACGGCCGGTCATCGGCTTCACCGAATTCGCGACATGGTACGACCAGAACGTAATCGTTCATCACCGGGGCTCGGAGAAGGACCGATCGCGGTTGAAACTGCTCTGCGACCACTTCACGGATCGGCCGCTCCACACCATCGACGTGACGCTGGTGCAGGAATGGGTGACGGCCCGACGCAAACAGGTCTCCGCCCGGTCCGTCAATCGCGAGCTCGATGATCTGAAACTGATGCTGACGAAAGCCGTGCCGCGCTATCTCGCGGCCAGCCCGCTCGTTGGATTCCGTCGCCTGCGCACCGAGGATTTCGAGGCCCGCGTGCTGACGCCGGCGGAGTACGATCGTCTCCTCGCAGCGATCCAGACGATCGAAGAAGAGGCGCTCCTCGTGACCGCCGTGAACACCTTGCTCCGCCTCGGGAGTCTACTCGCCCTAGAATGGCGGCACGACAAGGGCGATCATTTCCGCACGCTGAATGCGAAGGTCCGACAGATGCTCGCCCCGATTTCTCCGGACGTCCGAGACGTGTTGGATCGCCTCCCGCACAGCGGGACCTACCTGTTCGCCACTGACGTCGGGCACCGGGGTGGAGGGCCATCGGCCCGCGAGAACTACATCAAGCGACTCTTCGCCAAGCTCTGCGCGCGTGCCGAGGTGCCGCACGGGCGACAGGTTCACGGTGTGACGTTTCACTCCATCCGTCATACGGGAGCCACATGGGCCCTCCAGCGGACGGGCAATCTCAAAGCCGTCATGCAACTTGGCGGCTGGAAGACCGTGCCGCAATGTCTCGCATACGCGGTGTCCAACACGGCCGAGGTGCAGGCGGTTGCCGCCAGCCTCTCGCGGCGGAAGCCGACAGTGCTGAAACTCGCGCGGACACACGTGAAGGAAGACCGGTGAGCATTACCGATATCGCCGTTGATCGACAGCACGAAGTGCTGGCCACAATCCGCCACGCCCCGTTAAACACAGACGCGATCCCGATCACGAGTACGTTGCCGAGACTGTTACAGGAGGCGGTCCCTTGTTATTGGAGCTGGCCAGCGGTGGGTTTGGCCGTGGAGGACGCAAAGACCTACCCGCTTGACGCACACGTCATGCGCACTGATCTCATTGCGCCCGTGCAGTGGTGGTACTTCGACAATCCCGCGCTCCCGCGGATGGCGATGCAGGCGGAGGCCGAAGTGGCGGAAGCCATGCTGCTCATCGATGGGGCACGCCTCGGCGGTCGGTACGCCAACTCTCTGCTCGCGCTGTTCTTCCTGCGTGTCAAGTACGAGGAGGACGACACGCCATATCCCATCCCGGTACCGGCGTGGGTGGCCTATGTGCCCTACCACACATCATGGGCACCACACTGCACCTTCGACCCGATCCTCACAAGTCAGCCGTTGGACGAACATGAGTTACGAGAAGCCCAAGGCCTCATGACGTTCGTGGTCTCATCGATCTGCTGGTTGCGCTCCACGGTGCCGCAGCGCGAGCGTAGGACGGTGTCACGCGGCACACGGCGACGACTCGGCCTCACCGCCAATCAGCCGACGGCCACGATCCAGGTCATCACGTTGCGCGCCATCGACGCCATGACGGCGGAGAGAACGCCGCGCGAGGTCGCATGGTCGTGCCGCTGGAGCGTGCGATCACACTGGCGGCGGCACGCGGTCACCGACGGCCATCGCCTGACGTTGATCCCCAGCTACATCAAAGGCCCAGAGGGAAAACCGTTTCGCCCGCCAGGGGCACTGCGCTACAAGATTGACCGATAGCGACACACAGCCAGACGGGGATGCCCACACCACGCCGACGCCTGACACCGACGGAGATCGCCGATCAACTGCGCGGCTCGACACGCATCGCGCCCGGCATTTGGCGCGACCGCCATGGAGACATCCACTTCAGCGTCGTGGAGCTACTCGCACTGGTAGATCTGCCCGACACGCCCGAGAACCGCGAGCAGGTCTTCGCGATGGTACGGGAGCGACTCGCTCAAGAGGGCGCCGTGATCATCGAACAAGAACAGGAGTGAGCCATTCGCGCCCTCCACACGTTCGGTCAAGCGGTGGCGTACTTCGCCGACAAGGATCGCTCGGCCCGCTATGTCGCCGCCGTGCGTTGGCCAAAGGGCCCGACCTGTCCGCGATGCCGATCGAAGGCCGTGATCTTCCTCAGTACACGTAGCGTGTGGAAATGTCGCGCGTGTAAAAACCAGTTCTCCGCTAAATCCGGCACGGTCTTCCACGACAGTGCGCTTGCTTTTGAGAAATGGTTGCCCGTGTGCTGGGTCGTGGCGAACGATGCGTCCATCAGCAGCTACGAGATCGCCCGCACGCTTCACATGACCCAGAAGACCACGTGGTTCATGTGTCACCGCCTCCGTCACACAGCACCGACCGTGTCATTTCGCCGGCTGATGCAGGCGCTGCGGCAGTCAGCGAGGAGGCGGATCCCCATGGCGCGCAAGCTGCTCGCACTGGAAGAAGGTGATGTTGTGAGGGACGAGGTCTACGTCGTCTGGTCCTTCGAGCACGACGCGTGGTGGGGTCCTGGGCGGTACGGCTACACG
>Ga0126377_10001764_pt1 | contig 14407 bp, 6 predicted proteins | sample PanSoiMetPlot_22_FD_92647 | JGI IMG/M metagenome (GOLD analysis project Ga0126377, IMG submission 92647) | Tropical forest soil microbial communities from Panama - MetaG Plot_22 | ecosystem: Environmental > Terrestrial > Soil > Tropical forest > Bulk soil | place: Panama | collected 2016-02-17
ACCAGGGTTGGTCGGCGTGGCGGTACGCGAGCGGCCGAGGACTCGCGGCGATCGTCTCGCCGCCGGAGTCGGCCAGCACGAGCTCCACGAGGGTCGACCGCCCGATCTGCGTCTCGTTGAAGAAGCGGCGCGAGCTCGGCCGCGACGCGACCTGCTTCTCGACGTCCGACCCGAGCGAGCGCCATTCGGACTCGATGCGGGCGATGCGGTCGACCGGATGCTCCGGGCGGCTCTCGGCGCCGCGCGCCCCCGCGCCCGCGAGCTCCTCGGAGACCTCCGGGTGGCGCGAGAGCTGGACGACGCGCGCGATCTCGCGCTCGATGCCCGACTGGAAACACTCGGCGCTCCGCCGGTGAGCTTGGCGGATCTCGAGCATCGCGGTGCGCTCGACCGAGCGGCGCATGACGAGCTCGAGCAACGGCACGGCGCCGGCGAGCGGCAGCGCGGCCGTGAGGAGGACACTCGTGAGAAGGCGCCTGCGGATGGACATCCGGTTGCCGCGCGGAGCAGCGGCACGGGTCATCGACGCGCCGCCGGCCGGCGCTTGAGCGACGGCCCATCGCCCACGTCCCGCCGCATAGCATGGCCCCTCGCCCGGAGGACGACTTGCCTCGACGCGCGCGCTGGATCGCCGCCGCCGCTCTCCTCGTCGCCGCCGCGGGAACGCTGCTCTTCTCGCTGGGCGATTCCTCGCCCACGTCGAGCTCGACCGCCGAGACGCGTCCCGGAGCCGCGCGCGCGACGGCCGCCGGCGGCGCGCGCGAGACGGCGCAGGTCGCGCCCGGCGCCGCCACCGAAGAGCGCGACGCGTCGGCGGGAGGCGCGCCGCCGTCGAGCGCCGAGCTCGTCGCGATCCACGGCCGCCTCGTCCTCGCGAAGTCGGGCGAGCTTCCGCGCAACGCGACGGTCGTCCTGCGGACCGGCGACGACTCGATCGACTATCGCGACCTCGTCGAGCGGCTCGGAGGCGTGGAAGCCTTTCGCCGACTCCAGAAGACGAACGAGGTCTACGCGCGCGTCGCCGCGCTCGGCGGATGGAAGCCGACGTTCGCGACGAGAGCCGCGGCCGACGGCACGTTCGAGCTGCGCGTGCCGGCGACGCTCGGCGCGTTCACGTTCACGGCGGAGGCCGACGGCGCGGTGTACTCGCGTCTCGAGTCGTTCGACCTCTCCCCGAAGCGCGTCGCCGACGGGTACGTACTCGTGCTCGACGAGGCGGCGTCGATCGAAGGCGCGCTCCTCGACGCCGACGGCCGCCCCATCGCCGGCGGGACGCTCGCGCTCCGGGAGTCGCGGCGCGCGGGCGCGGCGTTCCGTCTCCGCGGGTGGCGCTTCCGCGAGTCGGATCGCGACGGCCGCTTCGCGTTCCCCGCGCTCGGCCGCGGCCGCTATTCGGTCTACGCGGCGGCGACGAGTTGCGGCCCCGCATCGGAAGTCCAGGTCGAGCTCTCGGCCGGCGCCATGAAGCGGATCGAGATCCGATTGCCCGCGGAGCAATCGCTCGCGGGACGCGTCGTCGACGAGAAGGGCGCGGCCGTCGCCGACGTGCTCGTCGGCGCGGAGCCCGGCCCGGACTGCGAGTTCGCGCCGGCGCCCGGATACGGGCTCGCGCGCACCGACGGCGCGGGCGCGTTCGTCCTTCGCGGCCTCGGCGCCGGACCGCACTACCTGCAGGTCGCGGTCGAGAATCGATTCACGCGCCTCCCGCGGCCCGACATGGTCACGGCGCCCGTGCCGTGGCCGGCCGACGCGCCGCCGCTCGTGCTCGTCCTGGAGGAGGGCCGCCACGTCTCCGGTCGCGTCGTCGATTCGAGCGGCGCGCCGATCGCCGACGCCCTCGTGCAAGCGGAAGCGGCGATGAAGGACTGGAACGACCCGCGCGCGATGACGGAGCGCCGGCAGTCGGTAAAGACCGCGAGCGACGGGACGTTCCGCGTGACGGGTCTCGGCTCCGGCCCCTTCGTCGTGTCGGCAACGCGAGCGGACGTCGCGACGACCGTGACCGACGGCGTCCCCGCCGACGGCGAGGTCACGCTCGTGGTGCCCGGCCCGACCGGCATCGCGCTTCGCGTCGTCGAGGCGACGACCGGCGCGCCGGTCGAGAAGTACCGCGCGACCATCACCGGAGCGGGCGACGAGCCGTGGTGGCGGATCACTCCGGTCGAGACGCGCGACGTCGCCTCGCCCGACGGTTCGGTCGACGTGCGCGGCCTCGTCGCGGGCGACTGGCGCGTTCAGGTCGTCGCGAGCGGGTTCCTTGGCACGGGCGACCAGGGCATCGTGCGCGTGAGCGCCGGGCAGATCGCGCCGAGGACGCTGAAGCTCCACGCCGCGGCGACCGTGCGCGGCAAAGTCGTCGACGCCGCGAACGGGCTGCCGATCTCGGGAGCGGAGGTGTTTTGGATCGCGAGCGGTCCTGCCGCGCGCACTGACGTTCCCCTACCCCCGGGGTCGCCGGGCGCGCGAAGCGAAAGCGATGGCACGTTCGAGCTGCGTGACGTTCTCCCGGGAAAGCTCGCCGTCGTCGCTTCGCACGAACGATTCCTCGCCGTGAAGAGCGCCGAGCTCGTGGCAACCGCAGGAACGGACCAGGAGATCCCCGCGATCGCGCTCCGGCGCGGCGGAGCGATCGAGGGCACGGTGATCGATTCCGAGGGGAAGCCGATCGCCCGTGCAGCGATATTCGTCGATCCGTCGGTTGCCGAGTCCGCCGGCGCCTATCGAAAGCCGAAGCAGGCGCAAGCGGATGTCTCCGGCACCTTCCGTGTCGAAGGACTCCCCGGCGGACGCTGCAGCGTGACGGCGCAGGACGTGATGGAGAGTCCCGACGGAACGCACCTCGGGAAGCGAATCCTCCGCGGCTCCGCGACGGTCGTGGAAGGCGCGACCGCGCGCGTCGAGTTCGAGGCGCCGGCCACCGGCGGATGCCGAGTCACCGGCCGCGTCACGCGCGCGGGCGAGCCCATCGCCGGCGCGTCGATCTACGTCGTCGTCCTGCCGGGGCGCTTGTTTCCGCGCGACTCGACCGCGGAGACGGACGCCGACGGCCGGTTCGTCGTCGAGCACGTGATCGCCGGCAAAGCGCGCCTCAGCGTCAATCACGCCGGGGGCGGGACCTCCTATCGCGACGTCGTGATCCCCGACGCCTCGGAGCTCGAGGTCGACGTCGCGCTGCCGCGCGCGGCGCAGATCTCGGGTCGAGTCGTCCGGAAGTCCGATGGCCAACCGCTCCGCGGCGTGCAGATCTCCGCGATGAGCGACGCCGCGAGCGGATCGGCGTCGACCGACGGCGATGGCCGCTACTCGATCCCGGATCTCGGCGCGGGACGTCTACGGATGGTCGCGACCGCCAACGGCTCCGACGACGCGCTCGCGCGCGCCGATCGGACCGTCGAGCTCGCCGAAGGCGAGGCGGCCACCGTCGACTTCGCGCTGGAGTCGGGCGGCGTCGTCATCGTCGAGGTGGTGGCCTCGGACGGGCGTCCCGCTTCGGGATACACGGCCAGCCTTCATCCCGCGGACTCCCAGACGGAATCGCTACCCGCGTTCTATGCGCGGTCTGACGATTCGGGGATCGCGCGCTTCGAGAACGTCGCGCCCGGCGGCTACCGCGTGCGCGTTGCCTTGCTGGGGAAGCCCGCGGCGTTGTCCGATCCCTTCCGCGTCACCGCGGGCGCCGAAACGCGCGTGCGCGTCCAGCTGCCGCGCGGCGTGCAGGTGCGCGTGCGAACGATCCTTCCGGAGAACGCGGGCGAACGCGTCTTCTCGGTTTGGGCCACCGACGCGACCGGAGCCATCCTCGGCGCCGTCCGCCCCGACGAGTCCTCGTCGCCGCCGTTCGCGTTCGAGGTGCCCGAACGCGCCGGGAAGATCTCCGTTCACGCGCGCACGGTGTCGCTCTCGGGCGAGACGCCGATCGAGGTCGGCGCCGACCCGCCTGGCGAGGTGATCGTGAAGCTCTCCGAGACGAAGCCGGCGGCGAAGTAGGCGAAGCACGTGAGCTCCACGAATCGACGCGTCGCGATCGGAAGCATGGCCCTCCTGCTGGCCGCCGCCGCGGCGTACGTGTTCGTCTCGCGCGACGACGCGCGAACCGCCGCGCGCGACGCGACCGAAAACGCGGCGAGCCTTCCCGCGGCCGACCGCGCGACGACGAGCGGAGCGGCGTCGGCCGTTCGATCCTCCGTCGCGACCGCCGGCGGAGTCGCGCCCGCGCGCGAGGCCGCGCCCACGCCGCACGGAAAGACCGCCACCGAGATCGAGACCGCCGGCATCGACGGCCACGTCGTCGACGCCGCGACCGGAAAGCCGATCGCGCGCTTCTCCGCGCACGCGCGCCGCGCGGCCGACCCGCGGACGTGGGCGCGCTGGGCGCTCGCGAGCGACGCGTCGGCGTTCGAGTCGGCCGAAGGCGCGTTCTCGATCCGAGACATCCGGCCCGGTCTCTACCGCGTCGCCGCCTACGCCGACGGCTACGCGCTCGCCGAGAGCGACGAGGTCGAAGCGCCGCGCGGCTCGGTCGCCGGCGGCGTGATCGTCCGTCTCTCGCCGGGCGCGACGGTCCGCGGGCGCGTCGTCGAAGCGGGGACGGCGAAGCCGGTCGGGCACGCGCGCGTGATGGCCTTCCGACCGAACGAAGACATCGGCGGCGCGGGCGCCGACCTCGACGTCGAGACGGCCGACGACGGGCGCTTCGTGTTTCCCGGCGTCGAAGCCGGATCGCTGCGGTTCCGCGTCTCGCACGACGCGTACCCGATCGTGAAGACGGATCCGGTCGAGATCGCCGTAGGCGGGCGCGAGCTCGACCCGATCGAGCTGGCGCGCGGAGGAGCGGTCGAAGGGATCGCGATCGATTCGAAGGGCGCGCCGGCTCCGGGCATCGACGTCTGGGCCGACCGTCCCGCGTTCGAAGTGCGATCGGCGAAGGCCGACTCGAGCGGCGCGTTCCGCATCGAAGGCCTCGCGTCGGGAGAGTGGACCGTCTCGCTGGGGCCACGAAACCGGAACGAAGGCCCGCAGGCGAACGCGATCGTCGAGGCGGGCGCGACGACGCGCGTCGAGTTCCGTCGCGGCCGAGTCCTTCGAGGCCACGTCACGCGCGGCGATCGTCCCGTCGTCGACGCGAGAATCGGCGCGTACCGCGACGGTGTGGCGCGATCCGGACGCACAGACTCCGACGGTCGCTTCGAGCTCGTCGGAGTCTCTTCGGGCCAGAACTCGATCAGCGTCGACGGCGCGAGCTCGCGCTACACGGAATGGATCGTCGTGCCCGACGCCGCGGAGACCGACCTCGAGATCGCGATCCCGATCGGCGGCTCGGTCGAAGGGCGCGTCGTCCTCGGAGCGGCGCGCGATCCCGTCGCCGACGCGCTCGTGAAGGCGGAGGGCGTGATGCCGGCCGGGGCGAATCGTCTCGCGAGCGCTTCGGCTCGCACGGACGCCGACGGCCGCTTCGTGATCCCCGAGCTGCCCGCGAGCTCCTACGACGTCTCGGTCTCGCGCACGTTTCCGCCGCCGGACGCTCGCACGAGCCCACGTGCGCCCGTCCAGGTCGCGACGCGGCGCGTCGAGGTCGCCGAAGGGCGCGCGACGAAGGCCGACTTCGCCGTCGAGAGCGGAGGGCGCGTGCGGATCGAGGTCGTGACCCCCGAGGGGCTGCCGGCGAAGAGCCACACGGCGTGGCTCGTGAAGCCGCCCGACCCGGCCGAGGCGACACCGGCGCAGCTCACCGACGAGAGCGGCCTCCTCGTCCTCGACGCCGTTCCGGCGGGCACCTATCGGGCGCTCGCGCGGCCGCACGCCGCGCCGTTCGGCGCGTCGGAGCCGATCGAGGTCCGAGCCGATTCGGACGTCCAAGTCCGCGTGCAGCTCCCGCGCGTCGTGAAGACGACGCTCCACGCGACGACCGAGAGCGGAGCGCCCGCGCCGATCGACTTCATCGCCGTCGACGACGGCTCCAATGGGCCGCGCACGCCGATCTCGTGGGGCGCCGTGGGCCCGACGCCCGACGCCGCGACGCTCACGTTCCCGATCTCGACGAAGGTCCGCGTGCAGGTGCAGAGCGGGAAGCTCGCCGGCGAGGTCTCCGTCGACGTGGCCGACGTGCCGCCGCCCGAGATCTTCCTGAAGCTGAAGTAGATGCCGATGAACGCGCGCGCCGCGTGGTTCACGTCCGGACTGCTCGCGGGCCTCGCGATCGCGGGCGTGATCGCGCTCGCGATGCGGTCGGGCGACTCGGTCGCCGGTCCCGCGAAGCTCGAAGCCGACCTGCGCGCGGTGCCGGCGCGCGACGTCGTTCCCGCTGCGCCGCGCACCGCGGCGGCCGACGCGCCCGCGAGCCGGTCGGCGATCGCTCCACCGGCGTCGGACGCGAAGCCGCCCGCGGCCTCCCCCACCGGCATCGACGGCCGCGTCGTCGACGCGTCGACGGGCGCGCCCGTCGCCCGCTTCTCCGTGGCCGCGCGATTCCCCGACGAGGACCGGTCGGTCCGTCCCTACGACACACAGCCGCGCACGATCGCGTTCGAGTCGGCCGACGGCGCGTTCGCGTTGCGCGATCTCGCTCCGCGCTCCTGGTACGTCGCGGTGACGGCCGACGGCTACGTGTCGGGCCGGAGCGTCGAGGTCGAGGTCGCGGCCGGCCAGGTCGCGCGCGACGTCGTGGTGAAGCTCCGCGCGGCCGCGACGCTCCGCGGCCGCGTCGTCGAGGCCGGCGCGGGCGCGCCGATCGAGGGCGCGTCGGTGAATCCCTGGTCGAAGTCGCAGGCCGGCGGCGCGGTCGTTCGCGCGACGACGGCCGCCGACGGCACCTTCGAGCTGCGAGGCGTCGCGACCGGAACGCTGCGCGTCTACGCGCACCACCGGAGCTTCACGACCGGCGCGACTCCCGAGGTCGAAGCGGTCGCAGGCGCCGTCCTCGATCTCCCGCCGATCGCGATGGGTCGAGGCGGCGCGATCGAAGGCACGGCGATCGCGAACGACGGGAAGCCCGCCGCCGACGCCGAGGCCTTCGCCGAAGGAAGTCAGATCTCGGGCGTCACGGGGTACGGGCGGAAGACGGGCCGCACCGACGAGCGCGGCGCCTTCCGCTTCGAGGGTCTCGAGGCAGGGAAGTGGCGGGTCTACGTGCGACGCCAGCCGCGGGGAGGCACGCAGGAAGTGTCCGATCACATGTTCGGCGAGGCCGTCGTCGTCGACGGGGAGACGACGCGGCTCGACCTCGCTCCGGCGAGCGACACGTGCACCTTGCGCGGCCGCGTCCTGCGCGACGGAGCGGGCGTGCCGTACGTCGGCGTCCGCGTCTCGATCCACGCGCCCATCCGTCCGCAGTCGTCGACCCACGAGCTCGTCGGGAGCACCGACGAATCGGGCCGCTTCGAGATCCGGCACGTGCCGCCGGGGAAGGGTTGGGTCCACACGAGCAACGCGCTCCCGCGGACGGGGATCGGGTTCGCGGTCGACGTCCCCGACGCGCGCGAGCACGAGATCGATCTCGTCGTTCCGGAGGGCGGCGGCATCGCGGGACGCGTCGTGATGAGCTCGAACGGCCAGCCGATCGAGCGCGTGCTGGTCTGGGCCGACTGCATCACGAAGGGCGCGAGCGTCTACGCGGACTCGAACGCGCCGACCGACGCGAGCGGCCGCTTCGCGCTCCCCCGTCTCCCGCCGGGGACCTATCGCGTGAACGCCGGCGTCGACCCTCGGAACATGCCTTCGGGCGGAGTCTCCTCGCGGGAGCTCTTCGCGCTGAAGAGCACGACGGTCGAGGTCGCGCTCGGCGCCGACGCGGCGGCCGACTTCGCGCTCGACGCGGCGGCGACGATCGTCGTGGAGGTCGTCGACGCCGACGGGGCACCCGTGCCGCACAGCGGCGCCTTCCTCTATCCGCGCTCGCGCTCCAACACGGAGGGCCAGATCTCGCAGAACACCGACGCGCGCGGCCTCGCGCGCTTCGAGGGCCTGCCCGCGAACGACTACGTGCTCGAGGTCAACTTCTGGAAGAAGCCCGCGGACTACCCGCCGATCCGCGTGGAGTCCGGCGAGGAGCGGCGCGTGCGGGTCACGATCGCGAAGCCGTGAGACGCGCCGCTGGGCTCTCGTTCGGATTGCTCGCGGTCCTCTCTATCGCGGGTGTGATCGCCCTCACGATGCGCTCCGGCGAAAGCGCCGGCCGAGCGGCGAAGAGCGACGCCGGCTCGCGCGTCGCGATGGAGCGCTCGCCTCGCGCGAGCGAGGCGCGCGAAGCCGATCCGGTGGCGGCGGCGAGCCGCAGCGCCATCGCGCCGGCGGCGGACGCGAAGCCTGCCGAGACTTCGGAGACCGGCATCGACGGCCGCGTCGTCGACGCGGCGACGGGAGCTCCGATAGCGCGCTTCTCCGTGAGCCCGCGATGGCCCGACGGCGATTCCTCGCGGCCGCGCCCGATCGCCTTCGACTCGCCCGACGGCACGTTCTCGCTGCGGGAGCTAGCGCCGCGCGCGCACTACCTCGCCGTCTCCGCCGATGGCTACGCGACGGGCCGGAGCTTCGAGGTGCAGGTCGCCGCCGATCGGGTCGCGCGCGACGTCGTCGTGAAGCTCCGCAAGGGCGCGACGCTCCGCGGGAAGGTGATCGAGGCGCGCACGGGAGCGCCGGTGGCGAACGCCGCCGTCGTGCTCTCGTACGAGCCGGCGGTCCCCTTCACCGGATCCGTCTTCGCCAAGACGCGCGAGGACGGCACGTTCGAGCTGAAGAAAGTCGCGGCCGGAACGCTGCGGGCCCTCGCGAATCACGATCGCTTCCCGCCGGCCGCGTCGCCGGAGATCGACGTGGCCGCCGGCACCGTCCTCGAGATCCCGACGATCGCCATGAGCCAGGGCGGCGCGATCGAAGGCACTGTCGTGGCGACCGACGGGAAACCGGCCGCGAAGATGGGGATGAACGCGACGTGCGAGCGGACCACGTCGGGGGCGCTCGGCTACGGGCAGCGATCCGGCGCGACCGACGAACGCGGCGCCTTTCGTCTCGAGGGTCTGGATCCGGGGACGTGGGAGGTCGAAGTCCGCGTCGCGGCGCTCAATCCGAAGAAGCAGGAGGACGAGATTCGCGGCGCGGTCGTCGTCGTCGCGGGCGAGACGGCGCGCCTCGACCTCGGGCTGCCGGCCGACGCCTGCACGCTGCGAGGCCGTCTGCTTCGCGACGGAGAGGGACTGCCCCGTGCGCGCGTCGAAGTTCGCGTCGTCCAACCCATGCGCCGGCAGACCGCGGTGCACGATCTCTCCGTGGAGACCGACGAGTCGGGCCGCTTCGAGATCCCGAACGTGCCGCCGGGAGGGCATTCGTTCATCGCCTATGGCGCGCTGATGAACGCGAACCTGGTCGTCTCGGTGGAGGTGCCCGACGTGCGGGAGCACGAGATCGAGGTCGTCGTGCCGAAGGGCGGCGGCATCTCGGGACGAATCGTGAGCCGCGCGAGCGGACGACCCATCGAGCGCATGAACGTCTCGGCGCAGCAGCTCATGAAAGGCGACGCCTTCGGCGTGAACGGCTGGGCCGAGAGCGATTCGGACGGCCGCTTCTCGATCCCTCGCCTTCCGCCGGGAAGCTATCGGGTCCTCGCCGGAGCCCATCCGGGCGTCGGCAGGCCCGGCAAGAGCGGCGCCGGGCTCTTCGCGTGGAAGGAGGCGACGGTCGAAGTCGCGGTCGGCGCCGACGCGACGGCCGACCTCGCGCTCGACGCGGCCGCGAGCGTGATCGTGGAGGTCGTCGACCGCGACGGCATGCCGATCCAGATGGCCCGCGTGCGCTTCGGCCCGCGGTCGCCGCAGGTGTATCGGTGGCAGGAAGACCGCGCGACCGATGCGCGCGGCCTCGTGAAGATCGACGGCCTGGGCGCCGACGAATACGCGCTCGACGTCGGCGGCTGGACGAAGCCCGCCGACTCCGTGCCGATCCGGCTGAAGCCGGGCGAAGAGCGGCGCGTGCGCGTCGTGCTCGGGAAGCCGTGAAGCCCGTCGTCCTCGTCGTCGCCGCTCTGCTCGTCCTCGCCGCCCTTCTCGCGTGGTCGTTCGGGAGCGGCGCGGCGCCGCAGGATGAGAGACCTTGGGCAACCGTCGCTTCGGCGCCCGCTCGAGCGATCGCGAGCCGCGTCGACGTGCCGGCGACCGCGATCGAGACTGCCGAGCCACGGCGCGCGGCCACGCAGCCCCTCGAGGTCGCAGCGAAAGCTGCTCCTCAGGCCGAGACGGCGACGATCCGGGGCAAGGTCGTCGACGCGACGAACGGCGAGCCGATTGCGAACGCCGGCGTGGCCGCCTGGCCCGCGACCGGCCCTGCGAAACGCACTCGCTCGGTCGGCAACGCGAAGACCGCCGCCGACGGGACGTTCGAGCTCGCGGGTCTCGCGGCAGGATCGCTCCATCTCATCGCCACGTCCGCGAGTCACGCGCACGGCGAGCGCGGGCCCGTCGAAGCCGTCGTCGGCGAGGTCGTCGAGGTCGAGGCGATCGTGGTGAGCCGCGGCGGCGCGATCGAAGGTGTGGCGCTCGCGCGCGACGGGAAGCCGATGGCCGGCGGCAGCGCGAGCGTCGTGCGGAACGACAGGAGCGACGCCGCGCCGGGATTCCTCGACAAGGACGCGACGATCGACGAGTCGGGCGCCTTCCGCATCGAAGGGCTCGCGGCCGGCACGTGGAGCGTCTCGGCGGTGCCCGCGGGCTTCGACGCGTACGCCGATCTCGCCAAGCGCATCTCGACGAAGGCCGAGGTCCACGACGGCGCCACGACGCACGTCGAGTTTCCGGCGCCGGCTCCGCTCGGATGCACTCTCAAGGGCCGCGTGCTGCGTGGAGGCGTCGGTGTGCCCGAAGCGAGGGTGTCGGCGATGCCCACCTGGAAGCCGGAGCGCATCCGACTGGGTGTCACGGACGCGCAAGGCCGATTCGCCCTCGAGGACGTCTTCCCTGGACCGGGAGTCATGATCACGGTCCGTGCTCCGGGTGAGTCGAAGGCCGGAAGCAGCGCGAGTCGCACGATCACCGTGCCCGACGCGCCCGAGCACGTCGTCGACTTCGTGCTCGACGGCGGCGGCCAGATCGCCGGACGTGTGTTCCTCCGCACCGACGGCACTGCGCTCACGGCCCTCATCCAGGTGCATCCCGTGGGAGTCGTGAACGTCACGGCGTCGGAGGGCGGCCTCGTTTCGTCCGACGCGGAGGGCCGCTACGCGGTCGCACAGCTCGAGCCTGGGCGGTATCGCGTGATCGCGCACGTGAACGACCCTTCCGGTCCGAAGGACGGCAATCCCGACCGCACGAAGGTGGCGCCGCAGTCGATCGAAGTCGACATCGGCGAGAGCGGAGTCGCGACCGCCGACTTCGCGATCGAGTTCGGTGGACGCGCGATCGTCGAGGTGCGCGCGCCCGACGGATCGCCCGTGAGCAAGGCGGACGCGCGCCTGAGGCCGGCGGCGAAGGGAGCCGAGCTCGTCGTTCCCAATGGTGATCGCACGAACGACGACGGCATCGCTCGCATCGACGGCATCCCTGCGGGCCGCTACGTCGCGACCGTCACCGCCGCGGGTTTCCCGACGGCGCGATCCGAGCCGTTCACGCTCGACTCGGGCCGCGAGACGCGCGTCGCCGTCCGACTCGTCGCAGGAACGAAGATCCGCGTCCGACTCGTCGACGAAAGCGGCGCGACGCTGCCGATCAACGTCGTGCACGCGATGGACGAGAGCGGAACGCCCGTCGGCCTCGGCCAGGCCGCCAAGGGCGCGACGTTCGTCGAGCTCGCGGTTCCGCGGGGGAAGGTGCGGCTCGTCGTCTACGGCGTTCACGAGCCGAGCGGGTCGACCGAGATCGACGCCGGCGACGAGCCGCCGCCCGAGGTCGTCGTCACGCGGTCGAGTCGCTGACGATTCCCGCGGAAGGAAGACCTCCCGTACCCTGGCGTCCTTCCGGAGGACGCGCATGGCCGCTCGTTCACCTCGCCTCGGCGCCCTCGCCGCGCTCGGGCTCGCCGCCGCGACCGACGTCGCGTGCGGCGCCGCGCCGACGGATCGCGAGGTCACGGCGGCGCACTCGCGCGCGAGCGTCGCGGGCCGCGTGACCGACGGCGGTGGCGTCGGCATCCCCGACGCGGAGGTGACGATCTACCCGCGCGACGGACGTCCCGAGCCCGAGAGCTGGCCCGCGGCGACGACCGTGAAGACGAGCGACGACGGCAGCTTCGTCTTCGAGGGCGTCCGCGACGGCTCCTACGTCGTGGCCGCCCGACTCTGGGGAATTGGGCGAACGCAGTCGCGTCCCGCGGAAGCGGGAGCCGCCGAAGTCGCGATCGTGCTCGGCGCCGTCGCGGAGATCGAAGGTCGGGTCGTCGACGAGGTGACTGGCGCGCCGATCGAGCGCTTCACCCTGTATCTCGTGAGCGGCGATGGGAAGCCGTCTTGGATGCCGCACGCGGGGCGGCGTGGCCGAGGTGAGCTCTCCACGGCCGACGGCTCGTTCGCGCGTCGCGACGTCGCGCCCGGCCGCGCGTTCATCGGAGTCGCCGCCGATGGCTACGTCGCGGAGTGGGTCGGACCGTTCGACGCGAAGTGCGGCGAGATCGTCTCGGACGTCACGGTGCGGCTCGCGCGCGCCGCGATCGCGCGAGGCGTCGTCGTAGACGCGGAGACCGGGGAGCCGATCGTCGGCGCCACGGCGATCGCGCGCTTTCCACGGCCGATCGACGGCGGAGCGGATCTCTCGCACGACGCCAGCGCGGAGACGCGAATCGACGGGACCTTCGAGCTCCTCGGCCTCGACCGCCACATGCGCTTCCGCGTGCGCCATCCGCTCTACGTCACGTCGGACCTCTTCGAGGTCGACGCTGCCGATGGCGAGCGAGAGATCCCCGCAATCGCTCTTCGGCGCGGCGGCGCCATCGAGGGCGTCGCGTTGGGCCGCGATGTACGCCGAGCCCCGAACGCGATCGTGCGCGCGACTCCGGAGTTCCACGTCGAGGGCGGGTCGCGCGAGCTCATGAAGTCGGTCGAGACCGACGCGAACGGCATGTTCCGAATCGAAGGCCTTGCGGTCGGGCGATGGAGCGTCACGGTCGCGCCGTCGCGCAAGCCCTTCGCCCGCGGCGAGACTCGCGCGTGGGCGAACGTCACGGACGGAGAGACGGTCCGGCTGGCGCCCGATGCGTGGTCGGTGATTCCTCCGGTGGGTCTCGACTGGTGAGACGAGCCAGCGGCCTCGCGCTCGCCGCAGCCGCGGCGCTGATCCTGATCGCAGCGCTCGTCGCGTGGTCGCTCGAAGCGTCGCGCCACCGCGAGGCCGTCGATGCGGTCGCGACTTCGGCAGGCGCCCCCGCGCTCGCCGTCGCGAGCCATCCCGCTTCCTCGCCCGCCGTCGCCGTCTCGAACGCGGACGCTCCGACGGCTCGCGAAGTCGCCGCCGACGAGACGCCCGCGACGATCGCGTCGGAGCCCACGCTCCTCGAGCGAACCGGGCTGCGCGGCCGAATCGTCGACGCGCGCACGGGTCTCCCCATCCTGCGCTTCAAGGTCACGGCGACGCCGAAGGCCGAGTCGGACCCGTCCGCCGGCGTCCTCCAACTCAATCTCGCGAAGTGGCGGAAGTCGAAGACGGGCACCTTCACGATCCGCAACCTCGCGGCCGGTCGCGTCCGCGTGATCGCCTTCGCCGACGACTACGTCGCGGCCGACAGCGAGTTCTTCGATGTCGTTCCGGGAGTCGTGAGCGAGGGACCCGTCCTGAGCCTCGAGCCCGTCGCCAGGATTCGCGGACGCGTCGTCGACGCGATCCGCGGCGACCCGATCCCGGGCGCCACCGTGTCGACGTCCCCCGTCCACAACGCGGAGCCGTTCTCGCGGACGAGCGACACGATCGTCACGAGCGGCCCGGACGGCGGCTTCGAGCTGAAGGAGGCCGCGGGCCTCGTGCGAGTAATCGCATCGCACCCCGAGCTCGCCGACGGCGTCACGGCTCCCTTCGACCTCGCGAGCGGCGCCACGGTGGACGCCGGCGACATTGCGCTGCGCGCCGGCGGCGCGCTCGAAGGAACGGCCCTCGACCGCGACGGGTCGCCGATGGCGGGCGGGCGCGCGTACGCGACGCGATACACGACGACGACTCAGCACAAGTCCGTCGTCATCGGAGAGAAGGGCGAGTTCCGGATCGTCGGCCTTTCGGCCGGCACGTGGGATGTCTCCGCCAAGCCGGGCGGCGACCCGCGCGAAGCGCACCGCCGCGAGATCGAGACGAAGGCCGAGGTCGTCGAGGGCCGGACGACTCGAGTCGAGTTCCCGCCACCCGAGACGGGCGGATGCACCGTGCGCGGCCACGTGGTTCGCCGCGGAACGCCCGTCGCGTCGCACGTCGTCGCGCTCATTCCCCGGCACATCGACACGACGGGAAAG
>Ga0126377_10001765_pt1 | contig 14406 bp, 9 predicted proteins | sample PanSoiMetPlot_22_FD_92647 | JGI IMG/M metagenome (GOLD analysis project Ga0126377, IMG submission 92647) | Tropical forest soil microbial communities from Panama - MetaG Plot_22 | ecosystem: Environmental > Terrestrial > Soil > Tropical forest > Bulk soil | place: Panama | collected 2016-02-17
AATTTGGTTTCGATGCCCGCGACGAGTTTGGCCGCCAACCGTTTCTTCTCATACGTGGCGTCAAGATTGGCGAAGGCCCCTGCTCTGAGCGTCAGGTCGCCTTGCAACTTCAGCCCGCCATCAACTCCGGCGCTGCCGATTCCAATATCCACTTGCAGAGCCAGGCTGCCGGAAATCCAGGCCGACAGCCTGGCCTCCGCCGGGACTTTAACCGTAGCGTTGACAGTAGCCTTGAAATCAGGATCGTTCTCCAACGGATCAAACCTGGCAGACAGCTTGAGCGGTTCGAGCGCGCCGGGACCAAAACTGATGCTCACCCCAACGCCGCCCTGGATCAAAAAAACGAGCCCGCTGGTGCCAATGGCCAGGGGGGGCGGGAGTGGGATCGGGATGTTGAGCGGCGGATCAATGAGTTCCTTTTTCTTCTCGTATTTCTTGAACAGCTCGTAGCGCGTGACGAGCAGTTCACCCGTAACGCGCAGTTTCTGGTTATCGTCCAGTTCGACAATGCCAGTGACAATGAGGTTCTCTTTGATTTTGTAGGTGAGACTGCCCTTGCCGGAGAATTTACCTGTCGGATGAAGTGTGACATCCACGTGCCCTTCGGCCTTGCCGTTTTTACTCTTGTAATCAAGCCCGCCTTTGCCCGACACCTTGACCGGCTCGTCTTTGGTGATGACGAAGGTGACTTCATCCAAACGCCCGCCCAGGCCGATGGACGGAATTTGAAACCCCGTCTTGCCCGTCGCAACCAGTTTGTCTTTCTCCAGATCGTACGTGATCTTGACGGTGACCGGGTCAATTTTGGGGAAGTTGAATGTGCCGCCGCCGAACAGAATCCAGCCGGTTTTGCCTTTCTGTATTCCAAGCTCCGCCGTGTTGGGCGGCGAGCCAGGGAATGTCGCGTTGATCTTGCCGGTGAACTGAATCCCTTCCTTGTCAATATGTCCGTTGAACCCCCCCGTTACAGAGACGGACGAACCGAGCTTGATGTTCTCGCTCTTGATCTGAATCTGCGCATTCCACTCGTCACGGCCACTGCCGCCTTTGTAAGTGATGTCGGTCTCGGCGGTCTCCATCTTCGGAATGTTGACCTTCAGTTTTCCGGCGGCGACCAGCCCCGCGTCGTCTTTGGTGACACTCAAAAAACCGACGGCTAACTGTTTGCCGATCTCAAACTCGACCCTGCCCTCCGGTTTGAATTCAGGCGCGAGCAGCACCGACAGTTCGGCTTTGGTGATCTTTGCGCCGAGGAATGATTTCTTCTTGATCGCTTCCGGGTCCAGTCCCTTGGTGACCTTCAACTCGCCTTTGGAGTAAGCCACGTCGAGCCGGCCCAGAAACGGTATTCCGGTCTGTATGTAACCGGCCCAGTCAACTCCGCCGCTGTCGTTCAGCGCCAGCGAGGTGATATGGCCAGGACTGAGATATTTGTAAGTGAAGGCCAGGTCTACCTTCTTGTCGGCAGGATCAATCGTCAGTACTCCACCCGCGCCGACATCCAGCCTGATGGGCTTGGTGTTCGGATTGAGCGAGATAGGCAATCGCGTTTGTGGCCGGTCATCAATGCGCGCCTTGATGAAATCCGCCGTAGCCTTTGGCTTATGCGCAAGCTCCGTCAGGAGCAGGCCCGGGATAATCGTCGACGCGGCGTCGTTGATCGCATCGCCTTCGATGGGCACGACCTCTTTCTTGCTGGATTTGAAAGTGGTTGGGGCCTTCAGATTGCGTGGCGAGCCGCCACCGACAGAAACGGGATAATCATCGCGGGCGATGGTCACGGCGCCGGTTTCGTCTTTCTCCAGCTTGAGTTCTTTCGCGCACTTCTCTACGCCCAGACAAGTGGCCTTCGCGGGCGGGCATTTGGCTGGCAGCGCCGGCGCCGTTCCGGATATTGTCACCAGTTTGACTGAGGCGAACCGCAGCTTTACTTGGTTGATGTCTTCGCTGGCCAGCGCGCTGTCTTCGGACACTTCCACAGCCAGCGATTCCAATTGGTTTCTGATCTCGCCGCCGCTCTTGCGATTCGGATCGCCTTCCAGGGGCTGAATGTTTTCGTTGGTGTTGTCACCGCCGAGTTGTAGCTCGACTATATGATCCATCTGGCAGGATGCGCCGCCGACTTTGGGAAATTCCGCGTCGCCTCCCGCGCGTTTCCACAAATCATTTTTGGCCGCGTCAGTCCAACCGAGCTTGCCAAGCCAGCGGCTGCGCAATTCATCGGTCGGCTCGCGCTTTTGCCACAGCGCAGTTTTGGTTCTGCCGGTTCCGTTGAGTTGAACAACGGTTTCCAGTTTCTGACCGGCGATGGCTTCGTATTCGCTTTTCGCCGCAGCCCCCTTGACACTTGGAAGATAAAAAACATCCACCTCGAACTCTTCGACTTTGCCGCCCGCCCCCTCGAAGCCTTCAACCGGAGTCACCTTGTGAGTACCCGACTTGCTATGCTTGGTTTTGGGCTTGGCGCTTTTGGCGGGCACGACTTTGCCGCCGGCGGGCGCGCGCGAAAGTATGGGTCGTGTCGCCGGACGGGCGAGTTGCGGCGCCTCGCCGCTCATCGCCGCGTCGGCTGCGGCGTCAGCTTCCCGTTCCAGGTGAATATATTCGGCGCCGTGCGATGGCCCGATTGAGTCCACGGCCGAACGTTGTAACCCTCGCTGCTGAACGGTGTGCGCCAGTTCGTGCGCGAGCAGATGTTTGCCGCTCTCGGAATGCGGATCATATTTTCCATGATCGAAGACGATGTCCTGCCCGACGGTGTAAGCGTGCGCGTTGACGGCGCGCGCCGATTCCGCCGCCTGGCCGTCGGTGTGAATGCGAACTTGGCCGAAGTCGTGACCGAAGCGGGATTCCATAAAGTCCCGCGTTGGCGCGTGCAGCGGGCGTCCGGGCGACGAGAGCGCGTCGTTGACAATCGGCGGAGCGCCGCCGACGCTGTCGTGACTGGCGGCGCTCCGCTGCAAGGGCAATTGATTCTTCGAACATTCTTCGCATTCGCCGCCGCCCGATGACGAACCACAGGCGCACTTGCGCAGAAGCAGCGGCTTCGGCGCGGCCGTGAATGAGCGCGCCGATTTCGCTTCCGGCGTCTGTCCGGTTTTTGCTTCTGGCGCGGCCTTCGCGCTCATCAGCGCAGTCCTCCCATCATTCCGGTGTAGATCACTCGCGCCAAACGCCGCCCCGTGGTTTCGGATTTCTCGTTCTGCGGGATGTGCAATGCGCCGCCGGCGCCTCGTTCGACCTCGATGTCTTCAGTCACCGAACCTGGGATTCCTCTTTCACCCAGCAGGCGTGTCAACTCGCTCTCGACGGCGGCGGCGAACTGTTCACGGTCGTCTGGCGCGAAGCCGTCAATGACCAGCTCTTCAATATGCAACTCAATAGATTGAGGATCGCGGATTGCGGATTGCGGATTGGCCGAATCAATCTCAGGCCTCGGCTCAGGTTTCGGCCCAGGCTTCTGCGCGTGAGCGACTGTCAAAGCCTTCGGCGTCACAGACGACTGGCTCTGCAAATCCGCATTCCGCATTCCGATTTCCGCATTCTTCTTCACGTCCAGTCTCCGATCTCCGCCTGCGAGAGCGATTTTTCCATCTTGGCGTATTCGCTGTGCGCGGCGGCCAGCAGGTGATTCATTCGCACAGGCTGTTTTTCATCAGCGGCCAGAAACGCGGCGTTCATCGCCAGGTTGCGAATGCCGCCGCCAGCCAGATTCAGTTGAGCCAGTTTCTCCCAATCCAACTCTTCGGTCGGCGTCGAGGGTGGGAAGATGCGGCGCCAGATTTCGGCGCGTTGTTTCGCGTCGGGAAATGGGAAGTGAACGATGAAACGCAGCCGCCGCATAAAAGCCGAATCAATCGCCTGTTTCAGATTGCTGGTCAGGATGGCCAGTCCACGATAAGCCTCGATGCGTTGCAGCAGATAGCTGACCTCGATGTTGGCGTAACGGTCGTGGCTGTCGCGGACTTCGCTGCGTTTGCCGAACAGCGCGTCGGCTTCGTCAAAGAGCAGAATCGCGCCGCCGTCCTCCGCCGCGTCGAAGACCCGGCGCAGATTCTTTTCGGTCTCGCCGATGTATTTGCTGACCAGCGAGCTGAGGTCAATGCGGTACAAATCCAGCCGCAGCTCCTTGGCCAGAACTTCCGCCGCCATCGTCTTGCCGGTTCCGGTCGGGCCGGAAAACAGGGCGCCGATGCCCAAGCCCCGCGCGCTCTTGCTCGCGAAACCCCACCGTTCGTAAACCATCGCGCGCTGGCGGACGTGCGCGGCCATTTGCCGGAGCGTCAGCGATTGCGATTCGGGCAGCACCAGATCATCCCACGTCGCGGCAGGCTCAATTCGATGCGCCAGGTCCGCGAGCTTCGACACGCATTGCCGGCGACAGATGTCCCACAGGAGCGCGCCTGGATCGGCGTCTGGCTTGGCCGTCACGTATCGCGCGAATTCCGACCCGGCGGCTTGGATCGCCGATGAGCTCAAGCTGAATTGAGTGGAGACGGCCTCGACATGGCCGTTCAGATGATCGGCGGCCTGCCCCAACGTTTGCCGCCAGATAGCCTGTCGCTCCGGCGCGCCGGGCTTGTTGACTTCAAAGCGCGCAGGAGAGCGCCGCGTCAATCGCAACGGTTCACGTCCGGCGATGATGACGGCGGCTTGCAAGCTCTCGATGAAGCGGACGAGCGGGCGCGACTGCGCATGCGTCTCAGCGTCGCGGCAATCGATCAACAAGAAGCATCGGTCCAAGGCCGCTTCGCGTTCGCACAGCCGCGCCAGCGTTTCGCCTTCGGCGGGGCTCGCCGGTAGGTCGTCGCAACTCAGTTCCAGCAGTTGAATGCCGAGCAGCGAGCAGACGGCGGCGGCGACGGCGCGGCGACCGGCTTCGTCATCGCCGCACAGTTGAATGGTGATTTGAGAGGCGTCTGTTTTGTCAGCCAGAGATCCGATCAATTCGTAAACAACGGTTTGATGAGACGGCGGCAGTTCCATTGTCAGCGTCACCGGCCTGATCAAACCGTGCAACCGCGCATCCAGGCAATCCACGCCCGTCAGAAAATGAAGCGCCCGTTCGTCAATGCGCAGCGGGCTGGCGCCTAACGTTTGGCCTTCGCCGATCTCGATCAGCCGCCAGTAACGCAACGGAGATTGCGGCGCGAGCGCGCTCCAGTGCGCCCCTGGCAGCGCGGCCAGCGCCAGGCTGAAGGTCGGATAGCCGCGCCGCCCGTCGCCCTGCGCGGCGGCGCACAACCCGGCAAAACCTGAATCCAGCTCCATCGCCGCGCAAAGCAGCAACACTTGCCGCTCGAAATCCGTCAACTTGAAGGCGGCGCCGAGCGCGTCGAGCGCCGACGGCTGTGGCAAAGGCCATTTGGCGTCATCCGCCGCGCCGTTGGCTTGGGTTCCCCGCTTGACGTTCTGTTTCCGCCTGGCGCGATTGGCCATCTTTGGCCGCGCCGCCTCGTTCGTCGCGACGTCAATCTGCAAACCGTCTTCAGCTTGCGCGATGTGGCGGCGCAACAGTTCACGCAACTGGTCAACACGCGCCATCAGGTAACGTTGGTTCTCTTCCGCCCAATTGTTTGTCTGAGTTTTCATTGCAATCCGGATCAGCGCCGCGAGTGGTAGCGAGCGTTGCTCTCGATGCCGTGTGACTTCGAGAAACACGCTCGCTACCATTCGCGGCGCTGATTCCCAATCAAATTGTCACTGATGGTTTGTCGTACTTGCCCCCCACTGTTTCCAACAGACTCTCGGCTCCGTCCACCCGCGCGCGAGCCAGGTAATCTCCCGCGACGATCTTCTTGAATGTGAATTTGATCGTAGCGGTTTCGGTGTCAGCGGGCGCGACGCCGTTATCTTTCGGCGCGTTGATGCTGTAGGCGTAAGCCTTCTCTCCCGCCGGAACGTTGATGCGGTTGAGCAGCAGAATAACGCGCTGACGTTTGTTGACCTTCGGATTGAAGCTGACGGTGATGTCGCCTTTCCTGGCCGCCAGTCCGTCCACCGCGCCGTCAGGCGTCGCGGCCACAACGGGCGAAGAGTCGATCACCGGACTGAGCACGAATGGTTTGATGTTCGATTCGACGCCGCGATGCTCGGTCGGCGGCGTGCCCAGATCGAGCGGGTGCGCCACCTGCAACGGCAGGATTCCGGCGTACATACCGGAGGGCAACGCGCCGGGCAACTCGATGGTGATTTGCGTCTCGCTGATCTGCTTGATGGTCGAAGTTAGTTCAATCGGCCCCGACAACACCTGAACTTTATTGGCGAACAACCGCTGACCCTGAATCAACAGCGCGCTGCCGGCAGTGATCGGAGCGTTTTCGCTTGTGGCGGCGACGACGCGTTCGATCAGCGGCTGGCGGAACGGCAGCGCGTAGACGTTACGGCCCGGATGATCCGCCGGCTGAACGCCGCTGACCGGTAGCGCCGATTTGAACGAGCGCGCGCTCTCGATCAGCACGACGCTGATCAGGTAGCCTGCGGTCGGGCGGTAATGGGTTTGCAGCGACGACCAGACGCGAAACATCTCTTCAGTATTAATCGCCTCAGGCGAGACGCGTATGTTTTCGATCTGCTCGGCCAATCCCGAATTGGCCAGTTGCGTTGGAAAGTTAGGCGGCGGCGAGGTCGGCGCCAATGCCCGGCGGATGCCTTCCGTCGACAAGACCGGCGTTTCGTGCAGCGCCTGCATGGCGTGGCCGAGTATGATCTCGGCATTGAAATCGCGCGCGCCGTAGGCCGTCATCAGGTAGTGCAGATTGAGCGCAAGCGTAGGGTTATTGACTCGTTCGCCGGCGGAGTTGCGCGCGGGCAATCCCTCATTGCGCCAACCCTGATTATATGTGACCTGATAAAGAAAGAGGTTGAGCTGGTCGGGATCGGCGCCGTTCGGAGGCAAGACGCGATCCGGCGACAGGGCGCTGACCGTTACCGCCCCGCCAATGCTGGCGGTTACCGCGGGGACGCTCAGGCTGTTGCGGAGCAAGTCCTCCAGGACGGCGGTGACGGCGGCGATTGCTAGCGCGTTGCTCATAACTCTCCGTTGTCGCGCCGCCGCAGATATTCGCTGAGCGGCAGCGCCTGAATGCGCGGCGTTTGTTCGGCGGCTTTGACTGTTGGGGCGGGCGGCGTCGGCGCCACGGCCCGCACTTCCACGCGGCCAATCGTCACTTTGATGACCGGCTCGCGTTCAATCGGCTGCGTAAACTGCGGCGAAGCGACAGCCGGCGGAGTAAGAGGCGACAGCCAATCAGCGGGCTGAAGCGCTTGCGCGCGCGAAGAGCCTTCCGGCGACAGTCCGGTTGTTTTTTCATCATCGCTGTCCCGCCGGTTTTCTGTGTCTTGCCGCTGCGACGAATCGGCGCGCCGGGTTTCAGCCTGAAGCAACGTCTCCTGCCGCTGAGGCGCTGGCGCCAGATCAGCAAAACTCCTCGCGGCGTCATCAGCGCGATTGGCCTCGGTCAGTGTTGATGATGGACGACTTGGTAAAAGCGACATATCTTTTTCCTCCGCCTGAGCGTGAGAGAGCGACTGGCTCAAAACGTCCGGCTGAGATTGTGTCGTCGGAGTCTTGATCGAAACCCGAGGCGAAGCATGTGAAACCTGATCGGCGCCGTCAGGTCCCGCCGCGCCGAGCGACTCTTCAGTTTCCGCTGTTTGACCAGAGAGCAATCCCAGGCGGCGCAGTCTCGCGGGCCTGGCTATTGAATCATGATTTGCCGCCGCCTCAAGCTCCTCTTCCACTTCCGCCGGCTCAGCCGCGCGCTGCTGAAAAAAGCCGGGAGCATCGCCCGGAAGAGCGGCTGGCGATTCGACCGGTTCGAACCGCGAAGCGAGGCGCGGCTGTAAGACGGGCATCCGCCCCAACGTCCGCGCCGCCAGATTGCCCAGGTAATCATTCATCGGCTGACCATCTCCAGGTAAAGACGCCTTCGCCCAGAACTCAACGACAGAATCTCCGCTTCGCTCCAACCGTAGGCTGAAGCAAGCAAGTGAACCTCTTGCAACAGCCGCCGCGCGTAAGAACTCAATTCGCGCCAGAAAAAGTCGCAGACATCAAAAAGCGACTGCCACTGGCACTGGCAACCGGGGCAGTTCACGGCCAGAAAAACACTCGCCAGCGGATCGAGTTCGGCCATTCTGTCGGTCATTGCCGTCACCACCGACGCGGGCAGAAGCTCCGGCATGACATCAGCGCCTTCACGCCGGGCGGACTTCACGCAGCGGCTGAGCAAAGTTCGCCGCGCCGCTTCGACGTCCCGCGTTTTGGCGATCGCGATCTGATCCAGACTGTTCGGCAACCGAAAACTCACTTCGTAGTTATCAACAACAATAGTGGAATCGCCGATGGATTCAGCCGGAAGCGCCGGCGCGGAAAAGTCGGCGACGTTGAATTCCAGTTCCACGCCGTCGCAGCATTTCGGACAGAGCGTCAGACTGACGATCTTCGGGCCAAACATCAGCCCGCGCAGTTGCAGCAACAGGGCGTCGCGCCGCCCGACGTTGTAGCTGGCGACCTCGCCGGGCGCGATCCCGGGCGAAGCCGTCGCCAGCAGCGACACGGCGCACTGCGCCGGCGTAGCCTGCCAACCGCTTTCCCACACTTCCAGAATTTCGGCGTTCGTTAGCGCGCGCATTCATTTACTGAGGCTCGGTGAATGTCGGTTCTGTCGGTTCACCCACGTCGTAATCGCGCTCCCAGCCTTCGTTCTCCAGCTTGATGCGTTCGATGGCGACCGCGTTCGCGTTGGCGTCAAAGTCAGGCGCCGCCTGATACTCCGAAACCCAGCAGCGATAGACCTTCCATGATTTCGCCACCTGCCCGGCTTCGTTGAGCATTTCGATTGTGATCTCCTTGCGAAAATCTTTCAGCGAAACCTCCGCGCCAAGCCCCGATCCGAAATTCCAGACCTTGTTGGCCCACTTTTCGAACTCGGTGTCGTGCGTAACGCCGCGCTCCAACGTGACGGCTTCGTATTCGGTGCGGCCCGGCGTTTTGCGGCTGCTGGAAGGATCGCCGCCCTCACGATGTTTGACGACCTCGGTCGTTCGTTTAAGCATGCTGACCTTGCTGACGCCGGCGACATAACGCCCGTCCCATTTGACGCGAAACTTGAAATTCTTGTACGGGTCAAAGCGTTGCCCGTTGACGCTGAACTGTGCCATTGCTGTGTTCCTCCGTAACCTTTCCCGGCTCAGGCTTGAAGCTGCCCGGCCAGTTGCTGGATTTTGATGATCACGAACTCCGCCGGTTTGAGCGGCGCAAAACCGACCACGATGTTGACAATGCCGCGATCAATGTCGTTTTGCGTGGTTGTAGTTTTGTCGCATCTGACCAGATAGGCTTCGCGCGGCGTTTTGCCCTGGAACGCGCCCTGCAAAAACAGGCCCTGCATAAACGCGCCGATGTTCAGCCGAATTTGCGCCCACAGCGGTTCATCGTTCGGTTCGAAGACCACCCACTTGGTGCCGCGATACAGACTCTCTTCGATAAAGAGAGCCAGGCGGCGCACTGGCACATACTTCCACTCGCTGGCTTCCGCGTCGGCGCCGACCAGCGTTCTCGCTCCCCACGACACGTGGCCGTAAATCGGGAAGTTGCGCAGGCAATTTAGTCCCAGCGGATTGAGCGCGCCGTTTTCGGGGTCTGTCAGCTGGTAAACCAGCCCCTGCGCGCCGCGCAGCGAAGCGTCCGTGCCCGCCGGAGCCTTCCACACGCCGCGCTCGACATCGGTGCGCGCGTACAGCCCGGCGACCATCCCGCTGGGCGCGAATGTGCGAAGTTGGAAGTTGTTGAGCGGATCCTGAACTCTGACGCGCGGGAAGTAGGCCGCCGCATTCTTGCCGCGCACCTTCAGCCCGGACGTTTTCCAATCGGCGGCCGTGTCAACATTCTTCACGCCCGGCGGCGGATCGACGACCAGAAAAGCGCGATTCTTCTCGCAGAAATCGTACGCGGCGCCGAAGATGGAGTTGGGATCAACGCCACTGTCGAGCTGGTTCGGATCACCTGGCTTGGGGCGAGTGGCGTCCGGAATGCAGAGAATGTTGAAGAGGTCGACTTTGTCGAGCGCGTATATTCCGGTGAAGGCCGATGGCGAGCCGATCAACTCCTGCGTCTTGGGCAGGACGGTGCCGTCAACTCCCGCCACAGCCCCTGCTTGCGCAAGCGCGGTTCTACCTTTGCCTAAAATGTAGTGTGAGACGTTGACGCTAACATTCCCGCCAGGCCCGCCCACCCCCAGCTTAAGCGCGCTGAGGATGCTGTTTGCGTCGCCGCTCGAAAAAGTCAGCGCGGCGTCCCTGGTGTTCGGCAGTAGCGCCTGATCGAAATCGGCGAAGACGCGAATACCTTTTCCCGACGCGCCCGGAACACAACGGACACTAGCGCCGGGTTTGTCTTGAAGCGCCCGGTTTATCTTTCTCTCGAGTAGACGGCAGAGACCCAGAATCGAGCCCGGGATAGCTTCTCCGTTCGCAATAACAACCAGGTTGACGTTGTTGATGGTCGTTCCGGTCGCGGGCAAATCGCTGCTGATTTTGATCTGGTAATCCTTATCGTTCTGAATAGTAGTCAGGTCAATCTCTCCGCCGACGGTCCCGGTCTGAACCGGTCGGCCCGCGCTGGGGTTGGGAACTTCAACCTTGATCATTTGCGAGCCGTTGTCTTCGTCATTGACAACCGAGACCACGTAATTGTTTTTCGTAGCGTCTGTCGTCACATTGGAGAAGTTCTCGACCGCGCCGGTGGAAAGATCGGTGATTGTCAGATTGAAAGCTTTGGTGTCGGCCGCGGGGACGCCATCATAATCCACATCGATGAGAACGTTGTTGGCCCATGCCCCTTTGCTCAGCGCGATGACTTTCAGCGCCTGATTCTGCGTTCCGGCTGTGGCGTCGAGTAACGTCACACTGGCGGCGACGGCGGCCTCGTCGGGAGGGCTGATGGAAGTGGAAGATTTCGGCACGCGCACGACGTAAGCCTCGCCGCCGCCGTTGTCGAAGAAATGTTTGACGGCGTAACTGAGCTCGCTGTCAGGCGCCAGTCCGCCGAAAGCCCGTTCAAAATCGGCGAAGCTGAATAACCGTTTGGCGCGATTGTCCAATCCGCGCGCGGTGTAACCGACAAACGCTGTGATCGAGGTTGCGACGTTGCTGATCGTCCGCACGCCGCTGGAAAGTTCTTCGATGTAGACGCCCGGAAAAGTTGGCGTGACTGGCATAGCTCTACCTCCTAGGGATAAACGTTGATCAGTAGCTGGCGCGTGGATTTCGGCGCCTGATGATGTTTCCTGAAGCTATAGCCGATGACCGCCGCCCCAACGCCGCCGCCAACGACTAAGCTTCTGTTTGAGCCGACTGATGCCTGTAACCGGCGCCGCCGCGTCTCCGAGATAAGTGAGTATGAAATCCACAACTCTGTCGAGGTTATTGAACGACTGACTTTCATTGCCAGGTAAGTGTGTGATTTGACCGCGCCATTTCAGACCCTCTTCGCCGTCGGCTGACCTCTCCAGCCAGATTCTGACAACGAAAGAATGCGTGATTGGCTCGTCCGGATTCATTCCGCCTCGCAATTACAGAGATGACCGGTCAGTCGACAATTGGGCTACGAATAGATCGTAAGCGCGGGACGGCGGGCATGCGCCTGGCGCCCGCAGTTTTCATTCACGCTGAATATGACGGGAGTCTTGTAACAGAAGAGGGTCTGCCGAAGCGTCTCGGCGCCGTCTGTCGAATCGTCTTTGAGGAAATTTTCTGGCGTATTTTGTGAGGCTCGATTCAAAGTAAAGCCCGTAGGGCGTCTTCGACGGACTCAATCTCTTCGTGAACGGTCTGTTGCAAGTCCGTCAGGATGCCGCGGAGTTGCTGCAATCGGCTGAGGATTTCCAGCAACGGGTCCGATGAGTCCTGTCGCAGAGACTGTTGCCGGCCTGATGGTTGAATGGATGGTTGAATGGATGGTTGAATGGACAGTGGCTTCGATTGCAGCCTGTCGTTACATATCTGTTCGTAAAGCTCGATTGTCGATTTGGACGGCCTGACTCCCAACTCATCCTCCAGAGCCTGGCGGCAGCGCGCGTATTGACGTAAGGCGGATGTGCGATCTCCGGCCAAGTAATAAAACTTCATCATCTTCCGATGCGCGAGCTCCGACATGTTATCAACGCTCAAGATTCGATCACCGATCAAAATGCCGCCCTCAATATCATTATGCTCTTCGCTATAACTGAGCAATTTGTTGAGCATATTCAGGTACATGTTTTTCAATCTCTCGCGTTCGCACAAACACCAATCCTGATAGCAACCTTCCAACAGATCGCCACGATACAATTCAACCGCATTCAGTAAAGCTTCGGCCTGCTCCGCGGTCATATCGCGGCCGGTAATTTTCGCGCACGAGGAAAAAGCCGTTTCGTAGCTGGCGACATCCAGCCAGAAGCATTCCCGCGAATTAAGGGTTATGTAATCGTGGTCGGCCTGAATCAGGGGATTGCAGCGCTTTTTGAAACCCTCATTGATCGCCTGCTGCATTTGCCACATCGCATGACGCAAATACTTTTTAGACTGACTGGGGGAACTGTCGCGCCATAATAGCTCAGCTAAACTTTCCCGGGACTGGGGGCGATCACGGCGACACAATAGAAGCCAGAAAAGCTCTTGCGCCTTGCTGCTCTCGAAACCCGGTAGTAGGCGCTCCTCGACTTCGATTCTAAATTTTCCGAAAAGATATATTTTCAGGCTGTACATGGCTCCTCCGGAAGATTGACAGGACAATCCGGTTCGGGGTGAAACTTCGGTGACGACTAAGACAAAAATTGACTGATGGCAGATAAAACTCATCCACTCGCAGTTAGGATACCAGAGTTGCAACGGTGGAATCAAAAGGTTGGGCCAGTTTCGTGCGTATGAAGTGAGACCTGGATTTCGCCAATTTGGTCGCCGCTTCGCCGTCAAGGACGAAACTGCATTCTGCCGCGTCACGAAACGCCGCCCCTGCCTGATCTGCGGCAAGCCCGACTGGTGTTCCTATTATGTGGAATTTCAGGCCTTTTTTAGCCAATCTTTTTTCCACCCCCTCTCAACCTCAGAATCATCGGTGGAAAACGATGATCGGCGTTCTTCTCCTACCTTTTCAGCAACGGCTCTCACAACACAGACAAGCCTCTGACCACGCGGAAGTCAGCTCAGTTACCCGTGCCGCAGGGCGGCTATCCTGATCATTACAATCAAGCGTATGCTTTCTCCACGATCCTTTACCCGGCCTCCCGTCGGCATTCCTTACGGTCTGCTTTCCCCTGGTGGCGGAGAAGGTCGGCCTTACCACGTTCCACAAATTCGACCTGATGGATTAGGTCTCGTCTCTACGCCGGTGGCGCAAGGTCTGCGGCAGCGGATTCAGTAGCCGCTGCGCCTGGCCACGTAACTTTTGGTCCAAGACTATCAGCCGGTTTGGCTTGTTCTTTTATTATGACGCTCATAACGATTCACGTCTGTTGACCATACCATCGACCCTAGCCCTCGACCGCCTTCCGGCTGGCCGTCACAGCCTCGTCTCATGATTCGGCTGCCATTGCTGGAGTTACGTTGTCCTGAGAGCTTCGCACCTCGCTGTTACCGGCGACGCGCGTCTCAGTAGGCTACTTGCGGCAGAGCGCGCTGTATTAGTTGCGCTGACAAAGCGCTCTACCTTTGAATGAGCGCTAAACCTCCGAGAACAAGATTTGGGCGAGCGAGTGTGGAAACACCTCAGCCGCATTGCGCCCGGTGAGCGCCCTGGCCTAATATCAACGTGAGCTTGGGTGTCCGATACCACCGTCTCAGCAATTGATTCGCCGCAGATCGAGAATCACTCAAGCCGTCGTTTGTATCAGTCAGTTTTATGCTCTCATCTATTAATTGCGCTATTGGCGGGTGAAAACCTTAACGTCATCGAAAAAATAATCCGCAGGCCGATCTGAAAGTTGGTAGCGGCGCATCCTGGTGGATTACGCCCGCTCGCGGAATCGTGCGAAACGCGGCGTCATGGCGCAACGCGTGCCGATGGGAGAAGCGGCGGTCATTTCCGCGGAGCGCGCGCCTGACCTGATCGCTCTCGACGATGCGCTAGACGCGCTCGCCAAATTTGACGAACGGAAGAGCCGGGTAGTGGAGTTGCGCTTCTTCGGCGGGCTCAGTGTGGCGGAAACGGCCGAGGTGTTGAAAGTCTCGCCCGACACCGTTGAACGCGATTGGCGGCTGGCCAAATCATGGCTCCTTCACGAGCTTGGTTAGGAGGAAAGCGATGAAGACTGAACAGATGGAGCCGGAACGCTGGCAGCGCATCGAGCAGCTCTATCACGCCGCGCTGGAGCGCGAGGCAAACGAGCGCGAGGCGTTTCTCGCCGAAGCCTGCGGCGGGGATGA
>Ga0126377_10001766_pt1 | contig 14399 bp, 14 predicted proteins | sample PanSoiMetPlot_22_FD_92647 | JGI IMG/M metagenome (GOLD analysis project Ga0126377, IMG submission 92647) | Tropical forest soil microbial communities from Panama - MetaG Plot_22 | ecosystem: Environmental > Terrestrial > Soil > Tropical forest > Bulk soil | place: Panama | collected 2016-02-17
CGTGATGGTCGTGGTCGAAGCGATCCATCTGTGCATGACCATGCGCGGAGTCAAAAAGGCGGGGGCGACGACGATCACCTCGGCGGTTCGCGGCGTCTTCAGAAAAGACGAACGCACCCGCATAGAGGCGATGTCGTTTTTGACCGAGAATAGACGAGGTTATTGAATCAGCCACAGAGCCACGGAGACACAGAGGCAAGGAGAGAGGGACAAGGAGACACAGAAAAACCGATCTTGTCTTGTCTCCCTGTCTCTGTGGCTCTGTGGCTCCGTGGCAAGTCCATTTCAGCCGATGCCATGTTTATTAAGGAAGTAGCTGAAATTGCGGCGGTCGATTCCTAGCAGGGTGGCCGCTCGGTTCTTCACGCCTTTGGTCGCGAGCAGCGCTTCCAGGATTATCTGTCTCTCGGCGATCTCGAGGCGTCTTTTCAAGGAGCGGTCAGGTTCCGGTTCCCGTCTGAGTTTGTCTGGCAGGCTGCCGACGCCGAGAAGCGGCTCATTTTCAAGAATGACGGCGTATTCGACCGTATTCTCCAGTTCCCTCACATTTCCCGGCCATGCATAATCCACCACCAAAGAGAGCGCGTCGAAGTCGATGTCGACGATCCGCTTTCTCAGCGACGCCGAGCAGCCTTGCAGAAAATGGCGGACGAGCAATGGGATGTCTTCGCGCCGCTCCCTCAGCGGCGGCAGGCGGACCGGAAAGGCGTTGAGCCGGTAATACAAGTCTTCGCGGAAACGGCCTTCGTCGATGGCTCTGGTCAAGTCGGCGTTAGTGATGGCGACAACTCGCACGTCGACTCGCATGGTGGTCGAATCCCCGACCGGCTCGAATTCCTTCTCCTGCAACACCCGCAGCAATTCAGCCTGGCCGGGCAGCGAGAGGCTGTCGATCTCGTCTAGGATGATCGTCCCGCCGTCGGCCAATTTGAAGCGACCCTTACGGTCCTGAATCGCGCCGGTGAAAGCGCCTTTCCTGTGCCCGAACAGCTCGCTTTCGAGCAGCGTTTCGGTCAACGCGGCGCAATTGACCTTGATCAGAGGTCGGGCGCTGCGGCGGCTGTGAAAGTGGACTGCCTGGGCGACCAACTCCTTCCCGGTCCCGCTTTCGCCCTGGATCAGAACTGTGGCGTCGGTCTGGGCCACCAGGCCGATCAGGCGACAGACTTCGCGTATCTGAGCGCTTTGCCCGATGATGCTGGGAAAGTTGAGGTTGGTTTCGATCAGGTCCTCTCGATCCCCTGTAGCCGCGCCCGCCGCGCCGGAATGATGTTTGTATGAAAGGCAGGATTCCGGCGCCGCTTCGCGGGCGATAATTAGAGCCAACGGACGCGCCATGCAGTTGATTCGCCGAAGGGTCAGAGCGAATGTTGTTGCCCGGCCATCTTTGGCCACCAAACTCCGCTCGACAACCGCCGTCTCGTCATCGGCGCCTCGCAAGAGATTTACGCACTCTGGGAAAATGCAATCAGCTTTGAGAGTCAACATCTCTTCGGCTGAATATCCCAACCGGACGGCGGCTTTCCGGTTCGCGTCGAGGAGACGCAAGGTATGAGGTTCGATGATGAAGACGGCTTCGCTCACGTTCTCCATCAGGGCTTTGAAAATCTCATGATCGCTGACTGAAGTAATGGCTTCGGATGCTGGGGATTTCATAATGATATATCTTGTGTCAGGGGTCCCTAGGCAAATTGACCTTCAAGAGGTGAAGTTGCTGAACTCTCCTTCAGATTACTGCCCTCTCGATTTTTTTTTATCGGTCGCTCGCGGCGCTCGTTGAACCACCTGCATGGTTGCGGCGAGCTTGCTTACTGTCAAAGAAGCTTATTGTGAAATGTCTGATTGATGATGATTTTGCTGGCGGCTGTTATGGCTGTGCGTTTTCTTCGAGCAAGTACAATAAATTTCTTGCAAAGTCGGTCTTGATCAGGAATCGGACCTTATCCGACTGCGCCGCGATCTGATCCCACGATTGCTGGTCTTCGGCGTCGATCATAAAAATGATCCTGGCGCCGGGGCTGATTCTGGCCAGGTCTGCTGCGAATTGTAGTCCGGCGGCCGGCGCCTTTCCGGCGCCTGCAAGGGTTAGCTGGTAGTTCGATTGGTCGATTTTTCCAAGGGCCGCAGGCAGGCTGTCAGTCGCCGCGACCTCTTCATATCCCGCGGAGAGTAGAAAGTTGACGATCTCTTCGCGGAGTTGCTCGTTCGGTTCAATGATCAGAATAGATTGGCGATTGGCCACGCTCATTTTGCCTCACAACATATCTTGCGCCTCGATCACCTTACGACCTGCTCCTGATGCGCAATGACAGGACGATCTCCTCAAACTTCTTCCCATACTTCGCTCCTTTGGCGATTAGTTGTCACACCCAAGTTTTCGACCCCAGAGAGCGTGGTGCGCCAATGTCAGGAAGGGGGGTTGTATTCCCAGTTCCATGGTTCAACACTGTAGGGGTAGAAACCGAAGCGGCGGTCCCTGCGCTAATCCTTCGATTGCGCGTGGATACATACGGTAATCAGAAATAGTTATCGAAGCGCTTCCGTCAGAAGTAATTGATCGACCTGCAGCGTTATCTTTAACCCGCTGTGCCTATGCAAAATCCCCACGAAACCGGTGTCGGGCTCGACGCGAGTGGTGTCGCCGTCGATGCGGGCCACCACATCGTCCCCGAATCGCAAGACGGCAGTCGTTTGCCGGGTTCCTATTCTGATCAGATCGAGCTTCCACGTGACCCTCTCATCCAGTTCAATTTTTCCATCGATCACGTCGATTCTTTCCCTGAACAAGCCATTCGCGCTTCGAATCAGAACTCCTGCGACAAATTTCCCTTCCCCGTCGTCTCTGATCTTCCGCAGGCAGGCGGCGGCTACCAGCTTGTTTCCCGCCAGGAAAGCGAGAGGATGAATTACTTGGTCTCTCTTCATTTCCAGTTCCTTGGGCTTAATATCCGCCTCCAGGCGCCAGGACATGCGGCGTGGAGGCAAGGCGAAGCTCAGCCCTGCGCGGATCAGTCTACCTTGCGAACTCTCATCGTCCTGACAGAGCATATCCAGTGAACCGCCGAGAGGTTCGGTCTCGTTCAGGCGGCAGAGATTGCCGGATAGGATTATCGATTCCCACCCCTGCGGCGGAAATACATGGTCTTCGAAATCTATATTGCTGTCGACGGGTTCCTCGCCGGCTTCGAGTTCAGGCAGACGGAACTCAGCGCTCTCCAGTTTCCCATGCTTAACATCGATGACGTTAAGCTTCACGAACTTGTCATCCGGAGGAATGTCATCGACGAGCACGCCATAGTGCAGATCTAGCAATCCATCTCCTTTCAGATTGGACTTCTGGTATCCTTCCACGGCGATTCCGTTCTTGAATTCATGTTCGTCTCCCTTCGCGCTATTGATGGTCGTCCGGTCATCGAAGTCGACGTGAATGCTACGGGCTGCGCCGCCGTCGCCTCTCAATTCCACTTCAACCGCCTGCAAATCGCCCTCCCGACGATCCAGGGCTTCAAAGAAGAGCCTGATCGCCCTTTTCTCAGCGCCGCTGTCGGAGTAGAAATTCGTGCGGTCCAGACTGGGCTTTTTAAAGTTGGCCTTGTTGATGTATGGCAGGTAGCGCAGAGGGTGAACGCTGCTATCCTGGTTGGCCTTCCCTTTCCTGAACTCCATGTGTAGATGGGGATACTCCGCGTCCTCCTGACCCACCGCGCCAATCAACTCGCCCTGGCGCACCTCTTTGCCGACGATTATTCCCTCCGCGATGCTGTCGAGATGGAGAAAGACGAGAAATAAGTCATCTCCATCCGTCGGATCGACAGTCTTAATGACGACATGCGTGGAGCCGAAACCCTGATTCCCCCTCTTATCGGCCGGCCCGGCTCGATGCACCTCGCCACTCGCCATCGCATGGACCGGGCTGCCTACGGCGGCGGGTAGATCAATGCCGTCGTGGAAGTCCCATTTATCGGCGTCGATCCGCGGACCGAAGGACGTGTTCATCTCGTCCGCCACAAAGCTCTTGCTGAGGGGCCAGATGAAATGAGAATCGTGTTGAGCGCAATCATGCGCTTTTTGATGATGGACTTTCGTTTCTTTATTCATCTTTCACTTTCTCCTTTGCGGTTAATCAATGCTGTCCCAATCCCGGCCGCCTCGATTTAGGCCGGCGCGATAACTGTCACTGTTCCATTCGAACCTCGATACTTGAGCGCCCCATCCTCGACATACAAAATCCCGCCGCCGGCGGGATTGATCGACGGGGCGACAGTAGCGTTAGCAATCGCCATTACGCCCCGTCCCCCTCCAAACTGGCTGGTTGTCCGGATTCCGACGTTGCCGCCCGCCGCCAGCCGCTGAAACACGACAATAGTTTCGAAGCCGTTATCATTGGCGTTGCGGCCATTGATCTGGAGCTTGTCCGACTGAACGGCGATCTCATACTTCCCCGCCGGAGGCGCCTGATCGGTCTCGACAAACTCGATGTCGGGATTCGGGTCATCGATCCTGATCGAGGCCGCGCCTCCGCGTTTACTTGCTTGTCCGATACGCAGCGCGGGTTGGTTGTATTCCGGGTTTGTGGCAGTCACCTCCAGAACAGCGGATGCAGAATCAAGGGCGCCCTCGTTTGATGTGATCGAAATAGTTGGCATCGTATTCCTCCAGCCAGTTGGCGTATTGTTATTGACCGATATTCCTCAGCGCGGCTTCACTTATTCCGCGCGACGATAACCTCGTCGAGCGAGACGAAGAGGTCGAACCAGTTTTGGTGGCTGCGTTTCGGCGAGTGGCCACCGACTATACGCTACTCATCACGGCGCCGCTTTCGCTATCTGAAAACCCACTGGAATTTACTTATCTTGGGCTTTGGCCTATTCGAATATGCCTTCTCCAAGCTTGCGATCAATTGCATGGCCTGTCCCGTGTCTTTCTGATCAGTAAGTCTGCTCAGCTTTTGAAAACTAGTGAAGGTCCATCGCCATTCAATCGCTCGAAGCAACCTGGTTACGTTCCCATTAAAATAGGCGTCCCCAACGATCGCTGGCGTGAAAATCCGGATCAACTCGCGCGCCACGGGTAGATATTCCTTGTATGCCTGCCATCTTTCACGCATTGGTTGGATGCACTGCGCCGTTTGAATATCTTCCGTAATCGCCTGGGTTAACCCTTCGAGCAATCCTGTTCCCAGGAAGTTATAGGAAGTGGCTCGCAACTGTTTCGATCTTCCAGGCGGGTGTGAAAAAAGATGGACGGCTTCATGTAACGCTATACCCACTAAGGACCGCCCAAAATTCCCGGCCGGGAATTCTTTCAGGTAAATTGTGGCGTTTCTTCGATCGACAAACCCTTGCGCATCCTGCGGAGCCGGCGCGTTGAAGACGTCCTTATACTTTTGAGCAAATTCGCCGTCGGTAACGATTTGAATCGGGCGTTGCTTTGGAATGCTTTGTAAGGAGGCGTTCAAGTTAGATCGGAAGAACTGGCTCCAAGGTGAAGGTCCGCAAAGAAGCGCAAATATTTGCGGAGCGTCTTGTTCCTTAATGTGTCTTTCGGCAGATGAAGATGTCTGATTGCAGTTTGGCGCCGGCTGTGTTCCCGCCGGGCATTGCGTCAAAGGTTGCGAAATGCTTCCAAGGCCACGCGCAAAATTGGCGGGGCCATGCGACTGCCTCGGCGCGGACGGGGGCGTTGATGAAGGAGCACGACAAAGTCGCACCTCCACGCGCCTATTTTTCGATTTCGGGACGCCTCGAAGCGGATTCTGCTGTCCATGGCCTTTGATTCTCATCGGCGCCGCGACCTGGTTTTGTGAATTGTGGGCGATCACTTCAACGAGGAATCGCTTAACTTCCAATGCGCGGTTGAAGGAAAGGCCGATGTTCATAAATAGCGCTCCGGAATCATCAGCATGCCCATCGATGAAAAGCGACAATCCCCCAGCGGATCTTGCGTTGTTCACGACTTGCGCGCCCAATTCGAGAAGCTGGTCATAATGGTGGGGTTTCAATCGATAATCCCCGACATCGAATCGGTCTAGGATGACCGGCTTCCCGACGACATCATCACACTTCGAAGTCGTGGCGCCGGCTCCGGCTGTGGGCGCGGGTTGTTGTCCTAGCGCGTTGAAACCCGAGTGATCGAGGCGCGCCGGACGATCAGAATTAACGGCGCCTAGGTCTTGCGATCCCCCTTCACGTGCCCACACGTACATTCTCGTCCCCCTACTTCTTACAAATTCACTCCGCGCGCCACATTGATGAAAGCCATATTCTAGGCAGGCGCGATAACTGTCACTGTTCCATTCGAAACTGTAGCCATCGTATTCTTCCTATAAGTTTGTGTGATGCGAAAAGCTCCGACCCTATTTCTTACGGGTGACCACCGTGCTCGGGCTTCAAGCCATTGTTGGCGAGAATGCACTTGTCGAGTTCGATGATGAGTTGCTGTAAAGTGCTACCATCCACTTTCGCCCGCAGGCCCACCGCGACGTAGCACAGGAGCTTCTTGCCGCCTTTCCCGTCATTAACCTCGCGCTCGATGTACGCGCATTCGTCGGCGCCGTTTCTTGCTTGACCGACTTTGGAAAGCACCCTCTTGAGCGCGGCCCGCTGCCCGAGGCCGTTTACGAGGCCCTCATTAAACCAACTGCCATAGCCGGGAAAGTGAACGCTGGGTACCTTTTCCATTAAGAATTGCATCTCAGCGCTTGCCTCTGGACTCACCAGGCGCTTCTGCGCGAGGAGCGTCATGAAGGCGGCAAGAGATCCAGCCGTGGCGCTTACTGCATCCCCCCCAGCGGGGGCGCCTTGCCAGACAATGGGCCCATAGTCAGCGCCGAGCCACAGCCCGCCGCCTCGCCTGGGATCGTATACTCCTGATTGAATGAGTGTTGACGCGATGTATGGGAAGCCCAGGTCACGAACGATCGTGGATGCCGCATAGTCCGAGCGACCGGCGACCGTGATTCCCAATCGCTCCCAAAAACCTAGCGCATCGAATTTTTTCCTTCCTTGAGGTTGCTTCGTGAGCTTTGCGTTTGCGAGTTCTTGGTTCGCCTCCTCTAGCTTTTTCCATGCCGCGGCGCGCGCTGCGGCGCCTTTCGAAACCGCAGCGGCCCATCCTTCCTTCGCCTTGTTCAGCGCTTCATATTCCTTTGTTAAGAGGAGTTCATCGGCGATGGTCCACAGTTGAGCCTCGGTTTCCCAGGTGCGGTTGAACTCGATCGCAAGAGGCCAGCGTGGCCCGAAATTATTTTCCAACTGAGGGGACTTCGGATCCTTGAGATCGATCCTGGCGCCTTTCCCCAGCACAAGTTTTCCGGGATCACGCTGGGTAGCGGCCCAATCGTCTCGCACACTAGCGAACAGCTCGGCGAGGGTCTTGTCGCCCCCCTTCATTCTCCGCGCGAACCTGAGATCTTGTCGAAGTTGAAATGCGGCAAGCATGGCCGCTATCTTGGCAACGCTGGCCACGAATACCTGTTGCTTGTGATCGAAGGATCCAGCAAACTCTGGCCGCATCCGACCTTTTGTGAGATCGACCAATGCGACCTTAATCGGGCGGAAGTTGGCCCGTTTCATGACGTCCTTTAAGCAGTCTTGCAGCTTGGGCGCGATCTTGTAGTTTTCGGACCTGTCGTAGATTCCCGGATCCATGATGCCAGGCGTGAGGGGGGCATCCTTTCCACTCACTACAGTGAAGTGGGGAAGAAGTGACAGGAACTTGAGCTTCTTGGAGAGTTCTTCCGTTTTTGATTCCCCCAATCCTTCATTAGCCCGCACGTACGCGCTGATTGTTCCAACGCGCTCCAAGAACTTGCTGTCAACTCGATCAGGGAAATAAGCGATGCGCCCAACAGTCCGCGAGGTAATGGGCGATTCCTCAAGTAGGGGCTGTGCAACTGGAAATTTACGATCATAGATATACATAGGGCTCACTTACCTCTAGCTGTCGATCTGTGTGCGGAGCGCGGCCGCCAGGGCGCCAACATCGCTCGTCATCTGCTTGTAGATCAACTGGGCTTCTGGAGAGGCGAGTTGCTGCTTGGTCACGGCAAAACCCCGTTCGAGTACGTAGCCGGAGGACCTTGCCTTGCGCGTCGATGAGGCCGTGCCCGCGCGGGAAGAAATAAGTCTCCAACAACGACACCATGAAGCGCAGGAGTTCTTGCTTACCAGTTGGCTTCCCAGCGCTGGAGAGTTGCGGGATCGTATCCTTGGCTGTTTTTAGACCATCGGTGATCAGCGCGGCGACCTGCTTGAAGCGCCGGTCCGCCTCGCGCGAGGATGCGTCCGCATCGCCCAAACTGTGTCGCAGTTGTTCTTGCGCTGGTCCCTCGGTTGTTTGTATATACATCTCGAATTGCCTCCCATTTTTGCGAGATTGTATCGAGCTTGGGATGCAGGTTCTTAACGCGTTTGAGTTTCGGCCAGGGCGCGAACTGTTCTCAGAAAAGCGTCTTTTGCTGGTCCGCTGATTCCTGCCGTATTCAGTAAGGTGCTCACCAGTCCGAAATTCTTATGGAAGATGGCGTCCCATATCTTTTCTCGAAGCCATTTCCCGATGTGGTGATCGCCCAGCCACTCGTCAACCCACTGTTTAAATGTCTTACCTGGGGGCAGGGTCGGCAGTTTCCTCCACGGATAAGGTCCTGGGGTTGTCTGTATGATCGGAGGTGGTGGCGGCTCCGAAGGTTTCAAGATGGGCTTCTTCTCAGGGTCGGGCGGCGGCTCAGGCATTGCGACGAACACTTCAACCCGGCGGTTGAGCGCCCTGCCTTTAGGAGTCCTGTTGTCTGCTATCCATTTAAGTTCTCCCGGACCCTCCTCCACCAAAATCGCTATTCGTCTCTTAAGTATGTCTTCCTTGAGTAAGTTCTCCAGCGCTTCTTTCACTGCCTGAGCGCGCCGGTTACCAAGATCGACGTTATAGTCGTGCTTCCCTGTATTGTCGGTATGACCGATCAGACGTATGTATGCAATTGGTCGCATCGAGCTCCAACTCAGCTTTACGTGTTTGGCAAGATGCCCCACCATTTCCCTGAGACGAGGTGTCAACGAAGCTTTGTTCCAATCAAACTGGTCGAGGTTCATAAACCTGAGGTACTGGGGCTTTGGACGCAAGCCTGCCCTAGCGCGCCAGGGCGTGTAATCCTCTAATCCTCTATCATCTAAGATGTACATGAGCTTCTCCTTCTGCCTGAAGAACAATTCACTCCGACCCCATCATTCCATTGGGTAACTCGCGTAGCAGGACTCGCTTATTAAGCGGTATGAATGAAATAGTCACGCACAAAGATACCGCCAAGTTGATCCGGCGGTTTCATTGTCACCGATACTTTGAGCTTCTTTCGCCCATCTTGCGGGTCCGTCTCGAGATTATGTGTAAAAGATTTGACCCCGCGGTGTTCATAATTGACTTTACTTACACCGTTCCACAGCTTCTGAGGGAGGAGTGATTTAAGCCGAGGTGTCTTCGATTGATTGTAATAATCACTGGGCAGGTCGAGATACCATGTGGTCGTTCGTTCTTTTTGCAAATAGGGACATTTGTTTACCCGATGCAAAGTGGAATTAGTAAACACGGCCACCCGCCACCTGACAAAGTCAGAAGGCCAATCTTTGTGGCCAAACTTAACTGAGATTGTCTTGTAATGCTTATCTATGGCATAGGCAATGGAATCGAGCGGATGGATCTCTATTTGGACGTCATGATAGGCATCGTTTACGAATGCGCCCTGCAGGTACACATATCCCGCATCCGTGCACAATCGTGAATACTTGCTGAAATCCTGGCCTTTGTGCTGGCGCCTCGCAGCGATCAAGCCGAGATCCCAAGCGGGGTGCGCACTACCACGCAAACCGAACGGGAGCGATACATCCGCGGAGCGATAGCCCAAAAGCCGGGTCGCCGGATCGTCGCCAAAGGTCTTCGGGCTATCTAAAACCATAAGCTCACTATACATATCCTCCAGATTCTTATTGGTTATGTTGCAGCCGGTCGCCCGTAAGTGAGTAATCAGCGTTTGTTTCGTACTGTTTGGCACATCGATGTGAACGTGCCAGTCCAACTCGCGATCTTGTAAGAACTCCGTGTAAAACCCATGGTAGAGTGTGATCTTCTTGGCGGCGCCTCCCAGCAAGATCTGGCCCGGCTCGCCAGACGGCCCTCGCAAACTCGGCGGAACGGATAGCAGCGGATACTGGCAATCGCCGACGTAGTGTGGGCACTTGCCGAGTCCGAGTGGGGATGCCCCCACCAGTCTGTTCCGAGCTTGCCCTACGTCTTCGTTTAGCAGCAGATACATGGTGTGGCTCTCCTAGCAGATAAGCGTCGTTCTAACAGTGTTTCATGGATCGTTCGTCATCCAATAATCATTGCAATCGTTTATCGCTCATTAGTGTTGTGATGGCCTCTCGCAATATCAGCCACAACCCGTATTGCAGCGTCCACGACATACCAGGTTGCGAAAAAGGCTATGCACTCCAAACTGAAGCTGTGAAATTTGTAGAAGAGCTCCGCGATGAAGATTGAAGTCGCAATCGCAGGAACCTGCTCGAAGATCAACTGTCGAAATGGAATCAAACGAATCAGTGTGTACATGATTATCTCCTCGTGTTTGTCATTGTTCTTCGTTAGCTGCCACCTCATCCGCTCTCCCATAAGTGGCGCCTTCTGCTACCAGGGACGCACTGGCCGTTTCGGCTGCTGCGTCAAAGGAATCCCAAAGTGCCAGTCCGACAAATGAAGCGCCTGTGCGACCAGAATCGTTGCGTTTCGCGACGTCGCTTTCGCGGTGTTCGGAAACGTGCGGCCTGTCCAGTCCCGGACGAAGATATCCTCGCCCTTGAGGACGCGGTACAGCCAAAACGCGACGCCAACCAACACAGCCCCTTTTGTCCCAGCCTTGACCTGCACGGATTTGTCGCCCTTCTTCAGGAACCAGACAAAGTTACCGTTTAATTCGATTCCCCCGTGCCCGGCCGCCATCGCGATCCGCATCAGCGCGAATTGCACCTGCACAGGCAGACTATCGAAGTCACCGCCGTTCGTCTTCGCCGCAGCCTGTAGCTTAAGCCGCGCATACGCTAGATACACTGCCGTCGCTCGCGCCGCATCCTTGCCGGTATCAAAAAGGATGCTTTTCACCTTTCGGCCCGTCTCGTTGATGCTCTCGAAGATCCTCGTCTTGTCGAAATGCACGTTGGCAAACGCCGGAACGAGCGTTTTCAATCGCTCCCGCTGCGCGAAGAAGTCATCCGTTCCTGTAAAGAAAGAGGACACCGGACCCGTCTTCAAGTACGGCGCGGCGCTCCCCACCTCCGCCAACAGCACGGCAGACAAGAAGCCCGGATTCAGATCCACTTCCGCGGCCACGGATCGCACGATGTCGCGGAAGGTTTTCCCATTGGCTCCCCAAAACTGCGGGTCCCGCTCCGCGACCAGCTTGCCGTGCACGGCCATGTCATTGTCCACCGACATCCGTTCGATCGCCGAACGCACGGCATTCGCCTGGATCATGCGCCACTCTCCGCTCAGGGTCTTGAAGTCCTTCGCCTTCGGATCCAGCGGCGCGCGTGGCAGCTGTGGATTCTTCGCGAAGAAAATCAGGTTTGTCAGTTCGACTTCGTCACGCTGGCCTGCTTCGATCGCCAGTTCCAACGCCTTCCCCCAATTTTTGGCTTTTAGCGCCTGATCGATCTCACTCGCCGGATCCCACGGGCCAGTTTCGTATATCTGTCCGATACCATTTATCGAAGAATCATAAAGGTATGACGTCGTGAGTCGCCCTAACGCGTCTCTGGTCCTTATGTACATGGGAAACCTCTTTCTATTTCGTAAGTTGAAACGCTATCTCGCCACATGAACGCAGGGCGACAGCCAGTAACCCACCGAGCTGACAAGCGCAGCTTGTCTCTTCAGACCTCTGTCGCCGATGCTTCTCATAAGGCATGTCCAGGGATTCGACCCCTCGAACACCGGCGCCGTACAGAGGTTGATCCTGTAATCGTCGTAAGATGGCATAGCTGGACCTTTTCACTTTCCTAGAATGGCTCGTGATCAATGCGACGCGCCGCTCACTCGACCTGGGTGGTTGAACAATCTTCAATTCCACCCTCTGCGTCGCCAGAAGATTTCCCATTCTGCGAGCATCTGGCTTGAATCATACCCAGCCCGAGCTAGCCCCTTTTCGGCCCAACGGCGTACATCGGGGTGATAAGGGAAGCTACGCGGCGGCGTGACCGTCCAGAGTTGTTCGTCAAGATTCTTGCGCTCAAGCATTGCTCGCCATTTCTTCATTCGCCGTACGGACGTGACCAGGGTGACCAGGATTTTCAGCAGCCGCAGCGGGTGGATGAAGAACCAGCGCGCGAGCGCTCCCGCTTCGGGCGGCAATGTGCCCAGCGCCGACTTCATGTCGTAGAGAACTTCTTCGCGTGAATACTTGAATTGCAGCGGATTCAAATACTGAGACGGAATCTGATGGCGCGGCCTGGTTGCGGATTCCTCCGGTTTGGCGATCGGCGGTGAAGGTTTGGCTCGCTCGACGGTCGGATCGAATACCGGCCACAGGCGATAGACGCGCTGACCCGCGTAGATATGCCGGTTCGCGGCCCGCGTCTCGAACGGCTCGCGCGTGGTCTTGAAGAGCTGCGGCGCGCCGAGCGCCTGCGCTTTGTTTTGCGTGAGCGGATGAAATTGTGAAGCTAACGAAGCGTCGCCCAACTCAAGAGCGGCAAGCATAGAGGCCGGCAACGTCCGGTCAGCTTCGTAAATCTGCGCGTAACATTCGATCACATCGTCGTCTCGCAATTTTTCGGGATGTTTCAGTTGTGTCGCCAGTTCGTTCTTGATGCGCGCCCACGGGATTTTCAAGTACAGCCCTGGGTCGGCGATGATCTTGCGGTAACCGGGAGAGGCCGCCGCTTGAACGGCTTGCGCGCGCGCTGATTGAGGCTGCGCTTCAACACTGCGGCTGGCGCCATTCGTAGTGGCAGGCGTAGCCTGCGTCTGACCAATTGAGTTTCCGTTCGCCTTCTCTTTTGCGCCCTCGGCCACCTTGATCTCGCTCGCGGGCTGAATCTCGAAAACTATTCCGCGCTCATCGCTGACGAGTTCGGCGAGCGGGCGCAACTGCCGCCCGTTTATTTCATAAAAATTCCCGGCTTCATCGATCACCATTTCACCGACGCGACGCAAGCGTACAAACCTGCCTTCCAGCCAGCACTCCAATTCCGGCGGTTCCGCTTGAGGCGGAGACAATGGGCGGCGCGATGTGGCTTCGGGGCGCGATGGGGCGAGAGCCGGCGCGCTGAATGGCAGGCGCGCGTCATCAAGCGCATCGGAAAACACCGTACTCTGTTCGATGCGAACGATCTTTAGTCTTCGCGCGCCGGCCATACCTCGATGAGCCGGATGCTGAATCTCTTCCTGGATACGCAGAAGCGAGATTCGACCGGCCAGTCGCGGGTCGGGTCTTGTATAGATCGCCCGCGACGGCTGGTGATGGTATGTGACTGGATAAGGCTTGCGCTTATGCATCTTCATTGTTGTTCACCTAGCGACGTGGATGTGGTCGCGGTGTGCGGTGAGCAACTTGTCTGAAATCGCTTTGTGCGGCCCTTCGCCTCGGGTCCACGGCCCGAACAGTTGCACAGGGTAGCCTTTCGGTTGCGCCCATCCGCCGTGGGCTTGCAGCGATTTGTAGAGTTTGTAGCCCAGATTCCGCTGCTTCTCCTCTTCAGCCAGCCGCGCTCGTTCCTGCGGGTTGGTTACAGCGTTGGCTTTGCGCATCGCCTCGTTCCATTCGTGCGCCCATTGGCCGATGCCTTTGCCGCCTGCGGCATAGATATCAGCCGCGCGTCCGAAACGATGCAGCCCAAGCGTGCCGCGCTTGAAAGATATGATCAACGGCTGCTCGGCGCTGAATCCGTTCGTCTGTGCGAATTGCTCCAGGGTCTTGCTCAACTCGCCTGCTAGCGGCGGCGTGACAAGCGATTCCTGGGCCGGCGAGACCACGCGGTAGAACTGGCCGTTCGGAATCGGTTGTAAGTTGGGTTGAGCTGGCTCAGCGCTCTCCGGCTGCGGCGGGGGTAGGATCGTCACTTGAGTCTGCATGTGCGGGCGCCTCATGCGATGAATCCGTATGGGGCGCAATCGCGCCATCCGGCCATCCGGCGTTCTGACAAATTGGGACGGGCCGCGGCGATTCATCTTAGGTTTCTACCTCCGAAGGTTTCGTTGTACCAATAACGCCCCAGGATTCGACCAGCGAAGGCTTTGATCGGGTAGTCAGCCGGAGTGCTGATCGAGCGATTCCTGAGAACAAACTCGACCCTGGCGTTTTCGTCGAGCCGCACTGCCACAGGCAGGCAGTTGCAACCCCATGGATTGATGATTCTCTC
>Ga0126377_10001767_pt1 | contig 14399 bp, 12 predicted proteins | sample PanSoiMetPlot_22_FD_92647 | JGI IMG/M metagenome (GOLD analysis project Ga0126377, IMG submission 92647) | Tropical forest soil microbial communities from Panama - MetaG Plot_22 | ecosystem: Environmental > Terrestrial > Soil > Tropical forest > Bulk soil | place: Panama | collected 2016-02-17
GCGGCAGCACCAGGGTCAGCGCGCCCGGCCAAAACGCCGCCGCCAACTGGCGGGCGGGCTCGCTGAACTCGGCGAGCCTTGACGCTGCCGCGAGGTCGGGCACGTGCACGATCAGGGGATTGAAACGCGGCCGGCCCTTGGCGGCAAACACCTCCGCCACGGCCCGCGCGTTGCTTGCGTCCGCGCCAAGGCCGTAGACCGTCTCGGTCGGAAAGGCGATCAGCCGGCCCGCGCGCAGCGCCGCCGCCGCGCGTTCGATTGCCTCCGTGGTCGCCTTTTCCTTACCCATCCTCGTCCTACCACGCTGCCCTTTCGAGGCTTGAGCTTTCCGCCTATTGTGCCGTCCGCGTCAAGGGCGCAAACGTCTTTCCAGCGCGAGCACATGCCATGACCTACCAGGCTCCCGTAGATGACATCATGCACGCGCTCAAGAGCGCGGCCGGGCTCGATGAGCTCATCGCGCGCGGGCTCCTCGGCGAGATCGACGAGGCCACCATCCGTGCCGTCATCGAGGAGGCTGGCAAGTTCGGGGCCGAGGTGCTCGATCCGCTGAGCGCCGCGGGCGACAAAACCGGCTCGAAACTCGTCAACGGCAAGGTTAAAACCCCGCCCGGCTGGCGCGAGGCCTACCAAGCGTTCGCCGCCGGCGGCTGGGGCTCGCTCTCGGCCGCGGAGGAATGGGGCGGGCAGAACTTGCCCTCGATCGTGGCCACGGTCGCCGGCGAGATCTGGAATTCGGCCAACATGGGCTTTGGCCTGTGCCCGCTGCTGACCCTTGGCGCCATCGATGCCATCGAGGCACAGGCCAGCGACGCCCTGAAGCAGACCTATCTGCCCAAGATGGTGTCGGGCGAATGGTCGGGCACCATGAACCTGACCGAGCCGCACGCCGGTTCCGACCTTAGCCAGCTCAAAACCCGCGCCGTGAAACAGGCCGACGGCAGCTATCGCCTGTTTGGCACCAAGATCTTCATCACCTACGGCGACCACGAGCTGACCGACAACATTATTCATCTGGTGCTGGCCCGCCTTCCCGACGCGCCGCCGGGCACGCGCGGCATCTCCTTGTTCCTGGTGCCCAAGATCCTCGTCAACGACGACGGCACACTCGCAGCCCACAACGACGTGGTCTGTGCCGGCGTCGAGCACAAGCTCGGCATCCATGCCAGCCCGACCTGTGTGATGAAGTATGGCGAGAAGGGCGAGGGCGCGCTTGGCTATCTCGTCGGCGAGGAGAACCGTGGCCTCAACGTCATGTTCATCATGATGAACGCGGCCCGCCTCGCGGTCGGCATGCAGGGCGTAGCGGTCGCCGAACGCGCAACCCAGCGCGCGCTCGGCTATGCCAGGGAGCGCCGGCAGGGCCGCAGCGCGGCAAGCACGGGCGCGCAGATGGCGCCGATCATCGAGCACGCCGACATTCGCCGCAGTCTGATGACGATGAAGGCGCTGACCCAGGCGGCCCGCGCCATCTGCCTCGTCACCGCCCGCGAGACGGACGTGGCGCGCCGCTCCAAGGACGCCGCCGAGCGCGCCGCGGCCGGCCACCGCGTGGCGCTGCTCACCCCCGTGGCCAAGGCGTTTTCCACCGATATTGGCTGCGAGGTGGCCTCCATCGGCGTCCAGGTGCACGGCGGCATGGGCTTTATCGAAGAGACCGGCGCCGCCCAGCACTATCGCGACGCGCGCATCCTGCCGATCTACGAAGGCACCAACGGCATCCAGGCCATGGACCTGGTCGGACGCAAGCTGCCGCTGGAAGGCGGCAAGGTCGTCATGGACTACATCGCCGACCTCAATCGCACGGTCGAGGCGGTGCGCGCCTCCAACCGTCCGGAGTTCGGGCGCATGGGGGAACGGCTGGGTGAGGCGGTGGCGGCGCTGGCGGAGGCCACGCGCTGGATCGGCGGCGCGCTCGAAGGCGATGTCGACAGCGCTTTTGCCGGCGCAGTTCCCTACCTGCGTCTGTTCGGCCTTGCCGCCGGCGGCGTCTACCTGGCCAAGGGCGCACTCGCTGGCACGCGCAACGGCGGTGGGGAGGCCCATGGCGCCCAACCCATCGCCATTGCCCGCTTCTTTGCCGAGACCCTGGCCACGGCCGCGCCGGGGCTCAAGGACAGCGTCCGCGACGGCGCCGCCGCCACCTTGATGCTAGCCCCCGACGCCCTGTGAGCGCCAACGCCACCCGCCCAAAGCGCACGGGCATTGGCGGGCCGGGGGAGACAAAGCAAAAAAAGGCGCTAGCAACCCGCGCCGCAGAGGTTTACCGCCGCCGGCGGAGCCTTGCACAAGGTCGCTAAGCGCCGCGGGTCCCCCGCGGTTCAAGGCCGGGGCGATGCACGCTATGCTACCCAAGATTAAAGAAAGGACGCGCCATGAGCACGGACATCGAAATTACGCTTGCGGACGGCGTGCAGATCCTGCGCTTCCTGCGTGCGGGCAAGAAGAATGCCTTCACCGGCGCGATGTACAACGCCATGTCGGAGGCCCTCGACGCGGCCGAGACGAACGAGGCCATCGCCGTGCACGTCTTCATCGGCTCGGGCGGCGTGTTTTCCGCCGGCAACGACATCAACGACTTCCTGCGCCGGGCCGAGGCCAGCGAGACGGGCGGCGGCCAAGACGGCATCCCCGCACCCTCGCTCGATTTCATTGCCCGCCTGCCAAAGCTCAGCAAGCCGATGATCGCCGCCGTCGACGGCCTTGCCGTCGGCATCGGCACCACCTTGCTGTTGCACTGCGATCTTATTTACGCCACCCCCAGCGCCAGCCTGCGCACGCCCTTTCTCGACTTGGGCCTGGTGCAAGAAGCGGGCTCCAGCCTGCTGGCGCCGGAGCGCCTGGGCTATCCGCTCGCCTTCGAGCTCATTTGCCTCGGTGAACCGTTCTCGGCCGAGCGCGCGTTGCAGGCGGGGCTGATCAACGCCATCGTGCCGGCGGCCGAGCTCGAAGCCACCGCCCTTGCCGCGGCCCGGCGGCTGGTCGCCAAGCCGCGTCAGGCGCTGATGCGCTCGCGCCGCCTGCTGCGCCAGAACCATACCGCCGCCATCAGCGGTATGATCGATGCGGAAGCCAACTGCTACAAGGAGCTGATGGCTTCCCCTGAGGCCCGCGAAGCCTTTACCGCCTTCCTGGAGAAGCGACCGCCCGATTTCGCCAAGGTCCGCAAAGCCCGCTAGCCCCGGGGCAGAGCGTCCTTTTAACCTTGCAACATGAGGAAGCGACCGCCGCTGCGAGGGAACGCGCGACAGCGCGATATCGTCGACATCGCGTCGCGCAACTGGCACATGGAAGGCGCAGCCCGCGTGCGAAGTCTCGATCAGTGGAGGCAAGGGATGGCGCGCAAGCTGATCCGTGCAGCGATCGTGATAGCGGACTGCTTGCGGCCGTCGCCGGCGCATTGTCAGTCGTATTGCTCGTCCTGCTCATGCCGACGAACGCTCGCGACAACGCGGATCCCTCCATGCATCCCGAGATGGTGCGGGTCAAGGTCGAATGGGGGCGGCTTGCGCCCTTTCCTGCCACGGCAACGGACTTTGTCATCAAGAAGAAGGCAATATGTTCACCCGTTCCTTCCGCGGCAGCTGCACCGATACGCCGGAGCATATCGAAGCCTGGCTCGCGGCCTCGCCGGGAGTGAACAGAGCATACTGCGCGCAAACGATCATGGGTGAGAAGTGCTGGCTGCAAACAGCGGAGCGCGTGAGCCACGGCGAGGTTGTCGTGTCGCCGGACAGAAGTCGCGTGACCTTCTACGTGGCGTGGAGTTGAGCGTCGGCCACGCGGCGAGCGATGGCCCGGCTAGGCCTCGCCGAGCAGCTTTTCCACGGCGGACTTGGCCTCGACCAGACTGGCCCCGGTCTCCTCTATGTATGCTTTGACGAGGTGCAGCTTCGACGAGGCTGGCTTCACCATGAGTCCCGCCTGAAGCGGCGGTCGCAGTCGCAGCTCTCTCAGCTCCTCGCGTGCCTTCTCCATCTCATCGCGCGCCTTTGCGTTCTCGGACGCCCTCTGGCGTCTAAGCAGATAGCGATCCATGAGCTTCGGCGCGAAGAGGACGATCAGTACTCCCACAAGAAACGTCATCCCCGACAGATCGCGCTGCTCATGCAGGGCGACTGCACCGCTGATGACCGCAAAGCCGGCGCCGGCCGCCAGCCAGTGCCTGAGGTGCCGCAGACTGCCGACCAGGGTCGTGACCACCCCGGCGATGAACAGAAGAACGCCGACGACTTGGAGCCGCTCGGCATCGTTGCCCGCGATGCCGATCACGGCCACGGAGCCGGCCACGACCATCAGGCCCGCGCCGTACACCGAGAGCCGGCGTTTCAGGAGCAGCGCAATCATCAGTAGAGCGACAGGCCATCCCACAAGGGCGAGGATCAGCCATGGGTAGCGCTCCACGAGGCCAAGCTCTCTGAGCACGGGAATGGCGAGAAGGCCCAGGAAAAACAGGAGGCCGAGCAGCTCGTCCGACGTCCATCGACCCTCGCGCCAGAAGCCGAACTTCTTCAGCGCGCCTATGAGCCCCGGCAGGAGAACGATTGTCATGAGCCCCGCGAGCAGCACCACGTCCGGATTGCGCACCCCCCCCGAGAAGGCGAGCGCGCCGCCAACGACCGCGACGCCGGCGGCTGCGGCCAGCCATTGGCTCAGGTGCCGCAGATTGCCGTAGAGGGTCAGGACCGCACCGGCGCACAGCAGGGGAACCGCGGCCATGCGAGCGCCGAGCGCGGCGACGATCAGGCCGACGGCCACCGCCAGCAGGCCCACCCGGTACACCGACAGGTGGTCTTTTAGGACGCTGGGGTGCCACAGCCGGTGTCTCAGGATCGGGGCAATCACTAAGGGAGCGGCCGGCAGGGACACAATGGCGAGCATCAGCCAATAGTTGTGACCCGCCAGCTGCGTGGCCCACGGTATGGCGATGAGAACGGGAAACAGCAGTAGCACGTAGAAGATGTCCGGCGACCATCGGCTGGGGTGCCAGAAGCTCTCGGCTCCGGGCTCGCGGGACCGCAAGAACTGACCGACCACCTTCGGCGCCCAGAGCATCAGAAAAATCCCGCCAAGCCCCAGTACGTGGGCGGCGTCCGCATGGACCTGCAATGGGAAGAGGACGAGCCAACTGCCCGCCACCATCAGCGTTCCGACGCCCAGGACCAGCCTCTGACTGACGTGCCAAAGATCGCCGGAGAGCACTGCCCACACGATGAAGGAGATGAGCAGCAACAAGAATGGGAGGGGCAAAGAGTCAGGGCCAGCGCTGCCCACCAGCCCGAACGAGGCAAAGCCGCCGACAAAGGCCAGGATACCGATGACCCACAGCACGCGGCGCATGCGGTCCAGACCGAAGATCCCGACTGCGATTGCGCCAGCGAGAACGGCAACAATGAGCAATCCCAGCGTGGCCAGAACGCCGACACCCACGGCCTCAACGGCATATACCACCCAAGACATCGCACACCTCGCTGCGTCCGCACCGGAGAGAAAGGCTCAGGAGAGGGTATGTCAATCCATAGCGGCAGAGGGATGCAAGACGGTGCCTCCCTCGTTCATGTCTCGCGCGACGGGCGGCACAGGGGCGAAGGCAGCATCGAACGATCCAGCGTCACATTATTGACGGATCGGCGGCATAAAAGCACTCATCGCCGGTCGGGGAGCGGAGCATGGTGCCTGTTTGTGTTGGCTGCGGACAACTGTTGCGCTGACTGCCGACGATTTGCGTTTCGAACGGGATCAAGCCGAACAAGCCTGCGGCGGAAAGGTGGAACGTCTCGACGGGTATCACACTTCCTGCTGGTTGGTCGGCTGCAATCATCGTGGCGGCGATGATGTGCTCGTATGTGTCACCCTTCAGCAGCGCGCGAGGTGATCCGTCGTGCGCCGAGCTGGACGGAAAATCTGCCTGGCGCCCGAGCGCTGCAGCTTGACAAGCACAGGCGGGGCGTACACCTGCGTGCAGGCGAGGACGCGGAGCGAAGCGGGCTGGGCGCAAGACAGTGGCGCGCAGGCATGCGAAGGCCCGTACGGGCTGCATGTTCGTGAAAACCGGCATTTGCTATTGTCCGCCGGATCGCCCCACGTGTTATTGCACCGGCGGCGAGCCGCCGCACTGCAGGGAACGCGTATCGCGCGGCCGGTGATCGGACCGAGCGAGTCAGTCGATGATGGAATGCGATCTCGCAGCGCCGCGAGACGATCGGTCATTTTGGACAGCACGCGTGCATGGCAGGCGCTCAGCGCTCCCGTGCCGACCTCGGATCACCCCGGTCGATGTCGGTCCCTCTATTCGCGCCGCGTCCGAAGCACGTCCTGAGCGGGTGTGCCACCAGACGATCGACGCGCACCGGCTCGAGCCGCTACTTCAGGGGCGGCAACGGCCTCGCGCATGCTGGCCGCGGTGACATCCATATGCAGGCTCGTGCTCAGGGCGAGGCCGCATGGCCGCCCCAATCCTCGGCGATATGCCGCGCAGGGACGATCGGGGGAGCAAGAGCATCATGCCGATGGCGAGAGGCAAAAAGCGCGAGCCATGAGGGGTGTTGGCATTTTTCGCGCGGGCCCGACGCTCGGCCTGGTGCTTCTGGCGTTCGCGAGTGTGGCGCCGGCGGCCGCTCAGGACCGGCCCAATGTCGAGGTCGTGTCCGCATTCGTTGGCGCCCGAATCGATCGCGCTCTCGCCCGACGGCGCCCGCCTGCTAACGGGGAGCCCGGACAACACGGTCAAGCTGTGGGATCTAGCCACGGGCGCACTGCTGCGCACCTTCGAGGGACAAACCGGGCCGGTTGCGTTCTCGTCCGACGGCACCCGCGTGCTCTCCGGCGGTAGCCGGGAGGGCATCAGGCTCTGGGACGCAGCCACGGGTGCGCTGGTGGGCACCTTCGAGAAGTCCGGGGGGTGTGCTGTCGGTTGTGTTCTCGCCAGACGGCACCCGTCTGCTGGCGATCACTGGATCCACATTCGGTCAGTGGGACGTGTCCACTGGTGCGCTGCTGCGCACCATCAGGCATTTCGATTTCCTTGAAGTCAAATCGGTTGCGTTTTCGCCCGACGGCGCGCGCATTGTATCGGGCGGCGTCGATCGAACGATCAAGCTATGGGACGCGGCTACCGGCGCGCTGCTGCGCACATCCAAGGGGCATTCACACACCGTCAACTCGGTTGCGTTCTCTCCCGACGGCGCCCGCGGCTGTCGAGCAGCAATGACAAGACAATCAAGCTATGGGATGCCGACTCAGGTGCATTGTTGCACACCTTCGAGGGGCACTCCCACTGGGTCGAGCCGCTCGCGTTCTCGCCGGACGGCACCCGCGTGCTGTCGGGCAGCTGGGACAAGACGGCCAGGCTGTGGGACGTGGCCACGGGTGCGCTGTTGCGCACGTTCGAGGGGCATTCCAGAGGAGTCGCATCGGTTGCGTTTTCGCCCGACGGCGCCCGCGTGCTCTCAGGCAGCGACCGGACGATCAGGCTGTGGGATGCGGCCACCGGTGCGCTGCTGCGCAGCTTCGAGGGGCATCCCAGTTTGGTATCTTCGGCTGCGCTCTCGTCCGGCGGCGCCCGCGTTCTGTCGGACAGTGGCGACGACTCGATCACGCTCCCGGATATGAGCGCCTCTGAGCGCTTTTCGGTATTCGGCGTTGCCTTCTCGCCCGATGGCGCACGCATGCTGTCAGGCGGCGAGGGGACGATCAGACTGTGGGACGCGGCCACAGGCGCGCTGCTGTCCACCTTCGAGAAATCCGGAAGAGCGCTGTCGGTCGTGTTCTCGCCCGACGGCACCCGCGTGCTGGCGGGCGGCGGGAAGGACAAGGCGGTCAGGCTGTGGGACGCGGCTACGGGCACACTGGTGCGAACCTTCAAGGGGCATTCGAGCGCCGTCAACTCGGTTGCGTTCTCGCCGGACGGCGCTCGCGTGCTGTCCGGCAGCCGGGACATGACGTAAGGCTGTGGGAGGCAGCCACGGGCGCATTGTTGCGCACCTTCGAGGGGCATTCCGGCGGGGTCGGATCGGTTGCATTCTCGCCCGACGGCCGTCGCGTGCTGTCGGGCAGCTACGACGGTACGATCAGGACTTGGGACGCGGCCACGGGCGCACTGCTGAGCACCTTCAAGGGGCATGCCGACGGGGCTGAGCTCCTCGCTCTATCGCCCGACGGCGCGCGCGTGCTGTCAGGCAGCAGCTGGGACAAGACGGTGAGCCTGTGGGACCCGGCCACGGGCGCGCTGCTGCGTACCTTCGAGGGGCATTCCGGCCCGATCACCTCCGTTGTATTCTCGCCCGACGGCGCGCGCGCTCTATCGGGCAGCCGGGACAAGACGGTCAGGCTGTGGGACGCAGCCACAGGTGCAGTCCTGTGTACATTCGATGGGCATGCCGGCGAGGTCTGGTCGGTTGCGTTCTCGCCCGACGGCCCGCCGCATGGTTTCAGGGAACGAGGACGGCACTTTGCGTGTCTGGGACACGGCCACCGGTGCCCAACTTGCCACCCTTGTTGGCCGGCGCACCGGCCGATGGCTGGCGCTGACGCCGGCCGGGTTCTTTGCAAGCTCGGGCTCGGCTAACGACCTCATCGGCATCGTCCGTGGCCTCGACGCAACCACCATCGACCAGGTGCACCAGTCGCAGTTCAACCCCGATCTCGTGCGCGAGACGCTCACGGGCGATACGGACGGGGAAGCGGCTGAGGCGGCGAAGGCGGTCAACCTGGAGAAGGTCATCGACAGCGGGCCGGCGCCCTCGGTTGCGATCGCATCGCCAACCGGCGGCAGCCTGACCGCCACGGACCTCGTGACGGTCACCGCCCGCGTCGAGGACCGCGGCAAGGGCGTCGGCCGCATCGAATGGCGCGTCAACGGCATCCCGGCAGCGGTTGCCGCCAGGCCCGAGGACCGCGGTCCGCGCGACACCGTCACCCGTCAGCTGGCGCTCGATGCCGGCGACAACACCATCGAGGTTGTCGCTTACAACAGCTTGAACCTGCTCGCCTCGCTGCCAGCGCGCACCGCCATCAAATACACGGGGCCCGCGGACGAACGTGAGGGGGAAGTTGCACATCCTGGCCATCGGCATCAACGCCTACGAGGACCAGGGTTGGACGCCGCCGGGATCTGACACCCCGCGCGGCTTCGGCCCCCTTGGCCTCGCCGTGAAGGACGCCATGGCGTTCGCCGACAGCATGAAGAAGGCGACGGCCGGCCTCTACGGCGAGGTGCGAGTTACCCTGGCGCTGGACCGTGACGCCACCCGCGACAACCTCCACAGGCTCGTCGACAAGGTGGCGATGGAGGTCCATCCGCGCGACACCTTCATCCTGTTCGCGGCCGCCCACGGCGCCGCCGAGAACGCCTGGTTCTATCTGATCCCGCAGGACTACCAGAACGGACCGCCTGGCACGCTCGCAGAGCGCGCCATCGGACAGGACGACCTGCAGGACTGGCTCGCCAACCGCATCAAGGCCCGCAAGGCGATCGTGCTTCTCGACACCTGCGAGTCGGGCGCGCTGATTGCGGGTCACAGGCGCTCGCGCATCGACAGCGTGGCCTCAGAGGCGGGCGTCGGGCGCCTGCACGAGGCCACCGGCCGTCCCGTTCTCACCGCCACCGCCTCAGGCCAAGCGGCGGGCGAGGGCGTCATCGCCGGCTCGCGCGAGGGGCACGGCTTCTTCACCTGGGCCGTGCTCGATGCGCTCCGCCACAGCGATACCAACGGTAACGGCCTGATTGAGCTCAGCGAGCTTGCCGCGCACGTGCAGACCGTCGTGCCGAAGGTCGCCGCCGGCATCGTGGTCCGTGCCGCCAGCGCGGTGCCTGCAACCGATAAGCAGACCGCCCGCTTCGGCTCACGCGGAGAAGATTTCGCCGTGGCGCACCGCCTGCAGTAGTCCTCGTCGCGCTTCAGCGAAGGCGGCGAATTTGGACCAATGTGCCCCGTAAGCCTCCACCGAGTTCCGAAGCGTCTACACCCGCTGCCATTTACAAAGCGATTGCAATTTCACACGTCCTCCCTGTTTCATCCCGTCCGGCCCGGCTTCGCCAAAATGCGCGGATATGCTCGGCCAATGGAGATCGATCGCTCGCCCCTCAAGCATCACCGGGGCGCCCCCCGGCGCGCGGCCGAGGCCGGTCGTAAGCTGCTGGCGCGGATCGCCTTTCTGGCCGCGCTGGGGCTGGCGCCGTCGCTGGCCGAGGCCGATTGGCTTGGCACGCTGCTGGGCACGACGCGCCGCGTGGTGGCGCAGGCCTCGAGCCCCAGCACGCGCTCCCTCGATAAAGTCGCCGCCCATGTTAGGGCCCTGCCCCCCAAACCGGACGCCATCGCGCTCGCCGCCCAGGCCACCCCGGAGGGGCATTGGCGGTTTGTCAACAAGGCCGGCGAGACCATTACCGCCGGCACGCCCGCGGAAATGCGGCGCGTCGTTTCCCTCCTCGTCCCCGACGCCAAGCCCGAGGCGCGGCTCCAACTCTATCTCACCGAGGACACGGTGTTTGCCCGCCGTGCCGCCCTCAAGGACCTGCCAAGGGGCAGCGAGCTACACCTTTTCGCCGGTGAGGAGAGCTATCACATCGTGCGCCGGAGCGAGGCGCCAGGTGAACGTCTGTTTGCGGAAATTCGCCCCAACCTGGTGGTCGAGCTGAGCGACGCCAAGCAATTTGCCGAGGCCGCCTGGCAGCTTGGCCGAGCGCTGAACAAGGCCGACATCCGCGTCCTCGCCCTGGAAGCGGGCAGCGCAACGCGCCTTGCCTCTTCCCCGCGCCTCGATCCCGCCAGCAAAAAAGCGCTGATCGACAGCATCGATCCTAGCAGCCTGGCGGCGGCGCTGGGCAGCGTGCGGGGACAGACCGTGCTCATCACCGGTCGCGTCGATGGGGAGCTGTTGTACTTCAAGGGCACAAGCGGCCCCGAGCGCAGCTTGCTCGCCAAGGACCTGTTCAAGGCCGCCGAGCAGGCCGACGTCAACCTGATCGTGCTGCACGCAAGTTCAACCCCGCGCCAACCCGGTGGGCGCAACTGGCTGTGGCAGAAGGTCGAGGTGAAGGGCCTCGAGCAGGCACTGCAACGGGCGCGCGTCGCCGACTTCTACAACGCCCTTGCCCCGCCCAACGGCCGCTTTGCCGTCACGGCAAAGGCCGCCGGCGCGCTGCGCACGCACGTGCAGCTCGCCCCGATCGCCGATCTGCCCAAAGGGTCGGCTTCGCGCCCGCTCGGCGACATCCTGGCTGATGCCGCCTCCTCACTCACGGGCCGCGTCATCACCACGGGCATTGAGGCCAATATCCGCAGCGCGGAGCATCAGCGCGACATCGATTGGCGGCTGTTCGCCAACCTCCCCGCCAATTTGCAGATCGGCTACATCGCCCTGGTGCTGTTCGGCTTCCTCGGCGCACCCCTCGCCCGCGTCTGGTGGGCGCACCTGTGGCCGCCCGAGGATCCCGCCGAATATGCCGGCCGCACCGGCTATTGGGCCGCGCGCTTCATTCGCAATAGCGTGTTTGTGACGGTCTTTCTGCCGCTGACGGCAGCTTTGAGCGCGCCCATTAACCTCGGGCGACAGGTCTGGGACGCGGTGCTGGCGCCGGTCCGCGCCTGGCGCCGGCTGACGGGACGCAACCGGATGACGCGCGCGTCAGCGCACGGTGGCGCTGGTCCCAATCCCGCGCTTGGCGGCTCCCTCGCGGCGCGCCACGCTCCCCAGACGTCAAGCCTCGGCAACTATCGTCCCCGCCGCTGACGCGCCGGCGATGGGGCTCTGCCGAGCACCTTCGCATTAGTCCTAGCGGCCGCCATAACCACCCCCACTTTGGCGACCCCCTTTTGGGACCCCCTGGCGGCTTGCCGCCGGCCCCGCTATGACAGCGCCACAAACCGGAGGACGTTAATGCCCACGCTCGCTGGCAAGACCCTGTTCATCACCGGAGCCAGCCGCGGCATCGGCCTTGCTATTGCGCTGCGCGCCGCGCGCGAGGGCGCCAACATCGCCATCGCTTCGAAGACCACGCAGGCGCATCCCAAACTCGAGGGCACCATTTATACGGCGGCCGAAGCCATCGAGAAGGCCGGCGGCAAGGCCCTGCCGCTGCGCTGCGACATTCGCTTCGAAGATGAGGTCGAGGCGGCCGCGGCGCAGACGGTAAAGACCTTCGGCGGCATCGACATTTGCGTCAACAACGCCAGCGCCATCTCGCTGACCCCGGCGCAATCCACCGATATGAAGCGCTACGACCTGATGCACGGCATCAATGCGCGCGGCACCTTCCTCGTGTCCAAGACGTGCATCGGCCATCTCAAAAAGGCCGCCAATCCGCACATTCTCATGCTGTCGCCGCCCCTTGACATGAACGGCAAGTGGTTTGCACCGCACGTTGCCTACACGATGGCCAAGTTCAACATGAGCATCATTGCGCTCGGCCTCGCCGGCGAACTGAAGGGGGACGGCATCGCGGTCAATGCCCTGTGGCCGCGCACGACCATCGCCACGGCGGCGATTAAGAACCTGCTCGGCGGCGATAGCGTGCTGCGGCGGAGCCGGACGCCGGACATCATAGCCGATGCCGCCCACGTCATCTTCACCCAGGACGCGAAAACCTTCACCGGGCGCTTTCTGATCGACGACACGCTTCTTTACGAGCACGGCGTGAAAGATTTCGAGAAGTATCGGGTCGACCCCAACGCCGAATTGGCGCCCGACTTCTTCGTCCCTGCCTCTATCCCGCCCCCGCCCGGCGTGACGCTGGCCGCCCGCAGGGGCTAGGGGCGGCAGCGCGCGATCGGGGCGGGGCATACGGCGGGGAGACATGAGGCAACGATGGCACAGCACGTCGAGATCACCGGCATTCGCATCCGCCCCGCGCGGGTGCCCCTGCGGCGCACCCTCAACACCCGGGTCGGGCGTTTCAGCCACGGGCCCTTCCTGCTGATCGATCTCGAATTGAAGGGCGGCGGCGTCGGCCGCGTTGCCGGCTTCACCTTCCTTGCCCTTGGCCAGAAAATCGTGCCGATCCTGCTCGAGGAGCTCACCGCTACGGTGAAAGGCCGCAAGATCGGCTTGGCCGATGCGCCGCAGGTGCACGACGCGTGCCAGAAGCACCTGTCGCACCTGGGTCACGAGGGTCTGACGCAAATGGCGATCTCCATGTTCGACATGGCGCTGCATGATGCGCTCGCGCGCGAGGCCTCGGTTCCCCTCTACAAGCTGCTCGGCGGCACGCCGAGCCCGCTGCCGACCTACCACAGCTGCGGCCTGGGCATCGCCGAGCCGCAGGAGGTGGCGCGGGAAGCCCGCGAAATGCTGGGCGAGCACGGCGGCTTCACGCACATGAAGTTGCGCATGGGGCGCGAGAGCGCCGCCGACGACATCGCTGCCTTTAGGGCCGTGCGCAGCGCCATCGGCCCCGACGTGACCCTGTCGGTCGACTTCAACCAGGGCTTGCCGGTGGCGACCGCGCTCGACACCTGCCGGGCGATCGATCACCTCGGCCTCGCCTGGATCGAGGAGCCCGTTGTCTATGACGATTACGATACCCAGGCGCGCTTGGCGACCAAGCTCGCCACTCCGATCCAGGTCGGTGAGAACTGGTGGAGCTGGCGCGCGGGCAAGGCCGCCATCGAGAGGGGCGCCTGCGACTACATCATGCCAGATCTCCTGCGCATCGGCGGCGTCACGGGTTGGCTGCGCCTCGCTCGCGTCGCGGAAGCCCGCGCCATCCCCTTCTCATCGCATCTGTCGCCCGACTTCTCCGCGCACGTGCTGGCCGCCACGCCAACCAAGCACTGGCTGGAATTCATGGACTGGGCGCAGGACCTGATGCAGGACCCGTTGCTGCCCGTCGGCGGCTTTACGATCCCGCGCGAGTCTCCGGGCACGGGGCTGGAGTGGAACGAACGGGCCATCGCGCGCTGCCTGATCTAGGCGCCCTACAACCAATTGCGCGCCCGCGTTTTTATGCGCCCGCGACCAAGCCTGCAGCCGCAACACATTATCTCGGTTCAGAGCATAGCCGTTGGTCTGAGGACGCGCTGGGCCTTTGGCGCACGATGCGGCAGCGCCGAGGCGCGAATAAAACGTGTCGCCACAATCGCGACACAATCTGCCCGCTGACGATCTCGACAAGGCCCGGGCGGCTATGCCAAGCTGCGGCCGCCAAGGTCCGGGGGGAGTATGCATCATGGCGCTTGTGGGCACGGTTTTTACCTGGATTGACAGTTGGACCGCGCCCTACGAGGTGATGATTTTGGCCGCCATGGTCGCAGGCATCCTGTCGTGGACATTGCGCGCAACGCGCTAGCCCAACCCGCACGCTGACCTTGGCGCGCAAACGCTGGGCCGCCACCAATGGTTGGCACGTGTGCAGCGCTGGGGGGCCGACGCGCGCCGCGCGCGGGTGATATGAGAGACCC
>Ga0126377_10001768_pt1 | contig 14399 bp, 14 predicted proteins | sample PanSoiMetPlot_22_FD_92647 | JGI IMG/M metagenome (GOLD analysis project Ga0126377, IMG submission 92647) | Tropical forest soil microbial communities from Panama - MetaG Plot_22 | ecosystem: Environmental > Terrestrial > Soil > Tropical forest > Bulk soil | place: Panama | collected 2016-02-17
GGCAAGATCGATCGCTTCGTCAGTCATCGCGACGTCAAGCGCACGCTGGAGCTGCACGAACTGCGAGCCGGCGAGGAGTACTACCTGGCGGTCTTCCTGGTGGGTGCATACCAGGAGACGCTGGGTGATTTGCATAACCTGTTCGGCGACACGCACGTTGTACACATCCGCCTGCACGACGAAGGCGGCTGGTGGATCGAGGAAATCGTCAAGGGCGATACCGCCGGCAAGGTCCTGAGTTACATGCAGTACGACGTCGACCGGCTGTTCCCGCAGTTCGCCCGCGATTGCGAACGCGCCGTGCGCGAGGGTCGCATGACCCTGGCGGAGAGCCAGGCCCTGCGCCGCTTCTACGAGTGGGAACTGAACGGGTATACATACCTGGAGTGAAGGGACTAGTGAATGGTGAATGGTGAATGGTGAATGGTGAACAGGGGCGAACCGGAAACCTCTGCCATTCACCAGTCCCCATTCGCCAGTCACTTCCTTCTTTCTGTAGCCCCTCCGTCACATTCCTTTCACCGGCGGTCTCCACCATATTTCCCCGAGACTTGGGAGATATATGTATGGATCCGCTGACCAATCTGTATGACCGCCTGCGCCAGCGGGCTGCCGTTACCGGTGCCAGGCCGGTGTGCCCGGAAGAACCACCCCTGCTGGAAGACTGGCTGCGCTTCTGGAACGACGATGACACCGACCTGGGTAACCTGCGCAACTTCGAGCACTGGATAACGCGCGCCCGGGACCGGGCCGCTTGAGCAATCCAGCCCGGTAAAACGGGTCTGGCTGTTGCGGAAATACAAAAAACCCCGGTTTTCCGGGGAATCCCTGTCGTCCCCACCGTTGCAAGCTCAATAGTGCTGACGTAGTATCGGTCGCGGTCAGCACAACAACGCATCTAACTGAAGCTTTTCAGGCGACCACCTCTCACGTTCTGGCATCCCCTTCGATCCCTTCTGCACGACTTGCCATCAGTTCGATGCGAACGACCAAGGCGCAGCCCGTTACTTCTGTTCGCTGCTTCCGCTCGAGGAAGCAGTGCCGGGAGCGATTTCGCTGCTGTTTCCGTCCGCGAACCGAGTGAACATCGATGACGACGATCTACGTTGGAAATCTTCCCTTCAGCGCGACTGAGGCGGAAGTACGCAAGCTGTTCGAACAGCATGGCGCTGTGCAGTCCGTGAAACTGGTGAACGACCGCGAGACCGGTCGGCCGCGGGGCTTCGGCTTCGTCGATATGTCACCGTCGGATGCTCAGAAGGCGATCCAGGCCACCAATGGCCTGGACATGGGTGGCCGCCCGCTGCGTGTCAACGAGGCACGCGAGCGCGAAGCGCGCCCGCCGCGGCAGAACGCCCGCTGGTGATTGCTGCGCCCCGGCCGGCCTGATGCCGGTCCGGGGCGTCCTGACGCGCCATCCCGGCGCGCCCGCGATACGGCAACGCCGTATCGCCTGTTCTCATATTGCGCGGCACAGCCCTGTGGCCGCCCTCCGCCATTTCCTCTATCTTCGCCGCGATTACCGATCGATCAGCCGGGGGACGTGGATGACGGTGGATATCGCGGCGCTGGGTCACCGGCGCTGCCTGCATGCGGTGCTGGCAACGCTCGCTGTGTCACTGGCGGCTGTGCCAGCGACACTGGCCACCGAAGCGGCGGCCAAATCCGCGGTTACCGAACTCAAGCCCAAGGGGAAGCTGCGGTTGCTGGGCACCGACATTCCCCCCGGGACGCGCAAGCGCCTGACCTGGAGCAGTGGCACGGCGATGGAGGGATTCGTCGTCCCGGTGCCCGTCATGGTGCTCAATGGCACGGGTCCGGGCCCGGTGCTGTGCATGACGGCGGCCATCCATGGCGATGAACTGAACGGCATCGAGGTGACGCGCCGGGTCCTGGACGATATCGATGTCGAGGAACTCAATGGCGCCGTCATCGCCCTGCCCATCGTCAACCTGCAGGGGTTCTATCGCGGGACGCGCTACCTGCCGGATCGCCGCGACCTCAACCGCTACTTCCCCGGCAACCCCCGTGGCAGCTCCGCGACACGCATGGCGCACTCGCTGTTCACAGAGGTCATCGCTCACTGTTCTGCCCTGATCGACCTGCACACGGGCTCGCTCAACCGGACCAACCTGCCGCAGGTACGCGCCGACCTGCGCTCGCCGCAGGTCAAGCGCATGGCGCGGGCTTTCGGCGCCACTGTCGTTCTGCACAGTGTTGGCGACAAGGGCTCGTTGCGCCGCGCCGCGAGCGAAGCCGGGATCCCGTCGGTGACGTTCGAAATGGGAGAACCCATGCGCGTGCAGGCCGAGCAGGTCGAACACGGCGCCAAGGCCATCGAAACGCTGCTGTATGCGCTCGGCATGACGAAACAACGCCGCTACTGGGGCGATCCCGAACCGGTCTACTACGCGTCGAAGTGGGTACGCGTCGATAACGGCGGCATCCTGTTCTCCGACGTGGCGCTCGGCGAACGCGTCAGCGAAGGCGAACTGCTCGGCGTGGTCACCGATCCACTCTCCAACCAGCAATACCGGATCTACGCTCCCATCAGCGGACGGGTGCTGGGCATGGCGCTGAACCAGGTCGTGTTGCCCGGCTTCGCGGCCTACCGCATCGGCATCGAGAACGCCAAGGGCGCCATCCGCGACAGTGACGAGACCGGCGAAGAAAGCCCGGATGGCGCAGAAGACGAAGAATCGGCAGAAGAAGGCGGGCGGCCGGAGGGGTGAAGGACAGAAGCGGATAGCAGATAGCGGATAGTACAGAGGCATCGTCACAAACCGCCTGCGGACAAGTGCCACCGAGAGTGAAGATCCATTCTTCCCTCCGCGATGTCCCTCACCGATACTGACAACCTCGCCAGCAACCGGGAGCCGTCGTGGAAGAGCAGCTGAACTTCAGTGGATTCCTGTTGCGCGCGGCGTTCTCGCTGGCGCTGGTGTTACTGACCTTCAACCCCAGCGGCTTTTCCTACGTGCACATGGTCTCGCACGGTTTCCCGCATGTGACGCCGTTCGAAATCGTGTGCGGCATCCTGCTGCTGATCGCGTGGATCGTGTTTCTCGGCGCCACGCTCAGGTCGATCGGTCTGTTCGGCATGCTGCTGGCGTTCGCACTGTTCGCCGCGCTCATCTGGCTGGTGGTGTCGTGGGGTTGGGTGACGCTGTCGGACACGCACATCATCACGTGGATCGGCCTGGTGATCCTGGCGATCATTCTTGCGATCGGCATGTCGTGGTCGCACCTGTATCGGCGCTGGACCGGCCAGGCGACCGTGGACGAGGTGGACGAAAAAAGTGACGGGTGACGAGTGGCGCGCGACGGGCAAGAATGTCGCTGTCTGGAGCCTCGTCACAAGTCACCTTCTCATGACCATCCAGTCCATCACACCTGTTTTTCGTGGCCGCGTCATCGAAGTCAATGTCGAGCGCGTACAGCTGCCCAACGGCAGCGTCGCTGACCTGGAGATCATTCATCATCCGGGCGGCGCCGCGGTCGTTGCCATCAACGAACGGCGCGAGATCTGCCTGCTGCATCAGTTTCGTCATGCAGCGGACGGCTGGTTGTGGGAACTGCCGGCCGGCAAGATCGACAACCGCGAGCCGCCGCTGCAGACGGCGCAGCGGGAACTGGCAGAAGAAGCCGGCGTGATTGCCGAACGCTGGGAAAGTCTCGGCGACGTCGTGAGCTCGCCGGGCGTGTTCACCGAAGTCGTCCACCTGTTCCTCGCGACACAACTACGGGCAGCGGCAGCGCAGCCTGAAGAGCACGAAGTGATCGAGATTCACTGGAAGCCGCTCGATGAAGTACTGCACATGGCTCGCACCGGCGAACTTCGCGACGGCAAGTCACTTGTAGGAGTTTTCAGGGCGGCAGTGCATCTCGCACGCTGATCGGCGCTGTCGTTACGTCAAAACCGCCGCGTTGCAGCGAAGCTGTCGGCGCGTGAGCTGGAGACTTCGCGCGGCATCAGGCCATGGATGAGTGTGCTGCGTGAATTCGCACACAACGCCGTTTCGCGGATTTACCTAGAATCCGCTCAGAGATTCCAGCGCTGGAATCATTCTGACGGTAGCGCGAGTTGAAAGACGAGCTGAAAAAACTGGGCCTGCGTCTGCGTCCCCGCAAGGTGAACGTCAGCAACGACACCGCCGCCAAGGCGGGCAAGATCGGTTTCGACGAACGCGGCAACGCGCAGTTCGAATGGCACGACGATCGCCTCAACGAGGACAGCGACACGGGCGAGCGTCTGCGCAACAAGGCTCTGGCCCATCACGGCCTGTCATTGATGGACGACGAACCGCCGGCCAACGCGCCGATCCGCCAGAATCCCAAGGGATTGCGCCACGGCTACAACCCGTACGAAAGCGGCATGCTCGCCAACAAGGAGCGCAAGCCCAAGCGCGACCTGCGCGAGCTGTCGAAATGGATCGAGCAGAAGAAGAAGCTCAGCAACGAGCCGCAAGACGAGTGAGCGGCCGCTCGCCTGACCCGCGTTTCCCCGCAGCGTCCTGCTGATCAGCGCATCACGGCGCGCAACTTGTCCTGGTGCGCATGACGAAAGAAGCGCCGTAGCTCAGCGAGCCAGGCCTCGGGCCGCCGTTGCCGGCGCCGCAGGAACCTCTCTTCCAGCGAACGACAGAAACGCGCGGCGTAGCGGTTCGCCTGCTCATAGCGACGCCGGCGCTCTTCCGGCAGCTCCGGCAGAAAGCCGACATGGTGGAACAGCCGCTGGTGGAGAGTCGCGGGATATCCGCCCGCCGACTGCTGCGTCAGCAGCACCATTGCACTCGCGTATTTGTCGACGTCCGCCTGCAACTCCAGTTCGAGCAGCGAGACGCTTCTGTTGTGCGCCAGGCTCCACATCAGGTAGTGGAAGTGACTGACGCCTTCGAGCGCCGTGCAGAAGTCCTGCAGATTGTCCTCGGCCAGGCACGCCAGCGGGTCGCATCGCTCCAGTCGCTGCGTCACGGCAGGATCGACGAACACACCGACGCGCACCGCATCGCGTTCCTCGACGAGCACGACCTGCTCATCGCTGTCGCATTCATCGCCGGTGAGCGCCGTCACGCGTTGCCGGTCTTTCAGCAGGTAATCCTCGACATCATGCTCCACGGGCGCGTCGTACAGGCGCGCCAGCAGCTCTTGCATCCTTCGCAGGATCATTCGCTCGTGTGCCTGTGCCGCGCGCTGTCCATCAATGCTCGCTGCGCGCGGCGACCGGTATGGGTTCCACGCCGAGGCGACGCAGAATGCTGTACGCGCGCGGGCTGCCGGTCTTCATCCAGATCTCGTACTGCCGCAGGATGTCCTTGTCGGTGTGGGTACAGGACATCTCGGCGACGTCGTTGAGCACGTCGACCAGGCGCTGGAACTTCTGCGCCAGTTCGGTGAAGACCGCAGAGAATGCATGGCCGCGGACCGTGTTGCGCGTGCTGTCGGCCAGCGTCGCGTAAGCACGACCGCCCATGGCGATGTGATAGTCGATGTCGATGAGCTTGCGCGCAAAGCTCTGCGCGAAGAAGCCGGCGATGAACAGCGAGACGTCACCGAGCCGGCGCAGCGTACTGTCGCGTTGCTGCGGAGATTTCGCGGCTGAAGCATCCGCCAGCATGTGCGCCAGTGGCTTCAGCCGCATGCCTTCAGATGTCGCTTCGTAAAGCTCATCGGAGCGCGCGAAGGTAGTGAGCACGTTGACGACGTAGTGCTCGGTGTGATCATCGACGGCGACCTGTTGCTGCCGCAGTGCGGTCTGCATCGAGTCGTGAAAAAACTCGCGCAGATTCGTGACGGCCACCAGCGATCCGGACTGAACTGCATCCTCCATCGCACAGCACCTCGCTCACTGACACTGATGGAAGCTCTGCAAGCAGAGCTTCCCGGCCTCCCTGCTTACAAGATCCATGCCGTGACACTAACGCGCCGGCCTCAATCCTTCTGTCGTCCAATCTTCCTAATCCTGAAGCGCGGGCCGCGGTTCCCGCATAGAAATGACGCAGATGCGGCCGCGAATCCGTGAGATGGATCGCGGAAAGGAATTAGCAGCCGCGCGGTGAGGGTGCTAACGGAGAGAAGTTGACTAGTGACTGGTGAATGGGGACTGGGGACTGGGACTGGTCAGAGCAGTGATAGTCACCAGTCACTAGTCACCAGTCACTTCCAAAAAGAAAACCCCGCGGCACTTGCGCACCGCGGGGTCTTCGTTCTGCTTGGATGCAGCTATCGCTTACCAGCGACCGCCACCGCCGCCACCGCCACGAGGACCGCGGCCACCACCGCCGCCGCCGCCCTGACGTTCCTGCGCTTCGTTGATGCGCAGCGGGCGACCACCCATGTCCTTGCCATTCAGGGACTGGATGGCGCGCTGACCTTCAGCGCTCGCCATTTCGACGAAGCCGAAGCCGCGGGGACGGCCGGTTTCGCGATCGTTGATCAGCGCGACGGACTGCACGGGGCCGTGCGCTTCGAACAGCGCGCGGACGTCCTGCTCGGTAGCAGAAAAAGGCAGATTGCCAACGTAGATTTTCATACGGACAGACTCTCTCTGAAAAAAGCCTCGAGCGCGATCGGCCAGGATACGGACGAGCAGACACTGCGAGGCCTGGTTACAAACGGGCTCCTCCCCCGGCTGCATGTTCCTCACAGCAAACCGGTTGTGGTCCCAGGCCTAACGTTCGCGGTCTCGTCGGATTTTTCAGAAGTTGGCCGAAACGGGTGGGTCGTCAATGACCCGGCTGGCCAAGCCAGAGAAAAAAGCAGGCAAAGGCAACGAACGGCGCGAAATCTACGCTAAACCCCGAATCAAGGCAATCGGACGCAGGGCGTTGAAATCTATGGATACAACCGCGTCCCGAAGGCCCGAATTGTCACCTGTTGGGTGGCCATCCGACCCGCATCATGTCGACCTGTTGGACTCAGTCCGACGCACCAACACCGAGCAGGTCGGTCAGCTCCGTCAGCGATGTAACAGAATGGGCCGCAGGCTCGAGTCCGTCCGGCCAGGTCATGGCGGTGCGGTTGATCCAGACCGGCCGCATCCCCACGCGGCGCGCACCTTCGACATCCAGTTCCGGGTCATCGCCGACAAAGAGCACCTCGCTGGCCCGCAGGTCGGTACCCTCGAGCACCTTCAGAAACACTGCGGCGTCCGGCTTCAGTGCCCCGACCTGCCTGGCACTCACGCAGCGTTCGAACAGGTGGGCCAGGCCGATCCGGCCCACGTCGGCGTTGCCATTGCTGGCCGTGAACAACCTGTAGCGCCGATGCAGCAGTTCCAGTGCCGGACGCACTTCTGCATACAATTCGACCTCGTTGCGCGTGGCAATGAACACCTCGAAGGCCTCGTCAACCATGGTCTCGGCATAGCCGCAGGCCAGCGCTTGTTCCCGTAACGCCTGCTGGCGCAGAAAAGAGAAGTCATGCGCCATGTGGGGATAGTCGAGCGATACCCTCGCCCGCGCATCGCGCATGGCCTCGATGGTCATGTTCTCCACAGCCTTCGGATACCGCTGCGCCAGGAAGTCATACATCGCCTGTTCCGCGCGCAGGATCACCGGCCACACGTCCCACAACGTGTTGTCCAGATCGAAGCAGATGGCGCGGATGGATTGCATTGAAATGCCTGGAGCGGAGCTGACACAAAGAACAATGAAAGACGGGACCGGCAGAACGAAGGTCCGATTTCCTCGTGTTCTGCAGTCCGTTTGTGTTGCCTGCGGTTATTCCGGTCAGTTCGCGGCAACCGCTGCGATACCGCGGCTCAGATCGGCCTTCAGGTCCTCGATGTCTTCGAGGCCAACCGAGATGCGGATCAGCCCTTCGGTGATTCCGGCGCGTTCGCGCTCCGCTGCCGTAATACGCGAATGCGTCGTGCTGGCCGGATGGGTGATCGTGGTCTTCACATCGCCGAGATTCGCGGTGATGGACATCAGGCGGGTGGCGTCAATGAAAGCCCATGCACCCTCGCGCGCTTTGTCGACCTCGAACGCGATGATGCCGCCAAAACCGGACTGCTGACGACGCGCGAGTGCGTGCTGAGGGTGTGACTCCAGCCCCGCGTAGTGCACGCGACGAATGCCGCGTTGCTGCTCCAGCCAGCGGGCAAGTTCAAGGGCCGCGGTCGAGTGAGCCCGCATGCGCAGTTCCAGTGTTTCGAGTCCCTTCAGGAACACCCAGGCATTGAAGGGGCTCATGCTCGGACCGGCCGAGCGGATGAAACCGAACACATCCGTACCGACCAGCTGCTGATTGCCGACGACGGCGCCGCCAACGCAGCGTCCCTGCCCGTCCAGAAACTTGGTGGCCGAATGAATGATCAGGTCCGCGCCCATCTCGAACGGCTTCTGCAGAGCCGGTGTGCAGAAACAGTTGTCGACTGCGAGCAGCACGCCGTGCTCGTGCGCGATGTCAGCCAGTGCGCGGATATCGCCGATCGCCGAGAGCGGGTTGGATGGCGTCTCGAGGAAGAACAGGCGCGTGTTGCTCCTGATCGCCTTGCGCCACGCGTCGTTGTCGTCGAGAGGAACGTAGCTGACTTCGACGCCGAACCTGACCAGGTAGCGATTGATGAGCGCGATGGTCGAACCGAACACGCTCTCGGAACAGACGATGTGATCGCCGGTCTTGAGCAGGGCCATGCAGGTTGCAAGGATCGCTGCCATACCCGATGCGGTGGCCACGCAGGCTGCGCCCCCCTCCATGGCCGCGAGGCGCTCCTCGAAACACTTGACGGTCGGATTGGTGAAGCGCGAATAGACATTGCCCTTCGCGCCTTCCGCGAATCGCGCCGCAGCTTCGGCCGCGTTGCGAAACACGTAGCTGGAAGTGGTGAAGATGGGCTCGGAATGTTCGCCTTCCTGGGTACGAACCTGACCGGCCCGGATCCCGAGAGTCGCGAGGTGATGATCGGACATGGAGAATGACCAGCGGACAGCGGATAGCGGGACGGATAGTGTAGAAAAAAAAGCTGTCCCTGACCCGGGCAGATGATGCTTCCGGGGACGCATTCGGTACCATGACCCTGCATCATCCACCGGTCACTGCCCCATGCTGTCACTCGTCATCGGTAACAAGCAGCTCTCGAGCTGGTCATTGCGCCCGTGGCTCCTGCTGCGGCACCTGGACCTGCCGTTCCGGGAGATTGCATTGACGCTCGATACGCCCGAATTCCAGCCGGCTATCCGCGCGTACACGCCGGCAGGCCGCGTACCGGTCCTGCTCGACGGCGACCTGCGCATCTGGGATTCGCTCGCCATCATCGAGTACCTGCACGAAAAGTCGGGCGGACAGGCCTGGCCCGCAGATGCGGCCCACCGGGCTCACGCGCGCTCGATCAGCGCCGAGATGCATTCCGGATTCGCTGCACTGCGCGAGCGCTGGCCGATGCAGGCGGCCAGTCGCAATCTGAACGTACCGCTCAGCGCCGAGGCCCTCGTGAACGTCACGCGTATCGATGAGTTGTGGCAGCACTGCCGGACTCGCCACGCGGCGGCGGGGCCGTGGTTGTTCGGTACCTACTCGGCTGCGGACGCGATGTACGCACCCGTCGTGCTGCGCTTCAACACTTACGGCGCTGCACTTTCGCCGCTCTCGGCCGCCTACGTGCAACGGACGCTCGACGACCGGCACGTGGGCGAATGGATCGCAGCGGCGCATGCGGAAACCGCCGTGTAACCGTACGTCTTGCCTGTGTGTGGTTTACGGTGACCTGCGGTCGTCGATGTGCCGACGCGCCACCAGCAGTACAACGCGCAACGGACAATGGCGGCGCCGATGGCTAGAATCGGCGCCAAGGTAAAGGAAAACCGACCCGCCGCTGCTGTCGTTCCCACCTGATCATCACCACCGTCCCCGATGCGCTGGGCATCTGCAATCGATACCGATCTCGTGCTGTCGACGGCCGTGACCCACGCCGCCAGCAAGATTTTCGCCGGTCTGGGCAACCGGGAGCCGGACCTGCTGACGATCTTCGTCAGCGCACATCACGCCGCGCGCTTCGAAGAACTGTCGCGCCTGTTGCTGCGTGAGTTCGAAAGCAGCTACCTGTTCGGTTGCTGCGGCGTCGGCGTGATCGGCGGCGGACGCGAGATCGAGGACCGACCCTGTCTTGCCCTGACCGGCGCTGTTCTGCCCGGCGTACGCATGAAGGGTGTGCACCTGGATGCCGCGCAGGTACCGCCGGTCTATGCAGAGCAGCGCATCTGGGAAGACACGCTGCACCTGACCGCGACCCAGCAACCATCGTTCCTGATCCTCGCCGACCCGTTCAGTTTCGAAACGGAATCGTTCGTGAAGGGACTGGATCGCGTGTACCCGAGCGCACCGAAGGTCGGCGGGCTCGCGAGCGGCGCGCGCCAGGTGGGCGGCAGCGTGCTCTACCTGGGCACCGAAGTGCATCGCTCGGGCGCGATCGCACTCGCGCTCACCGGCAACGTGCAGATCGACACCGTCGTTGCCCAGGGCTGTCGCCCGGTGGGCGATCCGATGTTCGTTACGCTGTCGCACGAGAACCTCATCCGCGAACTCGACGGACACGCACCGCGCGATGTGCTGGCGTCCCTGTTCGAACAGCTCACGCCGGTCGATCGCGATCTGTTCAGTCAGTCACTGTTCCTCGGACTGGCCATGCGCGCCGACGCCAACCAGTACGTGCCCGGGGATTTTCTCATCCGCAACATTCTCGGCATGGATCCGCAGAGCGGTGCTCTGTGGGTCAACGCTCACGTGCCAACCAACAGTGTCGTGCAGTTTCACCTGCGCGATGCGTCCGCTTCCGCATATGACCTGGAGCGCGCGCTGACCCACTATCGCACCTCGACACTGTCCGGCCCGTCGAGCGGTGCGCTGCTGTTTTCCTGCGCCGGACGCGGCTACGGCCTGTACGGCCAGACGGATCACGACAGCAACGCCTTTCGCCGTCTCATCGGCGACGTCCCCATCGGCGGCTTCTTCGGCAATGGCGAAATCGGGCCGGTACAGAACTCCACCTACCTGCACGGGTATACAAGCGCCTTCGCTGTATTCAGCGAACGGAAGTGAGGAGGATGGATGGGATGACTGGATGGCTGGATGGTTGCATTCATCCTTTCGCCCATTCATCCGTTCATCCATTCATCCAACCATCCATCCTTCCCCGGCCGCGCAGATATACTTGCGCCCCTCCTGCCTACCCGGAGTCATTCGCAAATGTCGCTCCTGCGCCTGTCAGCAGCGCTCGCCACCGCGCTGCTTGCCCTGACCGCCCATGCTGCCGAGAGCAAGCGTCCGTTCTCGGTTGAAGATCTCGTACGCCTGAACCGGGTTTCCGATCCGGCGCTGTCGCCGGACGGCAAGACCGTGGTCTTCACGGTCCGCGAAACCGACATGGGTGCGAACCGTGGCCGCACCGACCTGTGGTCGCTGGACATCGCGACCAAGGGTGCGCAGCCGCGCCGCATCACTTCCCATCCGGACAACGACGGCAGCGCGCAATGGTCAGCCGATGGGCGCTACATCTACTTCCTGTCGAGCCGCGGCGGCGCATCGCAGGTCTGGCGGCTGGCAGCAACGACCGGTGGCGAGGCCGAGCAGATCACGCGGCTGCCGCTCGATGTCGGCTCGTTCCGACTCGCGCCCAACGGCACGAAGCTGGCCGTTTCTCTCGACGTGTTCGCCGACTGCCCCGACCTCGCTTGCACCAGCGGCCGCCTCGCGGAGAAGGAGAAATCGAAGGCTGTCGGCGCCGTCTACGACCGCATCTTCGTTCGTCACTGGGACACCTGGAGCGACGGGCGCATTTCCCAGCTCTTCGTGCTGACGCTGGAGAACGGCGTCGTGAAGGGCGATCCCGTGTCGCTCAGCGGCTCGCTGGACGCCGACGTGCCGTCGAAACCGTTCGGCGATGCGAGCGAATACATCTTCTCGCCTGACAGCGCGAAAGTGGTGTTCTCCGCGCGCCTGAAGGGCAAGTCCGAGCCGTTGTCGACCAACTTCGATCTGTACGAAGTGCCGGTCGAGGGCGGCGAGCCGCGCAACCTGACCGCTGACAATCCCGCGTGGGATACGCAGCCGGTGTTTTCGCGCGACGGTACTCAGCTCGCGTGGCGTGCCATGGATCGCCCCGGCTTCGAGGCCGATCGCTTCCACATCGTGCTGCAGAACCAGAAGAGCGGCGAACGCCGTGTACTCACGCAGGGCTGGGACCGGTCGGTCGATTCCATCGACTTCTCCTTTGACGGCAAGACGCTGTACGCGATCGCCGATCACTTCGGCCAGCGGCCGTTGTGGGCCGTGGATGTCGCGACGGGCAAGCCCACCATGCTGACCGGCCCCGGTCACGTCGACTCGTTCAGCGTCGGTGAGCGCGAGATCGTGTTTGCTCTCGCTTCCCTCAAGTCGCCGTCCGAACTGTATGCGCTGACGATCAAAGGCGGGGCGCTGCGCGACCTGCCGCGCCTGAATTCGCTGGCCGATGTGCAACTCGGCGAACCCGAGCAATTCACGTTCACCGGCGCCAACGACGAAACCGTCTACGCGCACGTGATGAAGCCGGTGGGATTCAACCCGCAGAAGAAATATCCGGTGGCCTTCATCATCCACGGCGGCCCACAGGTGTCGTATGGCAATGCGTGGAGCTATCGCTGGAATCCGCAGACTTATGCGGGCGCGGGCTACGCCGTGGTCTTCGTCGACTTCCACGGTTCACCGGGTTACGGTCAGGCCTTCACGGATTCGATCTCCCAGGACTGGGGCGGCAAGCCGCTCGAGGATCTGAAGAAGGGTCTCGCCGCAGCGCTGAGCAAGTATCCCTGGCTGGATGCGGACCGCATCTGCGCACTCGGCGCCAGCTACGGTGGCTACATGATCAACTGGATCGCAGGCAACTGGCCTGAGCCGTTCAAGTGCCTGGTCAACCACGACGGCATTTTCGACAGCCGCGGTATGGCCTACTCGACCGAAGAACTGTGGTTCGACGAATGGGAGCACGGCGGCCCGTACTACGAAGTGCCGGAGAACTACGAGAAGTTCAATCCCGCCAACCACGTCGACCAGTGGAAAGTGCCGACGCTCGTCATCCATGGCGGGCTGGACTATCGCGTGCCGGACACTCAGGGCATTGCCACGTTCACGGCACTGCAACGGCGCGGCATTCCCAGCCGCTTCCTCTACTTCCCGAATGAGAATCACTGGGTCCTGAAGCCGGCCAACAGCATCCAGTGGCACACGGAAGTACTGAAGTGGCTGGACCAGTGGACGGGTGAAAAAAGGAGCGAATGACTCGAGTGACGAGCAGGAGGAAGAACTCCTCCTGCTCGTCGTCACCTTCAGCAAACATCGTCGCTCGTCGCCAGTCTCCCTGCGGGAGTGCGCTGCGCCGCACGATTCCGCTTCATACCGAACAGCACGCGGGTGATCCGGAATGGCCGTACCACGAACTGGTACAGCACCGCGCAGCCAACCATCGTCGCGATCAGCACGACGAAGTACTTGGCCCATGGCGTCCACGGCTGCTGGATGACATAGAAGCCAATCGCGATGATGAGCGTCTGGTGCAGGATGTACACCGGATAGGATGCGTCGCGCGCCCAGCGCAGCAGGCCGTTGCTGAACGAAAGGTAGTGGCGGCCGTAGCCCAGGAACACCATCAGCCAGCACCAGGTGAAGGCGTTCGCAATGAACGCATCGGCCACGGTGTCGGGATGAATGACGCCCGTCGCGAACAGTACCTTGGCCACCGCGAACAGCGTCAGACCGATGCCCAGTGAGGCGTGACGCCACAACGCGAACCAGTCCCAGTTGGCAGCCGACGAGGCAAGCGCGAAGCCGTACACGGTGAACAGCAGATAGTGGTTGAAGACGTACCAGTCGCCGACCAACGCGTGCGTCTCCGGGAACAGCGGCTTCAGCAGCGCTTCGTTGACTGCCAGCGGCAGGAACGCCAGGTACAGCCAGGGCCCGGAGCGCACCGCGAAATTCCCGCGGCGCCACCACACGAGCAGCGGCAGCAGCGCAACCACGTAGACGTACAGGTACAGGATGAACCACAGGTGATGCCAGCTGAAATTACCCTGCGGGTAGGGCTGGAACTGCAACACCTTCTCGAGCCAGAACTGCAGGTAACCGCCTTCCCACTGGTGCCGGAACAGCCGCTCGTACCAGATCTGCGGCGGCACGATCAGGAACATGCCCACCACCAGCGGCAACAGCAATCGCATGCTGCGTTCGCGCAGGACCGCGAAGCCGCTGTGGCGTGCCAATGCGAACCACAGGCTCGCGCCCGCGATCACGAACAGCAGCGGCATGCGCAGACGATGGGCAATGTCCATCGGCAGGCGCAGCGATTCGATCACTTCGGCATTCTCGATGTGCCAGCCCCAGCCCACGAACAGCATGCCGGTGTGAAAGAACAGCAGCACGAA
>Ga0126377_10001771_pt1 | contig 14395 bp, 11 predicted proteins | sample PanSoiMetPlot_22_FD_92647 | JGI IMG/M metagenome (GOLD analysis project Ga0126377, IMG submission 92647) | Tropical forest soil microbial communities from Panama - MetaG Plot_22 | ecosystem: Environmental > Terrestrial > Soil > Tropical forest > Bulk soil | place: Panama | collected 2016-02-17
GTGATCCTGGCCGACCTCATGCCGATGCCCGTGGCCGCGCAGCCGGTGCGCGGGTTCACGCGCGTGTCGACGAACGCGTTCCTGACCTCGATCGTGCGCGTGAGTTCGGATATCTGGCTCCTCGAGGGCTTCATGCCGCCTCCCGGCGGCAGTTTCAACTGGTCCCGCCTGTGGCGGGAACGGCGATGAGCCCCGGGACCCGCGACGCGATCGCAAACCCCACGAAAATCCCGGAATTCCCCCGTGATTGTCTGGCGCGGTCCCGTTGAAAATGTGCGTGCCGACGTCACGCCCGGCGCTTCTGAAGAAAGGAACGAAGGTCATGAGATCGTATGCGGTCATCGCGTGGATTGCGCTCGTCGCGGTCGTGCAGGGCGCCGACGGTCTGCAAGCATGCGGCGACAAGTTCCTGCTGGTCGGCCGCGGCGTCAAGTTCCGCCAGGCTTACGCGGCCATCTACCCCGCATCCATCCTTATATATGCGCATCCGCAGCCGCAGGGCGCCGCGAAAGCGATTCTCGATCCGAAGCTGCAGTCCGGACTGAAGGCCGCCGGGCACCGCATCACGATCGCCGAGGACGACAAGGCGCTGACGCGCACGCTCGAGTCGGACCGCGTCGACCTCGTGCTGACCGACGTCGCCGACGCCGATCGCATCGCGAAACAGGCGGGCACGGCGCCCACTCATCCCAACGTGCTGCCCGTCATGTTCGAGCCGACGAAGGAAGAAGCCAAAGCCGTCGAGACACGCTACAACTGCAAGCTGACCAGCTCGGATCGCCCGGACCGCTATCTGTCTGCGATTGACGATGCGATGAAGGTGCGCGTGGCGGAGCGGAAGAAGAAGCCGTAGGGGGAATCATGATCCGAGCTGGCATCGCCCCGCTTTCGACGCTCATTCTCGTCGCCGCCGCCATGGCCGCGTCGGTCCCGGCCCCTGCGGCCGCGCAGGCCTTCGTGCCGGCACAGGGTGAAGGAACCGTATCGGTCCTCTTCCAAGATCAGTTTTACAAGTACCACGTCATCCCGACGGTCGAATCGCAGGGACTGATCTACTCCGACAGTCTGCTCCTCGACGTCTCGTACGGCTTGACGGACAAGATCGCGGTGGGCTTCGGGCTTCCGTGGATCGCGACGCGTTACGCCGGATCGAACCCGCATCTGCTGCCGGATCTCTCCGGCCCCAACCCTATCGACAACGGCAGTTGGCATGCGGCGGTCCAGGATATCCGGATCGATTTCCGCTACAACGTCACGCGGAATTTCGCGAACGCCGGCATCGTCGTCACGCCCTTCGTCGGGTCGGTCACGCCAAGCCACGATTACACCTACTTCGCGCATGCCGGCTTCGGCCGGGACCTGAACGAGGTGCAGATGGGCGCGTCGGTCGCGAAGCTGTTCGAAAAGGGTATCCCCGGCCTGATCATCCAGGGCCGGTATGCGTACGGATTCGTGCAGCAGGTCGTCGACATCTCGCACAACCGAAGCCTGATGTCGCTCGAGGCCGCGTACTTCCTCACGCCGAAGCTGCGGCTGATGGCGCTGTCGTCAGGCGAGATTACTCACGGCGGAATCGACTTCTACGGGCCGGTGGTCTCGCGCGCGCTGCTCACGCCGGATGAATTCAACCACCACGATCAGATCATCCGCGAGAACATGCTGACCCTGGGCGGTGGCGCGTCGTTCTCCCTGACCGAGTCCTGGGACGTGTTCGGGTCGTTCATGCACACGGTCGCGCAGCGAAACGGGCACGTGCTCGATCGAGGGATCACGGCGGGCGTCTCCTGGAGCTTCACGACGTCGCGCGCAAAAAAGAGCGCCGGCACGATGGCGGAGAACTCGCTCGCGCGGTGCGTGTGCGAGAAGGGCAAGAAATAGCCGAATGGTCCGGCTCGCGTCAGCGCTCGCGGCAATCGTGCTGTTCCTTGGCGGCGCCGGCCTGTCGGCACGTCAGACGTCCGCTCCGGACATCGTCGCCGACGTGCAGGCCGCGCTGGCGAGCGGTGGCCTCGCCAGGGGCGAACTGACTCTTAATCAGTATCGGGCCGCGCGCGGCATGACGCCGGAGGGACTCGAGGCCCTCTGCTGGCTGGCGCGACGTGCGCTGGCCGACAAGCTGTACGACAAGGCGGATCAGTACGCTGACGAAGCACGAGCCGCCGCGGCGGCAGCGCTGCGCGACGACAACGGGGCCAACAACCCGCGCCTCCTGACTACCATCGGCTCGGCGGCCGAGATTTCTGCACTCTCGCTCGTCGAACAGGGTGCCCGCTCGGATGCAGTCTACGAGCTCCGCAAGGCGCTCGACGTCTATCGCGCAACGCCGATCGCCGGTCAGCTCGAGTCGGCCATCGCTCGCGTGACGCTCGAAGGGCGGCCCGCCCCGGCGCTCGAACCCGGCGTGTCGGTGGGTACGCATCTGCCACGTGCGGGCGAGACGGTGCAGCTGCTCTTCTTCTGGGCCCACTGGTGCCAGGACTGCAAGTCCGAAAGTGCGACGCTCACGAAGATTGCCGACAAGTACCAGTCGCGCGGCCTGACGATCGTCGCCCCGACGCGCCGGTACGGCTACGTCGAAACCGGCCGCCCTGCTCCGCCCGACAGAGAGCTCCGCCACATCCTGCAAGTCCGCGACTCGCAGTACGCGTTCATGCGGAAGATCGCGGTGCCGGTCGCCGACGCCAACTACAAGGCGTTCGGCGTCGCCGCCGTGCCGATGCACGTCCTCGTCGATCGACACGGGATCGTCCGTCTCTACCAGCAAGGCGTGATGACGGAAGCCGAACTCGACGCCGCGATCGACCGCGTGCTCGAACGCTGACGCGCGACCGCACGAAAATCCCGGAAATTCCCCGGAAATATTTTGAAGATTCACGCCGCATGATGGCTCTAGCCATTTCGGATCGCCCTGGACGCGATACGAAAAGAAAAGGGAGGACACATGCGACGAACGATGACATCGGTGATGATGCTGGCGGCGACCCTCGTAGTGATGACCGGGCCCGGTACGCGACTGCACGCGACAGCGATGTCCGGATTCACCGGAGTCACGGTGGTCAAGGGAACGTTCGGGGACATCGACGTGTTCAATCACATCGCCCCACCTGATTTCTGGAAGCTGCTTCACCGCAGCGACGTGTGGCTGTCGTGGCAGAAAACGAAAGGCGACTCCGACCTCTACATCCAGAACAACACCTGGCAGCCGGGCGGCACGACCGGTTGGCACAGCCATCCCGGACACAGCCTGATCATCGTGACCAGCGGCACGGTGACCAACTACGAGAGCGACGATCCTTCGTGCGCGCCGCACGTGTACACGGCGCCGGCGACGTTCGTGGATGCCGGCGGTGATCACACCCACATCGTGCGCAACGAGACCAATCAAGTGGCAACCGGCTACGCCGTCCAGTTGATTCCTGCCGGCGCAACCCGTCGAATCGACGCGGATGCCCCAGCGAATTGCCCGTTCTAGCACCACGTTCCTGCCGCGCTCGCCCCGAAGCCTGGCCGTTCCCCGGCCGGCTTCGGGTACCATCTGTGGTTCATGCGCCGTCTCGCAATCGCGATCGCGCTGTCCGCGACCGCCGTCGCACCTATCGCTCACACTCGAGCGCCACGCAACGACCTGCCGCAGCCGTACAGGACAACGCGCGACTGGGCCGAGCTGCCTGCCGGCGTGAAATGGGCAGCGGTCACAGCAATCGAACCGGCGCCTGATGGCACGATCTTCGTCGTCCACCGCTGCTTCGCCAATTCGTGCAGCGGACGTTCCGAAGCGCCGATCCTCAAGTACAACGCGGCCGGCAAGCTGCTCGCGTCGTGGGGCGCAGGGATGTTCGTCTTCCCGCATGGCGCGACCGTGGATCCCGATGGCAACCTCTGGGTGACCGACGCGCGCGGCGAGAACGGCAGGGGCCATCAGGTCATCAAGTTCGATCCGAATGGCCGCGTGCTGATGACGCTCGGCAAGGCCGGCGTCTCGGGTTCCGGACCCTCGCTGTTCGATCAGCCGACGGACGTCGTCGTCGCGCCGAACGGCGACATCTTCGTGACCGACAGCCACCGCAACGGCCTGAACAATCGCGTCGTCAAGTTCCGGAAGGACGGTACGTTCATCAAGGAGTGGGGACACAAGGGATCAGGCCGCGGCGAGATGAGCGAGCCGCACACGATCGCAATGGATTCGCGCGGACGGCTGTTCGTCGGCGACCGCGAAAACAATCGGATTCAGATCTTCGACCAGGATGGAAACGTGCTGGACGAGTGGCGCCAGTTCGGGCGTCCGAGCGGCATCTTCATCACGCGGGACGACACGATCTACGTCGCCGATTCGGAGTCGGGCCCCGACACCGGCGCACACGAGCTCCAGGGGATCAACAAGGGCATCCGGATCGGCAGCGCGAGGGACGGCTCGGTGACCGCATTCATCGAGGACATGGAATCGACGGCGCCCGATCACTCGGGCGCCGAAGGCGTCGGCGTGGACGCGCAGGGCAATGTTTACGGCGGCGTCGTGCGCCGGCAGATGCTCGAGCGCCACGTCAGGAAAACGCCGTAGCCAGCGGCCTCCTGCCACGCTCACCCGCTCGCGCGCGTGAAAACCGCGACGGTCGTCACGACTTCACCTTTCGCGTCTTTCGAGGTCGTCACGATTGTCATTTGACGACCATCCGCCGATACCGTCCGACGGCTCGTCGCCGCGACGACGAGCGCGCGGCCATATGACGCAACGATGGTGTGCGAGTCGACCCGCTCGAGCGACACCGGCAGCAGCATGCCGCGGCCGCTGGTCACGAGCGCCGGCTTGCGGTCGTAAGCCGCCGTGTACTCGGCGCGAACCATGCGGCCGTCGGCATACGTGGTGTCGGACCTGTAGTGAATACCGTCCCCCGCTGGTTCCATGTCGATGACCATCGTCTTCGGACAGGAACCCGGCGGGTACAACGACTGCTTCGCGTCCAGCACCCATCGCCCGACGAACGGATCGCCCGAGGCGCCGGCGCTTACCGGCACCAGCAGTGCGATGGCAAGACACGTACGGAGCGCGATGGCTTTAGCCGTGCGAAAAAGCGCGCTGTCGTTCATGACGGCTCCTGACTACAGCGACCGCAGGAAATCGAGAATCGCCTGCTTCTCGGGTTCAGTCAGCGCGTTGAACCGCTGAATCACGACGTTCGCTTCCGAAGGCCCGTACATGAACGAGTGCAGGTCCTTCGACGGGTTGTCGCCGCCATCGGAGAAACGTCGCGAGAAGTGATCCTGAATCGCGACGAGCAGGTCGCTCGTCCGGCCGTCGTGCAGGAAAAACAGGCGCTGCCCCAGCCCCCACAGCGGCGTCGTTCGAAATTCGTCGGGCCCGGCATTTCCCTGGACGATGTTGTCCGCCAGCGTGGCGCCCATGTGATGCACGAGGAGATCCGAGAACAGACTCACCGTCTGCCCGCGCAGGGCCATGGTGTGCGGCCCGATCTCCTCGCGTTCCGTTCTCGGATACGGCGTGCCAGGCGTCTGGAACGATGGCGTGTGGCAGAGCGTGCACCCGACCTTGCCGAACAATTCCTGCCCATGCTGCGCCGTCGCAGTCAACGGCACGGGCCGCGGCGCGTCGACGAAGCGCATGAACTCCGCGAACATCAGCCACGCCGGCATGATCTTCAGCGGGTTGTCGAACAGACCGTCCTCCGTCCGCGGGATGTCGAACGGCTCGTACACCACATTGCAGTTCAAATCCTCGCTTCGCCCCGTCGGAAACGCGTCGTTGCTGATGCCCATCTCGACGTTGTACGCCTCGCCCGCGAAAATCGTCAGAGACCCATTCTGGGCCTTCCATCCGAAGCGGCTGATCGTGCCATTGTTCGGGACGATGTTGGGGTGACCGGCGATGCCGAGCGCGCGCTTCGCGTCGCGATTCGCGTTCATGCCGGCCAGGATGGCGGAGTCCTGGATGCTCTCGATCAGGCCGAGGCCGAACAGCTGCAGCGGAATCCGGAACGCGATGTTGCGCTCGCGTTCCGCTTTTTCGAAGTCCGGCTGCGGAAGCGTGCAGCCCGGCGTGTCGGATCGTCCCTGGAGCGTGAAGAGGCTGTGGACGCCGCCGTCGCGCGACCCGTCGGGATTGAACTTGAACCGGACCTCGCGGAACGGCCCGTTCGGTTCCTCGAACGACGGCACGGTATTGGTGCCGCCGAGCCGGTGCGCGATGAGGTCGGCCGGACTGTGCTTCGGCGTGCTGCCGCCGATCGTCGGCTGCGAGTGGCAGATGAAGCATTGATCAGCGTTGAAGACCGGGCTCATCCCCGCGGAGTTCACGAGCGAATGTGGCGAGAGCGGATTGTCGGGATCGGGATCGATCGGCGGCACGTTCGGCGGCTGCTGCTGGCAGGTGTCACAGGACCCTTCCAGCTCCGACACGCGCAACAGGCTTTCGGTGAAGAGCAGCAACTCGTTGTCGCTCAGGTGGGGCACGTGATCAGGAATGACGGACGTCGGGTTCGGCCGCGGTCCCGGATCCTTCGCAACGAAGGACAACGGGGCGTGCTGCGCGAGCACCAGGCTCGTGACCCCTGCAGACAATGTGAAAACGAAGAACAGAAATCGTCTCATCGCGCCCTCCCGATGCGTGCACTGTGCGCATCCGATGCGTCAAGGTGCGCGCGGAACGCGGAGCCGTCAACGGAACTAGTTCCAACCTTCGTCTGACTTGCCAATCCCTTCCACCGTCACTACTTACACGCCGGTCTGAACCGGGCGCTGTGATAAGATTCCCGCGTTTTTCGGGATTGCGGCGGGATGGGTACACCACCATCGAGGCCGGCGGTCGTCAGGTTCGGCGTCTTCGAAGCCGATTTCGGCCGGCGCTTACTTCTGAAGAACGGCGTTCGTGTCCGGCTCCAGGACCAGCCGTTCGAACTGCTCGGGCTTCTCCTCGATCGCCCCGGCGACATCGTCACGCGCGAAGAAATCCGCCAGGCTCTGTGGTCGGCCGACACCTTCGTCGAGTTCGACGACGGCCTGAATACGGCGATCAAGAAACTCCGGGCGGCCCTCGGCGATTCCGCCGACAGTCCCGTTTTCATCGAGACGGTCCCTCGACGCGGGTACCGTTTCCTGGCACCGATCGCACCGCCGTCGTCGGCCGAAGTCCTTCCCGCCCCGCGGCCGGTCGCGGCGCCGTCCCGCCTGCGATGGATCGCGGTCGCCGGCGTGTCCGCCGCCCTCGTGACGGGCTTCGCCGCCGTCCGGTGGTGGGACGCGTCGCGGCCGCGCAGGCTGACCGATAAGGCGACGATCGTCCTCGCGGACTTCACGAACAGAACGGGCGAACCGGTCTTCGACGATGCGCTCAAGCAGGCGCTGGTCGTCGAGCTGCAGCAGTCGCCGGTCCTGAGCCTGATGTCCGATCGGAAGATCGCCGCCACCGAGCGCCTGATGAACCGGCAACCGGGCGAGGCGCTGACGGCCGCGCTCGCTCAGGAGGTCTGCCAGCGCAGCGGCGGCAGCGCGGTCATCGCCGGATCGATTTCAGCGCTGGGCACGAAGTACGTGCTGGCTCTGAACGCAACCGACTGCGCGAGCGGCGAGCCGATCGCCAATGAACAGATCCAGGCCGCAACCCGCGAGGAGGTCGTGCCGGCGCTCGGTCGAGAAGCGGCTCGCGTGCGCGAGCGCCTAGGGGAATCGCTGGCCTCGGTCGAGAAGCACAACGTCGCCCTGGAACAGGCGACGACCAGCTCGCTCGAAGCGTTGCAAGCCTACAGTGCGGCGCTCAAGACGTGGGATCAGCGCGGCGACGAAGCGTCGATTCCGTACTTCCGGCGCGCGACGGAACTCGATCCCAGGTTCGCGATGGCCTATGCGGCGCTGGGTACGATTTATCACAACCTGAACGACGAAGCGTTGTCCAACACGAACGCCGAGATGGCGTACGCGCTGCGCGATCGCGTGACCGAGACCGAGCGAATCACGATCGACTCGCGCTACTACCGGTACGTGACCGGGGAGCAGGAAAAAGCCGCCGAGGTCTACGAGATGGCGAATCGAACCTTTCCCGGTTCGGCCTCGAGCCATGCCAACCTGGGCAGCATCCACATTTTCCTCGGTCACTACGAGAAAGCGCTCGAGGAGTTCCGCGAATCCGTTCGGCTGGACCCCACTCGCGCAGCGAACCAGGGCAACCTCGTCCTGTCTCTCATCGCACTCAACCGGCTGGACGAAGCCACGGAGACGCTGCAGCAGGCCGCGCTGCGCGACTTGAAGAGCGAAGCATTTCCTCAGGCCCGCTACAGTCTCGCTTTCCTGAAGGGCGACACCGCCGCAATGGCACACGCGGCGTCTGACGAGGGGCCGTCGCACCACACTGACGGAATGATGCTGAACATCGAGGGGCGCACCGAGGGATATTACGGCCGACTCGGCAAGTCGAGAGCGCTGACGCGCCTCGCCACCGCATCGGTCCTGCATGCCGGCGACAAAGAGGTGGCGGCAACTTATTCCGGCGAGGCCGCGCTGAGGGAAGCCGATTTCGGCAATGCGGCTCAGGCCAGACGCGAAGCCGACGAGGCCATCGCGTTCGCGCCAGTCGGCCAGTCGCAGATTCTCGCGTGCCTCGCGCTCGCGCGCGCCGGCGATATCACGCGCGCCGAATCCATGGCCGCGGCGTTCAACAAGCGGTACGCGTCGGACACCCTCATGCAGGGGTTCTGGCTGCCCTCGATCCGTGCCGCCATTGCGATGAAGCGGGACCAGCCGGAAACAGCGGTCGAATTGCTGGATGCCGCGGCGTCGTACGAGCTCGGAAGCGTGCCGCCGTTCGAGCTCGGCACCCTGTATCCGGCGTATCTTCGTGGGGTGGCCTATCTGCAACTGCACCGGGCCGCGAACGCCATTCCCGAGTTCCAGAAGATCGTCGACCATCGCAGTCTCGTCCTGAATTTTCATACCGCCGCGCTCGCGCAGGTCGACCTCGCGCGCGCGTATACGATGCTTGGCGACGCCGACAAGGCCCGCGATGCCTACGACGCCTTTCTGGAGCTCTGGAAACGTTCGGATTCGGACATCCCGATTCTCAAAGCCGCGAAGGCCGAACGCGCCGCCTTGCGCTGACGTCAGTCACTCAACCATCGCGAGCGGCAAAACGTCTGAAGCCAACAGGGGTGTCGTGTGGACACATGGGTCAAAGATCTCGCCTACGCCGCACGGACGCTGAGCAAACGTCCAGGCTTCACCGCCATCGCCGTCGTCACGCTGGCGCTCGGCATGGGCGCCTCGACCGCGATCTTCAGCGTCGTCGACGCCATCCTCCTCCGGCCGCTCCCGTACACGAACGGCAGCCGGCTCGTGCTTCTCTGGGGCGAGTTGCGGACGCGAAACGTCCTGGACTTCCCGTTCTCGCCGCCCGACTTTCGCGATCTGAAGCAGCACGTTGACGCGTTCGAAGGCATCGCGGCCGTCACTCCGGCCGGCCGGACGCCGATCGGCGACGACGGCGGACAGCCCGAGCAGGTGCGCGCCGCCGGCGCCACGACGAATGCGTTCAAGGTCCTTGGCGCGCGAATCCTGATCGGCCGGGATTTCATCGAAGCCGACGGCGAGGCGCCGCCCGCGCCCGCGCCGGGCACACCGCCTCCGCCGCCCATTCCAGCCAAAGCCATTCTGAGCTACGAGTTCTGGCAGCGCCGGTACGGTAGCGATACGTCGATCGTCGGCAAAGCGGTCGATTTCGGCGGTGGCAACGGACGCGCGGAGATCGTCGGCGTCCTGGAACCCGGGTTCGAGATCCTGTATCCGCCACGAGCGAACATGACCGCACGGCCCGACATGTGGGTCGCCTTCCGCATCAACTTCGATACCGCGATTCGCAACAACGTCTTCCTGCGCCCCATCGCCCGCCTGAAGCAGGGCGCCACCATCGAGGAAGCGCGCATCCAGACCGAAACGCTCGCCGCCGACTGGCGCCAGCGGTATCCCATTGCCAAAACCGCCGATCACCATGTCCGCGCCGTCGCGATGCAGGAGGACCTCGTCGGCGACGTGCGTCCGACGATTCTTGCGCTGCTCGGCGCCGTCGTCTTCGTGCTCCTGATCGCGTGCGCGAACGTCGCCAATCTGCTCGTGGTGCGGGCGTCGGCCCGCTCGCGCGAAATCGCGGTGCGCGCTGCCATCGGCGGGTCCCGATGGCGAATCGTGCGGCAGCTCCTCGCCGAGAGTCTGCTGCTCGCTGCGATGGGCACCGTGCTCGGCCTCGGCCTGGCGTACGGAGGCGTCCGCTTGCTGCTCGCGCTCGGCCCGCAGGATCTGCCCAGGCTCGACGCGGTTGTGATCGATCTGCGTGTCCTCATGTTCGCAACGTTCGCCGGACTGCTGACCGCCGTCGCGTGTGGCTTGATGCCCGCCGTGCGGGCATCGCGGCCCAACATGATGGATGTGCTGCGGCAGAGCGCAGGCGGCGACGGCCTTCGCGCCGGGCGGCGCATCCGCAATGCGGTCGTGGTCATCGAGGTCGCGCTGTCGTTCGTCCTGCTCGCGGGATCAGGACTGATGATCCGCAGCTTCATTGCCGTGCAGCACGCGGATCCCGGATTCGATGCGAAGGGCGTGCTGACCTTCATCCTGCCGCCGCGCGGCCAGAAGCCCGAGGAGCGGGCTGTCTTCGTACGACAGGTTCGCGATCGGCTGCATGCGCTGCCCGGCGTGACGCACGTGAGTGCCGGCACCGGCATTCCGCTCGACGGGTCGGTTGCGAACGGCCGGATTGGCACCGAGAGCGCGCTGGCCGACCAGACGCTGTACCGGCAGGCCAATTTCAAGGCGGTCCTGCCGGAATACTTCGAGACGCTTCAAACGCGCCTGATTGCGGGCCGAACCTTCACTGAAGCCGACAACGCGACGAACCAGAAGCTCATCGTCGTCGACGACAAGATTGCGGCGCGCCTGTTTCCGCGAGGGTCCGCCGTCGGCCAGCGAGTGGTCTCGCGCGTGACGACCCCGGAGCCGGAGACGTTCGAAGTGATCGGCGTCGTCGCGCATCAGCGGCACGAGTCGCCGGCGGCCGATGGATTCGATGGCATGTACTTCTCGGACGGGTACTTCGGTGGTGGTGCGGTGCAGCGGTGGATCGTGCGAACGAGCGGCGATCCGGCGCTCATCGCTCCTGCGGTTCGCGCAGCCGTCGCGGAGCTCGATTCGAAGGCCGCGATCGCGGAGCTGCAGCCGATGTCGGCGTCAGTCGACAAGGCAACCGCACCGATGCGTTTCAGTGTTCTGCTGATCGGGATCTTCGCGGCGATCGCGGTGGCAATGGCCGCCGTCGGGTTGTACGGCGTGCTCTCGACGATCGTTCGTCAGCGAACGGCAGAGCTCGGCTTGCGCATGATTCTCGGCGCGCCAAGCAGACAGATTTTCTCATCAGTCGTCGGAGAAGGCCTGCGGCTGAGCTCAGTCGGCATCATCGCCGGTGTGGTGCTGGCGCTCATCGTCGCCCGCATGATGGCCGGGCTTCTGGTCGGGGTTACCGCCACGGATCCACTGACGTTCGGAGGAATCACCGCACTGTTTCTCGTGATTGTCGTGCTGGCATCCTGGATTCCCGCCTGGCGCGCCGCGCGGCTGGAGCCAACGGTCGCGCTCCGCGACGAGTAGCGCGTCTTCAGCACAGCCGCTAGACTCTCGTCCTGATGCTGCTGTCTCTGCCGGCCGCGATTCTCGTGGCCTGCGCGCTCCAGTCGCCGGCGCCGGACCGAAGCCGTGCGGAGAGCCTCGCGCGCTCGGGCCAGACGCTGGAGGCGATGACGCTCTTCACAAAAATCGCCGAGCTGGATCCCAGCGACGTCGAAGCGCGACTGTGGGTCGCGAGGCTTGCACTGAGACTTGGACGAACCGAGGACGCGGAAGCGGGCTTCCGCTCGGTTCTTCGTGAGCACCCGAATGATGTCGACGCCCGCATCGGCCTCGGCATGGCCCTCACGCGCAAGGGAGCATCGCGAGAGGCGCTTGAAACGTTAAAAGCAGCTGAGCGGGACGCCGGAGAGAATGCGGATCTCTTCGCCGCGCTTGCGCGCGCCTATCGTCGGAGCGGCGAGGACGGCAGGGCGCTCGAGTACTTTCATCGCGCACGCGCCTTGTCCCCTGACGATCCCGACATCGCTGCAGGATTCGAGGGTGTCGCCCGCACGTATGGTCACTGGGTCGCCGTGGAAGGGATGGGCCAGGGAGGCGCTTCCGGCAGCGTCGGATCGGGGACAGCCACGGCCGACGTGCGCGTGACGCCATGGCTGCACCTCCAAACCAGCGCACGGGTCCAGCATGGTCCGGGGTATTCCGACACCGTAGCCGGCGGCGGCGGTGTCTGGCGTGCCGCACTCAACACGACCGCCACGTTTCACGTGCTGGGCGGTCCCGGCAATACGTCGCAGCCGACGAGCGACATCGGCGGCAACGTCGTCCAGTATGCCGGCGTCTTCGAAATTGGCGCGGCCATCCGGCGGTTGACGTTCGTTGGCGTCGACGTGGTCGCGGCGTCGCCAACATTCGCATGGGACACCGGCCGCTGGCGGCTCGACTCCCGCTACACGTACTCGAAATCGTCCTTCCAGCAAACCGGTCAGTCGTCCGGCGACAACTCGGTCGTCGCGCGCGAGACGTGGCAGGCCTGGCCACGCGTCGCGCTGCAAGGCTCGTACGCCTATGGCATCGAGAGCTTCGAGGATCTGACCGCGGACAGAATCAGCGCGCTGGGCGCCAATACGACGGCCGTTGGACTCCGCTGGGACGTGCCGTCGCTCACACGGATCACGACAACCTGGGAACACCAGTGGCGATCCAACGCGACCCGAATCGATCGGATCACCGTGTCCTTCGTTCAATCCATTCCATGACTGATCCGATCCTCCAGTTCGAGCAGGCGGCGCTCTGGATGTTGTGGGGCGCCATGGCGCTGGCCAGCGCGCTGACCTTGACGGTCGTCCTGAGCCGGGTCGTGCTGGCGGTTCAAGCCGCCCGTCTCCGGCGCGCCGAGCGGCGCTACGGCGACCTGATACGGCGGACGCTCGAAGGCGACGGGACTGCACTCCGTGCGCTCGTGGAGAGTCCGCCGCGCGATCGCATCACGATCGGCAGGCTGCTCGTCGCGCCGCTGATTGCCGATCGTAATCCGCAGCGAATCGCCAGCGCGCGCCGGATTGCGCAGGCCATCTCGCTGGGCGACGTCGTGCGCCGCCTGTTCAACAGCCGCCTGTGGTGGCGCCGTGTGGCGGCGCTGCGCGCCGTCGGATTGCTTCAGGCGAGAAACGGGACGGCGGCCGTGGTGGCCGCGCTCGAGGATCCGGACGCCAACGTTCGCGACGCGGCGCTCGATTCGCTTGCGGACTTGCAGGATCCCGCAGCGCTGCCGGCCATCGTCGTGCACCTCCACGACTCGTCGCTCCAGCGCGGGCGGCGCGAAGCCGCGCTGGCGGCGTTCGGAACGGAATGCGAGTCGTTTCTGCTCGACCTGTCTCACGTCGATCCGACCCATCGTCTCAACTACGCGCGCGCGCTGGCCATCGTCGGCACCCATTTGTCCCGACGCACCCTGTGCGAATGGGCGGCCGACTCGCGCCCCGAAGTCCGCGCCGCCTCGTTCGACGCGCTTGCGCACACCGGTCTCGACGAGCCGTCAGCGGCGCTGGCCATCAACGCGCTCGACAGCGGCGACGTCCTGGTGCGCGCGATGGCAGCCGCCGCGCTCAAAGGATGGAGCGGCAGCGGCGACGCTGCGTCGCACCTCCTTCAACACCTCGATGATGCGTGGCCGGTTGCGGTGCGAGCGGCCCGATCCCTTCAAGCGATGGGTGCGGGCGGTCTCCCTGCGCTGGAACAGCGCGCCGCGCGTCAGGATCTCGGCGGGACGCTGGCTCGCCAGATGCTTTGGGAAATGGAAGTGCGCCCGTGAGCGTGACTTCGGTCATGACGATCTTCTCCGTTCTCGTCACGGCGTACTTCGTCCTGTGGAACGTCTCGCAGTTCGTCATGAGCGGTTTCGCGGCGCTGCAGATCTGGCGATACCAGCGCCGCCGGACTCCCCGCTCCCGGGCGCTCGTGGCGCGTCTGGCGTCGCCGCCACTCGTGTCCGTGATCGTACCCGCGCGCAACGAGGGGTTGACGATTATCGAGAGCATCCAGGCGCTGCTTGCACGCGACTACCAGGCGCGCGAGATCGTCGTGGTCAACGACGGCTCGACCGACGACACGCTGGCGCGGATGCAGGAGACGTTTCAGCTGGTCGCCGCGCCGCTGGCATTCGAACAGCCCTTGCGGACCGCGCCCGTGCGTGGCGTGTACCGATCGATTCAGGATCCCGGCCTCGTGGTGATCGACAAGGAGAGCGCCGGGTGCAAGGCCGACGCGTCCAATGCCGGGA
>Ga0126377_10001772_pt1 | contig 14393 bp, 12 predicted proteins | sample PanSoiMetPlot_22_FD_92647 | JGI IMG/M metagenome (GOLD analysis project Ga0126377, IMG submission 92647) | Tropical forest soil microbial communities from Panama - MetaG Plot_22 | ecosystem: Environmental > Terrestrial > Soil > Tropical forest > Bulk soil | place: Panama | collected 2016-02-17
CAGGGCGGGCGATGGCGCGAGCCGCTGTCGCCTGAGAAGACGCCGGCCTAGTGCAATAGCGGGGCGCTCCACGAGAACGTAGCTGATCGCCGCAAGGGTAGACGCGCAGCCGAGATACAGCGCCAATGAGAGAGCACCGCGGATATTGATCCCGGTCATGGAGGAGGGCTGCCAAGTCAAGAAGGCGCCATAAATTTCTCCACCCATGGGGTGCCACAAATAAATTCCAAATGAAAGAATTCCGATTGTGGTCAGGGGACCGGACGACAGCAGGCGAACGACCGAAGCAGAGCTATTGGCAGAGATCCACACGAGAAGACCCGCCGCTGCGACACCCGCTATTGCGGTCGCAACCGTATAGAGCGGCGTGAATGCGTCCACCAATGTTTGGTTCCACGCAAGGATGGCGACGAGAAGGATCAACAGCAATACCGGCCCCGCCCCCGCAGATCGGGCTATCTCTCGTGCGGCGTCCTTCGCTGAGACCCACCCGGCGATCGCGCCAAATGCAAATACATCCGCATAGGAAAGGCTTGCGTAATATGTCAGTGGTTGCGGAAACCATGGGGGAGGCGTCGTCGTGTGCAGATAGGCAATGAGCCGGTAGAAGAAGGCGAGCAGAACAATGGCTGCGAGTGCGATGATTCTTTGTCGTGTGCCGCTGCGGATCAAAGCTACGAACGCAAACGGGAATACTGCGTAGAATTGGAATTCGACAGCGATGGTCCAAAGTATGGCCAAAGCTGGGGTGGACCGATCCCCCAAGAGGTTCAAGGCCAGGCTCCAATTGGAGGTCAGTGTCAGGTATCGCCAGAGATTGTCTACGATCCATCCAAAACGCTCTGGAGGACTCACGGGAAATGGCCCCACAGGCGACGCAACGTAGATGGCGACACCAAGGGCAAGGAAATACAGTGGAAGAATCCTGAAGCCGCGGCGGATATAAAAGTCACGAATTGAAAAGGAGCCTGTTCGATCGTGCTCTCGGGTGGCGAGATAAGTCAACAGGAATCCCGAAAGAGCAAAGAACACGACGACTGCGAGACTGCCCGACAGCGTGTACTGGATGAATCTGACGGGCCAGTACAATATCCACTGCGGATCCATATTGTGGTGTCCGATAACGACGAGGAGTGCGGCGATCCCTCGTAGCCCGTCAATCGGGGCAAGTCTGTCGCTTGGTTCGATGGCGTGATGCATTGGTTGTCTCAATCAACGCCCCTATGGCCGAAGGCCGTGCGAAGTAGGGCGAACAGTCGGGCGACTAACCCCCCTTTAGGCGTGAGCGAGATGATGCCGCCGTGTTCCTGGGCCAGCCCGGTCGCCAGCAGGCGCTCAATACGGAGCGCAGCCATGAGGCGGTCGTCATAGAAGTTGTCGATGTCCGTAGGACTGGCCGGAGCCCGGCTGAGCAAGGCAAGGATGTTGGCCGAAACGCTTCCCAGCGTCATTGTGAAGAGAAACAAATACAGTTCGGCCGCAAAGGCGTAAGCGAGTGTCGCGCCAGCGACATCTGCGGTGAGCCCGTATTCAGTGATCATTACAACGACAGCAACAAGCCCACAAACGCTCCCGACCATCACAAAGCGAACCACGCTTCCGAATGGCAGTGGCAATCGGCACGCGACCGCGTGCAGAAGAATTGCAATCAAAATAGCGGCGGAGGGAAGTAGCAGGATCACCTTTCACAGCCCCGCCCGTCTGGGGAGACAGTAGATCAGGAATGAGCCGGGCGATGGTATTTCCTGGCAATCATGCGTCGCAAGAGAAACAGAAAAGTAATCTTCGACACGCTTCCTGGAGTCCGCGAAGCTCTCTGGTGGAACCCTCACGAAACCAACGCTGCTCCCCTCCACGCCTGTAAGCTCCTTTTGACTGAGTGCGCAGTGAAAGCCTGGAAATAGCGACGTGACATAGCGGCTCACGTCCGGCGCGAAAATTCCCCGGCTGCCTTTGCAAAGGCCACCTTCGATCGATTGCGGCCGATAGTCGTTGCTGGTTGTTGCAATCCAGGTCGGTTGGGTAAGTCTCGATCGCCATTCTGCGTAGGTTCGATTTGTCTCTCTCATGTGCTGAATCATGTCAGTGCCGCCTTTAACGCGCTCGGGACCAAACATAAAAAGCACAAGCAAAACAGCGACTGCAGCCGAAGGAAGTATCAGGCGACGTTGTGGTGCTCCCTCCGTATGCCGCGCAATCACAGCAATCATCACGCCCAAAGCAAGGCTGGCGATAGCGTGAACCTCGATGAGACTGTGGGAGTACGGTCGCCGACCTAAGAACAGCAAAGACAGAGTGAGTGCCAGGGCTGCCGCAAATGCTGCGCGTTGCTTGAATATGATGCCTGTTGCGACAAGCGCCACCGGCAGCAGGTAGATCAAGAGCAGTTCGTATCCCCAGATCTGCGACCACGCGTCTGCTGGAAGTGTATTCGCCTGTGTGCGCATGAAGTAACCAAGCGATTCGAAGAAACCTCTAATCGCACTGATGTTGGCACCGGCATAGAGTGCGATAATTGCAACATAAACGAGCGCTGCTACCATCCCGAATGAGACCAGGAGCAAGAGTGCGCGGCGATCGAGCGGGATCCTCGTGGCAAGCGGCACCAGTGGGAAGACGCAGAACGTGACCTTTACGCCGGCAGCAAGCCCGGCCACGAGTCCGAGGATAGTGGCTTGGCGAAGCGTCAGCGGCTCATCTGTCAACGTCAGTCCGAGGCACAAGAAGGCCAGAGGGATCGTCCATACATGATAGTCGGGCATTGCGGTCCAACCGACGCCGCTAAAGAGTTTGGGCGAGGCCAGCAAAAGCAATGCGCATGCTGCCGTCAGGATCATCCCGGGCCATGGCAGACGTGTCAGTGCATAGTAGGCCGCGGCTGCACTTAGGGCACTCGGTATTGCCACTGCGACGAACGAGAAGACATCTATTCGCGGAAACAACTGGTCGGTTGGATAGAATGCTGACAGCGTCCACTGGATGATCACATGGACAAGGGTAGGGAATTGTCCCTGGGGTAAGAATGGGTGCTCACCTCCGAATGCAAGACGCAATGAATAGAAGTAGCGATACCCGACCGACTCCTCAAAAAGGCCGGCAGGGCTGATACCGAACCAGAATAGCGCTGCAGGGACCCAGACCAGCATGCCGGCTATTACAAGTGCCAAAGTCGCGGCAAGGTAGTGACGCGGCATGTCCAGCCTCTCACCCAACGTCTTTGAAATTCGCAATCGATCTCAACAAGCGAACCGCACTTGCGGCCCAGCGTCCGCGCTCAGTCAGAGTAAGGATTGCATCTCCTGAGATAAGTCCGCCGGAGACCAGCGTCCGAAGTCTGTCGTCCTTCTTGTGCTGTCCGATCGCACCAAGCTCGGCCAGGAGTGAAGGGCGTGGCAACGGTTTGCGAGATAGCTTAAGCAAGGCCGTCACTGAAAAGCCGCCTTCCGAAAGAGACCATAGTTCGAGGAAGGACAAGCTATAAATTCCGTGAAGTGAGAGCGCCCCTGCACTGGTTCCAATGGACGCTCCTCCAGCCATGAAGATCGCAACAAGGATTGCGAGAGCTGCGAAGGATGCAACATGAAAACGGAAGATGCCTCGTTCACTCGCCCAAAGGGTCTGGCCCCGCATGATCACAAACGTGATGAGATGAGCGAGGCACCACGCTGCCCCAAGACAAAGTAGCACTGACCTATCTCCCCATCCTGGCCACTTTCGCCTCCGGAGATCGCCTTGGCAAGCGGTATCGAGAAACCCTAGCCGATTTTCCTGAATGGCCGTCGAACAAAATCAAAGCTGTGCACAAGTCGCGCATGATCCCGGGAACAGAATGATTTCACAGAGTTACCCTGTGCGCTCATGAGTCTTCTTGTCGTGCGGGGCCCCAGAAGCGGACAGTCAATCCCTTGCTCTAATTGGGTTCCGCGAACGAGGCGGCGTGTTGATCGGCATCATCACCCGGCGTCATCGGCTGACGACGATTGCATCACGGGCCGGCATGGGCGAGATGTTGATCTGTTCGAGGCGGGACAAGCCAGAGGATAATGTCAGCGAGAGAGCCTGCACGAGCCGATCCCATGCTTGCGCGTAGCGGCGAGCCGCCTTCCACGTCGCTCAAGTGGCGCGTGCTGAGCGCTGGCGCATGGAGTCTCGGCGGCTACGGCCTCAACCTGGCTCTTCGCCTGGGCACCAACTTGGTGATGACGCGACTGCTGGTGCCGGACATGTTCGGCACGATCGCGATCGCGACAATCATCATGAGTGGTCTGGCGATGTTCTCGGACCTTGGTCTGAAACAAAGCATCGTGCAGAGCAAACGCGGCAACGATCCTGCGTTCTTGAATACGGCCTGGTCGATTCAGATTATTCGTGGCGTGCTGCTTTGGCTCCTCGCGCTCGGCATCAGCATGCTCGTCGCTCATGTCAGCAGTCGCGGGTTGGTCCCCAAGGACAGTGTCTATGCCGATCCCAGCCTGCCCTGGGTGATCGCCGTCCTCTCGTTCGGCACTGTCATTGCCGGCTTTGGATCCACGAAGACAGCTGAAGCGAGCCGCAATCTCGCTCTTGGCTGGCTCATGCTGATCGATCTCATCGGTCAGATTGCGTCGATCATATGTATGCTCGGTTGGACATGGGTTGATCGGTCGATCTGGGCGCTCGTAGCAGGCAGTATCTGTTGGTCGCTGACGATAACGCTATTGAGCCACATTTGGCTCCCCGGCACTGCCAACCGCTGGCAATGGGATCCCTCGGCATTTCACGAGATCTTCCATTTCGGGGAATGGATATTCTTCGCTTCGATCCTCAGCTTTCTTGCAGCCAACGGGGATCGGCTTCTGCTCGGGAGCCTTGTCGATGCAACGTTGCTCGGCGTCTACGTGATTGCGTTTCAGATCTTCAGCTCGATCGAGCAGTTGCTCGCGGGAATCATTGCTGGTGTCAGTTTCCCCGCTCTGAGCGAGATTGCGCGCGAGCGACCAGCGGCCCTGAAAGCCAGCTATTACCGAATTCATATGCCGGTTGCCTTGGTCGCCTATACTTGCTCGGGCATCCTGATGATATCAGGGCATTCGCTGATTGAGCTGCTCTATGACGCTCGTTATGCGCAGGCCGGCTGGATGCTGCAAGTGCTTGGCGCTGCTCTTCTGACCGCGCCTTTTCAGATTGCAATTCAGTGCTTCATGGCCCTTGGCATGCCGCACGTTCTCTCCAGAGTCCTGGCATTGCGCCTGGTCGTGCTCGCTGTCGCGATGATAGGGGGTTATCACCTTTTTGAGGTCCCGGGAGCTTTGTTGGGGTTGGTCGCGAGCCACCTCTTGTGTCTGCCGATGATCATTTTCCATTGCGTGCGCTATGGATTGTTCGATCTTCGGCGCGAGTTGTTGTTCCTTCCGATGGTGCTCGTGGGAATGGGTGCGGGATGGATATTCACGCTTTTCGTTGGACTGTACACGGGAAGCTGACCGCCGCTCTTTGAAAAGATCTGCCGTTCAGGCGCTTCGAAGCGACTCATAGCCACGCAGCTTTTGCGGTGCCAGGAACGCGTACACCTCTGAATAGCGCCTGACCATCGCTGAGAGTGCGTACTCCTTCTGAATCCGTTCGCGAGCGCGCAAGCCGAGCGCCCGGCGCTCATCCGATGACAGAGCGAGCAATCGGGACATTGCTTCCGCAAGCGCTTGTGGATCCCTCGGCGGTACGACACTCCCGCAATCGCCGATGATCGCGGCGTTGTCGCCAACGTCAGTCGCCACACAGGGCACGCCGCACGCCATCGCCTCTCCCAGAGCGTTCGGGAAGCCTTCTCCGAACGCGGAGCCGAGCACGACAATATCAAATGCCGCGATAATCCGGTCCATGTCCCGGCGTTCACCGAGTCGGATGACTTGCTCCGATCGAAGTCCCGCCAGGTCGATTTGGCCGGTGAGTGCATGATTGCCTGGCTCGGTCCCTTTGCCGGCGAGCAGGAGTCGAGCATTCGCCGCAACGCGGGCAAATGCTGAGAACAGGTTCAAATGGTCCTTCATCGGGTCGTGGCGTGCGATGCAGCCAATGAGAGGCGTATCCGCGCCGATCCCGAGCTCGGCGCGAACCTCTTGCCGCGCCGACTCGGATGGCCGGAACGTGTTGGTGTCGATGCCGTTTGGAATGACGCGGGCCCATCGCGGCCGATACCCGATCGCGAGATGGCCATTCATGCCTGCCGTCGAATTCGCCAGGATGGCCGCAGGCCAACGGGACAGACGGCTGAGCGCCTTGATGGTGAGGCCTGTCAGCTTCGAATAGTGATGCAGTTCGAGCTGCGAGGAGCGTAACGTCCAGACGACCGGGGCCTTGCCGGCAAGGCGCGCAGCCAACAGCCCGATCAGATCGGCGTGATAGAGCCAAGTCTGCACGATATCCGGACGGCGCCGGTGAATGAGGCTCGCCAGCCGAAACAGGGCCAGGGGGGAGAACCGATTGCGTGTCATGTTCAAGGTGTGCAGTCCGGCGCCGGTCGCCCGGACATCCCGCTCGTAAACGCCCCCATCCAGAAGCGAGACCACTTCGTGCTGAATTTGAATGCCGCTCACGCCGCGCAGCAGGTAGACAAGCTGACGTTCGGCGCCTGCGCCTTCCAGTCCAGTGATGACGTGCAGGACTTTCATACCAATCCGCGCCTTCTGCTCGGTATGTATACCAAATCATTCCAGATGACACAGCAGCTTGCGGCCGACATGCGAGGCGAGCCTGGAGGCCAACTGTTGTGGATAATTGTAGTATATGTCTGCTATGCGCAGTCTTGACATGGCGCCTGGAAACCCATGGATCACAGACTCGTCGTGCTGAAGTTGCTCACGTCCAGCCCCAGTCCTTTGCCATGTTCTCTCTTCAACATCTCGAAACGCTGAGATCTGCCGAGATCGACAGGGTGGCTGCGCTATTCCCAGGAGGTGCGCACGTTCTGGAGATCGGCGCCGGGACTGGCCAGCAGGCTTTGGAGCTGCAACGTCGCGGCTTCGATGTGACGGCCATCGAGCTTGCGACCTCAGAATATGGTTCCCACCGGGTGTTCCCGATCATCGACTACAACGGAACAACCATCCCACTTCCCGATTCCAAAATCGACCTTGTATTCTCGTCGAACGTGCTCGAGCACATCCCCGACCTCGCGCGCCTGCATGCTGAGATCCACCGCGTGCTGGCGCCCGGTGGACGCTGCCTTCACGTCCTGCCGACACACTCCTGGCGATTTTGGACGACGCTCTCAGGCTATCCCGACGCCGTCCTTCATCTCTTTTTCGGCGTGCCGAAGCTGCTGCCGCATGCGATTCCGAGGCATGCGGAACGCCATCGCCTTGGTGAGGCGTGGTATCGAACGGCGCGCGCTGTGGGCGGACGTCTGTTCCCGCGTCGGCACGGCGAGCGTGGCAACGTGTTGTCGGAGTTGCGGCTGTTTCATCCCAATTGGTGGCGCCGCCACTTTCAAGCCAATGGGTTCACCATCCTACGCGACGAGCCGATGGGGCTGTTCTATACCGGCAACATGCTGCTTGGCCCTCGCCTGGGGCTCGCCGAACGCCGGCGTCTTGCCGGGTTCCTCGGGAGCGCCTGCCACCTGTTCGAACTCGGTCTGGCTGCCAAACACACGTAAGCGCAACACCCGCCCTGAACTCAAGGCGGCTTAGGAACCAGCGACCACGCGCAACAGGATGTCTTCGGTCCGCACAACCATTGTCTCGACACCGTAGTTGGTGACAATGGCCTTCCGCACGGCGTCGCGCAGGCTTGCATCCTGCGCAAGGCGCTGCCGCAACCGTACCCATCCGTCGCACAGCAGATCGGCTCTCTTCGGGAGCACGACCTCGCCGAGTTCACCGACAATCGCACGCGCATCACCGACGTCGGTCGCGACCGTCGGGATGCCACAGGCCATGGATTCGCCGATCACGTTCGGAAATCCTTCGCCGAAAGCCGACGGCAGGGTCGCGATATCAAAGGCATTGTAAGCCGCCGCCACTCTGGTCATTTCGCCCGCCCACACGACCCGATCTGCGAGTCCAAGCGACTGCGCCAGAGCCACCAGCTCGGCGCGATAGGTAGGGGGGCCGTCACCCACGCACACGAACCGAGCTGTTGGAACGTGCACAGCGAAACGCGCGGCTGCTGTGAGAAAATTGGCATGGTCCTTCATCGGATCGAGGCGCGCGACGCAACCGATGACAAAGGCATCATCGGTGATACCCCAAGCGCGGCGCTGCTGGCGGCCGCTGTCCGCGTCGGGCCGCATCGAGGCAGTGTCGATGCCGTTGGGGATGACCGCGATGCGGTCGCTGGGGAAGCCTCGACTGATCGCGTCAGCGCGCCCGGCGTCGGCATTGGCGATGGTCAGATCGGCGCGGCGCGCGAGCCATGACTCAAGCCGGTGAGTGAAATTGATCAGTGCGTCGTAGCGATCGGCCTCAACTGCTGCGCCGCGTATGCCAAATACAAGGCGAGGCGCGAGCCGGCGCGGGCGGAGCAAGGCTGCGAGCACGGTCTGCGTTGGCTGGAAGGCATAGATGAGGTCCGGCCGTTCGGCGAGCATCAGCCGGCGCAGACGGGTCAGCGGACCGATCACGTCCCAGCGGCTCGTCTTGCCGAGAGCGACGACCCGCATGGCCAATTGCGACTGCGTCCGCTCAATCTCCCTGTCGGTATAGAATACGGCGGTGACCGCGTCATGGCCGCGCCGCGCCAAGCCCTCCGAAAGCATCGCGAGCTGGCGCTGGCTGCCACCGGTCTCGAGCGAGCGGATGAAGAACAGAATCTTCATTCCACCTAGTAGCGTCGATTGTTATTGAACCGCAAGGTGCGCCCCTTCGCCTGGACGCTTCCGGGATTACCCGCTAGAAAAAATGCTCAACTCTGCGCGGGACCATGGGATGTGCGGCATAGCCGGGATGGTCGATTGGCGTGCGGCGACCTCGGCCGACGCACTGCGATCGATCGGCGAAACCATGATCGAAACCGTGCGGCATCGCGGACCCGATGCCGGTGCGGTCTGGGTCGATGCGGAAAGCGGTGTGGCGCTTGGGCAGCGCCGGCTCGCGATCATCGACCTCAGTCCGAGCGGTGCGCAGCCGATGCATTCCGCGGACCGCCGTTACGTCATCACGTTCAACGGTGAAATCTATAACTACCGCGACATTCGCAGCGAGCTCGAAAGTGCGGGCCGCAGGCTGCGCGGCGATTCGGATACCGAGGTGCTGCTCGAAGCGTGCGCGTTATGGGGCGTGCAAGCAGCGATCGAGCGCGCGATCGGAATGTTCGCCTTCGCATTCTGGGACTGCACCACCAGGACGCTGGTTCTGGCGCGCGATCGGCTCGGGATCAAGCCGCTCTATTATGCGGCGACACCGGAGCGGGTCTTGTTCGCCTCTCAGCTTAAAGCCTTCCGTGCGGTTCCGCGCTGGAAGCCGACGATTGATGACGACGCAGTCGCCGGGTTCCTTCGCTACGGCTACGTCGCGCAGCCGCGCACCATCTATCACGAAGCCTCGAAGCTGCCGCCCGGTCATATCCTTACGCTGCGCGCGGGCGTTGATCCGGCGCCGCGTTGTTTCTGGGATTTGCGCGCCATTGCGGTCTCGGGCCAACGGCGTAACGATCCGGTACCCGATGCCGAAGAGGCGATTGAGCACCTCGATGCGCTGCTGCGCGATTCCGTCAGGCTGCGCATGATTGCCGACGTGCCGCTCGGTGCGTTCCTCTCTGGAGGGATTGATTCCTCTACTGTCGTCGCGTTGATGCAGGTCCAGAGCACGCGCCCGGTCAAGACGTTCTCCATCGGCTTCCACGAGGCCGACTACGACGAGGCGCAGAGCGCCAAGCGTGTGGCCGCCCATCTCGGCACCGACCACACGGAATTTTACGTCGAGCCCCGGCACGCGCTCGATGTCATTCCGCGGCTGCCCGATTGGTTCGATGAGCCGTTTGCCGACCCCTCGCAGATCCCGACCTATCTCGTCTCGGAGTTGACCCGCAAGCACGTCACGGTGGCGCTATCGGGTGACGGCGGGGACGAGTTGTTCGCAGGGTATAACCGCTATTTTTGGGCAGAGCGGCTCGTGCGCGCGGTGCAGCGCGTGCCACGCCCGTTGCGCGGCGCGTCGTCCGCGATCGTGCGGGCGCTTTCGCCCGACATCTGGAACAGCGTGTTTGCCGCTGTTCCTCGCGCCTGGCGGCCAGCACTGCCCGGGGACAGGTTGCACAAGCTCGCGATCCTCCTCGACCATCCCGAACCGGACGCGATCTATCGTCGGCTGGTCAGCCAGTGGGAGCGTCCGGAGGAGATCTCTGCGAGGGGGCGCGAGCCGGCGGGACCGTTGTGGGATGCGACCGTCGCGCGCGATTTTCCCGACCTCGTCCCGCGCATGCAGTTTCTCGACATGGTCAGCTATCTTCCCGACGACATCCTCACCAAGGTCGACCGTGCCACCATGGCAGTGGGGCTCGAGGGCAGGGTGCCGCTGCTCGATCATCGCGTTGTGGCCTATTCCTGGAGCCTGCCACTCAATCTCAAAGTGCGCGCCGGACGTGGCAAATGGCTGCTGCGCCGCGTGCTGGACCGTTACGTGCCGCAGCGCCTGACCGAGCGTCCAAAAATGGGATTTGGTGTGCCGATCGATGCCTGGCTGCGCGGGCCGTTGCGGGAGTGGGCAGAATCTTTGCTCTCACCGACGCGATTGGCTCGCCACGGACTGGTGCGCGTCGAGCCGGTCAGACAGGCCTGGCAGGAGCATCTCGCCGGCACCCGCAATTGGCAGTATCCGCTGTGGAACGTGCTGATGCTGCAGGCATGGCGCGAACGCTGGGCGTGAATTCGCGCGCTCGATCTGGACAGTTTGGAGAAGTAACTCGCAACATCTCTTGAGAGATTGCGCGGCTGATTGCGGCGCGCGCCCTGACATCGTGCAGACACGGGACTTGGCGCACGCGCACCACTGGTCGCCGCGCGTCTCGTTGACAGGCACAACGCCACGCACCTTGTGTGCGTACCTGCGACGAGCAATCATATTTTGTGCCAGCTTGCGAACATTCGCTGCTGTATTGCTCAACATATTCACAGCAAATTTCTTCACAGCAAATTTGCAACACCGCTCCTGAAATCATCCTCAAAGGCAACAAGCGTGCGCGTTCGGCGCGAGCTCGGACTTGATCAGTACCCAGGTAACGGTTAGGGAAAAAAGATGCAGAGGTAACGGGGGCCGGCGTGGCAATTTCTCAGCAGATCGCAAGGTCGCGGGCACCTGAACCGCAGACTCACGTGCAGGCCTTCTTTGCCGCGGCCGGGCGGATTTGTTCCGAAATTTCACTCGGTTCCATCGAAGAGCTCGCGCTTGAGCTTGATCAGTTGCGGGCCCGGCAGGGCCGCCTGTTCCTGCTTGGGGTCGGCGGCAGCGCTGCCAATTGCAGTCACGCTGTGAACGATTTCCGCAAGCTGTGCGGGATCGAGACCTACAGCCCTGTGGATAACGTGTCGGAGCTCACAGCTCGCACCAACGATGAGGGATGGGACACGGTCTTCGCAGCCTGGCTCGAGATCAGCCAGCTGAACGAGAGGGATGCAATCCTGATCTACTCGGTCGGCGGCGGCGACGCTGAGCGCAATATCAGTCCTAACATCGTGAACGCCGTCGATCTGGCCAAGGCACGCGGCGCACGCGTCTTCGGAATTGTCGGTCGCGACAGCGGCCACACGGCCAAGCATGGCGATGTCGTAGTCGTGATCCCGCAGGTGGAGGCGGGCTGGGTTACGCCACTCTCTGAGGCCTTTCAGGCGGTGGTCTGGCATTGCCTCGTCAGCCACCCGTCTTTGCAGCGCAGGCAGACGAAATGGTAGGCGGCAGCTCAAGCTTGCGGCCCGCTGTGTTTCTTGACCGCGACGGGGTCATCGTCGTTCCCGATTTTCGCGACGGTCGGAGTTTTGCGCCGACAAAACTGGCGGATTTCAGGCTTTACCCGGAGGCGGCCGCGAGTCTTCGCCGGCTCAAACGCGCAGGGTTTCTGCTGGCCGTGGTGACCAATCAGCCGGATGTCGGCGATGGCTTGACCGCGCGCTCGGAAGTGGAGGCCATGCACGATGTCATGAGGCAAGAGCTGCCGGTGGATGTCATCAAGGTGTGCTTCCACGGCCATGCCGACCGCTGCGAATGCCGCAAGCCGAGCCCGGGGATGCTCCTGGAGGCGGCGAGCGAACTCGGGATCGATCTCACGAGGAGCTACATGGTCGGCGATCGTGCAAGTGACGTGGAGGCGGGTCGCAGGACCGGCTGCGCCACCGTGTTCATTGATCTCGACTATGCCGAGCCAGCACCGGCTGCGCCCGACTACGTTGTGCGCTCGGTAGCCGAAGCCGCCGATATCATCATCGAAGCCGCTCTCACCATGAAGGAGGCGTCATGAGCCGGATTGCCGATCTCAACGTCAAGATCTTCGCTGACGGCGCTGACTTCGACGGAATGGTCAAGATGGCGGACAATCCGTTGATCCAGGGGTTCACTACGAATCCTACGCTGATGCGCAAAGCTGGCGTCAACGACTATGAGGCTTTCGCGCGCCGGGTCCTTGCCGCGATCGCCGACCGGCCGGTTTCATTCGAGGTGTTCGCCGACGATTTTCCCAGCATGGCCGAGCAGGCGCGCGCCATTGCCACCTGGGGACCCAACGTCAATGTCAAAATTCCGGTCTCGACCACCAAGGGGCAGTCGTCGAACGAGCTGATCCGCGCACTTTCCTCCGAGGGCATAACGCTCAACATCACCGCAATCTTTACGCTCGACCAGGTGCGCGGCGTGGCCCGCGCGCTCGATCCCTCGACGCCGGCGATTGTTTCGGTGTTTGCAGGCCGGATTGCCGATACCGGTGTTGATCCGATTCCGCACATGCGCGCGTGCAAGGAGATTCTCGCATCGCGTCCGAAGGCGGAGCTCCTATGGGCAAGCACGCGCGAGCTGCTGAACATCTTCCATGCCGAGGAGGCTGGTTGCGATATCGTGACTGTGCCGAATGAGTTTCTGGCGAAGCTCAATCTCATCGACAAGGACCTCAGCGAATATTCACGTGAGACTGTCCAGTTATTCTACAAGGACGCCACAGCGGCGGCTTACCAGATCGCGACCACCCGCTTCGCGGCGGAGTGAGCTGCATCACCTATTTGCTCCTTCACCTGCCTTCGATTGGCCGGGAGGCGACGGAGCGAGGCATAGAGGGAATCATGCAAAGACTGTTCAGTAAGGTGTTGGTGACCGGCGGAGCCGGATATTGCGGGGCACGGCTGGTCCCGCAGTTGCTCGAGCGTGGCTACAAGGTCACGGTCTACGACATCATGTTCTTCGGCAACTCCTTTCTGCCGCGTGACAATCCCAATCTTCGGATCATCGACGGCGATATCCGCGACAGCGCGAAATTCGCGGCCACGGTTGCCGGGCACGACGCGGTGGTCCATCTGGCCTGCATCTCCAACGACGCGAGCTTCGAGCTCGATGAGGAACTGTCCACCACGATCAACCTCAACGCCTTCGAGCCGATGGTGGCGGCAGCCAAGAAGGCGGGCGTGAAGCGCTTCGTATATGCCTCTTCAAGCTCCGTTTATGGTGTCTCCGACCAGCCCGACGTGACCGAGGACCATCCGCTGGTGCCGCTCACCCTTTACAATAAGTATAAGGGCATGTGTGAGCCGCTTCTGAAGAAGCACACGGATGCCGGCTTCACCGGTGTGATCTTCCGCCCGGCCACGGTCTGCGGGTATTCGCCCCGGCAGCGCCTCGATCTCTCGGTCAACATCCTGACTAATCATGCGGTCAATGCCGGCAAGATCACAGTCTTCGGCGGATCGCAGCTGCGGCCGAACCTGCACATCCAGGACTACTGCGATGCGGTGCAGCTCTTCCTCGCCGCCCCGGCCGACAAGATACAAAACGAAACGTTCAATGTCGGCTTTCAGAACATGTCGCTGATGGAGATTGCCGAGTTGGTGCAGCGGGTGGTCGCCCAGGAGGTGCCCCGCCGCGGCAAGGTCGACATCGTCACCACGCCGACGGACGATATCCGCTCCTATCACATCAACTCGGACAAGGTGAAGCGCGTGCTCGGTTATGTGCCGCGCCACACCATCGAGGATGCCGTGCGCGAGCTTTGCAAGGCGTTCGTCGCCAACAAGCTTCCGAACAGCATGGAAGACGTCCGCTATTACAATGTTCGCTTGCTCAAGCAGTTGAAGGCAGCATGAGCGGGAAGCCCGCGGCGGTTGTTACTGGTGGTGCGGGGTTCATCGGCAGCCACATGGTCGATGCCTTGCTGGCGGCGGGCTTTAGCGTCCGCGTCGTCGATAACTTGGTCGGCGGACATCGCAGCAACCTCGAGCACCACAA
>Ga0126377_10001773_pt1 | contig 14392 bp, 5 predicted proteins | sample PanSoiMetPlot_22_FD_92647 | JGI IMG/M metagenome (GOLD analysis project Ga0126377, IMG submission 92647) | Tropical forest soil microbial communities from Panama - MetaG Plot_22 | ecosystem: Environmental > Terrestrial > Soil > Tropical forest > Bulk soil | place: Panama | collected 2016-02-17
GACGCCTCTCCGATGTATTCCCACCTGGCGCTCGCGCAGGGCGACACGAACGAAGACGGCTTGCTCGAAGCCTGGGAACTGATGCGACTCGATCTGAAGGCTGACCTGGCGGTGCTCTCGGCCTGCGAGACGGCGCGCGGGCGCTTCGGCGCGGGCGAAGGCATGATCGGGCTGACCTGGGCCCTGTTCGTGGCCGGCGTGCCGTCAACCGTGGTCAGCCAGTGGAAAGTCGAATCGGCGAGCACGCGCGATCTGATGCTCGGCTTTCACCGCCACCTGCGCGCGCCGGCGCCGGCGAAAGCGAAGATGACGAAGGCCGAAGCCTTGCGGCGGGCGGCGTTGAACGTGATGAAGAATCCGGGGACGAGTCACCCGTTTTACTGGGCGGGATTCGTCTTAGTGGGCGCCAGCAGATGATTCGTCGCAAGGCCGTACAGACAACCTCTGAACATTCCACGTTATTATTGCCCGCCCAATTTTTTAAGGTCAGGGCACAGTCTTCGACAACTGAAAGGGTGTGTGTTCTATGTCGTTCACGTTCCGGGCTTCACTGTATTTACTGGCTTTGAGCTTGAGCTTCAGCCCGACCTTGGCTCAGACGCAATCAGTTCCCAATCCGACTGCTTCGTCAGAGGTAAATGATCTGGCCGCGGCGCTGGGCGCCGCCGCGTCAGAGGAAGAGCAGGAGCGACTGTTGGCGCAGAAGAAAGTCCTGGTGAACAGCTCGCTCTTAGCCGCGCTGAAGGCGCTTGCCACTCCCTACGTTCAGAAAGCTGATTATGCTCTGGCGCTCAGAATCTCTCAGCTCGCAGTACGGATTGCGGAAAGGATCGGAGACCGGGTGGGACTGGGCAATGCGTTGAGTTATCTTGGATTCATCTATGACCGTCAGAACCTCCCGGCGCAGGCTCTGGACTGCTTGCAGAAGAGCCTCGATATTTTTGAAGAGGTGGGTGACAAGCGGGGAAAGACCCTTGCGCTTCTCAGAATAGGGCGTACCCATCAATCACAAAGACGCTTCCATCAGGCGTTGGAGTACTACGACAAAAGTATGGCGATTAGTCTAGAGACCGGAGATAAAAGCGCTACCGCTATGATTTTCAACAACATGGGCTACACCCATGGTTTTCTCGGGAATGATGAACTCGCCATGGAGCTGTACCAGAAGAGCCGGGCGCTCAGTGAAGAATCGAACGACCAGGAAACTCTGGGATTAGCCCTGAACAACATCGCCACCCTCTATATTGACTCTGGCCGCTACGCCGAGGCGCTGGAGCGCCTTCAAAGGAGCCTCAAAATTATCGAAGAGATGGGCGGCGGTGATAAGATAAATCTGGCCATCAGACTGCAAAATATCGGTTTGGTATACAGCCGTCAGAACCGTCTGGATCAGGCCTTGGCGTACTCTCTCAGAAGCCTGAAGATATTGGAAGAGATCGGCGATAAATTCGGAATCGCCAATTTACAGAACAATATCGGAGTCATTTACAAATCGCAGGAACTTTATGAGCAGGCGCTGGAGTGGTTTCGGAAAAGCTTGCAGGGCTATGAAGATATACAGCTCAAGTGGGGCATCCCCAGGAGTCTGAATAATATCGGCGACGCTTATCGTCTGCTGGGACGCCATGATCAGGCGCTCGAGTATCTTCGGAAGAGCCTTCAGTTACGCGAGGAGAACAATGACAGGTTTGGGATTACCAAGACATTGAATAATCTCGGCCGGCTGTATCAGGATCAAGGTAGGTATGCTGAAACGCTTGAAGTCAGCCGTCGCGCCGCCGGACTGGCTGAGGAGATCAATTCTCCCGAAGAACTCTGGAACGCCCGGGAGCGCATCGGCAGGGCCCTTCTTGCGATGGGACAGCACGCGGAAGCTCGACAGAATTTTCTTGCCGCCATCGGCGCCATCGATTATCTCCGCCACGAAGTTGCCGGAGGCGGGCAGCAGCAACAAAGTTATCTTGAAAAAAAACTTTCCCCATGGCACGGGATGATCGCTCTGCTCGTTTCGCAAAAAGAATACGCCGAAGCCCTGACCTTCGCCGAACAGTCGAAAGCGCGGGTGCTGCTCGACGCGCTTCAGGCGGGCCGCGCCAGCCTCAGCGAATCGCTTTCCCCACAGGACCGGCAATCCGAGGAGGAGCATCGCCTCCGGCTGGTTTCGCTCAACTCGCGACTCACCAGCGAAATGCGGCGCGACAAACCCGACCGGGCGCGTGTGACAGAACTGAGGGAGGGCGTCGAGAAGGCCAGGCTGGAGTACGAAGATTTGGAAATCAGTCTCTACGTGGCGCATCCCGAACTTAAGGTACAGCGCGGCGAAGCCTCGATCATCAAAGCGGAAGAGCTGGCGGCCTTGTTGCCGGATCCCACAAACGCGATGCTTGAATATGTCGTGGACGATGACCAGACAAATCTGTTTGTAATCACGAAGGCGGTCGGTCAGATAGAAGTCGAGGTCCAGGTCTTTACAATACCCATCAAACGAGCTGAACTGGCGAAACAAATCGAAAGCTTTCGCGTGCAGCTTGCCGGCCGCGATCTCGGCTTCCGCGCTTCGGCCCACAAACTTTATGATCTCCTGCTCAAACCTGCTCAAGCGTTGCTGAGCGGCAAATCCAATCTTGTGATCGTGCCTGACGACAAGCTTTGGGATTTGCCCTTCCAGGCGCTGCTCAACCGGGACGGCCGCTTCATGATTCAATCCAGCTCCATCTCTTATGCTCCATCGCTGACGGTCTTACGCGAAATGAAGGCCCGGCGCAACCGGCGCAAAGCGGAGCCGTCAGGCCCTGCCCTGCTCGCGCTCGGTAATCCGGCTCTCGGCAAAGAAACTATTGAGCGCGCGGCGCTGGCGGCGCGTGATGAGAAGCTCACACCGCTGCCTGAGGCCGAACTGGAGGTCAAGTCGCTGAGGCAGTTGTACGGTGTATCGCGAAGCAAGGTCTACATCGGCGCAGAGGCCCGTGAAGACCGCGTAAAGACCGAAGCCGGCCAGGCGGGAATCCTTCACTTCGCCACGCATGGGGTATTGAACAACGCCTCGCCGATGTATTCACACCTCGTGCTCGCCCAGGGAGACACTAACGAAGACGGGCTGCTCGAAGCATGGGAATTGATGCGACTGGATTTGAAAGCCGACCTCGCCGTATTGTCGGCCTGCGAGACGGCGCGCGGGCGATTCGGCGAGGGCGAAGGGGTGATCGGGTTTACCTGGGCGATGTTCATCGCCGGCGTGCCGTCAACTGTGGTCAGCCAGTGGAAGGTAGAATCGGCCAGCGCCCGCGACCTGATGCTCAGTTTTCATCGCCAACTGCGAGCGCCACATGCGTCAGCAAAACAAAAGGCGACGAAGGCCGAAGCCTTGCGACAGGCGGCTTTGACACTGATGAAGAACCCTCAGACCAGCCATCCATTTTATTGGGCGGGATTTGTCTTAGTGGGCGACGGCAACAGCGCCAGAACGCCCCGGCCTTAAGAGTTCCCGGGCGTGATTTCATATTCCATTGACAACACCACTGCATTCTCCCCCAAAACTAAATTTTATACCGCCGGTAATACGCCGTAACTTCCAGCAACTCTACGAAGCGTGACAAGTCGCAGTTGACGGTTATCAATGACTGCGAGCTGCCGAGCTTTTCAATGCCCCCCGCGGAGCTGAACGACGTACGTCTTCAAAATCACAACAAACTAAAAAATCTCGGTCAAGCAGTAATATGGCGGAAAGTTCAGCAACTTCCCTTTACGAGATCCAAAGATTGAATCTCAGACAAGGTAGTAGATTCCTGTCTTCAGCTTCTACTTGAGCCGGAGATTCCGCTATTTAGGTGAAAAACCAGAGCTTCATCCTCTGAACGTGTTGATCCATAGCGGATGCTCGAGTTCTAGTAGGGGAAGGATATGGCAAATGCGCAGAAACGCATCGGGTAATTTATGCGGATTATTACATACGCGGAATGCCTACTGGTGAAACGACATCGTGGCGACATGCCAGTGATCTTGACTTGCCCACATGGCGGAACCCAGGCTCCTCCGGGCGTTGATGAGCGAATCGAAGAGGAGACGCCTGCCGGCTGTCAATTTACCAGGGATCGTGACCTCGAAACCGCTGAGATAACTGAGTCGGTGGCCCAGAAGATATTCGATCTGACGGGTCTTTCGCCCTATGTCGTGATAGCGAGCTATCACCGGCGATTTATAGACGCCAATCGCCCTCTGGAATGCGCGTTCACCGATTCGGACGCGCGACCCTTTTACGAAGAATACCACAATCGGATTACCGGCTATGTCAATGAGATCCGTGAACAGAACGCCAACCACGGGTTTCTTTTTGACATCCACGGGAAACGCCTGATCCCTAGCGACCCTGCGGACATCTATTTGGGCACTGACAGTGGCGGGAGCCTGCTACCCGGATTCGATCGGGACAACCTTTTCATGCAGCATGGTTTTGCCGGGCTGCTCCTGTCAGTACGCCGCGAAATTGAAGGAACCCCTGCGCCGTCAGTCTTTCAATACAGGGTCTCGCCCGCGAACGCGACGGCGCCGGAAAACGCTTCAGTGGACGGAGGATTCACCATTCGCCACTACGGGGACTTCATCAATTCCATTCAAGTGGAGCTCGCAGACACGGTTCGTCTAGATGATCAGAAACGACCACTCGTGGGTGAAGACTTAGCGTTTTCGATTATCAACTTCGTGCGTCGGTATGCCCCATTCTGAGGTGATTAGGCATTAGCCCAATACCGGCGAAGGATCCATGACGGTGGACAATCGGGGTACATCCCCTAATTTGCAAAGCTTCCGCCGTCGCATTAATCACTAATTGGAAGATAGCTTATGGCAGACCTGAACCGCGGCAAAGAAATATTCAAAAATCGGGTTGAGTACCCCCCACCCGAGCGGAACGGGGTGAAGGACTACATTTTCTATTTCGCTAAGGCGAATGACCCATATGGGAATGCTGCGAGGGCTTTCTTCAAAAAGTTTTACGAAAAACACATTCCTAAAGACGTCGAGACTTTTGAGGATTTGATCGATGTGCTGCATGCGGAAGTGACAACGGGCCGAGTGCAGCAGATTCGTGAGATCGTGATCGTGGCCCATGGAAACTCACAGGCCCTGCTCCACCCGATCCTCAAAAGTAGCACGGAGGCGATTCGGCAGAATTTCAAATACCTGGCGGACATATCACTGGCGCGTCTACAGCAGGCCCTTGATGGAGAATTCCAGTCCTTCAGGGACAAACGCAAGAAGGTGATCGCTTTTCTGCGGGCAGATTCGTGGGTAACAATTCGGGCATGCAATTTTGGGAACAGCAAAAAGGGGATGTATGCCACCTATTCATTCTTTGGCGGGAGGGCGAATATTTATGCTCCGACGATGTACCAGGTCTTTTGGTCGTGCCCGCTTGTGCTGGGCTCTCGCCTGGAAACAAACAAACAAGCGCACCGGCACATGGTGATGCAACACTTCTTGCCGAGGGATACTCACAGCCCTGAACGCAAAGATACTATCGTCAGCCGTCTTGTTGACCCGGCTCTCTTCGCAGCGCCCGTCGAAGTGGCATCCATGCCAACCACTGCCCCCACGCCAGACGAGGCGGAGCGCTACAATGGCGTGGTCGACGACCTTAACGCGGGAAAAAGGAGCCTATTTCTTGACCTGCCACTGTCAGTTTCGGCAAGGGTAACTGTCGTCAGAAAAAATATTGCTTGGAAAATCAACGATCAGATTAGGGATGGAAATGACGTCTACAAGATTGAGTATCAAATCTATGAAACAGTAACAGATTCAGGCCCTGGCGAAAGTCGAAAAACACTTTGGGCCCAGGCAAAACTCCCACAGATTACCAACAAAACGTTTCCAATCCAGCTCTTTTTGACTCGCGAGTCGCATGACAAGTTTTCCGGCATCTTGTTCGACCTTGCGGGATATACGGATCAAGATGCTGAGTCCAGTAGTAAGACCAGGTTTGATGCGGTCTTAGCTCTGTTGCGTAGCAATAAATGGACTGACGGGATAGGTAATGGCGTGAATATAGGAGAAGTGATTAAGACCAAGCTCGCCGTGGACCTTTTACCCCAGCCAAGACCTAAAGGCCCCGATCGATGGTCAATCGATGACAAGGAAAGCTATCTCATCAAGCTTGAACACCCATCTACTCCCGAGGGAGTCGTGGCGCATACCATCACCGTTTACGTCAATTGGGACAGAGTAGCGCGCGTCGCAAATCAGGTCTACTTACTGTCAAACGAGGGCGTTAACCCGGATACTCCTGGAACCGAGCTGCCAGCCTATTTGGACACGCTCACCATCGACGAGCTAACTAGTCATATTGACTATTTGCGTTCACCATTCAAGCCAGGAAACAGTTTTTATATCCACCATGCCCAACAGGCGCTGGTCCGAAAAAAAGAGTTTCCTAAGTGGTGGGCAGAGCGCAACGCAGACGAACTCGCCAATCCCCTCGTAAGAGATTCCTATTCAATGCTGATCTTGGATGAATCTGCCGACTTGCGCGAGACGGCCTATGCTGCTGACTTCAATAGTATTTGGAGTGAGGTGAAAGCTTCGGCTCCTACTACCACTGCCTTTCGAGAGGATCTATTTACGGAAGAACCACTGGCGCAAAAACTTCATATCTCTGCGGAAGAACTGTCCCGCAGCCTTCCGGACCTTGTATCCGACTCCTTCACTGCTGTCACTGTCCAGGACTTAAGCGATTTCGAAAAGTCCTTCTCCACACACCCTTCGGCGAGCAAGCGCATATTCGACGAGAGCAAGGAAGACCCCACTGCGAATTGCAAAGACTTTGAGGCCGCCATCGCCAAATGGAAGGAGGCGCAGAATCTTGAGCCGGACAAAATCGAGAAACTTCTGGAGGAGCAGAAGACAAGCGACGGGAGCAGCTACTTCGACGTCCTGCTCGCGGCGGCAAAGGGATATAAGTTTATGAGAGATTTGGCAAAGTTTGTGGAGTTGCTGACCGGTAAACTGGAAAGATACACATTCGTTCCGACAAGTCCTGGAACTTTCGGCAGAGAAGTGGCCAAGCGCATTCTTACTAAACAAGTGGAGGCAGAAATTTCCTGGTGGTTCGCTTCGGAGGGTCTTGTGCTGGCAAGGACCGCGTGGTTTCAACTGGGGTTGGGATTGCTCTGGTCGTGGAGCGTGATTTCGCTCCCTCTCGTACTTCTGGAGCGCTTCGGCGAAGAATGGCAGAAAGCCGAAGAAGCGTGGGAAATTATAGGCAAGGTCACTGCCATGAGACAATGGCTCCGTGGCGTAGAGGACGTCACCTACGGCTCGGATCACGTTCCGGACCTCTCCGAAATAGACGTCTCAACGCCGGTGTCGGCGATGCCATTCTATAAAGGGAGATATCCCTTTGACAATGAGCCCTATTACATCGGCCGGTACTTTCTCGAGCAAGTCCTAGTGAGTGGACAGTACAGCCCCTTCATTTTCGCACCTGATCGGATCAAAGCAGGTTTCGACCGCGGAGTAATTGCTATGCAATTCAAGGTGAGGTCTGAACTCGAAACCCGCGCTCAGAAAGGTGTCGACGAGGTGTTGCAGCGATGGCATCTTGATAGCTGCAAAATTGAGGCGCTCAGGGCCGCGGGGCTCCTCGATATAGGCGCACTTAAGGCGCACATCATGGGCCTACTGGCCACAGCATTACGTGACAGGCTCCCAAAGCCGTAAACGATCTTTGGTCACTATGAAGAATCAGTTGACAAGTCTGTACTTCTCACTGCGAGACTTTGTCGAGCCGCTGCGGGTAAAGGTTTCGAGCCTTGAGGCATTGGAATATTTGTTCTATCGCTATGGCTGGGAAATCTCACTCGATGAGGCGACTTTCAATAAGGTCAACCAAGGTTTGGCTCTCAAGATAGCCTTGGAACAATTCCTCTCGGTGGTTGGACCACTGCAACAGAAGTTGGACGAAACGCCGGATTCCAGCCTGAGTGTAGAGGACGTCGCTAAAATCGCCGCGTCGGCCGATACCCTAATCAGAGCCCTGGCCGAGTTAAATTTGTCCTCGCTGACCGACCTCGCTCCGCCTCTCGGAGATCCGCAATTCTGGGCGAGTATTTCGGATCATCTAATCAATGATCTTTTGGAAGAGTACCTACGTATTTACCGCCCAAACATGTACTTAGCGCTACATTTCGGGGGCGCTATCCGCTATGAATTGACGCAGCCAGCCGCCCCTTTTAGAAGGGCTTACTCCAGGATTGTCTTTGACTGGGAACAAGTCTTAGCGCTTGTAAAGGACCCGCTGGCTGCTCTCAAACAAAACTACAAGTGGGGCGACTCAGACAAGCCATTCGAGTACCAAAGGTTTCTTACCGTATTAGCAAATGTCTTGCGTGCAATCCACTTGTCGACGTCAACTTTCGCGCCGAGTCTCCGAACAAACGCCGGCTTACTGACAGATTCCCTCCACCAGGTACAAACCGATGTTGACGGGCTGAGAACGACGTTTCTGGACAATTATTCACCGCGTGACCAAGTTGTGTACGAAATGGGCATCGAGTTGTTTCCCGCGGCAAAGGCCGGCGAAACAAGCCCATCCGGTCTGATTCTCAGCCCGATACTCAGGGGAGGCGCCGGCGGTGACCTTCCATTTGGAGAAAGTTTCTCCATGCGGTGGAAGGCTGCAGCGAGCGCCGATGATGCGATAGGCGTCGTCATATTCCCCGACAAAATTGATCTAATTCAAGGCTTGCTTGCAGTGGGCGGAAGTTTGGAATTTGTCGGTACTCGCACCGAGCCCTGGTACTTGCTTGGCAACGCCCACACCGCTCGAATCGAAATCTACAGCCCTTCTATACGCCTCTCTGTTGAAGGTACCGTTGACGACCCCGAGACCAAATTGCATCTGAGTACTGCCGGGGCAAACAGCCAACCTGGCGCCAGGGTTGTCATTCCGTTGGATGACGCAGATGGGTTCGTGCAGGAAGCCGTCAAGGAAAAGGCGCTCGAGTTGTCCTTTTCGCCTGAAGTCATTTGGTCCAGCAAGACCGGTCTTGCTTTCAATAGAAGAGCAAATGTCGACATTGACCTCCCGCTAAACTTGTCCATAGGTGAGGTACGGGTTCAACGCTTATTGCTTCGCCTGGCGCCAAAGAACGATGGCAACGACGCGATCCTCGAATTCGAAGCTTCAGCCGGCCTGGGCATCACGCTCGGTCCTGTCGATGCCAGCATGGATCGGGTCGGCTTCCTACTCACGCTGGATTTCGTTCGGAAAGATAAAAATTTCGGATTCGTCGATATCTCGTTCGGCTTCAAGCCGCCGAACGGCGTAGGACTGAGCATTGATGAAGCGGGAGTGACTGGCGGCGGCTTTCTCTACCTCGACGCGGAAAAGGGGCAGTATGCTGGCGTCGTGCAATTGAACCTGGAAGGCGGTATCGCCGTCAAAGCCCTTGGGCTGATCGCCACGCGATTGCCCAACAACGCCAAGGGATTTTCGCTGCTGGTCATCATCACGGCGGAAGATTTCAAGCCGATACCGCTCCCGCTGGGGTTCAAACTGACGGGCATCGGCGGACTGTTGGCGATCAACCGCACATTCGACGTAGAAGCGCTGCGCGCCGGGCTCAAAAATAACGCGCTCGACAGCGTGATGTTTCCGAAAGACCCGATCCGCAACGCTCCCCAAATCCTCAGCAATCTGAACAAGGTCTTCCCGTCGGCCAACGGCCATCATCTGTTCGGGCCGATGGCTCAAATCACCTGGGGCGCTCCACCGCTGATCACGGCGAATCTGGGCCTCGTGATGGAGTTGGGCGCGCGACTGCGAATGCTGATCCTGGCCCAGATCGCTGCGATCCTGCCCAGACGGGAGAACGATCTGGTGCGGTTGCAGATGGACGCCATCGGAGTGCTCGATTTCGATCAGGGCAGGGCTGAGCTCGACGCGACGCTCCACGATTCGCGGCTGCTGAAGAAGTTCACGTTGACGGGCGAAATGGCGATGCGGCTGAAGTGGGAGGGCTCTCCGAACTTCGCCCTGGCCGTCGGCGGATTGCATCCAGCCTTCAACCCTCCACCCAACTTCCCCAAGCTGGAACGCATCGCCATCAATCTCTCCGCGGGCGACAACCCGCGTCTTCGCTGCGAAGCCTATTTCGCGCTGACTTCCAACACCGTGCAGTTCGGCGCGCGCGCGGAACTGTACGCCTCCGCGCTCGGATTCAGCATTCAAGGCGAGATCGGCTTCGACGTGCTGATCCAGATAGACCCGTTCCAATTCCTGGCCGAATTCCACGCGCAAGTTCAACTCAAGCGCGGTCAGACCAATCTCTTCAAGGTCCGAGTCGAAGGCGCGCTAGAAGGCCCACGCCCGCTGCGCATAAAAGCCAAAGCGACGTTTGAAGTCCTGTGGTGGGACGTTTCGATCCGCATCGACAAGACGCTGGTCGAAGGTGAAAAGCCGCCACTTCCGGAACCCATCGACGTGATGCCGAGGTTAAAAGAAGCGTTGGCTAACCCGGGCGCCTGGATTGCTCAGCTTCCCGGCGGCCAACGCCCGATGGTTACGCTGCGCGCCAAAACAGGAGCGGCAACCGATGTGCTGCTTCACCCGCTCGGCACACTGACGGTCAAACAGAGCGTCGTCCCGCTGAACATGGATATTTCCAGGTTCGGCCAGGCTGCGCCGGCCGGAGTCCGCCGCTTCACGATTAGCGGCGTCAGCCTGGGCGGGCTTAGCCAGACGACTCAACCGGTCAAGGACTTCTTCGCTCCGGCGCAGTTCTTCGAGATGAGCGATGACGAAAAGCTCTCCAGACCCTCTTTCGAACCGTTGACGGCCGGCGTCAACATCGGCTCTAGCGAATTCGTCTTCACCACCGCCACAAGCGATTGGCTCGAGGTCGAGGCGATCGAATTCGAGACCTGGATCGTGGACAAACAGAAAAACGAAATCCGGCGCAGCAATCCTGAGGATACGAAGAAATTGTATAAATTAAACCCGGAGCCCCTGGGCAGGCAGGCCCGATTCGGCGCCGCAGGCGTCAGCGATCTTCGCCGAACCGGCAAAGCGAAATACCGGACGACGGCGCCCAAACATCGGATCGCGAAAGAAGGTTGGAGCATCGTGGCGACTGACGATCTGACGGTCCAGCCTGCGCCCGGCGTCGAAGCGGGCAAGTCCATGTCCTATTCAGAGGCCGCGCAAGCGCTGCGCAAACTAAAACAGGAGAATCCGGCGATAGCCGCAGACTTGAAGATTCTCCGTCCATCGGAGGTGTCTGAGGAATAAGGCTGCTGGTAAAGGGTCGCGTCAAAATTAATTAGCGCGACTCCTGATTGATCTGATGAAATGACTATGGCTGTACCAACTTCCGCAAATTATGTGTTCCTGCCCTGGGTACGACAGGGCGCCGCATCCGGCATTCAGACGCCCGACAGCTTGGGCCCAAATCAAGCCGGGGTCGCTTCGGCGACTGTCAAGCTGCGAGTCAACAACACCGATGACATTGAACGGCAAGTGCGCCTGTACGGCCCCGGCGATGTCATCGGCATTGATCCGCAGCAGGTGATACGCACGGAGCCGCGCCATCTGGCGACGGATTTCGAGCCGAACTACTTTCCGGCCATTGAATTTGATCGTCCGGACTTTCCCTGGCTCTTTACGCCTGCGAAGGCCAATGACGCCGGCAGGCTGCGCCCGTGGCTCTGCCTGATAGTGGTGCGTAAACAGGAAAGCGTTTCGTTACTCTTTGACCGCAATCTGCCGTTACCGACGCTCGAAATTAAGGAGCCCGGGCGTGAACTTCCGGATTTATCGGAATCGTGGGCGTGGGCGCACACGCAGGTTACCGGTAGCCTTCCGCAGGATGCCCCGTTGAGATCCGCGTTGAGGGATAACCCCGCGCTGACTGTGTCGCGGTTATTGTGTCCGCGCCGGCTCGATCCGTTGACGGAGTATCTGGCCTGCGTCGTACCTGCCTTCGAACTGGGACGCAAAGCCGGGCTCGGTGAACCGATTCAACCCGCCGACGAGCAACCACCCCTGGGGTTGAAACCGGCTTGGGCTTTGGAAGCGCCATCTCCATTACCAGTGAAGTTGCCGGTCTATTTTCACTGGGAGTTTCGCACCGGGACAGGCGGCGATTTCGAAGAGCTGGCGCGTTCGCTGGAACCTCGCCGGATGTCTGATAAGGTCGGGAAACGGCGGATGGACATCAGCCGGCCAGGATTTCAAACCACACTGCCGCCGGAACCGGGCGTGACGATTGAGCTTGAAGGCGCGTTGCGCGTCCCCGACGCCCAGACCGCCGATTGGCCGAATGAGACTCGAACGCCCTTTCAGACCGAGCTCAAAAAGATCCTCGATGCGCCGTGGGAAGCGATGAAACAGGAAGGCAAAGAACCGCTGCTCGCGCCGCCAATTTACGGTTGCTGGCAGGCGGGGCGACACACCGTGGAGATGGCTCCCGCGCCGCCGTGGCTGGATGAATTGAATCTCGACCCACGACATCGGGCGGTCGCGGCGCTGGGGACCCGGGTTGTGCAGGCTCAGCAAGAGCAGTTGATGGCCTCGGCGTGGGAACAACTCGGCGAGATCGAACGGATCAATCAAACGCTGCGTCAGGCGCAATTCGGCCGCGCCGTCAACGCAGTTTACCACGCAAAACACTTCAGCAGATTCTCCGATGAGACGCTGCTGAAAGTTGTCGCCACGGCGCAATCGCGCGTCGTCGTCGAAGCGACCGGCCCGAACAATGACCAGACGCGGACGATGCTGTCGCACAGGATTTCCGAATCGGCCATCCCGGACCGGGCCGTCTCCGCGCCGATACGACGGTTGACAAGTCCGCGCAGCGTAATCAGCGCTCGATTCCAACCGGTTGGCGCGCCGCCCATCTCCATCGTCGCCAGGCTGAATACCCCCACATCCATCGTTGCATTTCAGAAGAAAGAAGCCGGTTTGGTTACGATCGACCACGTGGCGGAAGATCAGGGCGCGGGGTTCGCGGCGGCGTTAAAGGAAACCGTCCGTTTCGATCGGGTTTCCAATGCGCTCGACACCGCGCCGAAACTCGTCGATTTCAATGTCATCGCCGAAGGGTCCTCGCGCACCCTGATGAATTTCAAGCCGGGAACGCCTAACAGTCACGACGCGGACGCGTTTCTGAACGCGGCGAAGGCGCATCAGAATCATCTGGCACAGAGCGCTGTTACATCTTTTCTGACCTTGCTGGCGTCGACAATGGACCTGTCGGATATCAAAACCAACCTGCTCGAAAGCGTCAATCCCGAAAAGACCATCAACGCGCGGGCGCAAGCTTCGCTCAGAATAGGCGGCGCCGCCGGTCAGACCGGCGACCCCCTCGAACCGATCATGGACGCGCCAGACTTCCCGCAGCCCATGTATGAGGCCTTACGCGATCTTTCGCAGGATTTTCTCTTCCCAGGTTTGGAGCAGGCGCCGCCGAACACCGTCGCGTTGCTTGAGACCAATTCGAAATTCGTCGAATCGTTCCTGGTCGGACTGAACTCCGAAATGAGCGCCGAACTTCTCTGGCGCAACTATCCGACCGATCAGCGCGGAACCTACTTCCGCCAGTTCTGGGACGGCGATGGGCCCGACATCGAGATGATCAAAGGCTGGGGCGACAACAAGCTCGGCGACAACGCGAAGGCGAACGAAAACCTTGTGCTGCTCATTCGCGGAGATCTGCTGCGCCGGTACCCGAACTCCGTGATCTATGCCGTGGCGGCTGTGCTAAAAGACGGGCAGCTCGACCTGTCGCCCGATTCGAAGAATGAACGCCCTCCACTTTTCCGAGGCACGCTGAAACCCGACGTCACGTTTCTGGGTTTTGATCTGAAGATTGAAGACGTCGTCGCCAATCCCGGCTGGTTCTTCGTCATCCAGCAGCAGCCTACCGAGCCACGCTTCGGGATGGATGCGGCGAATTTCGATAAACCTCTGCCCCTGCTAACGACGTGGGACGATCTGAGCTGGCGGCATCTGGCCGGGACCGAGGAGGAATTTAAGGCGCTGTCGCACGCCTCGATCAAGAAAGTGTTGCCGGATATCGACAAGGCGAAGTGGGGCAGGAACTCCGCGCATCAGGCTTACATCACGATGCAACGACCGGTGCGCGTCGCCATTCATGCGAGGGACATGATATTGCAGAACTAAATGTGACCTATGAGCACTCCTAATCCTGACATACCAAGCATTCCCAACACGCTCGAAGTGGGAATGCAACTTTCCTTCGGCCCCGCTCGGCCGGTTGTGTTGTTCCCGGTGCGGCTGGAGACGCGTTTCTTTCCGCAAGCGGACGGCAGTTCCGAGTTGCGCGTCCGCGTCTACCCAGATCAGGCGCACATTGATTCGCACGAGCCGGGGCTGACCGCC
>Ga0126377_10001774_pt1 | contig 14389 bp, 10 predicted proteins | sample PanSoiMetPlot_22_FD_92647 | JGI IMG/M metagenome (GOLD analysis project Ga0126377, IMG submission 92647) | Tropical forest soil microbial communities from Panama - MetaG Plot_22 | ecosystem: Environmental > Terrestrial > Soil > Tropical forest > Bulk soil | place: Panama | collected 2016-02-17
ACCGGGCTTCGCCCATCGCGAAGAGTGGAGGGCGGCGCGGCGAGCCGGGCTCGTGTTGCGGCGCGGCAACGGCGCAGAGCGCGCGCCGGGAAGCGAGCCGGCTGCTGCGCCGGCTACTGTGCCGGCTGGCCGGCGGGGGCGGCGTAGCGCGACTGCGGGCGGATGAGGCGGCCCGTCCGGCGCTGCTCGGCGATGTGCGCGGTCCAGCCGGCCGCACGGGCTGCGGCGAAGGTCGGGGTGAAGAGCGCGCGCGGGAGGCCGACCGCGTCGAGCAGGACCGCGGTGTAGAACTCGACGTTGGCGGCCAGCGCGCGGTCCGGGTGGCGTTCGCGCAAGAGCTGCGCGGCCGCCTGCTCGACCGCGCGGGCGAGGGCGAGCCGGCCGGTGGCGGCGCCGGCGCGCTCGAGCTCGCCGATGGCGGCCTCGAGCACGGCGGCGCGCGGGTCGCGCACCCGGTAGACGCGGTGGCCCATGCCCATGATGCGGCGGCCGGCGTCGAGCTCGGCGGCCAGCCACGCCCGCGCGGCGCCCGGCACCGCCACCGCGTCGAGCATGTCGAGGACCGGGCCGGGGGCGCCGCCGTGGAGCGGGCCCTTCAGGGCGCCGATGGCGGCGACCACGGCCGAGACCGGGTCGGAGCCGGTCGACGCGACCACGCGGGCCGCGAAGGTGGATGCGTTCATGCCGTGGTCGCTGACGGTGACCAGGTACCGGTCGAGGGCGCGCGCGCGCGGCGCGGGGGCCTCGCCGGCCACCATGCGCAGGTAGTCGGCGGCGTGGGGCGCGGCCGGATCGGGGGCGATGGCGGCCAGGCCTTGGCGGCCGCGCGCCCAGGCGGCGGCGAAGACGGCGATCGCGCCGGTCGCGGCGATGGCGTCGGCCGCGAGGTCTCCGGTGGCCGGCAGCTGGGCGACCGCGCCGCGCAGCGCGTCCATGCCGTCCTGCGCCGCGAGCGCGTCGCCCAGGCAGGGCATGCGCGCGAAGGCCGCGGCGCGGGCGGCGCCGAGCGCGCCGGCCAGGTCGGCGGGGACCTCGAGACCGGCGGCGCGCCACAGCCGGGCGGCGACCTCGACGAAGCCGGCCCGCCCGGCCAGCTGCTCGACGTCCTCGCCGGCGATGACCAGGCGGCCGCGCTCGCCGTCGACGTCGGACAGGGCGGTCTCGCAGGCGATGATGCTGTCCAGGCCGGGTGCGTAGATGAGTTCCATGGAGGTTGGATGAAGCGTAGGGTGAATGGGTATGGTTGATCAACGTGGATTCGACAATCAACCATGGCTCTCCGCCGCCCAGGCCGCCGCGCTGCTCGGCGTCGAGCGCCGGACCCTGTACGCGTACGTGGCGCGCGGGCTCCTGCACAGCGCGCCGGGCCCCCGCGGCCGCGCTCGCCGCTACGAGCGCGGCGAGGTCGAGCGCCTGGCGGCCCGGCACCGCGCGCGCGCCGGCCACGGCGCGGTGGCGGCCGGCGCGCTGCGCTGGGGCGATCCGGTGCTCGACTCGGCGGTGACCGCGCTGGGCGACGGCGGTCCGGTCTACCGCGGTCACGCGGCGGTGGCGCTGGCGGCGCGGCGGGTCGGCCTCGAGCGCACCGCGGAGCTGCTGTGGAGCGGCGTCCTGCCCGACGCGGCGCCGGACTGGCCGCGGGTCGTGGCGGCGTGGGGCCCGATCGCGCGCCTCGTGCCCTCCGATGGCGCGCCCGGCGCCGCGCTGCCGGTGGTGGTGGCCGCGCTGGGGCTCCGCGAGCCCGATCGCCACGACGCGCGCCCGGAGGCCGAGCTGGCCCGCGCGCGCGCGCTCATCCCGCTCCTGGCCGCGGGGGTGGCGCCCGAGCGCGCCGCCCATGCGCTGGAGGCGCCGACCGTGGCGGGCATCGTCGCGCGCGCGCTCGGGCGCGCCTCGTCGCGCGAGGTGGCCGCCGCGCTCGACGCGGCGCTGGTCCTCATGGCCGATCACGAGCTCAACGCGTCCACGTTCGCGGCCCGGGTGGCCGCGTCGACCGGCGCCGATCTCCACGCATGCATCGGCGCCGCGCTGGCCACCCTGTCCGGGCCGCGGCACGGCGCGATGACGGCGCGGGTGGAGGCGCTGGTCGACGAGGCCGGGTCGGCGAGGCGCGCCGCCGCCACGCTGCGCGATCGCATGGCCCGCGGCGACGATCTGCCCGGCTTCGGCCACCGGCTCTATCGCGACGGCGATCCGCGCGCGTCGCCGATCCTTCGCCTCGCCCGCGCGCTCGGGCCGGCGCGCCCGCGCGTGGGCATCGCGCTCGCCCTCGCGGCCGCGGGGCCGGCGGTCGCCGGCGCTCACCCGACCTGCGACCTCGGCCTGGTCGCGCTGTCGTCGGCGCTCGGCCTCCCGCGCGGCGCCCCGGCGGCGCTGTTCGCCGTCGGCCGCAGCGCCGGCTGGGTCGCCCACATCCTCGAACAGCGGGCGGCGGGCTTCCTCATCCGACCGCGCGCGTCGGGCGGCGCGGCCCGCGATCCGGGAGCGCCCTGAGGCGCCGACGACGAGTCGAGGAGGCGCTGCCGTGTGGTCTGCGGGAGTACTCCAGACTGGCAATCTCGTCCCTGTCGTCAATGGCCTCCCATTGCCGCGTCAATTGCCGCCAAGCTCACGAATCCGCGTGTGGGTGTTACCCTCCCGTCACGCTGCCAGTCACGGCGGACGCTGAGCCCGACGATTTTCGGGCCTGAACGTGACCCAGGCCAACAGGTCTCGCTCTCGATGCTCGATGCCAGCCATCAGCAGAGGGAGGGGTCACCGCCATGACACACCGAAGAGCCAGAACCATGGCCGCGCTGCTCGCGCTCGCGGCCCTCACCGCGCCCGCCGCCGTGGCCAGCGCGCAGGCGCGCGCGGACAACCCGTACGCCGGCGCCCGGGTGTACGTGAACCCGGAGTGGTCGGCGAAGGCCGCCGCCGAGCCCGGCGGCAGCGCGGTCGCCAACCAGCCGACCGCGGTGTGGCTCGACCGCATCGCGGCGATCGGCGGCGTCGGCGGCGGCATGGGCCTGCGCGATCACCTCGACGAGGCGCTCGACCAGGCCAACGGCCAGCCGATGGTCATCCAGATCGTCATCTACGACCTGCCCGGCCGCGACTGCGCCGCGCTCGCCTCCAACGGTGAGCTCGGCCCCAACGATCTGCCCCGCTACAAGACGGAGTACATCGACGTCATCGCCGACATCCTGGCCGATCCGGCGTACGCAAGCCTGCGGGTGGTGGCGATCATCGAGATCGACTCGCTGCCCAACCTGGTCACCAACGTGTCGGGGCGGCCGACCCAGACACCGCAGTGCGACGTGATGAAGGCCAACGGGGGCTACGTCAACGGCGTCGGCTACGCGCTCGCCCAGCTCGGCGCGCTGTCGAACGTCTACAACTACCTCGACGCCGCCCACCACGGCTGGATCGGCTGGGACGACAACTTCGGCGCCACCGCCGAGATGCTGGCCTCGGCGGCGCGCGCCTCGGGCAGCACGGTCAACAACGTCACCGGGTTCATCACCAACACGGCCAACTACTCGGCCCTGGTCGAGCCGTTCTTCACCATCAACGACGTGATCGCCGGCCGCCCCATCCGCGAGGCCGCGCACTGGATCGACTTCAACCGCTACGTGGACGAGCTGTCGTTCGCGCAGGCCTTCCGGGCGCGCCTGGTCCAGGCCGGCTTCCCGTCGAACATCGGCATGCTGATCGACACCTCGCGCAACGGGTGGGGCGGCACCGCCCGGCCCACCGGACCCGGACCGTCGACCTCGCCCGACGAGTACGTGAACGGCGGCCGCCTCGACCGCCGCATCCACCTCGGCAACTGGTGCAACCAGGCCGGCGCCGGGCTGGGCGAGCGCCCGCGCGCCGCGCCGGCGGCCGGCATCGACGCCTACGTCTGGGTCAAGCCGCCCGGCGAGTCGGACGGATCGAGCACCGAGATCCCGAACGACGAGGGCAAGGGCTTCGACCGGATGTGCGATCCGACCTACACCGGCAACCCGCGCAACGGCAACAGCATGTCGGGCGCGCTGGGCGGCGCTCCGCTGTCCGGCCACTGGTTCCCGGCGCAGTTCCAGGAGCTCATGCGCAACGCGTTCCCTCCGCTGAACTCCCAGCCGCCGCCCGTGGACACGCAGGCGCCGACCGCGCCGTCGGGTCTGGTGTCGACGTCGCAGACCTCGAGCTCGATCTCGCTGTCGTGGACCGCGTCGACCGACAACGTGGGCGTGACCGAGTACCGGGTCTTCGAGGGCGCCACCCAGGTGGGGAGCGCGAGCGGCCCGTCCACCACCGTCGGCGGGCTGGCCGCGTCGTCGACCCACACCTATACCGTCCGCGCCGCCGACGCGGCCGGCAACGTGTCGGCGGCCAGCAACCCGGCGACCGCGACGACCAGCGCGCCGGGCGCCGCCTCGCTCAAGGTGCAGTACCGCGCGGGCAATCAGAGCGTCGGTGACAACCAGCTCGGGCCTCACTTCAACATCGTCAACACCGGCACCACGACGGTGACGCTCAGCCAGGTGACCCTGCGCTACTGGTACACCGTCGACGGCCAGCGCCCGCAGACCCTGTGGTGCGACTACACGCCGCGCGGCTGCGGCAACGTGTCGGGCCAGTTCGTGGCGCTCAGCCCCGGCAGCGCGACCGCCGACAGCTACGTGCAGGTGAGCTTCGCGGCCGGGATGGGCACCCTGGCGCCCGGGCAGTCCACCGGCGAGATCCAGCTGCGCGTCAGCAAGGACAACTGGAGCAACTACAACGAGGCCAACGACTACTCGTTCGACGCGAGCAAGACCAGCTTCGCCGACTCGAACCGGGTCACGCTCTACCAGGGCGGCACGCTGGTGTGGGGCGTTCCGCCCGCCGGGGGCTCGCTCCTGTCGGAGGAGGAGGCCGTCGAGTTGCAGGACGACGCCGGCTGCCAGGCCTCGGGCGGCGGCGCCGGGCCGCTGGCCGCGCTGCTGGTCGGCTTCCTGGCCTGGGCCGGCCGGGGCGGGCGGCGGCGCGCGCGAGCGGCTCTCTCGCTGCTCGGCGTCGGCCTGGTGGCCGCGAGCCTGGGCGCGTGCGTGGACAGCGACCTGGCCGACGGGTCGTCGACCAGTGGATCGAGCGCGCTGGCGGTGTCGGCCGGCGGCGTCACGGTCGACGTCGTCGCCACCAACACGTGGCAGGGCGGCTTCAACGCCGCCGTGCGCGTGGCCAACGGCTCGTTCGCGGCGCCGATCTCGTCGTTCCGCGTCGTCTTCCGGCTGGCCGGCGGCGCCGGCGTGCAGGGCACCGGCTGGAACGGGGCCATCTCGCCTCCCGGCGCGTCGGGCGACCGCACCGCGACCAGCCCCGACTGGCTGGTGCACGGTCCGATCGCCCGAGGCCAGAGCTTCGACGTCGGCTTCACCGGCACCGGCACGTTCGCCGGGGCCACCATCAGCGGCCTGGTCGTGAACGGACAGACCATCCCGCTCGACGGCAGCGGCGGCGATGACGGCGGGGCCGATGACGGCAGCACCGACGACGGCGGCACCGACGACGGCAGCACCGACGACGGCGCGGATGACGGCGGCGACGACGGCGGCTCCACCGGCTACTCCACCTCGGGCGGCAAGCTGTTCCGCAACGGCACCGAGCTCAGGATTTCAGGCCTGAACTGGTTCGGCCTGGAGACCCAGAACCGCGTCCTCCACGGCCTGTGGACCGGCCGCCAGCTGGCCAGCTTCCTGTCCGACATCAAGAGCAAGGGCTTCAACGCCCTGCGCCTGCCGCTCTCTCCCCAGACCATCCGCCACGGCTTCCCGATCGACAGCGGGCCGTGGCAGGGCGAGGACTTCGCCGCGCTCGACGGGCAGGACGGCCGCACCGCGCTGGAGTGGACCCTGACAAAGGCGAAGCAGGCGGGCGTGTTCGTCCTGCTCGACTTCCACACCTGCGACCCGGCGCGGCTGGGCGCCGGCCTGCCCGGCAGCCCGATCGCGTGCTCCGGCTACTCGCTGCAGAGCTGGATCTCGGACATCCAGTCGCTGGCGCAGCTCTCGCTCTCGTTCGACAACGTGGTCGGCATCGACCTGACCAACGAGCCGCACGCCCTGACCTGGTCGGCCTGGGCCGGTCTGGTCTCGCAGGCCGGCCAGGCCGCGCTGGCCATCAACCCCGGGATCACGATCTGGGTGGAGGGCGTCGGCAACGTATCGGCCAACGGCGGCTTCTCGACCAACTGGGGCGGCAACCTGTTCGAGGCCGGCGCCATCTCCGGCATCCCGGCCAACCGGCTGGTCTTCAGCCCGCACGCCTACGGGCCCAGCGTGTCGGTGCAGAGCTACTTCAGCGATCCAGCCTATCCCGACAACATGCCCGGGATCTGGAACACGCACTTCGGCCATCTCTCGAGTCAGGGGTTCACGGTGGTGGTCGGCGAGTTCGGCGGCCACTACACCACCAGCCCGACCGAGTCGCAGAACGACCGCCTGTGGCAGGACGAGTTCGTCGACTACCTCCTCGCCCGCGGGACCCCGAACAACTTCTACTGGGCGGTCAATCCCAACTCGGGCGACACCGGCGGGGTGCTCCTCGACGACTGGTCGACCTGGAACAACGACAAGGTGGCGCTCCTGCAGCGCCTGATGCACTGAGATGCACTGACCGGATCGATGCGGGGCGAGAGGGGCGACGACAGGCCTGCTCCCCCGCCCCCCGCGGTGAACGAGAACGGAGGATCGGTCCTCGATTCACAGGACCGATCCCCTCTCGCGCTCAACCTCCTGTCCAACCAGGTTCATCGCTTGCCGCGACGCGCGGGCGCGGAATGGATCCTGGATGGATCGGCGGCCATCCCCGGGCACGGCGGCCGGCGGCGGCGCGGCGGCGGTGGTCGCCGCCCTCATCGCCATCATGTTCATGGGGAGCACGCTCCTCACCCCGCTCTACGTGCTGTACCAGAAGAAGCTCGGCTTCTCGCAGGTCACGCTCACCCTCATCTACGCCAGCTACGTGGTCGGCAACCTGGCGGCGCTGCTCCTCTTCGGCCGCCTGTCCGACCTGGTGGGCAGGAGGCGCGTCGCGCTAGCGGCCATCGGTCTGGCCGGTGTCGGCACGCTCCTCTTTCTCCTCGCCGGCGGGACCGGCTGGCTGTTCTGGGCGCGCGCCACCAGCGGCCTCGCCATCGGCCTCGCGTCCGGCGCGGCGGCGGCCTGGCTGGTCGACCTCGGAGCGGCCGACGGGAGAGACTCGTCGCGCGCCAGCCTGGTGGCGACCAGCGCCAACATGATCGGGCTCGCGGCCGGCGCGCTGGTCGGCGGGGTGCTCGCCCGGTACGCGCCCGCGCCGCTCCGCCTCCCGTTCATCATCTATCTGGTCGCGCTCGCCGCCATCGCTCCGCTCATCTGGCGGACCCGCGAGACGGTCGTCGCCGCGGCCGGCCACGGCGCGATGTCGCTGCGGCCGCGCCTCGGTGTGCCGGCAGATGTCCGCCTCCCGTTCCTGGCGCCGGCGGCGACCGCGTTCGGCACCTTCGGGCTGCTCGGCTTCTACGGCGCACTCATCCCGAGCGTCCTGGCCGCGGACCTGGGCGTGACCAGCAGCGCGGTCGGCGGCGCGGTGGTCACCGAGCTCTGCGCCGTCGCCGCCATCGCCGTCGTCGCCACGCGGCGCCTCGCCAGCCGCACCGCGATGGTCGGCGGGCTCGTGCTGCTGGTGCCGGCCGCGTGGCTGCTGGTCGCGGCGCAGGCGCTCGCGTCGATGCCGATCCTCGTGGCCGGCACCGCGCTCAGCGGCGTGGCCTCCGCGCTCGGCTACCGCGGCGGCCTGCAGAGAGCCAGCGAGCTCGCGCCCGCCGACCGCCGCGGCGAGGTGGTCTCGAGCTACTTCGTGGTGTGCTATGCCGGCAACTCGCTGCCGGTCATCGGCGTGGGCCTGGTCTCGCGCGCGGCCGGCCCGATCGCGGCGAGCAGCGCGTTCGGTGCGACCATCACCGCCTTCGCGCTGGCGGCGCTGCTGGTCGCATTCAGGAGCAGAAGCTCGGACCGAGGCCCGATGGATGTGGAGCAGGGCCGGAGGGCGGCCCAGCGCCGAGTCAGAGGAGCGTCCCGCGCAGGATGATGCTCGCGGCCGAGAAGTAGATGACGAGGCCGGTGACGTCGACCAGCGTGGCCACCAGCGGCGCCGACGCGCTGGCCGGATCGAGGTGGAGGCGCCGCAGCACGAAGGGCAGGAGCGATCCGGCCAGCGTCCCGAAGGTCACGACCCCGAGCAGGCTCACGAACACGGTCACCGCGACCACGAAGTAGTGCTCGCCGTAGGTCGGCGTGACCGCCTGCCACACCACGATGCGGAGGAAGCCGATGGAGGCCAGGAGAGCGCCCAGCGTGATCCCGGTGGCGAGCTCGCGCCGGCCGACCCGCCACCAGTCGCGCAGCTTGACCTCGCCCAGCGCCATCGCCCGCACCACCAGGGTGGAGGCCTGGGAGCCCGAGTTTCCGCCGCTCGAGATGATGAGCGGGACGAACAGGGCCAGCACCACCGCGTGGGCGATCTCGGCCTCGAAGAAGGCCATCGCGGTGGCGGTCAGCATCTCGCCCAGGAACAGCGCGGCCAGCCACGAGCCCCGCTTCCTCACCAGCTTGCCGAAGCTGACCTTCATGTACGGGAGGTCCAGCGCCTCCATGCCGCCGAACTTCTGGATGTCCTCGGTGGCCTCTTCCTGCACCACGTCGACGATGTCGTCGACCGTGACGATGCCCTTCATCCGGTTCTCGGCGTCGACCACCGGGACCGCGTAGAGATCGTGCTGCGCGACGATGCGGCTGACCGTCTCCTGGTCCTGGTCCTCGCGCACCGAGATGACGTTGGTCTGCATCAGCTCGCGCACCGCCTTCTCCGGGCCCGCGAACAGCTGGCGCAGCGAGAGGACGCCGAGGAGGTGCTTCTCCTCGTCGAGCACGTAGAGGTAGTAGATGGTCTCGAGCTGGGTGCGCGCCTGCCGGCGCAGGTAGCTCACCGCCTCGTCGACGGTCATGTCGGGACGGAGGCGGGCGTAGCGCGGGTTCATGAGGCCGCCGGCCGCGTCCTCCTCGTAGGCCATGAGCGCGCGCACCTCCTTGCGCGTCGGGTCGTCGACCAGCGCGAGGAGGCGGTCGCGATCGGGCAAGGGCGCGACCTGGAGCAGGTCCGCCGCGTCGTCCGGTGCCAGGAGCCGCATCCAGGACCGCTGCTCGTTGAGCGGCAGGCTGAGCAGGAGCTCGGCCTGGTCGATCGCCGGCAGGACGAGGAAGAAGTCCTCCGCGTCCGGTCGAGCCATCATGGCGAAGCCCGCGACCCGATCGTCGTGCAAGAGGATGGACCAGATGTCGCGAAGCTCGGACGGCGAGAGGTTGTCCTCCTCGCGGATGGCCAGCGCAGTCATGTGTTCGCCCTCGCTCGCTGCGGCCGCGCAGCTGGCCCACGACCGGCGCAGCCGTGGTCGCTGCTCTCGTCAAGTTAACCGGTGCAGGGCCGGCGCTCAAGCGGATGCATCCCGGCTCATCGATCGACCCGGCGGGGTGATGCACCGGAGCAGGTCATCGTGACGGACGCGCGAGGGGCCCTCGTCGAGGTCGACGTCGGCGGTGACCGCGTCGACGTGCAGCTGGATCCCCGGCCGCTCGCTCAGCCCGGGCGCCGGTGGCGCGCGTCCACCGCGGCGAGCGCGGCCACGCCTTCGGCGCCGCGGTCGCCCGGGTCGGTGTCGAACCAGGCGGCCAGCATCTCGCGCGCCATGTCGTCGGCCATCGTGCGGTTCGACAGGCACAGCACGTTGGCGTGGTTCCACACCCGGGCGGCGGCGACCTGGCCCGGGTCCGAGCAGAGCGCGGCCCGGATCCCGGCCACCTTGTTGGCCGCCATGCTGATGCCGGTTCCGGTCCAGCAGAAGAAGACGCCCTCGTCGCATCGGCCGCTCGCCACCGCCTCGGCGGCCTCCTCGGCCAGCGGCGCCCACGCCGTCTCCGCGCCGCTCGCGACCGCGCCGAACGGGACGACCTCGTGGCCGCGCTCCTCGAGCCAGCGGCGCACGGTCGCGTGAACCGGATAGGGCTCGTCCGAGCAGAGCGCGATGCGCACCGCTAATCCCTCCGCCGCAGCTGGAACGTCAGCCTCGCCATGCGCCGTCCTCCTTGCCGCTGGCGGCAAGCATAGCGCCGTCACATGCCGAGGTAGGCCGCGCGAACGTCCTGATTGGCGGCCAGCTCGGCGCTGGTCCCCTCGAGGCGCATGCGGCCGGTCTCGATGACCGCGCCGCGCTGCGCGATCTCGAGCGCCTTGCGCAGGTTCTGCTCGACCAGCAGCATGGTCATACCGCCGGTGTGGAGCTCGGCCAGCGTGCGCATCACCTGATCGACCACCACCGGTGCGAGCCCGAGGCTGGGCTCGTCGAGCATGAGCAGGACCGGCTCGCTCATGATCGCGCGGCCGATGGCGCACATCTGCTGCTCGCCGCCCGACAGGCTGCCGGCCAGCTGCCCGGCTCGCTCGGCCAGGCGCGGGAACAGCGCGAAGACGGACTCGAGATTTGCGGTCGCGCGGGCGCGCGCCTTGCGGTGATAGGCGCCGAGGACCAGATTCTCGCGCACGGTGAGCTGCGGCCACAGCTCGCGCCCTTCGGGCACCAGCGCGATGCCGAGCTCGGCCCGGGCCGCGGCCGGCGCCGCGACCAGCGACTGGCCGCGGAAGCGGATGCTGCCGGCGCGCGTCGCGACCAGGCCGGCGATGGCGCGCAGGGTGGTGGTCTTGCCGGCCCCGTTCGAGCCCAGCAAGGTCACGATCTCGCCATCGCGCACCTCGAGGCTGAGCTGGTGCAGCACCTGGACGTCGCCGTAGTAGACGTCGATGCCGGCGACCTCGAGCAGGCTCACGGGGCGCCTCCGGGCCCGAGATAGGCGGCCAGCACCTGCGGATCGCGCACCACCTCGGCCGGCGTGCCCTCGGCGATGCGCTTGCCGTGATCCAGGACGACGACGCGGTCGGACAGGCTCATGACCGCCGGCATGACGTGCTCGATCATGATGATCGAGGCGCCGCGCTCGTCGCGGATGCGGCGGATGAGCGCGGCCAGGGCATGGGCCTCGGCCGGAGCCAGCCCGGCGATGACCTCGTCGAGCAGGAGCACGCGCGGCGCGGTGGCGAGCGCGCGGGCCAGCTCGACCCGCTTGCGCGCGGCCAGGGTCAAGGTCCCGGGCAGCCGGTCGGCGCGGTCGGCCAGGCCGACGAACTCGAGCACCTCGGCGGCGCGCGACGGCGCCGGGCCCGACGCGCGGCCTCCCGCGTGCAGCGCCGCCACCGTCGCGTTCTCGAGCACGGTCAGGTGGGGGAACGGCCGCACGATCTGGTGGGTGCGCACGACGCCGGCGCGCACGATGCGATGGGCCGGCATGCCGCCTATGTGGCGGCCGGCCAGCTGCACCTCGCCGGCGCTCGGCGGCAGCGAGCCGGCGATCACCCCGAACAGCGTCGTCTTGCCGGCGCCGTTGGGCCCGATGACGCCGAGGATCTCGCCCTCGGCCAGCGCCAGGTCGACGCCGTCGAGCGCGCGCAGCCCGCCGAAGCTGCGCGACAGCGCGCGCACGGCGAGCAGGCTCACGCGGCCCTCGCTGCCGACCGCGAGGCGCGCAGCCGGCGGACCAGGCGGGCCGTGCGCAGCCCGAGCCCGGTCAGGCCGAGCGGCTCGAACAGGATGATGACGATGAGCAGCCCGCCGTAGAGGCCGAGGTAGAGCTGCGGGTAGGTCGCGAGCAGGCTCTGGCGCAGCAGCACGAACACGACCGCGCCAAGGATCGGGCCGAACGGCGTGCCCAGCCCGCCGATGACCGCCATCAGCACGAACCCGATCGATCGATCGAAGCCGAACAGATCGGCCGGCTCGATGTACGCGAAGTAGGACGCGTACAGGGCGCCGGTCAGCCCGACGACCGCACCCGACAGGCAGAAGACCAGGTCCTGGTAGAAGGTGGCCGACACCCCGACGTCGGCCGCCGCCTCGACGTCCGACTTGATGGCGAGGAGCTGGAGCCCGAGGGTCGAGCGGCGCATGAGCCACGACGCGGCCGCGACCCCGGCGGCGAGCCACAGGCTCCACCAGTAGAGCTGGTACTTGAGGATGGGATCGATGGGCAGCGACAGGCCCGACGAGCCGCCGGTGAAGCTCTCCCAGTAGGTGAAGATCAGGCGCGCCGCCTCGCCCACGCCGATGGTCGCGATCGAGAAGTACGGGCCGCGCAGGCGCAGCATCGGGTGGGCGCCGAGCGCGGCCACGCCTCCGACCAGGCCGCCCGCGATCCAGGCCAGCGGCGCCGGCAGCGCGCCCGACAGCACCAGACGCGCCGACACGAACCCGCCGATGCCGAACATGATGGCGTGGCCGAAGCTCACCTGCCCGACGTAGCCGCCCATCCAGTTCCAGGCCAGCGCGCCGGCGATCATCAGGAAGGCGAGCGTGAGCAGGTTGTGACTGTACGGCGTGAGATCGAGGACGACCGGCGCGGCGGCCAGGAGCGCGACCGCGGCGGCGCATCCGGCGGCGCCGCCGCGCGGGATGCGGCCGATCATCCGAGCACCCGCTGGCCGAACAGGCCCCCCGGCCGCAGGACCAGGACCAGGACCAGCAGCACGAAGCCGACCGCGCTGGTCAGGTACGAGGGCAGGACCAGGATCGCGAACACCTCGGCCGCGGCCACGATGAGGGCGGCGATCGCCACCCCGAAGGTGCTGCCGAGCCCGCCCAGCACCACCACCACGAACGACTTCAGGAGCTCGCTGCCGCCGGAGCTCGGGTTGAACGAGAAGATCGTCGCCCACAGGAGGCCGGCCAGCCCGGCCAGCGCCGTGCCGAGGCCGAACGTGATGGTGTAGATGCGACCGACGTCGATGCCGACCACCGCGCAGCTGTCGGGGTTCTGCGCCACCGCGCGGATCGCCATGCCGAGGTAGGTCCGGCGCAGGAGGACGTGGAGGACGATCGGCACCAGCACCGCGATGGCCAGCACGGCCAGCCGGCTCACCTCGAGGTAGGATCCGGCCACGAGGATGGCGCGGGTGGAGTAGGCGGTGCGGATGGTCCGGTCATCGCCGGTGAAGAGCCAGTAGGCGGCGTTGCGCAGCACCAGCCACACGCCGAAAAGCAGCAGCAGGGAGGCCGGGCCGCCGGCGGCGCCGCGCGGCAGGTGCACGACCAGCACCCGGTACAGCGCCGCGCCGAACAGAAAGCTCGCGGCCAGCACGATCGGGATCGAGAGGTACGGATCGATGTGCCAGGTGTCGAACAGGATCCAGCCGAGGTAGGCCCCGGCCATGAGGATGCCGCCGTGCGCGAGGTTGACCACGCGCAGGACCCCGTAGATGAGGCCGAGCCCGTACGCCATGGTGGCGTAGAGCCCGGCGAGCAGGATGGCGCGGAAGACGAGGTCGATGAACCGCGCCATGCGGGGCTACTTCGCGCAGCGCGGGTTGGGGGCGATGCCCTCGCCGCTGGCGATCTCCTTGGGATAGATGATCGGAGACTTGCCCTCGGGCGTGTTCTGCTGCAGCACGAACGGGTTCTGCACCTGCGCGCCGGTGGCGGCCGGGAACTCCAGCGTGCCGCCGGGCAGGAGCGAGGGGATCTTCATCGAGGCCAGCACCTGGCGCACCTTCTCGCGATCGGTGGTGCCGGCCTGCTCGATGGCGGTGAACAGCGCGTGCGCGGTCTCGTAGGCCAGCGCCTGGAACCACTCCGGCTTCTTGTCGCCGTAGCGCGCGCGATAGAGGTCGGCGAAGTGCTTCGACGCGGGGATCTTGTCGGCCAGCTGGGCGTTCCACCACACGCCCGACAGGATGTAGGTCACGTTCTCCTGGCCGAGCGCCTCGATCGCGGCCTTCTCGGAGCCGCGCGCGCCGTAGCTGAGGATCTTGTGGCAGAGGCCTGCCGCCACGTACTGCCGGTGCATCGTGATGTAGTCGGGGAGGTGCGCGTCGGCCAGGAACATGTCGGCGTTGGCCGCCTTCACCTTGCCGAGGAGCGGGCTGAAGTCCTTGCCGTTGAGCTCGAACGACTCGTCGACCACGACCTCGAACGCGCCGCCGCTCTTCTGCGCGAAGTCGGACACGCCCTTGCGGAAGTCCTTGCCGTGCGAGGTGTTCTCCCAGACCAGCGCGATGCGGGCCGGGCGCGGCAGCTTGCCGGCCTTCTGCTGCTCGTCGATCCAGGTCATGAGCGTGGTGCCGAGCAGCTCGACCGGGGCCAGCGTGCCGAAGATCCACTTGTAGCCGCGCTTGTAGATCGCCGACGCCGCGCCGCCGCCCGTCACGTACGGGACCTTGTTCTGCTCGGCCACCGTGCTCTGGGCCTCGACCACGTTGGTGCCGTAGGTGCCGAGCAGGAAGTCGACCTTGTCGCTGTTGA
>Ga0126377_10001775_pt1 | contig 14387 bp, 11 predicted proteins | sample PanSoiMetPlot_22_FD_92647 | JGI IMG/M metagenome (GOLD analysis project Ga0126377, IMG submission 92647) | Tropical forest soil microbial communities from Panama - MetaG Plot_22 | ecosystem: Environmental > Terrestrial > Soil > Tropical forest > Bulk soil | place: Panama | collected 2016-02-17
CCGGACGTGCTCGATCCGGCGCTGCTGCGTCCCGGCCGCTTCGACCGCCAGGTCGTGGTGTCGAACCCGGACATCGTCGGCCGTGAGCAGATCCTCAAGGTGCACGTGCGCAAGGTCCCGCTCGCGCCCGACGTCAACCTCAAGACGGTGGCGCGCGGCACGCCCGGGTTTTCGGGCGCCGACCTCATGAACCTCGTCAACGAGGCGGCGCTGCTGGCGGCGCGGCGCAACAAGCGCATGGTCACCCAGGCCGAGTTCGAAGACGCCAAGGACAAGGTGCTGATGGGCGCCGAGCGCAAGTCGCTGGTGCTCACCGAGGAGGAGAAGCTGCTGACCGCCTATCATGAGGCCGGCCACGCCATCGTCGGGCTCAACGTCGCGAGCCATGATCCGATTCACAAGGCCACCATCATCCCGCGCGGCCGCTCGCTCGGCATGGTGCAGTCGCTGCCGGAGACCGACCGCCACTCGTACACGCGCGAATGGTGCGTGAGCAAGCTCGCCATGACGTTCGGCGGACGCGAGGCGGAAATCCTGAAATTCGGCCCCGAGAAGGTGACGAACGGCGCGACCGGCGACATCCAGCAGGCGACACGGCTCGCCCGCGCCATGGTCATGGAATGGGGCATGTCCGACAAGCTCGGCCGTGTGCGCTACCAGAGCAACGAGCAGGAGGTTTTTCTGGGCCATTCAGTGGCGCAGAGCACGAACATCTCCGACGAGACCGCTCAGCAGATCGACGCCGAGATCCGCAGTCTGATCGAGGCGGGCGAGCAGCAGGCGCGGCGCATCATCACCGAAAAGCGCGACGACTGGGAAATGATCGCTCAGGCGCTGCTCGAGTTCGAGACGCTCACGGGCGACGAGATCAAGGACCTCCTCAACGGCAAGCGGCCGAACCGCGAATCGGTGATCGAGCCGCCAACGTCGCGCGGCTCGGCCGTGCCGACCGCCGGCAAGCCGCGCCCGCGCCCCGGCGGGACCGGCGGCATGGAGCCGCAGCCGCAGGCGTGAGGATCACGGGTCAGATCGGTGCGAAGGAAACGCCCGCCTGCGCGGGCGTTTCGTTTGGGGCGCTCAAGTAGAGACCGGCGACGCCAGCGGCTTACCCTTCTCCACCACGTAGGTGATGATGAGCCTCGACTTGGCGGTGCCCGGCGCGCCGCCCGCATGCGGCGTCTCGGGCGGAATCTGGAAGCCGTCGCCCGGCTTGATCATGCGCGTCGGCTGGCCCTGGATCGGCAGCTCGAAACCGCCTTCCAGCACATAGGCGGACTCGATGCCAGGATGCGTGTGGCGGCCGACCTTGACGCCGGCCTCGATGATCGCTTCCACCAGAATTGTCACGTAGCCCGGCGCCGGACCATCGGTCTGCGACAGGATATTGCGCGTGACGCCGCCGCTGCTCGCCGATGATGGCGCGCCTTGGGCCGACGCCTCGGTGGCGATGAACTCGGTAATTCCGCAAAGCGCGCAGGATGCAAAACCCGCGAATCCTCGACGTGTCAGCATGACGCCCTCCCTGCTTGCGTCCGGATCACCAGTGTCCGGACTTGCGCGAGGAGCGTACGCCCGTGGCGAGAGCGGCCGCAAGGCGAAGTTGTGTTGGCGGATGCCCTATCCGCGTAGTGCCGCCTTGATCGATTCGACCGTCGCGCCGGGCGCCCGCACCGCCTGGATGATGCGCGCCTCCTGGGCGGTAAGCTTGTCGAACACAGGCCGCATGGCGGGAATCGCCTCGAGCGGAACCACCACGGCGCCGTGGCGGTCGGCATGCACGAGATCGTGGCTCGTCACTGCCATGCCGTGCACCGTGACGGGGACGCCGAAGTCCACCACGTGCACATAGGCGTGCGACGGCGCGATCGAGCCCGCCAGCATCTGGAAGCCGGGCGGGATCATCGGGATGTCGCGGATCGCGCCGTTGGTGATGGTGCCGAGGCAGCCGAGCGCCTTGTGCAGGTTCGACTGCACTTCGCCCCAGAACGCGCCGAAGCCGGCGTCCTCACCGTCGAGATCCTCGATCACCACGACGCTCGGGGTCGGCGTGGCCGCGACGTAGTCGAGATAGTCGAGGCGCTTCGCCATGTAGGACGCCTCGCCGAGCGGCACCTTGTCCCGGGTCTTGATCGTCACGGTCTTGGCAAAGCCCACCATCGGCGGCAGTTCGGGGAAGGGACAGTGCAGATGCTTGACCGTGTAGCCGAGGCCGCGCCGTTCGGGTGCCACGATCTCGAGAATGTTGCACACCGTCGGTGTGTCGATCGATTGCAGGAATTCGAACTGCTCCTTGGTGACCGTCATGAAACTCCTCCCAGCCCGGATGCGAGCCGCGCTCTATAGCAAAATATTGCGGCGCCTGCCGCCTCGCGTCAGCGCCGCACCGGGTCGCGCGTCCAGGCGAATACGACGATGCACGCCATGATGGTCTGCATGATGATCAGCATCGCGACCGTGGCGGGCCACCCCGCGCTCGCCCAGGTGAGGCCGGGCAGGAAGGCGCCGACGCTGCCGCCGGCGTAGAAGCAGGTGACGTAGAGCCCGACCGCCGACGAGCGCCCTTCCTTGGCGATGACCGCGATATAGCCGGTCGAGACCGTCTGGCACAGCATCCCGCAGGTCGCACAGACGAGCAGGCCCAGGACGATGAGTGCGAGGTGCGGCGCGAGCAGCAGTGCGGCGCCGCACATCCACAGGGCGATCAGGCCGAGGACGAAATCGCGGCGGCCGAACCGGGCGATCAGCCGGCCCGTCCAGGGCGCGACCGCGGTGCCGCCCAGGTAGGTGAAGAACAAGGCCCCGAGCCATGTGCTGGAGAAGTTGTAGGGCGGCGCCGCGAGATGGAAGCTGATGTAAGTGAAGGTCGCGATGAAGTTGAACAAGGTACCGAAGCCGACCGCGTAGGTCGCAATCAGCTGTCGGCTGCGCAGGTGCCGCAGCATCTGGGCGAGCGAGGCGCCGAGGCCTTCCGAGCGCACGAATCTGCGCTCGCGCGGCAGCGTGAACAGGACGGCGACCGCGGCGAGGAGCGTGATGGCGGCGAGGATCAGGAACGCGCTGCGCCAGCCGATCAGGTCGCCGAGCGCGCCCGGCACCATGCGTCCCGCGAACCCGCCGAAGCTCGATCCCGTGACATAGACGCCGGCGACGCCCGCGACTTCGGACGGCGGCCATTCGTCGCCGATATAGGCGATGGTGACGGCGAAGATCGGCGGCAGGAAGAGGCCCTGGACGAAGCGCCAGACCGCGATGCCGTGCACGTCGGTGGCGAGCACCACCATCACGGTCGGAATCGAGACCGCGAACAGCGCCGCGGCGATGACGCGCTTGCGTCCAAACACGTCCGCGATCACGCCGGTGAGCGGTGCGGTCAGCGCGACCGCAAGCGTGCTCGCCGTCATGATGCTGCTGATCTCGGCGGCGGTCGCGCCGAACTCGCGCGAGAGCTCCGGCAGCAGCGCCTGAGGCGAATAGAGATTGAGGAAGGCGCAGAAGCCGTTGAGCGCGACGGCGAGGCGGCGGACGTCGAAGGTCATCTCGTTCCTGCGCTGGGCGGGGGGCGCCGCATTATGCGCAGGCGGGCGCGCGAAAGCATCCGCCGCCCTCAGCGCGGACCCGTCGCCCCCGGCGCATGGCTCGCGAGGGCCGAGCGAGCGGCCCGCACGGTCTGCTCGAGCGTGCCGGAGGCATCGACCTCGGTCCAATCCAAGGTTCCGAGCGCGTAGCTCTCCTGCCGGCGCGTGATCGCCGCGTCGGCGTCAGACGCGTCATGGCGGCGCGCGCTGACGCGCGCAACCCGCACCGCGACGTCGGCCCGCAGGAAAAGCCCCTGGAATGCCACGTTGCTGGCGCGCGCCGCGGCCGCGATGAGCGCGCGCTCGCCGGCGTCGGCAAAGACCGCATCGACGATCGCGGCGTGGCCCGCGGCGGTGACGCGGCGTGCCTTCTCGGCAACCGCCGCATAGACGCGTTGCGTCACGTCCTCGGTATAGGCCGACGCCGGCAGCCGCTCGGTTTCGGCGACGCCAAACATGGTTTTGCGCTCGATGTCGGAGCGCAGCACCGCGGCGCCCGGCGCCGGCCCGACCGAAGGCGCAAGGGCGCGGGCGAGGGCCGATTTGCCGGTGCCCGAGAGGCCGCCGATCGCGACCAGCACGTGCGGCGCCGGCGCGATCAGGCGGGCGGCGAGATCGAAATAGGTGCGGGCGGCCGTCCCGGCGGCAGTGCGCTCTGCGCCGCTCGCGCCGCGCCGCGCCGCCGTCACCTTGGCCCGGATCGCGGCGCGCACCGAGAGGAACAGCGGCAGGGCCGCGAGCCCGTCGAGATCCGCGGGCCGCCGGGTCTCGAGCAGGTAGCGGTTGAGCACCACGTTGGCGGCCTCGTCGAGCCTGCGCTCGACGAGGTCCATGAGCAGGAAGGCGAGATCGTAGAGCAGATCGCCCGTCGCGATCGCGGGGTCGAACTCGATGGCATCGAAGACGACCGGCGCGCCGTCGATCAGCACGATGTTGCCGAGGTGCAGATCGCCGTGGCCGCGGCGGACGAGGCCGGCCTCGCCGCGGGCGGCGAGCAGGGGCGCGAGGCGTTGCAGGGCGGCGTGGCTCGCCTGGGTGAGCGCATCGACGCGCGCGGCCTCGAACAGGTCAGGGGACTGGCGCAATTCCTCGTGGTTCTGCGCGATGATGCGCGAGAGCCGGTCCGGCCAGGCGTCGGCGGGCGGCGCCTTGGCATGGGCCGCCGCGACGACGCGCGCCAGCGCGTCGGCGAGCGCGAGATCGATCGCGCCGCGCGAGGCCAGCCGGTCGAGCGTCGCGCTCTCGTCGAACCGCACCATCTCGACCGCCCATTCGACCGGCATGCCGGGGCCGTCGAGCGCGAGATTGCCCGCGCGATCGCGGGCAATCGGCACGACGCGGCGATAGAGCTGCGGTGCGTATGGCTGGTTGACGACGAGCTCGGCCTCGCAGGCAGCCTTGCGCTTCTCCGGCGTCGAGAAGTCGAGGAAGGGGAAGCGCACGGCGCGCTTGACCTTGTAGGCCCGCGGTCCGGCGAGGAAAACCGAGGCGGCGTGGGTGTCGATGCGCTTGACGTCGGGCGCCTCCGGTGCGGCCCCGTAGGCCGCCGGGTCGGCGAGCAGCGCGAACACCTCGGCTTGGGTGTCGTCAGCAGCCATGAATCTGCAGGCGCGCCATGCGCAGGGGTCGATCGCAACCGGCTTGACCCCGGCGCGCGCGTTTCCGGAAGATGCCGGCCTCACACGCGCCGCGCCGCGGCGCCGTCAATGGGAGGACTGCGTGCTGGTCGATCATCGCTACTATCACATCAAGCCGGGCATGGTTGGGGCCCATCTCGATCTCTACGAGAAGCACGGCTTCGCCGCGCAAACGCGGCATCTCGGTCAGCCGCTTGCTTACATGTATACCGAATCCGGCGAGGTCAACACGCTGGTGCACGTCTGGTGCTACGAGGACGCGGCCGACCGCATGGCGAAGCGCGCCGCCATGTGGAAGGATCTCGAATGGCAGAGTTATGCCAAGCAGATGGCCGATTCCGGCTACCTGGTGAAGCAGCAGAACAACCTGATGATCCCGGCGAAGTTCGCGCCGATCAAACGATAGCCCACGGCGACGGGCCGCGCCGGCGCCTCCCGCGCGCCGCGCCGGCCCTCGATCGGGCGGGGCGCAGGCGCTATAGCGTATCGCCTGCAACGAGGAGAACGGCCATGCGCGCCAAGGACAACATGCGAACCGCCGCCGAGGTGCTGGTGGACCAGCTCATCGTCAATGGCGTGCATCACGTCTTCTGCGTTCCGGGCGAGAGCTATCTCGCGGTGCTCGACGCGTTTCACGACCGCGACATCGATGTCACGGTCTGCCGGCACGAGGGCGGCGCGAGCTTCATGGCGGAAGCGGTCGGCAAGGCGACCGGCCGGCCGGGCATCTGCTTCGTGACGCGCGGCCCGGGCTCGACCAACGCGGCGCACGGCGTCCACATCGCGCACCAGGATTCGACGCCGATGATCGTGTTCGTCGGCCAGATCGCGCGCGACATGAAGGGGCGCGACGCGTTCCAGGAGCTCGATTACCGCGCCGCCTTCGGCGGCATGGCCAAATGGGCGACCGAGATCGACGACCCGGCGCGCGTGCCGGAGGTCGTCTCGCGCGCCTTCCATGTCGCGACCGGCGGGCGCCCCGGCCCGGTGGTGATCGGCCTGCCCGAGGACATGCTGACCGAGCGCATCTCGGTGCCGAATGCGCCGGCGTTCGAGCCGGTCGAGACCTGGCCGGGCGCAACCGACATGATGAAGCTTCAGAAGCTGCTGTGGGCGGCCGAGCGTCCTGTGATGCTGCTCGGCGGCAGCCGCTGGTCGGAGACCGCGCATGCGGCGATCGCGCGCTTCGCCGAGCGTTTCGTGCTGCCGACCGCAACCACATTCCGGCGCGGCCCGCTGTTCGACGCGCTGCACCCCTGTTATGCGGGCGACCTCGGCATCGGGCCGAACCCCAAGCTGATCGCGCGGATCAAGGAAGCGGACCTGGTGCTGCTGGTCGGGGGCCGGCTCGGCGAGATGCCGTCGCAGAGCTATACGCTGCTCGACATCCCGGGTCCGCAGATGACGCTGGTGCACGTGCATCCCGGCGCCGAGGAGCTCGGCCGCGTCTACAAGCCGCATCTCGCGATCCATGCCGCGCCGACCGCGTTTGCGGCGGCCGCGGAGGGCCTGCAGCCGCCGAACGAGATCAAATGGAGCGCCGCCACCAAGGCGGCGCATGCCGACTACCTCGCCTGGACCGAGGAGCCGACCGAGCAGCCTGGCAGCGTCAATCTCGGCGCCGTCATGGTGTGGTTGCGCGACAATCTGCCCGCCGACGCCGTGCTCACCAACGGCGCGGGAAATTTCGCCGCCTGGGTGCACCGGTTCTTCCGCTTTCGCCGCTTCGCCCAGCACATCGCGCCGACGTCAGGGTCGATGGGCTACGGCGTGCCGGCCGCGATCGGCATCAAGCGGCTCTATCCGGAACGCACCGTCGTGTGCATCGCTGGCGACGGCGACTTCCTGATGAACGCGCAGGAATACGCGACCGCCGCCCAGTACGATCTGCCGATCATCACGGTGATCGCCGACAACGGGCTCTACGGCACCATCCGCATGCATCAGGAACGCGAATATCCCGGCCGCGTTTCGGCGACGGTGCTCAAGAACCCCGACTTCGTCGCCTATGCGCATGCCTTCGGCGGCTTCGGCGTCGCGGTCGAGAAGACCGAGGATTTCCCGGCGGCGTTCAAGGCCGCGGAGGCATCGGGCAAGCCCGCCGTGATCCAGCTCAGGATCGACCCGGAGGCGATCACGCCGGCGACGACGCTGACCAAGATCGGCGCTGCCGCGCGCGAGCGCGAGAAGCATAAGGGCTGACGGCGGTCAGACCGCGCCTTTGCTCGGCGCGGTCGGCATCAGCTTGCGGCGGACCGACGCGGCCCAGCGCACCAGCACATAGAAGATCGGCGTGAACAGCAGCCCGAACAGGGTGACGCCGAGCATGCCGAAGAACACCGCGGTGCCGAGCGCCTGGCGCATCTCGGCGCCGGCGCCGGTCGCGGTGACGAGCGGCACCACGCCGAGGATGAAGGCGAACGACGTCATCAGGATCGGCCGCAGCCGGGTGCGGGCGGCGGAGACCGCGGCGTCCTGTCGGGTCTCGCCGCGCTCCTCGGCCTGGCGTGCGAACTCGACGATCAGGATCGCGTTCTTGGCGGCGAGGCCGACGAGCACCACGAGCCCGATCTGGGTGAGGATGTTGTTGTCCATGCCGCGCAGCATCACGCCGCCGAACGCGGCGAACAGGCACATCGGAACGATGAGGATCACGGCGAGCGGCAGGGATATGCTCTCGTACTGCGCGGCGAGCAGCAGGAACACGAACACCACCGCGAGGCTGAACACGGTCGCGACGGTGTTGGCGGCGAGTTTTTCCTGCAGGGCGATCTCGGTCCATTCGAAGCCGAAGCCGGACGGCAGGTCGCGGGCGAGGATGTGCTCCATCGCGGCAATCGCCTGGCCGGTCGAGAAGCCCGGCTGGGTCGCGCCCTGGACCTCGGCGGCCGCAAACAGGTTGTAGCGCGGCACCCGATACGGTCCGGTGATCTCCATGAAGTTCGCCACCGCGCCGAGCGGCACCATCTCGCCGGCGGTCGAGCGGGTGCGCAGGTTGGCGACGTCGCGCACCGACAGGCGGAACGGGTTGTCGGCCTGCGCGGTGACCTGGTAGGTGCGGCCGAGGATGTTGAAGTCGTTGACGAAGGTCGAGCCCATGAAGGTCGACAGCGTGTCGAAGAAACGCGTGATCGGCACGCCGATCATCTCCGCCTTGGTGCGGTCGATGTCGGCATAGACCTGCGGGGTCGACGTGTTGAAGAGGGTGAACACCTGCGTGAGGCCCGGCGTCTGGTTGGCGTCGCGCGTGATCATGCCGACCGCCTGCTCGAGCGCGCGCGGACCCCGGCCGGCGCGATCCTGGACGTAGAGCTTGAAGCCGCCGCCGGTGCCAATGCCGGGCACCGAGGGCGGCTGAATGACCAGCACGTAGGCCTCGCGGAGCGCCTGCATCTGGCCGCGCAGGTCGTTGAGGATGCCGGCGGTGGTCAGGCCGTCGCGTACGCGCTCGTCGAACGGCTTGAGGGTGACGAACACGACGCCGGAATTCGGCGCACGGGTGAAGGTCGCGCCGTCGAAGCCCGCAAATGTGACCGCGTGGGCGACGCCGGGCCGGCTCAGCAGCAGGTCGGAAGCGCGCCGCACCACCGCATCGGTGCGCTCGAGGCTCGCACCCGGCGGCAACGTGAAGACCGCAATGAAATAACCGCGATCGAGCGGCGGGATGAAGCCGGATGGCGTCCGGGTGAATTCGACGTAGGTGAGGCCGATCAGCACGGCGTAGACCGCCAGCATCAGCGCTGAGACCCGCAGCAGCCGCTGCGTCAGCGCGCCGTAACCGGCGGACAGCCGGCCGAACCCGCGATTGAAGGCGCCGAAGAACGCAGTGAATGGCCGGCCGAGCGTGCGCCATACGCCCGATCCGGGCTCCTCGCTGTGCGGCTTGAGCAGCAGCGCGGCCAGCGCCGGCGACAGCGTCAGCGACACCGTGGCCGAGATGATGGTCGAGGCCGCGATGGTGAGCGCGAACTGGCGGTAGAACTGGCCCGAGATGCCGCTGATGAAAGCGCTCGGGATGAACACCGCGCACAGCACGAGCGCGATCGCGACCAGGGCGCCGCCGACCTCGTCCATGGTGCGGTGCGCGGCCTCGCGCGGCGTCAAGCCCTGCCGCAGGTAGCGCTCGACGTTCTCGACCACCACGATGGCATCGTCGACCACGATGCCGATCGCCAGCACCAGGCCGAACAGCGTCAGATTGTTGAGCGAGAAGCCGAACGCCGTCATGACGAAGAAGGTGCCGATCAGCGACACCGGGATGGCGACGATCGGGATGATCGCGGCGCGCCAGCTCTGCAGAAAGAGCAGGATGACGAACACGACGAGGATCAGCGCCTCGAACAGCGTCTTGGTCACCTCATCGACCGACTGCTGGATGAACTCGGTGGTGTCGTAGACCACCCGGTAGGCCATGCCGGGCGGGAAGCTTCGGGCGAGCTCGTCCATGGTGGCTTTCACGGTCGCCGCGGTGGCGAGCGCATTGGAGCCCGGTCGCTGATAGATGCCGATCGCGGTGGCGACCTGGTTGTCGAGATAGGCGTTGCTCGTGTAGTCGAGCGCGCCGAGCTCGACCCGGGCGATGTCGCGTACGCGCGTCACACGTCCGTCCGGATCGGTCGCCACCACGATGTCGCTGAACTGATCCGGCGTCGACAGCCGGCCGAGCGTCTGTACCGCGATCTGGAATCCGCCGGGCGATGTCGCCGGCGGCTGGTTGATAGCGCCCGCGGCCACCTGCACGTTGTTGGCGCGCAGTGCGGTAACGACATCGTCGGCGGTGAGGTTGCGCGACTGCACCTTGGCAGGGTCGAGCCAGATGCGCATCGCATAGTCGCGCGCGCCGAACACGATGGTGTCGCCGACGCCGTCGACGCGGGTCAGCACGTCCTTGATGTTGATGGTCGCATAGTTGGAGATGTACTGCTGGTCGAGGCTGCGGTCGGGCGAGATCAGGTGGATCACCAGCAGCAGATCGGGCGAGGCCTTGCGCACCGATACGCCGAGGCGCTGCACCTCCTCGGGAAGTCGCGGAATCGCGACCGAGACGCGGTTCTGCACCAGCACCTGCGCCTGGTCGACATTGGTGCCCGGCTTGAACACCACGGAGATCTGCAGCACGCCGTCGCCGGTCGCCTGCGACACCATGTAGATCATGTTGTCGACGCCGTTGATCTCCTGCTCGATCGGCGTCGCCACCGTCTGCGACAGCACCTCGGCGGAGGCGCCGGGGAACGTCGTGTTCACCACCACGGTCGGCGGCGCGATCTCCGGATACTCGGTGATCGGCAGCGCCCGATAGGAGATGTAGCCGACCAAGGTGATGATGATCGAAATGACGGCGGCAAAGATCGGCCGATCGACGAAGAAGTGGGAGAATCGCATGCCGACGCCTCGATGAGTTCGCCTGGCCTCGCCTATTGCGCCTTGGCGGTTTCTGCGACCGCCTTGATCTCGCCGTCCTCCGGTTTGACCTTTTGGCCGGGCCGTGCGCGCGGCAGCCCGTCGATGACGATGCGATCGGTCGCCGCCAAGCCCGAGCGGACGACGCGCAGCCCGTCGACGATCGGCCCGAGCTCCACCAGCTTGACGCCGACGGTGCCGTCATCCGCCACCGTGAACACGATCTTGCGCGACTGGTCGGACGCGATCGCGTTGTCCGGCACCAGCAGCGCATCGTGCTGGCCGCCGAACAGGCGCAGCCGGCCGAAGAAGCCGGGAGTGAGGAAGCCGTCCTTGTTGTCGAAGACGGCGCGTCCCCGAATGGTGCCGGTCCTCGGGTTGATTGCGTTGTCGACGAAGTCCATGCGGCCCTGATGGGTGAACTCGGTTTCGTCGGCGAGCCGTACCGAGACCGGATTCTGCGCGTCGCGCGAGGACTGCCGCGCGCCGCTCTTCGCGAGTCGCAGATAGTGCAGGAAGTCGGCCTCGCTGCCGTCGAACACGAAGTGGATCGGGTCGATCGAGACGATGACGGTCAGCAGGGTGGCGCCGCTGACGCCGCCGGTGATCAAATTGCCGGCGTCGACGCGGCGGTCCGAGATGCGTCCCGTGATCGGCGCGCGCACCTCGGTCCATTCGAGGTTGAGCTGGGCCTGCTTGAAGGCGGCCTGTGCGGCGGCGAGCTGTCCGCGAGCATCGCGCTCGGCGGATTTCCGGGTGTCGTACTCGCGCCCGGTCAGCGTCTTGCTCTCCACCAGCGGCGTCGCGCGCAGGACGTCGAGCGCGGCCAACTCCACCTTCGCCTGGGCGCGCTCGATATCGGCCTTGGCCTGCTCGACCGCGAGACGGTACGGACGCTGGTCGATGACAAACAGGAGGTCGCCCTGCTTGACGAGTTGGCCCTCATTGACATGGACCGAGTCGATGAAGCCGGAAACTCGCGCGCGGATCTCCACGGTTTCGACCGCCGCAAAACGGCCGGTATATTCATCCCACTCCGTGATGTTCTTCTGCAGCGGATGCGCCACCGTGACCGGCGGCGGCCCGGGGGCCGCGGCCGTCGGCTTGCCGTCGCAGCCTGCGAGCGCCATGGCGGCGACGGCGAGAGCGGCCGGCAGGGCGGCGCGCCAAATCGGATTGCAGTCAACGTTTCGGACGTTGCTCAACGCATATCTCCGCATTGACACTGCAAGGTGTGGGTAGCCGACCGATCCGTCAATCGCCGACCGCACGACGGGAGCGCATTTCAGCAATTTTTGAGCACAACGGTGCAAAATTTCGGCAATCTCGGCAACGGCCGGCAGCCGGCTGCCCGTGTGGGCAGGCGCGGACTAACCGCCGCGATGGCCAGGCCGGGACGCAGACGAAGATCCGCGCCGGCGAATCCCTCGGGAAGTAGCGTGCATAGAGGGCGTTGACTGCCGCGAACTTCTCAACCGACCTGCAAGTAGACATTGCACTTGAGGACGTTGTCGAGTGACGATCCCGCGGTCTCCGGGCAAAGCTTCATCCGCTCCGGCACGAGATCGGTCTGGCGCTCGATCGAGATCGTCGATGCGTCGCGATCGGCCTGCGGAAAGGTTCGCTTTCCGGAGGTCGCCCTTGTATTCGTCAGCCACAGTCGCTGACGGATTCCGAAAGAGCAGGCGATTTTCACGGCCTCTTGCGGTATCCTTGAGCGTTTTTCGCGTTTCGCGGCGGTGTTTCATTTCGATCCGCGGCCAGGCAGATCAAACAGGAGTATTTTCATGCCGACGAGCATTCCTTCGCGGCCCGGTGCGGCCGAAGTCTCTCATGCGGATCCCGAAAGGGATGCGATCGGAGCGATATGGGACCCCGGCGTGCTCGTCGCGATCGCAATCGCTCTGTGCACGCTCGCGGCCCCGTTCGATCCGGACACGCTGTGGCCGGTACCGGCGCTGATCGGTCCGTGACGCATCCGGATACGTTCGCGGGCGCGGCGGGCCGCGAGAATTGGTTTTGGGTTTTGGAACCGCGGCCGTGCCGGACCTCAGTGCAGGCGGTATTCCGAATCGCGGGGGACTTCACACAATTTCGTCTGGAACCACTCGAAACTTATGTGCATTAGGGCACAGAGAGTAACGAGTCGTGCCGCAATGCCCAGTGCAAAATACTACCGGAACCTGGCCCAGCTCTGCGCTCACCTCGGCGCGTCAAGCATCGATCCCGGAATAGGCGAACGTTATTTCAAGATGGCACTCGGTCACCTCGCCAAGGCCGAGGAACTCGAGCCGTCCACCGGCAGGATCAATCTCGACATATTCATCAGCGACATTGCCGACATCGACCGCACCCCTGGAGCACGTTCCGTTCCTACGGAATCGTAACGGCTCTAAATTCGTTTGTTGGGCGCATATCCTCGGCGACCGGTGCCCAACCCGGATCAAGTCTGGGCAGGCCTTCCCGCAACATGCGCTAAGCGCCTCGTCCCTCCTGCAAGCGTGCCGCGTTTCCCTCTGCGACCTGGCCGACAAGTGCTGCAACATGGCCTTGGTGAATGGTTGCCACTTGGTGAATGGGTTGCCAAGTGATGTGAATCTTGATTCATTTCGTCGAATCCCAATTCACCGCCATTCACCGCCATTCACCGCCATGGCCTATCGTCGTACCGAACGCGTCCTGCAGCACCTCGCGGCCCGCCACGAGGCAATCATCGCGGCCGCACGGGCGATCGCGGCCGAGCAGGGGCTCGGCGCCGTGCAGATCGTCCCGGTGGCCGAGCGCGCCGGCATCGCGGCCGGTACGGTCTATCGCTATTTCCCCTCGAAGGTCGATCTGGTCGCGGCGCTGATCGAGTCGGTATCGGCGCGCGAGCTCGCGGCCTTCCGTAAGGCTGCCGATGCGGCGCCCGGTCCGCTCTCTGCGCTCGCCGCCGGCCTCATCGCATTTTCGGCGCGGGCGGTGCGTCATCGCCGGCTCGCCTGGGCCGTGAGCGCCGAGCCGGTCGATGCCGCGGTCGATGCGTTACGGCTCGCCGCCCGCCGGGCGCTCGCGGACGAGATCGAGATGCGCGTGCGCGCCGCGGTCGCGGGGGGTCATCTGCCCGAGCAGGACGCGGGCGCGGCCGCCGCCGCGCTGGTCGGGCTGCTGCTCGAGGGGCTGATCGGGCCGCTGGCGCCGCCCGCCGAGGGGAGCGCGGCGCGCACCAACGTGCAGACGCTCACGCTTCTGGCGTTGCGCGCGCTGGGCGTGGTCGACGCCCGCGCGCGCGGTCTCGTGGTGCAGACCGTTGTTCCGGACGAGGACGCGGCGTAGGCCCGGCGCGCCCTACTGCAGGGTCGCGGCCGCGATCCAGTCGTTGACCGCCTCGAGCGCCCGCTCGCGGCTTTCGCTCTTCTCGTGCGCCTCGAACACGGCGATCTGGGCGTCGGCCGACGTGCCGGCGCCGACGATCGCGCGGCAGCGCGCGACCTGGGTCGAGCAGCCGAGTTCCTCGGCGTCGGGCAGCACGTCGGCGAGCACCTGTTCGAGCTGTTCTGCCACGGTCACGGCCCCGCTGCCGTCGGCGTTCGCGAAGGTGCCGTTGACGCCGTAGCGCTGGGCGCGCCATTTGTTCTCGATCACGATGGCGCGCGTCACCGCGGTGATGTCGGCATTGAGCAGGGGATTGTGGCACAGCCGCCGCACCAGCGAACGGTACAGCGCCGCGATGGCGATCGAATCGTCGACGAAGGTGCAGCAGTCGGGCGCGCGCAGTTCGAGCGTCGGATGCTGC
>Ga0126377_10001776_pt1 | contig 14386 bp, 9 predicted proteins | sample PanSoiMetPlot_22_FD_92647 | JGI IMG/M metagenome (GOLD analysis project Ga0126377, IMG submission 92647) | Tropical forest soil microbial communities from Panama - MetaG Plot_22 | ecosystem: Environmental > Terrestrial > Soil > Tropical forest > Bulk soil | place: Panama | collected 2016-02-17
AGCGCGATGACGATCAGGCTGGCGGCGAGCACCATGACAATCGCTGCGACCTGCCGCGCGTCCACCAGCATGGCGATGGGTTGCGCCAGCGCCCCGAGCACCAGCGCCGAACCCACGCCCATGGCGAGCAGCAAGGTGAAGACCGAGCGCCGCTCGTCATCGGTTTGCGGATGGCTCTGCACCAGTGCTTCGAGCATGCCGCCTTCGTACATCAGCGATGCGTATCCGAATGCCACCGCGGCAATGGCGAACACGCCGACGGCCTGTGCATCCAGCGTGCGCAGCACGTACACGGTGCCCAGCCACGAAATGGCCTGCACCAGCACTTTCGCGAGCGAGTGGGCGCGCAGCGCCGCCCGGAACTTTCGGTAGATCTCGGTCACGGTGGCGCGCGCGAGGCGGATGTTAGTATCGTCGCGTGTCGACGCAATTCGTCCGGAGCAAACAGCAGAGACTGGCCGCGGCGATCGTGCGCTCCGGTCTGATGAATGCACTGCGCAGGCTGCACGATCGCGGCCGCACGCCGCTCGTGATCCTCGCCTACCATCGCATCGCCGGCATCGAGCGGCCGCAGGACTATCCGCTCGATCTCGGCCTGGTGAGTGCGACGCCGGAGGAGTTCGACGCGCACATGCGCGCGGTTCGCGAATACGCGAATGTGGTCTCGCTCGACCAGGTCGCCGACGCCGTGACCCACGGGCGCGCGCTGCCGCCGCGCGCCGTCGCCGTCACTTTCGACGACGGCTTCAGCGACACCTTCGAACTGGCGTTTCCGGTGCTGCAGCGGCATGCGATCCCCGCCACGATTTTCGTGTCCACCGCGCTCGTCGAAAGCGACGAACCGTACTGGTTCGAGCTCACCGCCCACCTGATGCTGCGCGTGCCGGCGCGCGCCATCGTGTTCGACGAGTGCCCCGCGGGACTGCCCGCGGCCGATGACATCGCCGCCCGGCGTATGGCAATAGCCCGCGTGCATCAGCTGCTCAAGGGCTGCCCGGAACCGCGCCGCCACCAGCTGGTGGACGAGTGGCGACGACGATTCGCCGGCCATCTCGAGGCGCGCGCGCTCGAGCTGTGCCGGCCGATCTCGAAGTCCCAGCTCCTGACAATGGCCGCCGCCGGCATCCAGTTCGGTTCGCATACGGTGTCGCATCCCAACCTCGCACTCGCCCCGGACGAACTCATCGAAGGCGAGCTGCGCCAATCCAGGGAATATCTCACGCGGCTACTCGGTCGCCCCATCCGCTCGCTGGCCTATCCATTCGGCACGCCCGACAGCTACGACGAGCGCGTGAAGACCTTCGCCCGCGCCAGCGGATACGAGCTCGCGGTGTCGTTCCGCCAGGGCGTCAACTGGTCCGGCACGCTCGATGCCCTGGAGCTGCGGCGTCTCGGCATCGGTCCCGGCATGGGCTCCGAGCAGTTCCGCGCGATGCTGGCGTTGCCCTCGTGGATACATCCCCGGTTGCGCGATCACTGAACCCTCTCACGGCAGGTTGCGCGCCACCCAGGGACCGATGAGGTTCGCGCCCCAGAGCGGCAGCCGCCGCCACACCTTCGCGGCGAGCTCGTACTTGGGATTCGAATGATTCAGGCGCGGCATCTCCGCGCCGTCCGGCAGCCAGTAGTACCAGTGCAACTGCACCGGCTGCGCGCCCCATTGCATCTTGAACCGGTAGGTGCCGCTGTCGGCCGTGGAACGGCCGAAGTCGAAGGCACGCGCGCCGCGCGCCACGCACAGCCGCAGTATTTCCCAGTACATGCGCATGTTGAGCGCGCCGCGTTTGCCCTCCGGCGAGCAGGCTGCCCACGGAACCTCGACCCGGTCGCCGTGACGGATGATCATCGCGGCAGCCTCCGCGCGGCCGCGCACCCGGACCACGAGCACGTCGAGCGCTGCGCCCAAGGCTTCGAGAGTCAGGTCGAAGAACCGCCGCGGATACACCGGCGTGCCGAGCTCGTGCATGGAGCGTGCGAACACCTGGTAGAAATCGCCCAGCAGCTCCGCGCCTCCCCAGTGAATGGTGGGCTGCTCGCGCTCGGCGCGCTTGATCTGCGAGCGCAGCTTGGAGCCGAGCTGCTTGCCGAGCGCGGCCTCGTCCGCGGGCAGCGTGAGCACCAGCGAGAGCTTGTCGAGCCGCTCCGCGAACGGCAGTCCCGCGAGCGGCGCGTCATGACGCAGCTCGACGTGTTTCGCGCGGCGCTCGCGTCCCAGCTCGGCGGCGCGCGCGGCGAGCGCCAGCGCGGTCTGCGCATCGCGTGCCAGGATGCCGCCGTACGTGAAGAACGGCACCGAGCTGAGGAAGCGGCCGAACAACACGCTGGATTGTTCCACCAGCGGCAGCGCGCCCGTGATGGCTCCCGCCGGGTCCGTGGCTGTCAGGAAAAAGGTGTCGAGACCGAACGCGCGCTGGCCGATGGAAACCGCCGCCGCCCGATGATAGGCCGTGGCTTCGGGATGGCTGCCGACGAAATCATCCCAACCCGGCGGCGCAGTGGACGCGACCGAAATCCGCATGCGCCAGCCTAGTACGCGGCGAACGAATCGCCGGAGGCACCACCCACCTGGTACGCGAAGCGCAGCCACAGCTCGTTGGCGTTGTAGTCGCCGCCCGCGTCGTCGTTGCGGTCCAGGTACTGGTACTCGAGGCTCACGAAGCTCGAGCGCCCAAAGTTCCAGCGCAGGCCGAGCGTGGCCTTCAGGTCGGAGAAATCGTGGTTGAAGGTCTGGTATTCCTGGCCCGAATAATTGACGCCGACGCGCGCCGTGGTCACGGCATTGAGGTCGCGGGTCAAGGTCAGGTCGAGCGTGTAGCGCTTGCGGTCGAACAACGGCTCGGCGTCGTACTTCTCGTCGTAGTAGCCGAGTCGCAGCTGCGCGCCGGTGCGATTGTGGGAGTAGCGCCCGTACACGATGCCGTAGGTGTTCTCGAACGGGTTGGCCGTCTGCTGGACGGGGACGGGCTCGAGCGATCCCGGTTGCTGCGCCTGCAGGTTCGCGAAGGCATCACCGGCGTCCGAGAAGTCGTGGCCGAGCTCGATGCCGACGGTGGTCGACGCCGAGACCTTGCGCGAGAGATCCACGCGTGCCAGCCAGGTGTCGTTGGTATCGTCCTGCGAATCGATCTCGGTGATACCGCCATTGACCGACAGCGTGGTGCGCGCGGAGTCGATGTTGTAGCTCAGGTACGCCTCGCTGTGGTCGTAGTTGGCGAAATGGACCGAGTCGTCGAATTCGACCTTTTCCCTCACGAGATTGATGGAGGCCTTGGAGACGTTCGACAGGTTACGCGCCACCACGACTTCACCGCGCGTGCGCTGGTTGCCGAGATCGCTGTCTTCGTAACTCAGGTCGATGTACCGCCCGCGCAGGATGAAATCGTTGCGGTCGCCGAACGGCATGGTGAAGTCGGGACCGGTGGACAGGCGATTGACGTTGCCGCGGTTGGCCGGCGTCGACGGCAGGAACTGGTTCAACGTGGTCTGGCCGAAGGTGTCGTCGATCCTCCAGCTGAAGCGCTCCTGGACGATGTTGAACAGCGCGCTGCCGATCAGGTTGCCGACCACTTCACTGTCGTAGGTGTTGTCCAGGTAGTTGCGGTACTCGAGTCGCGTGACGATGTCGGCCTCGAGTCGCTTGGATTGCTGGGCCAGCCGGAACTGGCCGCCGATGCTGGCGATGGTCTCGTCGATCGGGTCGGTGGGCACACGCGTGATGTTGTCGGTGTATCCCATGCCGAGGTAGGCGCCGTAGCTCACTTCGGCCGCACTCGCCGTCGATGCGCCCGCGATCAGGCCGGCGACCAGGGCGCCGCAGGCTGCCTTCGACCGGCTCTTGGAATTCATCGTCGTACTCCCCTGCTTTCGATGGCGCGCTGCGCGCGCCGCAGTGTCATGTGTTCGGCGCGGCCTGCTGCCCGTCGTAGTAATAGCCTTCGGAGGTGTGCAGGCTGCACTGGTTCAGGATGAAGCCCACCGCCTTGTCCGCCGGAATATGTGCCACGGCGTCGACGACGGCCTGCTGCGGCGTGTGCCCGGCGTGAACCACCACCACCACCTGCCCGACGATGGCCGCCAGCGCGCGCGACTCGCTGGTCAGCAGCAGCGGCGGCGAATCGAGCAGCACGATGCGGTTCGGGTTGTAGGCGCCGAGTCGCGCCACGGTGTGTTCCATGTGCGCGCTGGACAGCAATTCGGTGGCGATATCGGTACGGTTGCCCGACGGCAGGATGCTCAGGCCGCCGATGTCGGTGGGTATGACCAGCGACTCGAGATCGAGCGTGTCGTCCTTGAGTGCATCCAGCAGTCCGGCCTCGCCTTCCACGCCGAAGATGCGACTGATGTGCCGCTTGGAGACGTCCGCGTCAACCAGCAGCACGGAGATGTCCTTCTCGAGCGCCAGGCTCAGAGCCAGATTGATGCTCGTGAAGGTCTTGCCTTCGCCCGGCAACGCGCTCGCCATCATGATCAGCTGGCCGCCGGCGACCTTTTTCGCGCCACGTCCGGTGGCATTGGCGATCAGCGGACGCTTGATCTGCCGGTACTGGTCGGCGAGCTGCCGCTCCTGGTGTTCGGGCGCCGCGAGACCCGCGGTGCGCAGCGCGCCGCGGTCCACGCTGATGGGCGCGTGCTGTTGCACGGCGCGCCGGATCACCGGCGCCGCGGGCGCATGCACGGCCGCGCCGTTCGGCGCTGCCACGGCGGGAATGCCCGGCGCCTTGACCTGGCCGCTGCCTTGCTGAAGCTTCTTGAGGGCCCTTTCTACGAGGCTCATGCCGACTCCAAACTACTCTGGGTTTACAGCGCGACGCGTACGCCGAGGCCGCTGATGTGGAGCACGAATACGAAAACCACGACCAGCATGGCCGCGGCCGCCGAAAAGCGCAGGAATTCGGTGCGACGGCGCTTGCGATGCTTGTCGCGCCAGGTCTCGCTGACCACGCCGTACACGGGCAGGCTGGTGAGCTCGTTGAGCACGCGGCTGCTGGTGAACACCGGCCGCAACTGGTGCATCACGAAGGCCAGCGTGCCGCCGCCCGCGAGTCCGACCACCAGGGCGATCACGAGCAGCAGCGGACGGTTTGGCGCCACCGGCTCGATCTTCGCGGCCGGCGGATCCAGGACCTCGAAGCGCACGGCCTCGGTTTCTTCCGCCTGGTCGCCGATCTTGGCGCGCTCGGCGCGATCGACGAACGCGGCATAGCGCTCTTTCATGCCGTCGTAGTCTCGATTCAGGCGCGTGTACTCCGCTTCCACTTCGGGAGCGGTATCGACCATCTTCTTGAGCTCGGCGACCTTGCGCTCGCCGTCGGCAATGCGCGTGCGCAGCGCCGCGATCTCGACGTCGGAGCGGTTGATCGCGAGCTGGATGCTCTGCACCACGGGATTCGCGCCGGACCCGGCGGGCAACGCACTGCCGCCCTTCAGCGCGGCCAGCTCGTCCTTGCGACGCTGTTCGAGTTGCGCGATGGTCTGGCGCAGCGCGATCACGTCAGGATGTTTCTCGGTGTACTGCAGCAGCAGGTTGTCCAGGCGGGACTGGGCTTCCTGGATGCGCGTGGCCGTCTCGGTGGTCGTGGCGGAGGCCACCGCCGACGAACGCCCGGAGTCCGTGGCATCGCCGCGCAGCTGGCGGTCGAGCTCTTCACGGCTGGTCAGCGCGACCTGGAGATCCGCCTTGCTCTTCTCGAGATTGGCGAGCTCGCCCTGCAGGCGCGTGAAGTAGTCGCCCTGCGCGCCCGGCATCAGGCCGACGTTGCGGCGCTTGAAGTCCGCGAGCCGTTCTTCGGCCTCGCGCAGGCGTTGTTCGTATTCCTCGATCTGCTCCTGCAGGAATTTCTTGCCGGCTTCCGAACCGCTGCGCTTGCCGCCGAGCACTTCTTCCACGAAGGTGTTCATCAGCATCTCGACCACGCGCAGGCTGGTCTCACGGTTGGGGTCTTCGTAGGTCAGCGTGAACACGAGGCCGCCGGTGCCGGCGTCGATGGCCGTGATCTTGATGTCCTTCTGCAGCGCGTCGACCATCGCGATGCGCGCGTGCGGGGTCTTGGCGCGCAGGTCGAGATCGGTCTCGCGGATCACCTTCTCGAGCTGCGGCCGGCTCAGCAGCGACTGGCGCACGAAGTTGATCTGCGCGTTCACGTCCTGCTGGATGGCCAGGTCCTTGACGTAGCGATCGAGCGCGGTGCGCGTGTCGACGAACACGCGGGCGCTGGCACGGTACTCGTCCGGCAGCGCGAACACCGCGATCCAGCACGCGAGGCAAACGCCCCAGGCCGCGAGCAACGCGTGCCGGCGGAAGCGCCAGGCGCCGCGAATGTCGTCGAGAATCCGGTAGATCAGCTCGTTCATCGCAGGCCTCAGAAGCGGGATTCGGGCACGACCAGCACGTCCCCCGGTAACAGGGGAATGTTCTGCCGCATGTCGCCCTTGTTCACCAGGTCATCGAGCTTCAGCTTGATCTCGCGCTGCTTGCCGTTTTCCGTGCGAACGACCTTGGCGCGGTTTCCCGCTGCGAACGGAGCGAGACCACCGACCGTGAGTACGACGTCGAGCGCCGTGATGCCTTCGCGATAGGGCACGGCCTGGGGCTTCGCCACCTGGCCGATGATCTTGACCTGACTCAGCGTGCTGGCCGGGGTGCTGACGATGACGTTGACCTGCGGCGAGCGCACGTACTCGCCGAGAACCTTTTCCATTTCGCGCGCCAGCTGCGAAGGCGTCTTGCCGACCGCGACGATGTCTTCGACCAGCGGCGTCGACACCTTGCCGTCCGGGCGGACCGGCACGGATACCGAGAGCTCGGGCTGGCGCCAGACGAAGACCTGGAGGATGTCTCCGGGGCCGATGACATAGCTGTTGTCGCTGGCCGGCACGGGGGCCTCGGCCGCAGCGGCAGCCGGAGCCTTGGCAGCCGGAGCCGGCGCAGGCTCGGCCGACCAGCTTGCCGAGGAAGCGGCGGTCAGGACGAGCGCAAGGGCGATGGTTACTGTCCGATGTAAGTAAAAATGCATGCTATTCAACGTGATAACGCCCCAGTGCGGTCTCCTTGGGCAGGCCGGAAGGGTAACAGAGCGACTTCGCCCTAACGGGGGCGCTGAGAGGTCACATGCCCTTGCATGTGACCGGCTTCGCATTCCACGTGGGGCTATCCGCCCGAAAGCTCCTGCAGCAGCCGCCTGGCATCGCCCTGCGTGGTGAACGGCTCGCTGGCGTCGACCAGCGACCTGAGGCGCTGACGCGCGCCGGCCTTGTCGCCGCTGCGGGCCAGCGCCGCGGCGTAGTGGTACTTCACGTCCGGACCAGCGCTGCCCTCGATGCCCTTCAGCAGTTTCAGGCCCTGCGCGACCTTGTCGTTCTCGACCAGGATCCAGCCGTACGTGTCGGCAATGGACGAGTTCGCGGGCGCCAGCTGGTAGGCGCGTGCCGCGGTCGCTTCGGCGCGCGCATCGCCCGCCTCGTAGTAGAGCCACGCGAGATTGTTCAGCACGATGGGATTCGGCGCCGCGTTCTGGACCAGGAACTCGTATTTGTCGGTGGCCTTGCGACGCTGACCGCCATTCGCGTAGGCCTCGGCGAGCACGGCCTGCACGCCGAAATCGTCGGGCTTCTTCGCCACCCAGTCCTCGAGCGGCGCGGTTGCGTCGCGCAGCTTGCCGTCACGGCGCGCGTTGTAGGCGCGCACGCTGATCGCCGCCGTGGGCCGCAACTTCAGGGCGGCTTCGAAGGCGCGATCCGCCGCTTCGTAGTCGCGGATGGCGGCGTAGAAATCCCCTTCGAGGGCCAGCAGCGCGGGATCGTTGCCATGCTCCTTGCGCATCGCGGTGATGCGCTGCGCGCCCGCCGCGGGCTTGCCGTCACGCACATCGAGCATGGCCAGCGCCGCGACCACCATGACCGAATCCGGCTTCAGGGACTGTGCCCGCTCGAGTGATTCACGCGCCAATCCGCGGCGATCCAGCGCCAGCTGGGTGCGCGCCTGGTTCATCCAGTACTGGGCATTGTTGCCGTCGATGTCGGTGGCCTTCTTGAAGCGCGCGCTCGCCTCGTCGTAGCGCCCCGCGTCGAGATACAGCAGGCCGATGGCATTGACGATGCCCGCGTTGCCGGCTGACAGCTTGTCGAGCTCGGCGAGCACGGCGGAGGCGTCCTCGGTGCGGCGGTCGAGAAGATAGACACGTGCCAGCGCCAGCCGCGGCGCGATCGCCGTGGGGTTCCCGGCGCGCAGCGGCTCGAGCGCGGCGGCCGCGCCACGCAGGTCGTTGGCACGCAGCGCGAGTTCGGCGAGTCCCATGCGCGCGACGGCATGATCGGGGTGCTTGGTCAGGATGCCCTGCAGGCGCGCCGCCGCGGTGGCGGCATTGCCCGCGGCGGCCTCGATGCGTGCCGAATTCAGCAGCGTGTCGATGTCGTCCGGTTGCAGCGCCAGCGCACGGCCCAGCAGCGCGCGCGCGCGTTCGTATTCGCCGCGCTGCGCGAGGAACAGCGCCGCGGCATTCGCCAGCGCGACATCCTTCGGATGTGCGTCCAGCAATCCGGTGATTTCCTTGTCGCTGGCCTCCAGGCCATCCGCGGCCGCGACGGCTGCGATCAGCAGCGCCTCGCGCCGCGCATTGCCGTCCACGTGGGGCAGCTCGCGCAGCAGCTTCGTGGCCTTCGCGAAATCGCGCGCCTGCAGGTAGGTAGCTGCCAGGTCGAGCTGCCGCTGGCGATTGTCCTTCTCGCGCGCCGCGCTGCGCTCGAGCATCGACAGTCCCTCGCCGGATTCACCCAGTTGCATGTGCGCCAGGCCGATCAGCTGGTCCACGTCGGCATCGGCCTGCGACTGCAGCGGCGACAACAGCTCCAGCACGGCATCCGGCCTGCCCATGCGCAGCCGCACCTGTGCCAGCAGCTTGCGTGCCTCGAGATTGTCCGGCGCATCCTGCAGCACGCGCGTCAGATGCGAGTCCGCCTGGTTGAGATTGCCCTGCGCCAGCAGTGCGGCGCCGAGCAGGAAGCGCGCCGGTATGAAGTCCGGCATGGCGGCCAGCACCCGCTGCAATCCGGCGGCGGCGTTCGCGTAGTCCTGCGAAGCCATGGCGATGCGCGCACCGAGCAACAGCGTCACGGGTGCGTTGGGCGCCAGCTCCGCCAGTGACTGCACGGAGCCGCGCGCCGCATTCACGTCACCGGCCGCCAGCTCCGATTCACACAGGATCGCCAGCAGCCGGGCCTGTTGCAGAACGGACAGGCGCTGGCGCACCGCGACTACCGCCCGCAGCGTGGTGCGTGCGTCGACGAAGCGTCCCTGGGCCGCGAGGATCTCGCCGCGCGCGAGCTCGGCACCGACGTGCTCCGGAGAATCGGCGGGCAGCGTGTCGAGCAACTGCAGCGCCTCGTCGGCGCGCCGCTGCGCCGCGCGCGCTCGCGCCAGCCCGATCAACGCGCGCGCGGGCAACTGCGGCGCCGATCGCTTCGAGGCTTCGAATGCCTTGGCAGCCTCGTCGGCGCGCGACAACGCCAGCAGCGCCTCCCCGCGGTAGATGGAGCGCAGTGGCTCGGCCAGCTGCAACGAACCCGAATCGATCTGGGCGAGCAGCTCCTTCGCCTCCCCCAGCGCGAGCTGGGTCTCGGCGGTGAGCTCGGCGATCTCGGCAGCCCCGGCCCCGGCCTCGCGCGCACGACGCAATTCCTTTTCCGCGGCACGCGCGTCGCCGAGATGCAGCGACACTTTCGCCAGCAGCAGGCGTGCCTGCACATGCGCCGGCTTGCTCTCGAGCGCGTTCTTGAGCTCGATGATCGCTCCACGGTAGTCGTCCTTCGCGATGTCGGCGCGTGCACGCTCGACGCGCGCGTCGGCCGAGACGAACAGGTCGCACCCCGACAGCGCGGACACACCGACGACCACGACCAGCCAGGAAACCGCCGTTCGCACGTATTTCACGTTCCCTTCTCCCCCGCGTTACCGACCCGGATGTTCGGCAGGAAATCGCCCAGCAGGCGGCGGGCCGACGCACAGTCGGGCACGCAATCCGCACTGATGGCATAGACACTCGATGCCGGCGCCGCCGCCAGCGTGGCGACCCCGTATGCCAATTGCGCCTCGACGCCGCGCCGCATTCCGCGCGCGCCCACGAAGTACCCGAACCAGACGATCCGGTCGACGTCCGCCTTGCCGCCGAGCTGGACTTCGTTGATGGCCCGACCTTCGACCTCGCGCGCGGCGCTCGATACCAGTTCGGCATTGCGCGCGTACGGCAGGTTGAAGTAGCCGATCAATTCCTTGTCCTGCCGCTGCGATAGATAGGTGGCGACATAGGCGCACACCGCGCGGCCCGCGCGCGCGAATTCCTGCTGCGCCTGCAGGTCGGCGCCGTCATAGCGCGGATGCCACCCGGCCTGGCAGGAGTCGTGCGGGCCATCCCAGCCCGTGAGGGTGGCGGCAATCGAGATGTTGGGAGCGCTGGCGGTGCGCACCGGCATCAACACCAGCCACGCGGGTCCCGCGGCCGATACCACCGCGGCCAGCGCGGCCGCGCGCAGCGCGCCGGACCGCCGCAGGTCGCCGGGTTCGTCCGTGGGCACGGCGTGGGCCGCGGGCGCCACGTCGCCGGATCCCCAGTTCCGCGCGATCAGCACGAACACGACCATCATCGCGGCGAACACCGCCCATCCGAAATTGCCGTGCTCGACGCGCACCAGGTGGTGCTGCATGTTGGTGAGATCGCCGGCGACGATGATGACGAACACTCGCAGCCAGTTGCCCACGAGCGCGCACGACACGGCCAGCGCGAGCAGTGCGGCGCGCACGCGCCAGCTGTCGCGGCGCAGTTCGCCGTAGATGACCGCGAGCGTGGCTGCCACCACGAAATAGTGCAGCCCGGCGCAACCGTCTTCGATGTGAAAGGCGCCGCTGCGGATGTAGACATAGTCGTCCACCACGTACGCGGTGATGCCCGCGATCCGCAGGAACACGCCAACCACCGCGACCGTCAGCGCCTGCAGCGCCGGGATCGCGACATGCCAAACCGGAACGGCCGAATACAGCAGGCCGACGGGCACCGCGACGCGGCGCGTGAGACGCCATCCCAGTGCACACCACAGGATCAGGGCGATGATCAACGGCACCAGCGCCTGGTGCGCCGCCTGGATGCCGGCGCGGAGCACGATCAACCAGGCGAAGCTCGCTGCGACCAGCAGCAGCACCGGCCAAACAGATCCTGCCTCCCGCGGCCAGCCGCCGCGCAACGCGCGGGTACCTAGCCACAATGCAACCAACACGGCCAGCGGCCCGTGGCTGTAGGCGCTGTTCTCGGTTTCGAACCACTCGTGCAGCAGCGACTGCGTCGACGGCCAGTACAGCAGCCCCGTCACCAGCACGATGCAGGACATCAGCAGCGGTGCGAACCAGGGTCGCCAGTCGACGCGCGACCCTTCCGTCACGAGGGCGCCCGTATTCCGTACTTTTCCATGAGGTCGTACAGCGTCGGCCGGCTCACGCCCAGCAACTCCGCGGTGCGCGACACGTTGCCGTCGGTGATGGAGATCGCCTGCCGGATGGCCTGCCGCTCGGCACGCGTGCGCACTTCCTTCAGGTTGAAGAGCAGCGGGTTTTCCACGCCCTCCTTGAGTCCGAGGTCTTCGGCGGTGATGAGCTGCGTCTCCGCCATGATCATCGCAGTCTTGACGCGGTTCTCGAGCTCGCGCACGTTTCCGGGCCACGGGTAGGCCTCGAGCGCGGCGGTGGCCTCCTCGGTGAAGCCACGCCGCTGCTTGCCGGCCACGTTGCTGTACTTGCGCAGCATGGCGTGGGCCAGCACCGTCGGGCCGCCCACGCGCTCGCGCAGCGGCGGCACGTTGATGGTGACCTCGCCGATGCGGAAGTACAGGTCCTGGCGGAATTTCTGCTCGACGATGAACACCTGCAGGTCGCGATTGGTGGCGCACACGATGCGCACGTCCACCGGGATCTCCTGGCGTCCGCCGACGCGCTCGATGGTGCGGTCCTGCAGGAAGCGCAGTAGTTTGGCCTGCAGCGACAGCGGCATGTCGCCGATCTCGTCGAGGAACAGCGTGCCGCCGCTGGCGGTCTCGATCTTGCCCAGCGTGGTCTTGACCGCGCCGGTGAACGCGCCCTTCTCGTAGCCGAACAGCTCGCTCTCGAGCAGCTGCTCCGGGATGGCCGCACAGTTGATGGCGACGAAGCGCGCGCCCTTGCGCCCGCTCTGCGCGTGCACCGCGCGCGCCACCAGTTCCTTGCCGGTGCCGCTCTCGCCGAGGATCAGCACCGACGCGTCGGTGGGCGCGACCTTTTCCACCATGCGGCACACCTTGAACATGGCGTCATCGGTGGCGATGAAACCCTCCATGGGCGCGGTGAGCTGCGCCTCGCGCAGGCGGCGGTTCTGCTCCTCGAGCGCGAAGATGTGGAAGGCGCGGCTCACCAGCAGCCGCAGCACGTCGGTGTCGACGGGCTTCTGGTAGAAATCGTACGCGCCGAGCGAGACCGCCTTCACCGCGTTGTCGCGATCGGCATGGCCGGTGACCACGATGACCTTGGTCTGCGGCGCGAGCGACAGCAATTCGCGCAGCGTCTGCATGCCTTCGCTCACGCCTTCGGGATCCGGCGGCAGGCCCAGGTCCTGCAACACCACCGGCGGTTCGAAACGGCGCGCCAGCGTCAGTGCTTCCTCGCGGGTCGAGGCGATCAGCACCTCGTACTCGTCGAAGCACCACTTGAGCTGCCGTTGCAGGCCCTGGTCATCCTCGACGATCAGGAGCCGGGATTTTTCTTCTGACATAGCGGCAGCCTAATACAGAACCTGGTGCCTCGCCCGGGCGCGCTCCACACGTCCACGTCTCCTCCGAGGGCGCGCGCATATTCGCGCACCTGGTAGGCACCGATACCCATTCCCCGGGTGCCCTTGGTGCTGTCGAATGGCTTGAACAGCCGGTGACGCAGGAATTCCTCGTCCATGCCTGCGCCGTCGTCGATCACCGTGAGCTGCGCGTCCTGGCCGTTGACCCGCAACTGGACGGTCACGTGGCCGCGCGCGGCCGTGGCTTCCTGGGCATTGCGGATCACGTGCTCGAGCACCGACGTCAGCCGCTCCGGGTCCGCGTAGACCACTTCGCCATCGAGTTGCCCGTCCATCGCGATCTGCGGCTCGCGCGACTGGCTGCGCGCCACCGCCGCGGCCACGATGGGCGCGAGCTCCACGTTGCGGGTCGTGCCCTGCGAATCGCGGCGCTGCAGCTGCTCGATGAGCCGCGTCATGCGTTCGGAGGTGTTGCGGATGGTGTCGATGGCGTCCTCGACGAACACCGGGTTGTTCCGGTGCCGCGCGGCGTTCGCTACCAGCAGCTGCAACTGCGCCACCGAATTCTTGAGATCGTGCATGACGAAGGCCGCGAAGCGGTTGTAGGCGTCGAACTGGCGGCTCTCGGCGAGCTGTTCATCCGCGCGCCGCTGCGCCAGCTGCACGGCGACGTTCCGGCCCACGGTCTTGAGCAGGTCGAGGTCTTCGAAGGTCACCACGAAAGGATCCGGCGGCGCCCGCAGCACCAGGAACCCCAGCAGGTGATTGCCCACCAGCAGCGGCGACACCAGCTGCCAGGGGCCCGCCGGCTCCAGCCATGGCGGCAGCGTGAGATTCCCGTAGCGCCCGGGCGAGGCGGCGTATTCGCGCAGATCGATCACCCACTGCCGGTCGCGCATGAACACGGGCAGTGGTTCATCGACGCCCACCGGCACGATGCCGCCCGAGTCAACCGACGGATCGGGCCACGTGGCCTGCAGGTAGAAGCGGGTACCTTCCGCCTCGCGCAGGAAGAGCATTCCTCCGGGGCTGTCGAAAATCTGCGCCACCGCGCGTATGGCATTGCGCGACACGTCCAGCTCGCCCATCGACAACGTCTGCACGAAGCGCAGCCACTCGATGCGGTAGTCGTACTTGTTGCGATAGAAATGCTTGGAGATGAACACCCGCAGGCTGCGCAACGGCCATTCGGCCACCAGCAGCACGATGAACGCGCCCGCGGCGGCTGCGATCACCAGCGTCTGCAGCAACGCGCCCCGGTCGCCGCCGAACTTGCGCGCGTAGTAAGCCGCGACGGTCGTCAGCCCGATGTAGATCGTCAGGAATACCAGGCTCGAACCGAAGAACATGACCTGGCGCGAGATGAAGACGCGCGGCACCCGCACCGGCAGCCGCCAGACGCCGCGCGCCAGCGGCGCCAGCGACACGCACACCGCCGCGATGCGCAGCACCGACAGCGACGCGTCCACGTCGCCCTGCCACTGCGCCTGCGCATAGGTCAGCGCGTCGATCGCGAATTGCGCGCCAACCGCGGCGGCGCAGCCGCGCACCTGGCGTCCCTCGTCCTGGATGGCATGCCGCCAGAC
>Ga0126377_10001777_pt1 | contig 14386 bp, 14 predicted proteins | sample PanSoiMetPlot_22_FD_92647 | JGI IMG/M metagenome (GOLD analysis project Ga0126377, IMG submission 92647) | Tropical forest soil microbial communities from Panama - MetaG Plot_22 | ecosystem: Environmental > Terrestrial > Soil > Tropical forest > Bulk soil | place: Panama | collected 2016-02-17
TCGCCGCGCAGCGCTTTGACAGCGGTATCGAAGTCGGAAGTTTCATAAAGGCTGTGCAGCTCGCGCTCATTTGCGAATACGATGTCAACGACACGTTTGCGGATCAGGTCGAGAAATTCCGCTCGATAGCGATCGACGCAGAATGCATCCGACAGGGTGAGCGCAACGCGTCGTCCCGCCTTATGAGCGATGCCGGCGGCTTTGACGAAAGCCTCCTTGGCCTGTGGCGGATCCCAAAGATAGCCTTCGAGATAAGTAACTGCAGCGCCAGCTACCTGCTCTTCGTCGATATCGCTCGGCCGCAAGTCCTGCGCGGCCCCCAGAAACGTGTTCATCGTGCGCTCACCGTCCGGCGTCACCATGATGTAGGACCGCGCAGTTGACGGACCGGTTGTTGCCGGCTTGGTGTCAAAGGCAACGTCGGCGGCGCGGATGTCATGGATAAAGCTTCGCCCCAATTCGTCGTCCTTCACTTTGCCGACGAATGCCGCACGGGCCCCGAAACTCGCAACTCCCACGATCGTGTTCGCCGCAGAGCCTCCCGAGCTTTCCGCCGTAGGGCCCATCGCCGCGTAGATCGCCTGTGCGCGGGCTTCATCGATGAGCGCCATCGTGCCCTTGTTCATGCCTTGCGCCACCAGAAAATCGTCTTCGGCGCGGGCGATCACATCGACGATTGCGTTGCCGATGCCGAGCACATCGTAGCGGAGTGTGGTCATATCTTGTCCTCGTTGGTGGCGCGCGCACTATATCGAGGCATCGAGCGGCGGCAAGCTTATGCGAATTGCGTGAGACGGGCGTGTGCCCACGGGCCTAGAGTAACCGAAAGGGAATCACGCATGTCGCTCGCACGCGATATCACCACCGTCGGCGGCGGCACACTGATGTCGCGACTTCTCGCTTATGCGCGCGACGCGTGGATTGCGGCCCTCTTGGGTGCTGGACCCTATTCGGAAACCTTGTTCGCCGTTCTCCAAGTGGTCAATTTTTTCCGCCGTCTGCTGTCGGAGGGCGCACTCAACAGCGCCTTCGTGCCGATCTGGACGAAGCTGCGTAGCGGCGAGAACGGCATGGCCGGTGCCGACCGCTTCACGTGGCGCGTTCTGCTCACGACGTTCTGCGTGGCAGGCAGCATTGCGCTGCTCACCGCCTTTTTCGGACGCCATGTTATCGCCGGCATCGCACCAGGCTTTGATGACACGCAGCAATTTTTTGCAGCATTCCTGCTGTTCGTGACCGCGCCCTATATCCTGTTTGCGGCACTCATTGCAGTAATTGCCGCCGCCCTCAGCGCCGAGGGTCGCGTCGGAGCGGTCGCCATCATCACGGTCTTATTCAATCTGACGTTGCTGCTGGCGTTAATGCTGCTACCCAACGAGCCCCTAGAACACAACCAAGTCACTTTTTGGATTGCCCTTGCCGTCACCACGGCGGGCATCGTCCAGCTTCTGGCCGCAGCCATCGGCTGGTTAGGGACCAGAAACCGATGGCAACGACCTCGCTCAAGCGTGCGCGGTCAGGCTGGAGTGTTCTTCAGGCGCGCACTGCCCGGCCTGATTGCGACAAGCATCCCTCAGCTGAAGCTCATTGCCGCGACCGCAATCGTATCGGCGTCGCCCGCCGCAGTGTCGTGGCTCTACTACGCCAATCGCCTCTATGAACTGCCGCTCGGTGTCGCGTCGATCACCGTGGCGGCCGTGATCGTGCCGCGTATTGCAGACAGCGTGCATTCCCGCAACGAGAGGCGCTTCGCTTCGGCCCAGTCGCGCGCCTTTGAAATCGCTATTGGGCTTGCTTTGCCGGCGGCGACCGGCATTGCGCTCCTGGCCGCGCCGATTGCGCGCGGCCTGTTCGAACGGGGCGCATTCGACACAGAGGATACGGCGGCGGTTGCGGCTGCGCTGGTGGCGATCTGTGCGGGGCTTCCAGGACACGTAATCGAGAAGGTATTCGGCGCGGTTTCATTCGCGCACGAGGATACGCGTACGCCCATGCTTGCGGCCCTGGCCGGTCTCGCCGCGGCCATTCTCGGCGGCGTGTTGCTGTTTCCACGGTTCGGATACGTTGGCGTTGCTGCGGCAATTGCGGTCTCCGGCTGGGTGGGGACCGGGGTACTTGGTACCCTGCTTTTCCGGCGCCGCTGGCTGCGAATCGATGCCGATGCCCGGCGGCGCCTGCCTCGCATCTGCCTCGCCACGATCGCGATGGCCGCCGTTGTCAGCTACACCAATCATGTGATTGGCGCGGGTGGCGAGTCATCGGCCGCACGGCTGGTGATCCCTGCCGCACTGGTCACGATCGGCGCCGCGGTCTACTTCGCCGCGCTGCGATTGCTTGGCGTCATAACGCTCAAAGAGCTGGCCGTCCTGCAACGAAAATCGTAAGGGCCTTGCGCGGCGCGCCTCCGGCGTGGCATGGCTCCCGCGCAAGGAAATGAGGACGGGTAATGGCGTTCAAGGAACGCGTTTTTTCCGGCGTGCAGCCGACCGGCAACCTGCATCTTGGTAACTATCTTGGCGCCATCACCAAGTTCGTGGCGCTGCAGGACCGTTATGACTGCATCTATTGTGTTGTCGACCTTCACGCTATCACGGTGTGGCAGGACCCCAATGAATTACCGCGCGCCACACGCGAGGTGACGGCCGCGTTCCTTGCCTGCGGCATCGATCCGAAGAAGCACATCATCTTCAACCAAAGCCAGGTTGCCGAGCACGCCGAACTTGCGTGGGTCTTCAATTGCGTGGCACGCGTCGGCTGGCTCAACCGGATGACGCAGTTCAAGGAGAAAGCCGGCAAGGATCGCGAAAACGCATCAGTCGGACTTTACGTTTATCCGAGCCTGATGGCGGCCGACATTCTTGTCTACCGCGCAACGCATGTGCCTGTTGGCGAGGACCAGAAGCAGCACCTCGAGCTGTCGCGAGACATCGCCCAGAAATTCAACAACGACTTCTCCGCGTCGATCCAGGCGCACGGCTTTGGCGATGCGTTTTTTCCGCAACCGGAACCTATCATCCAGGGCCCGGCAACGCGCGTGATGTCACTGCGGGACGGCTCGAAGAAAATGTCGAAATCGGAGGCATCCGATTACTCCCGCATCAACCTGACCGACGATGCGGATGCCATCGCGCAGAAGATCCGCAAGGCCAAGACCGATCCGGAACCGCTGCCGAGCGAAGAAAAGGGTCTCGCACCCCGGCCCGAGGCCGATAATTTGGTGGGGATCTATGCGGCGCTGCAAGGCATGAGCAAAACCGAAGTGCTCGGCCAGTTCGGAGGCGGGCAGTTTTCGACCTTTAAAACCGCGCTCGTTGATCTCGCCGTTGCAAAACTCGGGCCGATTGGCGCCGAAATGAAGAAACTCGTGCAGGATCCTGTCTATATCAACTCGATCCTGGCCGATGGCTCTCAGCGCGCGGAATCGATTGCTGCCGAAACCATGAAGGCCGTCAAGGATATCGTTGGCTTCGTGCGTCGCTAGTTTGCGGCAAGTAATATCCGCCTTGTCGTCGCGCTGGGCGGCATGCCACCATTACTCGCTTGTGCATTTGTCACAGCGCATATGATCGGACCGGAGCGTCGCGACCATGAGCAGCAAGCGCCGCAGTTACGAGGCCGGCCACAAGCGAAAATATCTGGTGGTCATCGACGACACGGAGGAATGCGACCGCGCCGTCTACTGGGCAGCAAAGCGCGCCGGACGCACGAAGTCGCAGATCGTGATGCTGCGCGTAATCGAGCCTGGCGATCGCAATCAGCAATGGCTCGGCGTCGCCGACATCATGAAGGCCGAGGCTCAGGAGGCGGCAAATGCTGCACTCGACAAATTTGCCGCGCGCGCAAAAAAGATCGCCAAGATCACGCCTGACCGCGTCATTCGCGAAGGCGACACATCGGAAGAAATCATCAAGCTGATCGACGAAGACGCTGATATTGGCATCCTGGTTCTGGCCGCCGGTACCGGAAAAGAAGGCCCAGGGCCGCTGGTTTCGAACCTCGCCAAGACCGCAGGCATGTTCCCGATCCCGGTCGCGTTGGTGCCCGGTCACCTGAGCGACGACGACATCGACGCAAGCTCGTAATTCGCGACTATTTCCAGGCGGTTGACCGGGAGCGCCACAAGCGCCATTTATGCGTTATGATTTGACCGCCCACGGGCCTTGAACCCGTTTAGGCAAGGAGCGAATTCGATGTTCATCCAGACCGAGGCCACGCCCAATCCGGCAACGCTAAAATTTCTGCCGGGGCGACCCGTGCTCGAAACCGGCACGCTCGACATGCCGACGAAGGATGCAGCGGCGCAATCGCCGCTCGCAGCCAAGTTGTTCGACGTTGCCAATGTCGGCGCCGTGTTCTTTGGGTCCGACTTCATTGCGGTGACAAAGACTGGCGGCGAATGGCAGCAGCTCAAGCCGGCGATTCTTGGCGCTATCATGGAGCACTACATGTCCGGTGCGCCGCTGCTTACCGGTAGCACAAACCCAGACAATTCCGCCGCGGATGAATTCTTCGACGCTAAGGACGCTGAAACAGTCGCCACTATCAAGGATCTGATCGAGACCCGCGTGCGCCCAGCGGTGGCAGGTGACGGCGGCGACATAACCTTCCGCGGCTACAAGGAAGGGATCGTCTACCTCAATATGAAGGGTGCATGCTCGGGCTGCCCGTCATCGACAGCAACTCTCAAGCACGGCATTCAGAATCTGCTTCGGCACTTCGTTCCGGACGTCGTCGAAGTAAGGCCGATGTAGGTCCAATATCTGAGCAATTTCGACGCCATGCCCGGCCCTCACGCCGGGCATCGACGTTTTGGTGTTACTGTGCAGACGTAGATGACGCGCTGACAACCCCGGCCACGACGGTGGTAAACTCTCGACTCATGCGCGTTCTTGCCATCGACACTGCACTCGAAGCCTGCTCGGTCGCCGTACTGGACACCGAGCGCGCAGATTTGGGCGGGCATGAATCCTTACCGATGCAGCGTGGTCACGCCGAAGCATTGATGCCCCTGATCGCGCGCGTGCTCGACCGCGCTCAACTTGATTTCTCTGCCATCGACCGCCTCGCGGTCACCACCGGGCCGGGGAGTTTTACCGGTCTGCGAGTGGGCATTGCGGCAGCGCGCGGCATAGCCCTTGCTGCCGGCAAGCCGGCGATCGGGCTGACAACGCTTGCTGCGTTTGCGGCGCCGTTCATTGCAGCCGACGATACACTTCCGGTGGTGGTCGCTATCGATGCGCGGCACGATCATGTGTATCTGCAGGTCTTTGGTCCTGGCGGCCGTACACTTGTTGCACCGCGCGTCGCGCCGCTGCGCGAGGCCCTGCGCGTTTCGTCGACCGGTGCACCACGCATCACTGGAACCGCAGCTGCAAGGCTCGCAACTCTATGGCCCACGGGCGAACGCGCGCCGAGCAGCGTCGAGCAGCGCGGTGCACCTGATATCAATTGGGTGGCGCGGCTCGGCGCTGCCGCGTCTGATACCGGCACGGCGCCCAAGCCTCTCTACCTTCGCCCCCCGGACGCGCATCCGCAGGATGCGGCACAATTGGCCCGACGATGATCGGTTTCATCAGCAATCTGTTCAATCGCGCTGAACCGTCGATGACAGAGGCGAGCGCGCGTGATGCGTCCGCGATTGCTGCGCTTCATTGCAACTCATTTCGCCGAGGCTGGAGTGAACAGGAGGTCGAAGGTTTGTTACTCGACCGTCATGTGATCGCGCACCGTGCGGCCGCGGGCGCACATCTCACAGGCTTCATAATGTCGCGGCTAGTAGAAGATGAGGCAGAGATCCTTTCCGTTGCGGTCGTCGAACGGCAACGCAGCCGCGGGATCGGGCGCCAACTGCTGAACTTTCATCTGCGGCGTATCGCCGGCCTGGGTGCACGCACCATTTTTCTTGAGGTCGACGAGCACAATACGCCAGCGCTGCGGCTATATCAGCACGCCGGCTTTCAGGAGGTCTCGCGGCGCCCCGGCTATTATCCGGGAACCAGCGCAACCGCCGCTACCGCCCTGATTCTGCGCCGCGACTTGATCTAAGCGTGCGGTGGACACATGCCTGACACGGCCAATATGATATCGGGAAATCCAGCGAATGGCCCAGGCTCCAGAGAGATGTCGACGTGACCGCCGCGAGCAAGCGCACCATCGAGAAGAAGAATATCGAGGCGCTCTGTGCCGCCAAAGGCATGCGCATGACCGAGCAGCGCCGGGTCATCGCGCGCGTCCTCGCTGAGGCTGACGATCATCCGGACGTGGAGGAGCTCTTTCGACGTTGCGCGAAAGTGGACGAGCATATTTCGATTTCGACTGTGTATCGCACCATGCGGCTTTTTGAGGATGCTGGTATCATCGAGCGGCACGATTTCCGGGATGGACGGGCGCGCTACGAAACCAGCCCTGATGCCCATCACGACCATCTGATCAATCTGCGCAATGGCGAAGTAATTGAATTTCAGTCCGAGGAAATCGAGCGGCTGCAGGCCGAAGTCGCACGCAAACTCGGATATAAACTCGTCGATCATCGGCTTGAGCTTTATGCCGTGCCGCTGAACGACGACAAGAAGCGCTAGGCATGCATCGCCGGAACTAGACGCCGATGGCGCGCGCGCTTTTCATCGCGGTATTCTTTTTCACGATGACCCCGCTGCTGATTTCCTTGCAGTGGATACTAGGGAAATTCGGGCTGCCCGGTTGGGGCTTTATTGCCTCGAATTACTACAGGGTACTGTGCTCGTTGCTTCGGCTACGCGTTCGCGTGAACGGCGTGCCAGCGCACAACCGCGCTGTTCTGTACGTGTCCAATCACGTTTCGTGGGCGGATATCGTTGTCATTGGTTCGATCGCACCGGTCGCCTTTGTCGCGAAGCGCGAGGTCGCAAGCTGGCCGTTGGTCGGCATCACCGCCAAAGTGCAGAGGACGGTATTCGTGGACCGCACGCGGCGGCATCAGGCCGGCACGGTAGTCGCCGAGATCCTCAAGCGACTGGCTGACGGAATCTCAGTGGTGCTGTTTGCTGAAGGAACATCCAGCGACGGCAACCGGGTTCTACCATTTCGTTCCGCGTTGCTCGGGGTCGTGGAAGAAGCGTCATCGCGGGCCAGCACCGGCAACCTCGTAATCCAGCCGATGTCGATCAGCTATATCGGGTTGCACGGCATGCCAATGGGCCGCCAGCACCGTCCGCTAGTCGCATGGTACGGCGATCTCGATTTTCTGCCGCACATAAAGGCATTCATCGAGCATGGTGCGGTTGACGCCGTCGTCAGCTACGGTGAGGCGGTTCCCGCGAATGTTGAAGCCGACCGCAAAGTCATGACGAAACGCCTCGAAAACTCGGTCCGTGGCTTGCTGGCCTCGACCTTGCGCGGTCGACCATTGACTGTGCAAAAGGCGCATTCGGGCTAAGGATTTATTTTTCGGGCGAGCCAGCCAAGTCTTAAAATCGTTGTAAAATCAAATATATGGTCCTATAGGACAAACCCGCGGTCGGCAGGTAGATTGACTACACTTCGCATCGAAACGGCATGAGCAAAGCCCGCAAGGTCCACGTCAAGTCATTCGGCTGCCAGATGAACGTCTACGATTCCCATCGTATGGCGGACACCTTGGCACCCGCAGGCTACGACGAGACGGCATCGCTCGAAGACGCCGACCTCGTGATCCTCAACACCTGCCACATCCGCGAAAAGGCGGCCGACAAAGTCTATTCAGAGATCGGCCGCATCCGGGAAATAAAGGAAGCAGCAGCGCGTGACGGCCGCCGCGTGCTGATTGCAGTCGCCGGCTGCGTTGCCCAAGCGGAAGGGCGCGAAATCGTCCGGCGCGCCGGTGCCGTCGATCTGGTGGTTGGCTCGCAGAACTACCACCGGCTGCCAGAAATGGTGGCACGCGCGCAGGACGGTGAGAAGGTCATCGATACCGATTTCCCCGTTGACGACAAATTCGATGCCTTGGCGGCGCCAAAACGCGACGCTATCGCCAAACGCGGCATATCCGCATTCGTCACCGTACAGGAGGGCTGCGACAAGTTCTGCACGTTCTGCGTTGTGCCCTACACACGCGGCGCGGAGGTCTCGCGCCCCGTCGAAAAAATTGTTGCCGAAGTCGAACGGCTCGTGGATGGCGGCGTGCGCGAAGTGACACTGATCGGACAGAACGTAAATGCCTATCACGGCTGCGGCCCGGACGGGGCGGCGTCGAGCCTCGGTAGGCTACTTCGCCGTCTTGCCCAGGTGCCCGGCATTCTTAGGCTGCGGTACACGACGAGCCACCCGCGCGACATGGACGACGATCTGATCGCAGCCCATCGCGAACTACCGATGTTGATGCCTTATGTGCATCTGCCGGTGCAGTCCGGCTCCGACCGAATCCTTGCGGCGATGAACCGCAAGCATACGCGCAGGAACTACCTCGACGTGATTACGCGTCTTCGCGCAGGCCGCGCGGATTTGGCATTCACTTCTGACTTTATCGTCGGTTTCCCCGGTGAGACCGAATCGGATTTTTGTGACACCCTCTCGCTGGTCGACGAGGTCCGATACGCTGGCGCATTTACATTCATGTACTCGCCGCGGCCCGGTACACCGGCGGCCGAAATGGAAGACCAGATTCCAGCGGACGTGAAGTCCGGGCGGCTGCAGCGACTGCAGGCCGCCGTCACACACCATCAGCGCCGTTTCAATGCCGATTTTGCCGGACGCACCGTCGACGTGCTGCTTGAAAAATCCGGCAGACTGCCCGGGCAGCTCGTGGGCCGTTCGCCGTACCTGCAGGCAGTGCAAGTTATGGCGCCGGTCGAATGCATTGGCTCAGTGCACCCCGTGATCATCGACGAAGTCGGCAGTAACAGCCTCTTCGGCAGTCTCGCCGACGAAAAACGCACCATGAGACTCACAGCAGCAGGAGCCTGAACCAACCTTGCGAACAACGGATCCCGTGATCCCGCCCGCTGCCGCCTCTGAGGAGACGGCCACGACCCAGACCGTGCTTGCGTTCGAAGACAACAAGCTCGCGTCGATGCTGTTTGGACAATATGGACAAAACCTTGCACTGATCGAGCGCCGCCTTGGCGTGGTCGCCGAGCAACGCGGCAATCACGTTACAATTGAAGGCTCGCGGGGCGCTTGCGAGCAGGCCCGTCATGTTCTTGAGGGACTCTACGAACAACTCAAGCGCGGACGCGACTTAGGTCAAGGCGACGTCGAAGGCGCGATCCGTCAGGCGATCGCACAGGGCTCGCTCTTTGACTACGACCCCACTGCCCCGCGTCCCGCATTCGAGGAGATCAACCTGCGCAAGCGGCCAGTGCGGGCCCGCACTGCCGCACAGGATGCCTATATTCGAGCGCTCAAGCGTCACGCTTTGGTGTTCGGGACCGGACCGGCCGGTACTGGTAAGACTTGGCTCGCTGTCGCGCACGCAATTCAGATGTTCGAGCGCAAGGAGGTCGACCGCATCGTTTTGTCACGCCCGGCAGTCGAGGCAGGCGAGCGACTCGGCTTTCTCCCGGGCGACATGCGCGAAAAAGTCGACCCCTATCTGCGTCCTATCTACGACGCGCTGTACGACTTGATGGATGCACGTATTGTCGAGCGGGCGCTACAGGCCGGCGAAATCGAGATCGCGCCCCTCGCCTTCATGCGTGGACGCACCCTCTCGAATGCCGCCGTCATTCTCGACGAGGCGCAGAACACGACTTCCATGCAGATGAAAATGTTTTTGACGCGGCTGGGTGAAAACAGCCGCATGATCGTCACCGGCGACCCAAGCCAGGTCGATCTGCCGCATGGCCAGGCGTCGGGCCTTGCGGAGGCCGTCAAATTGCTGCACGGCATCGAGGGAGTCGGCCACGTGGCGTTCACACATGAAGATGTCATCCGCCACGAGCTCGTGGCACGCATCGTCGAGGCCTATGACCGCGGCGTCCCCGCGCGCGAGGGTAAAGAATGAAGACGCCGCTGGGGCGGCGGACGTCGCCGCCACACATCGACGTCCGGCTTCAGTCGTCACTCTGGGATACCCAGCCATTGGCGGAGGAAACCGTGCGGAATTCCGTGCTTGCTGCGGCCGCGGCACTCTCAACAGCCGGGGGTGAAGTCAGTATTGTGCTCACCGACGATTCGGCTATCCGCTCGCTAAACTGGGACTGGCGAGGCATCGACAAGCCGACCAATGTTCTGTCGTTTCCCGCCTCTGGTCCCACTACCGGCGAAGACACGCGCTTGCTCGGTGACATCATTATCGCCTTCGAGACCCTCGAACGGGAATGCGCTGATGAGAACCGTGACTTTCTTCATCACCTCGCCCACCTCGCGGTACATGGATTTCTTCACCTCAACGGCTACGACCACGAGACCGACACGCAGGCGGAGGAGATGGAAGGACTCGAAAGCAGGATCATGGCGCGTCTGAATATGCCTGACCCTTACCGTGCGCACGATCTCGGCTGACCCACATGCCTGAAAGCGACTCACCTGTTTCGGGATCCGCGGATACGCCGTCGTATGAGCCGCGGAACTTGCCAGTGCCAGTGCCAGCGGCTCGCAATGGCGGCGAGAACTGGTTCACCCGCGCGCTGCGTGCGCTGTTCGGGTGGAAGCCGAACATTGCGCGCGCCGATCTGCAGGACGTTCTTGATGCGGTGGGGCCTGGCGAATCCGGGTTCACTCCGGAAGAAAGCCGGATGCTCAAGAATATTCTTGGCCTGCGTGAACGCCGTGTCGACGATGTTATGGTGCCACGCGCCGACATTATCGCCGTCCAGCAGGACATCAAGCTCGGCGAATTGATGCGAGTATTTGAGGGCGCCGGACATTCGCGACTTGTGGTGTACAACGACACGCTCGACGACCCCGTGGGCATGGTTCACATCCGCGACCTGATCGCTTTCATGACTGTGCGTGCAACGGCGAATCCGGAAAAAAATGCCAAGCGCAAGAAGCCGTTACCAGCCGGTCTCGACCTGAAGGCCATTAATCTCGGCACTCCGCTGTCTGCGACTAAAATTGTCCGTGAAATCCTGTTCGTACCGCCGTCGATGCGCGTCATCGATTTGCTGGCGCGTATGCAGGCGACGCGAATTCATCTGTCGCTGGTGGTGGATGAATATGGCGGCACGGACGGACTCGCCTCTATCGAGGACATCGTCGAACAGATTGTTGGCGACATTGCCGACGAACACGACGAAGACGCCCCGCCCGAAATCGCACAGCTGCCTGATGGCTCATTTGTTGCTGATGCGCGCGCGAAGATCGAAGACGTCATGGCGAGTGTCGGCAACGATTTCGACGTTGGCGACGCCATTGAGGACGTTGACACGATCGGCGGTTATTTGGTGACCCGCGCGGGGCGCTTGCCCGTGCGCGGCGAAATTGTGCCCGGTCCCGACCTTTTCGAGTTCGAAGTCCTCGACGCGGATCCACGCCGGGTCAAGCGTATAAGGATAATCAGACTGAAAGAGAGACGCGAACGGCCGCGCGAGCCGCGCAAGCGCAACGAAGCCGATGGAGTGTTCTCGAGCGTTACGACTTCGCCGGCGGCGGCAGACGACAAGACGTCCCGCAATGACACCGGTCCGGCGGGCGTGCGCCAGCCGTGACCATTACCCGCTTTGCCCATGCCGTAGTGCTCGCCATCGGCTGGCGGCGCGTGAACATTGCATTCGTGGCCGGCGCCTTGTCGGCACTTGCAATGCCGCCCGTGAATGCGTGGCCGGTCCTTTTCGTGACATTTCCGATTTTGGTCTGGCTGACAGACGGATCCACCGCCGGACGCTGGAGTGGCGCGATCACCGCCGGTGTAGCCGGCTGGTGTTTTGGTTTCGGATATTTCCTCGTCGGACTTTACTGGATCGGATACGCCTTTCTCGTCGACGCCAAGACCTTCGGCTGGCTTCTGCCGGTCGCTGTTGCGGGTTTGCCTGCTTATTTGGCGCTCTACACGGGTCTTGGACTTGCGGTCGCTCGCCTGATGTGGGTACGCGGGCCGGAGCGCATCCTGGCGCTCGCCGCCGCGATGACCGCCGCGGAATGGCTTCGTGGCCACCTGCTCAGCGGATTTCCCTGGAATACGTTTGGCTACGCTCTGACCGAACCGCTCGTGCTTGCTCAGAGCGTTTCCCTAACCGGAATCTGGACCCTTACATTTGTGTGCGTTGCTGTTTGCGCGAGTCCAGCTGTCATCGTCGACGATAAGGCCGACACACCACATCCATACCGCCCGGTCGTTTTTGGACTGATTGTCCTCGCAGGACTCGCCGTCTACGGCGCTGCAAGGCTGTGGTCGCACCCGACCGAATATGTGAAGGGGGTTCGCCTGCGCATCATGCAGCCCAATTTGCAGCAAGATGACAAATTCAACTACTCGGCAAAAGCGGACGTGATGAGCCGTTACCTGCGTCTATCGGGCCGCGCCACAGGTCCGGCTTCGAACGGCATCCGTGACGTGACGCATCTCATTTGGCCGGAAGCAGCTTTTCCTTTCTTCCTGACACGCGAGCCCGACGCGCTCTCACAAATCGCGGGGCTGATCAAGCCGTCAACAGTCTTGATAACAGGCGCAGTGCGAGCGGCCTCGGATGCCAACCCACGCGATCAGCGCGCGTACAATTCGATCTATGTGATCGACCCTGACGGATCCATACGAGGCGTGTACGACAAGGTACATCTTGTTCCGTTTGGCGAGTATTTGCCATTCCAACAACTGCTCGAGCGGCTGGGCTTGATGCAATTGACCAAAGTAATTGGCGGCTTTCTCTCCGGCGATCGCCGACGTCCGATGGATGTTTCCGGCGCGCCAAAAATGCTTCCGTTGGTCTGTTACGAGGCGATATTTCCCGGCGCCGCGGTGCCGCGCGGCGAGCGGCCTGGCTGGATGGTCAATGTTACGAACGATGGCTGGTTCGGAATCAGTTCCGGGCCGTATCAGCATTTTCAGCAGGCGCGCGTCCTTGCGATCGCTGAAGGGCTGCCTCTGGTACGCGCGGCCAACACCGGTATTTCGGCGGTGATCGATCCCGTCGGACGGATCATAGGTTCATTGCCTTTAGGGATCGAAGGCGTGCTGGACGCGCGATTGCCGGTGGCGATCGAAACAACTCCCTACGTGAGGTATGGCAACTACCTCTTGGCCGCTGTCTTGGCACTTAGCCTTCTTGTTGTGGCGCGCAGGCGATTTCGCGCGTAGATTGCGCAATTGTTCACAGCATTATGCAAGTTGCTGCATGGAAACCGGGCAGCAAAATTGGCACAAACCAAAATACCGCCGGGATGTAGTGGCACCAATTCCACCAACATCTATGACTAAATTTACGCACCGTTTCTCGATTACAAGGACTCGCGCATTGCGCTAGCGCCTTCACTTGTGACAACTATGCCCGCAATGGGGCATAGGAGAAATCTATGGCTAAGAAGACGCCGAACCCGATCGACAGACATGTGGGTTCACGCGTCCGTATGCGCAGAATGATGCTGAGCATGAGCCAGGAAAAGCTGGGTGACGCTCTCGGACTCACATTCCAACAAGTCCAGAAATACGAAAAAGGAACGAACCGCATCGGTGCCAGCCGCTTGCAACAGATTGCGCACATCCTCCAGGTGCCAGTTTCATTTTTCTTCGAAGGTGCGCCGCATTCGTCGGGGCACGCTGGCGGCATGAGCGAGGCGCCATCGCCGACCTACGTCGCCGACTTTCTTGCTACTTCCGATGGCCTGTCCTTGACCAAGGCCTTTATGCGCATAAAGAGCAGCAAGTTGCGCCGTCGCATCGTAGATCTGGTCGAGCAAATCGCCGGTATCAATTGAATTAGGGTCATATCCCATCGTTTTGAGGCATCTGCCCAACGCTGCCCGCATCTTGACCTGTATCGCCGCCGCTGCAAGAACCACCCCGACATGGCATGAGGCGGCAGCATGGCCGCGTCACGGGAGGAGTTGCAGGTGGCTCATACGAACTTTCTTTTTACCAGCGAGTCGGTCTCTGAAGGTCATCCGGACAAGGTCTGCGATCAGATCTCCGACGCAGTACTCGATGCGTTCCTGGAAAATGACATCAAGCTTGGCATCGCCGACGACAGCTTGGTGAACACGCGGCTTGGCTGCGAGACACTCGCAACAACCAATAAGATCGTCATCGCGGGCGAAGGGCGCGGTCAGGCGCCGTTGTTCCGAAAACACGGCGACAAGGCCGTGGTCGATCGCGAGCTCATCACCAAGATCGCACGCGATGTCGTGAGAGACATCGGCTACGACCAGGATGGCTTTTCGTATTACGGAGCAGACGTCGAGGTGCTCCTGCATGGCCAATCGCCCGACATCGCAATGGGCGTAAACGCCAAGAAGAAAAAGGGCGGAGAGGAAGAAGGCGCCGGCGACCAAGGCA